>Ga0123356_10000070_pt1 | contig 107100 bp, 84 predicted proteins | sample TergutEmb28metaG_2_FD_92546 | JGI IMG/M metagenome (GOLD analysis project Ga0123356, IMG submission 92546) | Embiratermes neotenicus P3 segment gut microbial communities from Petit-Saut dam, French Guiana - Emb289 P3 | ecosystem: Host-associated > Arthropoda: Insects > Digestive system > Gut ...
GATTATTGCGGAGGTGTAATACCCGATCCCTTTCCGAACTCGGAAGTCAAGCCCTCCCGCGCCGATGATACTGCCTCTCTAAGGGGCGGGAAAGTAGGTCATCGCCAGGCTTTTTTTTGTCTATTACCCCGTTTTGCGGGGTTTTTTTATGTTTTTTGCCTTGCAATATTGATTATTATTCCTTAAAATTATAAGTGGAGGGTAGTCTCATTAAAGGAGAAATCAGGATGAAACGGTTATTTTTTGCCATTTTTTGCGCATTTATGACAGTCTCGGTTGTTTTTGCCCAGGCAAGGCTTGGGGATTTTACCATGCGCGGGGCTGCAAGTCAGGTAATGACAGCAGATGGGCTTGTTGGAGCGCATCCAAGCCTGCCCATCAATTCAACTGTTAAAATAACAAATCCAAGAAATAATAGAGAAGTTGAAGTTACTATTATCGATAGAATAGATCCGTCTTTGAACAGAATTGTAGACCTTTCAGCAGCGGCAATTCAGGCTTTGGGTATGAGGGCAGGAGAGCAGGTTGTTTTAACTGTCAGCGCTCCTGCGCGCCCTGTCTTATCACAGCAGCCGCAGCAAATAGTTGATTTAGCAGAACCTGTGTTTAATGCCGCGGATAGATCAAGAGAAGCAGAAGTGCCTCAAACGCCGGTATTGGTTGCAGAACAGCCGGCGCGGGTTACAGAAACTCCTGCGAACGGCTCCCAGGCAAGAAATGAAGTACCGGTTCAGCAAACCTGGACCTCTAACGTCCCTGTAAACGGACAGCCCGCGGAAAGGCAGCCGCTTGTGGAAAATAACCTGGGTGAAAGAGAACTTGCCACCCATTTGGCAAAAAACACCGAATCAACAGAATTTCTTGCGTGGCTTATGGCTATGTCCATAGATGCGCGCGATGCCCGTGAAGCGCGGGAGGCGCGGGAAGTAAGAGAAGCTCGTGAAGCCAGAGAAGCCCGCGAGGCAAGAGAAGCTCGTGAAGTACGGGAAGCCCGTGAAGCCAGAGAAGCCCGTGAATCGCGTGAGGTAAGAGAAACACGCACTACCGTGCAGACAACGCGGGAGGTAAGGCAGCAGCCTGCTGTAAATCAACCTGCTGTAAATCAGCCGGAAGTGAAAGAAACTAACGAGCAGCCGGTGTCATCTTTAACAACAAACCTCAATACTTTGGTTCCGGATTTAAGAATTGCGTCGAATCAGTCGTCCGTACAGCCTAGACGGGATGTTCAGCCGTCTGCCGTAAGGCCTGAAGCGGTTCAAATAATACCTGGTTTGCCGGATAGAGCCTCAGGCAAGATTTATCGCCTGCAAATAGGCGCTTATTCGGCACAGGATGCGGCAATTAAGGCTGCGGATTATATAAGAAGTTCCGGATTTAATGTAGAAGTTGACTTTTTAGCCTCGGTTTACCGGGTTATGGTTACCGGAATTCCTTCTGCAGATGTATATTCTGCGTCTATCAGGCTGGGGGCATTGGGATTTGGCCAGATTTGGGTAAGAGAGTGATATTTACTACTTGAATATATTAGAAAATAGTGATATTTTAATATAAGGGGGTATTCCCAGTGGCAATACGAATGGATGTTAATAAAACGGAATCAAGACAATTGGTAACTTTCCAGCTCGGAGAGGAACTGTATGGTGTTAATATAATGGATGTCAAAGAGATTGTCCGTGTACAGGCTATACGGACGATTCCCAACGCGCCCAGCTATGTCGAAGGAATCTTTAATCTGCGAAGCGAGATTATTCCTATTATAAATTTGCATAAAAGGTTTCATTTAAGAAAACTTGTTACATCCGAAGAAGATGAGCTGTTAAGCGGTTTTGTTATTCTTGATATAGACGGGATGAAGCTGGGAGTTATAATTGACAGAATCTCCCGCGTAGTGACAATCGAACAGGAAGAAATTCAGCCGCCGCCGCAAATGTTTTCCGGTATCGGCGCCGAATATATTCAGGGTGTGGTTCGCCAGGAAGAAGGTTATCTTATTATTCTTGATATTAGAGATCTTTTTAATCCAAAAGAACTGCAAAAAATTGCTGAATTGCGTAAATGAAAATAGAAGTTTATTCTCCCACAATCAGGCGCAAAGAAATGGATGCGGTGCTGACCGTCATGGTGGAAGAAAAAATAGGTCCCGGAGAAAGAAACAGGCTTTTAATTCAAACAGCCAAAGAACAGCTCCATTTTGATTATGCTCTTGCTTTGCGCAGCCCCGCTGTCGCTTTGCATCTGGCTCTTAAAGCCCTTAATGTAAAACAGGGGCAGGCTGTTGTAATTTCCGCTCTTTCTCCCCGTTATTATTTGCAGGTTTTACAGGATTTGCGCCTTACGCCTCTGTATTGTGATGTAACCTATGATTTTCCATGCATGAGCCGGGAATTAATCGAAAACACAATCGCCAAAAATACGGCAGAGCATGAAGGGATTGCCGCTGTTGTTGTTCATCATACGCTTGGGTTTGTGCCGGATAGCGCCGGTATTGCAGAGCTTGGTTTTCCCGTTATCGAAGATATATCGCAAAGTTACGGAAGCTGGTTTAAACCAGACGAAGCAGTCCCTGTTTTTAATTCTCAGTTTACAATTCTGGGGCTGGAAGAAAGAGATATGCTGACCTCCGGCGGCGGAGCGCTGCTTTTTGCAATGAACAGAAAAGATGCTGCCATTCTTCGTACTTTTTCAGGCACTCCGGATGAATACTGTCTTCCTGATATCAATTCCGCTCTTGCAATTGTTCAATTCAAGGAAGTGCATCGTAATCTTGACAGAAGACGCGATATAGCGAAAATTTTTACACAAGCCAGCATGCGTACAAGACACAAGCGCTTTATATCCATTAACGATAATGAATATTGCAATTATTCGTTTTCTCTTGTTCTGGAAACAGGGCTTAAAGATGTTGTTGCTTATGCCAAAAAAAAAGAAATACTGCTTGAAAACGCGTTTACAAATACTATTGCAGGCGCGGGTCTTTCTGAAAATACTCCCGTGTGCAGTTCTCTTGTTTTACGGACAGTTCTCTTTCCCATTTATCCGCGGCTTCGTTCTCAGGATGCGGAACGTATCTCCCGTCTTATTATGACTCTTCCATAAAGGAGCGCTGTTATGATAAGGGCTGTTTTATTTGTTAATCTGCAAAAAAATAACGCCGCGCCTTTGGCAGAACAGATAAAAACGGAACTTGAAAAAAACGGAAATGAAGCTGTAATTTTCTCGTTTGAAGGAAAGCCGGAAAAACCTCCGGCAGGAAAATGGGATATTGCTTTTTCGCTCGGCGGAGACGGAACTGTATTGTATGCGGCGCGTTGTCTTTCGCATCTTGGAGTTCCTATACTTCCTGTCAATCTTGGTTCATTGGGTTTTCTTGCAGAGGTAGACAAGGATGACTGGCTTTTGGTTTTTAACCGCTGGAAAAACGGCGAAATAAAAACTTCAAAAAGATGTATGTTTAATATATCTGTTAAAAGAGATTCCAAAACAGTTATGGAAAACTTCTGCCTTAACGATACGGTTATTTCCTGCACAGGAATTGCGAAACTTATCAAGTTAAATGTAAATATTTTTACAGATGAAGAATGCAGCGGAACTGCCCTTGGAACCTATCGCTGTGACGGGCTTATTATTTCTACTCCTACAGGATCAACCGCGTATTCCATGGCGGCAGGAGGGCCGATTCTTGATCCGGAAATGGATGCTGTTATTATAAATCCAATCTGCCCTTTTGCTCTTTCCAACAGGCCCTATGTGCTTACTTCCAGGCATATAACGGTTGTATCTGTAGCGGATAAACAGCGCTCGGGCGTACTTTTAACAATTGACGGACAGGATACGTTTAATCTGGAAAGTGATGATAAAGTTTTTATTAAACATTCTCCCTATAACGCGCACCTGATATATCCTGATAAATTTGCGTATTATTCTGCTTTAAGAAACAAGCTTTTCTGGTCGGGAGAAAATTGATAATGCTTGAAGAGATGTCAATAAGAAATTATGCGCTAATTGATTCTATCACGCTTTCTTTCCGCCCCGGTTTAAATATTTTAACAGGCGAAACAGGAGCCGGTAAATCAATAATAGTAGGCTCCTTAAGTTTTTTAATGGGCGGTAAAATAGAGGCGGATGTAATCCGCTCAGGCTGTGATGAGGCAAGCGTTTCCGCGGTTATATCTGTAGAAAAAAACAATGATGTGCTGGAATGGCTAAAGAGCCGTGATATTGAATATGAGGAAGAAAACTCCTTTAAAACCGTCATTGTAAGAAGAAATATTAAAACTACAGGAAGAGGATCGATTTATATTCAAAATGTTCCTGTTACAAGGCAGGATTTATCGGAGTTTATGGGGCTGTTGTTCGATCTTCACGGACAGCATAATCATGAATCTTTGCTGCGCAAGGACAGCCACCGCCGTTACCTTGATAGTTTTGCCGGAATAGACAATGAAGTTAGCGGGTTTTCCAAAACTTTTCTTGAACTGACAGATAAACGCAAAGCAATGGACGCTTCCCTAAAAAGTGAACGTGAACGGGAGGAAAGGCTTGAAATTCTGCGTTTTGCGGCGGAAGAAATAGAAAAGGCAAAAATACAGACGGGAGAAATCCGCGAACTGGAAAATGAACTGCAAAAGCTATCCCTCTTTGAAAAATTGGCAATGTTAATTCAATCTGCAGCTTTTTGTTTTTATGAAAACGATGCTTCCAAAACAGACAATGCGCTAAGCCTGATACGCCGCGCAAAAAATTCTCTGGACAGCGCATCGGCAGTGGATGCTTCGTTAGGTGAAATCAACCGCAGGTTTGAGAACTTGTACTATGAAGCGGAAGATATCGCGCAGGATTTCCGCGTTTACAGGGATGGTTTAACATTCGATCCAAAAAGACTGGAAGAAATAAATGATCGCCTGTCTTTGCTGTATAAATTAAAAAAGAAGTATGGCGGAAACAGCCAGCCGGGAAGCGAAGAAGAGGCTATTGTTTTATACAAGGCAAACGCAGAAACGGAGATAGAAGCTCTTTGCAGCGCGGAAGAAAACAGGGAAAAATTAAAAACACAAATTAGTGTTCTGGAAAAATCAATTGTCGCAAAGGCGCAGGGTATAAGGGAAAAAAGAACAATTGCCTGCGCTAAATTAAGCCAGTTAATTTCCGGTATATTGCAGCATCTTGGAATGCCAAATGCGCGTTTTCAGGTAAAAATAATTCCCAAGCAAGGTCAGGATGGGCAAACTTCCTACGGTCCGTGGGGTTCAGAAGATGTTGAATTTTTAATTTCCGCAAATACAGGAGAGCCGCTTAAGGAATTGGCAAAAATTGCCTCCGGCGGAGAGCTTTCCAGAGTAATGCTGGCTATTAAAACCGCGCTTTTGTCAGATTCAAAGAGAACAGAAGAAGAAGTGCAAACTCTTGTATTTGATGAGATAGATGCGGGGATTGGGGGTGAAGTTGCCCTTAAAGTTGGTGAATATTTAGCCCAAATAGGAGGAATTAAGCAGATTTTCTGCGTTACGCATCTTGCCAGTATCGCTGTAAGAGCCGATAATCATTTTAAGGTGGAAAAAAGAACGGAAGGCGGCAGAACATATACCGGCATTGGACCTTTGAGCGCGCAGGGAAAGAGAAAGGAAATTGCCAGAATGCTCGCCGGGGACGCAGGGGATGCGGCGCTTGCCCATGCTGACGAGCTGATAAATAAATATTCCAGACGGAGTTCTTAATGGCGAAGATTAGCGAACAGGACAGACACACATATCAGGAAAGATCCAGAGTCTTTTCTACAATGGCAAAAGCGCTTTTAAAAGAAGAGTCTGATTTGTTAACTATTGTTAAAAAGAATCCTGGCGGTACAGTGTTAAAAAAACTAACTCTTGTAGACGCTATGCTTAATTTAGCGTCAAGTTATATGGCAATTAACGGCGTTTCCATGGCGGTTTTAAAAGTTAAAAATGAAGAAGCGTTAAACGATGCGAGAAAATCCATGTACAAAGCCGTTATTTACCTAGAAGAAGTTGTAAGCAATTATATTGACGCGCCTTTTTCCGACTACGAAGAAAAATTATCCGCAATTGAATCTTTTGATCCAAATCAGCGCTATAACCTGATTAGAAAAATGGGTTTTGCCATAGATTTGCTGGAACAGGCTTACGGAGATAATTCCAAATGGAGATGGACATTTGTAGAAATGGAGGGCAGGTTTGCCGCTACCGCAAAAAATATTCTGGATTTACGCAATGCCATGACAAACTCGCATCCTGAATCGCCGTATTATGATTCTACTGTTTACCACCTTAGATTAATAAAAGAACTTCTGTCGCGCGCGGCAAGCCGCTATCGCGATAAATACGAACTTTCTACGCAGCAAATGCTGGATTTTAAAACAGGAATTTTATTTTTATCCGCGTTAAAACGCATTCATATTGTACTGTCTGAAAGTGAAGAAGCCGAAGAAATTAAGAAAAAATTGAACATCTGGTCTACCAAGCTGGAGACAGATCTTAAAAAACAAGAAGAAGCAAAAAAAAGAAAATGATTCATGGGCAAACAATCTTTTCTTAAGGAATTTAAATCTTTATTCCCGTATCTTGCCAAATACCGCAATCGTTATATTTTGGGCGTTATATGTCTTATAATTGTAGATGCGGCTCAAATAGCCATTCCCCAGTTTGTACGTATCACTGTAGATATGATTAGTACAGGTGATTTTGAATGGAAGAAAATTATTATTCTCTGCCTTTGTATGGTAGGGATAATGACTTTTGTTTCTGTAGGACGTTTTTTTTGGCGTTATTTTATTAATGGTTCCTCCAGGCGCGTAGAAACCCGGCTGCGTGAAGATATTTTCTGCCATTTGCAAAAATTATCGTGGGATTTTTATCAGAAAAATAAAATTGGGGATCTGATGGCGCGCTCCATAAATGATCTTCATGCTGTTAGGATGTCTATCGGCATGGGAATTGTAGCTCTTTTTGATTTTGTTTTTATGTCCACTGCTATTCTTGTAATTATATTTATCCAGGACGCAAGGTCTGCGCTTTTTGCGATTATTCCGCTTCCGCTTGTTACTTTATTAATTCTTGTTTTTGGCAAACTTGCGGGAAAAAGATTTAAAGCCGCCCATGAAGCATATTCAAAAGTAAGCGATAATGTACAGGAAACTTTTGCAGGTATCAGCGTAATAAAGTCATTTGTTAAAGAATGGTGGTTTATTAAAAAGTTCGCAGATTCAAATGATGATTACAGAAAAGCAAATATGGATCTTGTGCGTCTTTTTGGTTTTTTCTTTCCTTTTGTAAGTTTTCTTTCCGGGCTTACGGTATTGATTATGCTTGTTATAGGAGGCATAAGGGTAATTAACGGAGTTATGACGCCGGGAAGCCTTGTGGCAATGTTCCGTTATCTTGGTATGCTGATATGGCCGCTTATGGGCGCAGGGTTTATGGTGAACATGATTCAAAGAGGCGCTGTAAGCATGGGCAGGATAAATGAGATTTTAAATACGCAGCCGTCCATAAAGGATAATGAGCAATTGGGAACAAGAAATGAGAATATTGAAGTTCCTGCGCTTGAATTGTCCAATCTTGATTTCTCCTATGACGGAAAAAACAAAGCGCTGGAAGGGATAAACTTAAGGGTGAGCAGGGGAGAGTGGTTAGGTATCATGGGAAAAACAGGATCCGGAAAATCTACGCTTGTAAAAACTTTTACGCGAATGATTGATCCCCCGGGCGGCAGTGTAAATGTTTTTGGCCTTGATGTGAGGGAATGGCCGCTGGAAGAGCTAAGATCGCTTTTTGCTGTAAGCCCCCAGGATAGTTATCTTTTTTCTGATACTATAGCGAATAACATTATGTACGGCAAAAATGATAAAAATAGCGGAGATGAATTAATTAAAGCGATATCTGTTTGCGCGTTAAATAAAGATCTTGATAATTTTCAGAATGGAAAAAATACTCTTGTGGGGGAAAGAGGTCTTACGCTTTCCGGAGGGCAGAAACAGAGAACAGCTGTAGCAAGAGCTGTTATTATGGACAGTGAATTTTTAATTTTGGACGATTCGTTTTCTGCGGTGGACAATGAGACAGAGCAAAAAATACTGGAAGCGATAAGAAAAGAAAGAAAAGGAAAAACAACAATTATTGTATCACATAGGGTTTCTGCCCTTAAATATACGGATAAAATTCTTGTTTTGGACAAGGGGAAGGTGCTTCAATACGGTAATCATGAAGACCTTGCAAAAGAGGCTGGTTTTTACAGTAAAATGGCTGCATTTCAGAGAATGGAGCAGGGCGATGGCTGAAAGTTATTTTGATACTGATGATATCACCAAAGAACTTGATATTAATATCGTAAGAAGAATTTTCTCATTCTTAAAACCTTATAAGCATTTGGCGGCTATTACTCTTTTAGCCCTTTTAATTTCTACGTTCGGAGAACTGGTTATTCCTGTAATGCTGCGCCGGATTATTGACGATGCAATTATGGAAAAAAACACCTCTTTGCTGATACAGGGCTCCGTAATATATTTATTTATTCTGCTGTTTGTTTTTATTCTTACCTTTATGCAAACATGGACTGCAAACCTTATGACACAGCGCGTAATGAAGGATATGCGTCTTGGTCTTTTTAAAAAAACACTCTGCCAGTCTACAGGGTATCTTTCACGTCATCCTGTGGGCAGAATTGTTACGAGGCTTACAAGCGATGTGCAGACAATGGATGAGTTCTTTACAACTGTGCTGATTGCTTTTTTAAAAGATATTGCAATTATGACAGGAACTCTTGTTACAATGTTCATTCTTTCGCCGAAACTGGCGCTTATGGTGCTTGTTACCCTGCCGCCTGTCCTTGTTGTAACGCTTATTAGCCGCGTAAAAGCGCGGGATGCGTTTAGAAGGCAAAGAACCGCTTCCTCCAGGGTTTTTGCGTATCTTGCGGAACGGCTTGCGGGAATGCAGGTAGTACAGTATTTCAGGCAGGAAAAAAAGAGCCTGAATGAATTTAAGGAATCAAACAATGAATTGTTAAACGCAAACCTTAAGGAAATGTATGTATTCGCTACATTCAGACCTATGGTTGAATGGTTTTCTACAATTACACTGGCTGTTGTAATTGTTGTTGGAAGCTACATAGCGCTTTCAGCATCAGATTCAATTTCCATAGGAACATTAATTGCGTTTATCAATCTGGTTCAGATGTTTTTTGCTCCGGTAACAGATATTGCGGAAAAATACACTCTGCTTCAGTCTGCGATGGCAGGCGGAGAAAAAGTTTTTAAGTTAATGGATACGGATGAACAGATACCTGATACAGGCTCTCATTCAATGGAAGATGCAAAGGGGCATATTGAATTTGATAATGTTTGTTTTGCTTATAAAGAGGGCGAGGATGTTTTAAAAGGGCTGTCTTTCTCTGTAAAGCCGGGGCAAATGGCGGCAATTGTCGGTTTTACGGGAGCGGGAAAAACTACAATTATAAATGTGCTAGCGCGTCTTTGGGATATTAATTCCGGAGAAATACGCCTGGACGGCATACCGGTTAAAAATATTCCTCTTCCTCAATTACGCAATTCCATAATGCCGGTTACCCAGGATGTTACTTTGTTTTCCGGCACAATAGAAGAAAATATCTGCCTTGGACTTAAGCTTTCGCAGGAAGAAATTATTGAGGCGGCAAAAACGGTTTATGCCCATGAGTTTATTTCCGGTTTGCCGGATGGCTATAAAACCGTGCTTTCTGAAAGAGCGTCCAATATTTCTACAGGGCAAAGGCAGCTAATAAGTTTTGCGCGTGTTATGGCGCATAATCCAAAAGTGGTAATTCTTGATGAGGCAACAAGTTCCATTGATACCGAAACAGAGCGCCTGATTCAGCTGGGAATGCAGAAGGTTCTTGCGGGCAGGACATCTTTTGTTATTGCCCACAGGCTTTCTACGATACGCAACGCGGATCGTATTCTGGTTCTTTCCAACGGACGTCTTGTGGAAGACGGCAGACATGAAGACCTTGTAACACGTGATGGGATTTATGCCGGGTTATACAGATTGCAGTATACCCAATAGTATTATAAGCAAAAAAAAGAGCTGTCAGGGAAGTAATTCCTGGACAGCTCCTTTTTATATAAGGCGCGGGCAGAGCTAATTAAACAAGCTGCTGAAATTCCCGATGTAAGTTTCGGTAAGCCCTGTACCGTGTTTTAATGTTACCTCACTGAAAGTCGCGGCGCTATCAGCGGTTGTCATCATCCCGGAAACCAATAATCCAATATACATAACATCCGGCGCAGTAGACAAAGTTTCTGCTCTTGTTGCCCATGCTGTCCCGTCTGAAGATGCGGCAGTAGTAAAAGTGTTGCCATTACGTGTTATTCTGAGATAACAATAAGTTTGAACAGTAAGATCTGGTCTGGAACCAGCCGGACTCAGTTGATTGTGACTTGGAGCAGCGCCGTTATTGCGGGCTAAAGATCGAGGATCAGGGTTTTGAGCATTTTTAAATGGAGCAGCGTAATTTAAAATACTCGGAGCCGCAATATTTAAATTAGCGGGATTAGCATCCATGGCAATTATACCTATCCTGTCATTGGCATTGTTGGTAGATGATGAAGTTAAATCTGAGATTCTTACAGTAAATTCAAAATTACCTGTCACATTGATATAAATAAAATTACCATTCTGATTTCCATCAGCTGTTGTCCATCCCTGTTGTGTTGTAGCCCTGGCGGACATAACAATACTTGTATCGCCTGCCTGCCTTATGTGATTAGAAGTTGTTCTGTTTCCAATGGTTGCCTGTCTCCACACAAAACCGGGCGGATCGCCGCCGCCTGTGCCGGTGACAACTGCCGTCGGGCCGCCTGTAAGACTGCCTGTGGTGCCGCCGCGGGTTACTATTACAGAAATGGTTGAGCCTTGATCGGCGGACTGTAAAATATAGGTATTGCTGTTGGTGCCGATGTTGGTGGAAGCTCCTCTTCTCCATTGGTAAGTAATTGCCCCGGTGCCGTTAAGGCCGCTTGTGTTCGCGGTTAGTGTCTGTCCCACTTGAGCTGTTCCGCTAATGGTTACAGTTCCGGTGAGGACGGGATCGCCTCCGCCTCCGCCGCTTACTGAAACTCCAAATAATCTGCTGGAAAGACTCGGGAAAACCCAAAGTATATGATACCCGGTTACTGTGCTGTTATAAACAATCTCGCCGGGCAGAGAAGCATTGGTTCCGCCTGCAATAACTGTATGGCCGGTAGTTACCGCTGTTTTTGTCGCGCTGATACCGGTAGTATGGTTAATTCCAAGGGTACCTGCATTAGAGCCATTGGCGCAAATATAAAGCGTAACTGTCGCGGGACCGGAAAGAGGAATACCAAAATACCGTTGATTACCATTTGCTCCCCCGCCATTAGTAGTCCTATGTGTGAATGTAGTCCCTGCAACTGTGGCAGTTTGCGAAATCGGATTAGCCCACCCTGTTCCAAATATCAATCCTTTATATAATGAATCACTTACAGTTACGGCAGAAAAATCACTTGATATTAATATAAGCCCTGATACTGCAGGAGGATTTGTGCCGCCGCCTGCGGCGATAACTGCCGCTGTCGGAGCGCTGGTAACACTGCCGGAGTGACCGGCGCGGGTTACCGTTACGGTGATGGTCGCGCCCAAGTCGCCGGATTGCGCGGTGTAGGTATTGCTGTTGGTGCCGACGTTGGTGCTAGCTCTCCTCCATTGATAGGAAATTGTCCCGCTGCCGCCAAGACTGCCGGTATTCGCGGTGAGCGTTTGTCCCACTTGCGCGGTTCCGGTTATGGTTACAGTTCCTGTAAGGAGCGGGTCGCCGCCGCAAGCGCAGGGGGTTACTCCGCAAACGCTGCATACCGGAGGATTCGACGGACCATCATCGGCAAGGTCTGAGCCCTGAATCGCTACCAGTCTGCTAGAGTAGTTTTGCAATAGCAGCAAGAGTTCGGGCATTGGGTTGTCAACAAGAGTTTGAGACCCTGGGGGGAAGGTAAATCTTAAATCCCCGCCCCAGTAACGGCCTGCGTACTGCATAACTTTGTCTCTGCCAACAGTTGGGGAATCCGAATTGTATGAGTAAGTAAGGAAACTGTTATCGTATACAGCGCCGCCCTTCTTCGCTGTTACAGAAGAAGGAACGTTATTTGATGCGGCTGTTACTGGATAGGCGTCAAACTCTATCGTATTGGCTGAACTCCACGGTCTGTAGTCAGCCGAGGAAAAACTATCCATGAAGTTATCAAACGCTTTAATTATACCGCCGTTATCGCTGGAGATTGCGTTCCCTGTGCCATTTACAATGTCGGTGCCTTGCTGAGAAATCAGTATTGGTTTTTTTGTATTCTGGAAATAATTTCTTTCTGCAAAGACAGACGCTCCCACTCTTGCTATGATTCCGTACTTGCCGACATTATCATAGAAATTGTTGTACAAGTGTACTTTGTGAACACGTACCAACGGATGGCGGCTGTCTGAATGATTAAACCAGTTATGATGATAAGTGACACGACCGGGCGTTTCCGAGGCACTGTTGCCTAACAAGCTGGATTTTCCCGAATCCCAGAAATGGTTAAAGGAAACGGTTATTAAATCACAGGCTTTTATATCCAATGTGCCGTCGCCTTTTTTTTGATCGCTTGCGCTGCCGGGCATACAGTAGAATAAATCATTATTGTGCACCCATATATGATTGCTGTTTTGCAATTCAATAGCGTCTTTGTCATCGGTATTGCCAAGTATAAAACCAAGGTTGCGAATTTCGACGCCGCTTGCTCTGCTGGTTCTGAAACCCCAGCCGTAAACAGTAGCGTCATGGCCTACACCTTCAAAAGTAATGTTCATTCCGTTATTGGTGTTCGGCCTGTTTGCGGTTCCCTTAATCATTACAGAACCCGCGCTGTCTGTGAACGCCGATCCTCGTTTTTCATTTATCCTGCCGACAAAGCGGACAATCAAAGGACGCTCTTCAAAGCCGCCTTCATAAGCGGTAAGAATTGCCTGGAGTCCTGTATATTCAATTTCTGTAGTGGCATTATTTCTTCTGACCCCTAATTTTACAACATCTTTGTTTGTATTGGTTATGTACAGAATACGCGCACCGGCTTTGGGCGTGCCGTTCAAGTTGTACGCGCCGGGAATCCTGCTGTTTAAGAATGCAAAACCTTCGCGAGTATGAGCAATTACAGAAATTCCAGTAGCAGTCGCATTATTCCCAAATTCAACACCCAAGTCATTGACCTGCCGTACCTGAACTTCATAAGTTCCCGCAGAAATACCAAGTATGTCAGCGCGCATATGATCCTGATATTCCCGAATCAGCGGATCATCAATTTGTATCCATGGGATTGTGCCGCTAGACCTGTAGTACACATTGAATTTCGGGACATTGTCCATTTTTTCCCATTTAACAAAAAAGGTTTCCAGCCAGCCGCTGGTTTCGATTATATTGATATTGTTTGCATTACTAAAAGAAAATTCTCTGGTAACAGGGTTTACGGTAAAATTATAAAGCCCGGCAGAGGCAATTCGCCATCTGTTATTGGCAGTTGCAGAACCTGCGGGGGTGTATAACTGAAAAGTTGTGGTGTTCCTGCCAATTGCGGCATTTGTATTGTTCGCAGCCGGAACAAGACAAGCTCTTTGATTCGCTGTTGTCACAACAGCAGGGTTAGATACGCTGAAAGCAAATGTGCTGTTTGCAGTCATGTTCCGCTGAATGGAAAAATATCCAAGGTTGTTAATATTCATAAGGAAAGTTTCTGTACCGGAAATAAGCCACATATTTTCCATGTTGTTGCTGTAATCGCTGTCAGTAAAAGTTAGATCCAAACGTGTAGTTTGCCCGGGATAAATGTGGAGTATGTCATCCCAGATTATGGCGCTTGCGCCGCTGTTTGCCGCGATAAGTTCTCTTTCCAGACGGACAGTAGCAAGATAATAACCCGCGGGAACCGCAGTATCATTGCCGCTTAAAGTATTTTTTGTAACAGTTCCGGTTGCGTCCAATCTGGTCAGTATTATATTGGTGACATTGGGTGAAACACCGGTTATACCCCACCCAAGTGTTCCGTTTCCGGTCATTTGGGTAAAAACAAGAGGCACAAGAACGGTTGCTGGAGTTGTACGCGAAACGGTCAACGCTAAACCGCTTGCAGAAGCAATCCGTGTTTGCCGCTGCGCGTTATTAAATACCCTGACTTCCAGCAAATAGGTTCCTTCGCTGACCTGCAATTGTCCAAGATTTACGCCGGGGGTATTGTTGTTAATGGTTTGCGCTGTGCCGTTAGGATTTGGTGTAAAGATGAGCTCAAAGCCCGCAAAGGAATAACTTGAAGGTAAAATGGTTCTTCCTATATCCGCTGCAAATTGAAGGTTAACAAATCCTTTTCCTTCTTCAGGTACAGGTATCAGAGGCTGATCTAAATCCGGACATCCCGCAAGGCTTACAAGGAGGATAAGAACAGCAAATGTTAAGTTAAAAAATTTCTTTTTCATATTTCATTTCCTCCCTAGTTCCTGTCCAAAACTGTAAAGTTGAAACTTCCGGGCATAGACCAGAAAGTATTGTTTATTTGAACGGTAAGGCGAACATTGTAACGGCCAAGTAAGTAGTCGGCGGCTCTAACCTGCAGTCTGTTATTGATGCTCGGTACAGCTTCTCCGTTTACATACCATGTATAAGTATGCCCTGCCACAGGGTTTGTTATAATAAATTCCGCCGCAGTGGGTGTGCCGGACTTATAAATATTTGTATTGGCAGGCGCGGAAACAATAAAACCTGTACCCTGATCCGTTACGGTAAGCGGTATATTCACCCAGCCGGAACCGGCAGGAGGCGCCGCTCTTACATTAACGGTACATTCAGCAGTTCTGTTTCCATCCTGTGTTGTCACCCTGACAGTTGCCGTACCAACAGCGCTTGCAGTAACAAGGCCGCTGTTTGATACACTTGCAAAACCCGCGCCGGAAGCGACAGACCATGTTACATTTTTATTTGTTGCACCGGCTGGCGTGAATACAGGAACAAGCTGATAAGTGTCGCCAACCAGCAGATCAATACTTGCCGGAAGTGAAACGCTTTGTACCGGTGTTCTGTCCAGTATTACTTCAAAGAGTCTTATGGGACTGTTGGCGCCTATCTGAATATTAACTCTGTCGGTACCCAAATAATCGTATACAAGCTGTCTGCGGGTAGATGTTGCATTGGAACCGGGGGTTGCAGCGCCGTCCATTACCTTAACGCCGTTAATGTAAAGCTGAGCAAAACGGCCGGAGTTTGCAGCGCCGGTACTGGCATAGTTCAATGTAATGGTGAAAGGTCCGGGAACATGATCAATTTTTATAAAATGTCTGCCCTGACCAAGTAAAGTTTCCGCATTGGGTTGTAAACATCCTACAGGACCGCCTGACCAGCCCGACTGCGAAGGCATCCAGCGCATACCGGTTGTTGTTGCTCCGGCAATTTCGCTTGCCGTTATTGTCATACCATTGCCGAATGGAGCGTCCGTTTTCATTGTTGTATCTGCTTGTGTAGTTGTATTGGTGTTATTGAATGCTTCCCAGCCGTCTATGGCATTTGCTGATCCGAATCTCCATGTGTAGGGAACTATCACATTAACAGGTTCAATTACCGTAACAATACAGTCAGCCGTCCTGTTTCCATCCTGTGTAGTTACTCTGACAGAAGCTGTCCCTTCTCCGTTGGCAGTAACAAGGCCGTTATCTGAAACACTTATTATTTCTGAGCCGCCGTCCACGATAGACCATGTTACATTTTTATTGGTTGCGTTTGTTGGGTTAAAAACAGGAGTAAGCTGGTGAGTATCACCGGCTATCATTGTAAGAGTTGCCGGAAGAGAAACACTTATAACAGGGTAAATGATATTCTGGGTAAACGAAAAGTTCCAGTCAACAGGATTCAGGGTGAAGGTACAAGCGCCATGGTTACTTAACGTCCATCTTCTTGCATTGGCAGGATTCGCAGAAGGATTTGCCAAAAAGGTCATTGTATTATTACCGGGTGTTACTGCAGCCACAGTCGTACTCGCGGGAACAAACCATGCTCTTTGATTTGCGGTAGTTGAAGCAGGATTGTTCAGGCTGAAAGCGAATGTATCAGATGCCGCCATATATTGCTGTACGGAAAAGTATCCAAGATTATTTTCTGTCATTGGATATGAAGCAGATCCGACTATAAGCCATACATTTTCTATGCTATTGCTGAAATTATCTGCTGTAAAATTACGGTTTAAATTTGTTGTTTGTCCCGGGTAGATATTGAGTATGTCTGCCCAGATAGCCCGGCGCGCTCCGCTGCCGGATGTAATAAGGTCTTTGTCCAGGCGGATTGTAACGAGATAGTATCCTGCGGGAACTGCGGGATTATTGCCTGTAAGGTTTGGTAAAGTAACAGTGCCGGTTGCATCCAATCGGGTTAATTTTATATCTCTGGAATCCGGGGTTATATCGCTGGTTATATTCCATACAAGGGTTCCGGTTCCGCCGCTCATCGCGCTGAAAACAAGAGGAACTGTTACAGTTACGCTGCCCGCGCGAACAACATTTACATCGATATTACTTGCCGATGCAATCTGGGTTAACCTTCCGGCTTCAAGATATATTCTTACTTCCAGTTTCCAGTTTCCTTCAACAAGCTCAAGTTGATTAAGGTTTACGCCGGAAGTGCTGTTGGTAATTATATAATCCTGCGCGCCGTTTGAATTGCCGGTAAAGCTTAGCTGATAAAAGCTAAAGGAATAATTCGGAGGCAGTATAGTCCGCCCGCTCTGATCAACATCGAATTGCAGGTTTACAAATCCTTTTCCTTCGCCGGGTGAGGGAATTGGCGGTTCCATAAAATTAGGACATCCCGCCAACCCAATCAGCAAAACAAGAAATGTAACTGTTGTTTTATACAGCGTCTTTTTCACGTTTTATTCTCCCCTAATTTTGGGCCCTTACAGTAAAACTTAAATTGCCCGGCATAGACCAGAAACGTCCGCCTTCCTGAACTACAAGGCGTATTGTGTAATAACCTAATGAATAATTGGCAGCGCTAACATTAAGGCTGTTGCCGGTTGCCGCTATCTGGTCATTAATATACCAGGTATAGGTATGTCCTGATACCGGATTGGTCAATGTAAATGCTGCCGTACCGGGTGTTCCGGATTTGTAAATTGTGGGGTTAGCGTTTCCGGGAACAGAAAGACCCGCGCCCTGATCCGTTACGGTAAGCTGTACATTAACATTGCCTTTGCCGTATACGGTAACTGTACAATTGGCAGTAAAGTTACCATCCGCTGTTGTTACTCTGACAGTCGCAGTACCTGCATTATTTGCGGTAACTGTTCCGTTAGTTGAAACGGTGACGGCACTGCCGGAAGCGATAGACCATGTTACATCTTGATTGGTCGCGTTAGCCGGAGCTATAACAGCTGTTAGCTGATGTGTGTCGCCGACATACAGGGTAAGAGTGTTCGAAAGCGTAACTCCTGTAACAGGTACCCTTACGGTAACAGTACAATCGGCAGTAAAACCTCCGTCATCTGTAGTTACCCTGACAGTCGCTGTACCCGCGGAATTGGCAGTAACGGTGCCGTTTTGCGCTACAGAAACGGCAGTACCGGAAACGACAGACCATGATACATTTTTATTGGTTGCGTTAAACGGATCAAATGTCGGAACAAGCTGATGGTTGCCGCCGACATTCATGGTTAGAGTTGCCGGAATAGATACGCCTTTAACAGGGTAAACGACACCCTGGCTGAACATGAAATTCCAGTCAACAGGATTTAATAAAAAATCACAACTGCCGTAATCTGATATTGTCCATTTGTTTCCTTTATTCGCGGTAATGTTATACGGAATAAAAGTCATTGTATTGCTTGCCGATACAGACATATTGTTGGCTGCCGGAACAAACATCGCTCTGTTATTTTCGTTTGTAATGATAGCGGGGTCTGACAGACTGAAAGCGAATGTATTGGATGCCGCCATATTCTGCCGGGTTTCAAAGTATCCAAGTTCATCTTCTGTCATTAAATATGATGAGGAGCCGACAATAAGCCATACATTTTTTATATTGTTACTGTAATTTGCAGAAGTGAAAGTTTGCACGAGATTTGTAGTTTGTCCTTGATATATGTGCAGTACATCGCTCCAGAGCACCCGTCTTGCGCCATTGTCAGCGGCAATAAGGTCTTTATCCAGACGTACTGTAGCCAGGTAGTGTCCGGCAGGAACAGCGGCATCATTGCCGGTTAAAGATGTTTTTATAATATTGTCTGCCGCTTTGTCTAACCGAATCAGGCTTATATTAATTAAATCCGGTGTAACGGCGGTGCTGGTTATATTCCATGTAAAGGTTCCGGTTCCCGCGTTCATCTCGCCAAAGACAAGATAAACCGTAATCTGTACGGTTTGCCCGGCAATAACATTTACATTAATATCGTTTGCCGATGCAATCTGTGTAGTTCTTCCCGCTTCCAGGAATATCTTGACATCAAGCTTCCAGCCGCCTTCGACAATTTCCAGCTGGCTAAGGTTAACGCCGGAAGTGCTGTTGGTAATTTCCATATCCGGCGCGCCGTTGGAATTTTGGGTAAAGTTAAGCTGGAAAAAACTAAAGGAATAACTCGGAGGCAGTATTGTCCGTGCGGCATCTGAAGCAAATTGCAGCTTTAAATATCCTTTTCCGTCACCGGCAGAAACTGACGGTTCCACAAAACATCCTGCCAGGCTTGTCATGACGACAAGAACCGCTGTAATAATCGCAAAATAATTCGTTTTCATTTTTCTTCTCCTGTTTTAATTACCAGCCATGACGGTAAAGCTTAAATTACCGGGTATCGACCAATATGAATTGTTAATTTGAACGGTAATACGTACCGTATAATATCCTAATGAATAATCGGAGGCGTAAATTTCAAGTTCATTGCTCCTGTGCGCCTCTTCATTGTTTATATACCAGATATAAATATGATCAGATACGGGATTGTTCAGCGTATATTTAACCGCACGGGGTTCTATGTATTTGTAAATTATCGCATCAGCAGAGCCTGATACATCAATTTCCTGCCCCTGATCCCGCATAGTAATATGTACATTTACTATGCCCTGTCCTTCACCCGGTTCATCCGGCTCATTACCCGATCCGCCGCCGCCGGAAGCCGGTTCTCTGCAGCCATTTGCCAAAATGGCAATAATTGACAATGTTATAAACAAAAAGAGCAAGCGCTTTTTCATGAACTTCTCCCGCATAATCGCATAACATAGAATTTAACTCCTTTTTGAGCGTAAGGAAAGAAATATTAGCGTACTGTAATTGTATTATTCTGTCATATAGCAAATGTCTTATTATTCATATAAAGGATTTGATGTGAATCTATTGCAAATTTTAATTGCTTTTTTCCATATATCGGGATAAATTTAAAGATATACGTTTTCCAAAAATAATTCATACACATATATTGCGGGGGTAGTTATGAGAAATTTAGTAAAAATCGGCCTGTGTTTATCTTTGCTGTTTATTTTTGCAGCCTGTGATATGCCTATGGGTCTGGGAGATCCGGTAGATACCACACCTCCTCATATCGTCATTATCGCGCCTCATGACAACCAATGGATAGATTTAAACAGGGGCGATTCGCTTTTCCTGTACGGCACATGGTGGGATGATTTTGGTCCTGTAAGCATTACTATCTCCGAATTAAACAACGGGTTTACATTTAACCAGCATACCGGTCTTAAAGAATTAACGGTAAACCAAAACGGCACATGGAGCGCGAGAATAGAAATTGATGCCGAAGAAGTGGGGTATCAGGATTACCGTATTCAGGTATTGGTGAAGGATTCTTTTAATAATCAGGGGCAGGATATTGTAAACATAAGGCTTGCTCTTTTAGACCCGCTGATTCAATCGGTGTCAATTAAGCGTTATCTTGACAGCGGTTTGGGCGAACCCTTGGCGGGTCTTCAGAGCCGCGCGTTCTACGAAGAGCGTATTAATTTCGGCATTGCGGGATATCAAAAAATTAAATGGACAGACGAAGTTGGTATCGGGGTTGATTATTTCCAGAACGAAGCGTTTACCCTCGCCGTCCATTTTACCGGCAGTTTTGAAGGTGTCGCGGGGAGCCGAATGTGGGTTGTGGAAGAAGTCCTGGATGAGAACACAGGGCTAATGATAACAAGAAGAATTACAACCGATATAGACGGGCTTGCTCCGTCACGGCAAGTTAACTCGGAAGGTTATGAAGATAAATACAGACCCGAATGGGATATTAATGCTTTACAAATGGAAAACTGGAGGTCTTCGCTGTCAAGCGGTCCGCACCATATAGGATTTGAAATATGGGCATGGAACGACGCTAACTGGGGCGAATACGGACCGATTAATGACGCGGCGTATCAGAGCCAGATAAAATTCGGCACGGTTTGGTATCCCGCTTCGGACAGGCCGCATATCAATGTGATGGATTTTCCGGATATCGCTTCGGGGATAATCGCCGTTGAACCGATGGGAAACTTAAGAATTGAATTTTACGATGACGATGAGCTTTGTGAAATTTACGCCGGTTTAATTTTAAAAGAAAGCTTTGACGCGTTAAGGGGAAGTGAAAGCGAAGCCGCCTATATTGAATCGCTTATAGTGAATGCAGACAGGCGGAATCAAATTATCAGCATGATGGCGCTGTCCAATCTGTATGATCCGCTTTTAAGCGGACCTGACAGGCGGCGGCAGATAATCAACCTTAATGCGGGTACTGTCGGGGAATACCGGCTTATTGCCATGGTAATGGATGTTAAAGGCGGATGGGAAACCCATTACGGCGGGGAACAGGGGGAGAGTCTCTGGAATGTGCATCCGCCTCTGCAAGTTCATGTTCGCAGCGCTAATTCGCCGATTATCATTGTTAATAACCCCGCGTCGGAAAATACTTTCCCGGCGCTTAACGGGACAAAGTTTAATCTTGCCGGTTATACAATTGACGCGCAGGTTGTTCAGTGGGTTCAAATCGCGTGGGTGCCCAATTCTATAAGCGATTTTGTCGCCGCGGCTGAAACCGCGCTTAGGGCGGTAGGGACAGTTCTGCCTCCGGGGCAAAGGATAACCCAGGATGAAATTGTTATATGGAAAGTTCCAGTATCCGAAGGAGAAACGATAATATTAAACAACACTGAATATATACGCAATAATTTTTCTCTGGAGCTGGATATACTGGATGATTTCCCCGGCGAGTCAAGAAACAGCAAACGTTTTGTAATTCAAGCCAGAAATGTAGGCGGGACGGATTCCTTTAAATCTTTCCGGCTGGCAGGTTACAACACCCAGCCCACGCTCACTTTGTTTTATCCGTATCAGGAAATGCTTATTCATGATACAAACGCAGATCTTATCCTGCACATGAGCGCGAGCGCCGCGCACGGAATAGGCATTAAACAGGAAAGTTTAAAAATAACCGATGTAACGGGTTACCCGAATAATAACCCCGATTACGGCAGTATCGAGGATCCCAATCCGGTTCTGAATGAAAAAAAATATATAGTACCAAGAGAATTTGTAAATGCCTATTTTACCCAGGGTTCGCAAAGGACATATCGGTTTGAGGCAGAAGATATTCTGGGTAACAGAATCGAGATGCAGAGAAATATTATCATGTCCAATGTTCCGGCTCTTTTATACATTACAACAAGCACAGGACCCGGATTGTACAAGGAAGGAGACGAACTGCGTTTTGAAGCGGTGTTTTCAATGCCTGTAAAGGTATCAAGGGCAAGCGGCGCGCAATTCCCCAGACTTAAATTGTATTTCAGTAACCCGGGCGATCTTGAACCGGCTCCCAGCGCGTATGCGGAATATATGGAAGGTTTTACAGGAAACACCCTTATATTCACATATACCGTACAATCCGGAGACAGTTCCAGTAAGCTGCATACTTCCTTGAACCCAATTTATCTGCCCCCGGGCGTAGCTCTTGAAACAATGGAAAATGTCTCAGGCGGAGACAATGTTAATGCGATAATAAGTTTTTTTAATCACGATAACAGTTTACAAAGCAGAGCCGCAATGGAGCTGGATGGTGTCCGTCCCAGAATTGACAGGGTAACTTTTGCCCAGACAGGGATTGGCGGCTACTCTTACTTTAATAACGGAAAAATAATTACAATGAGACTTAGGGCTACAGAACGTGTGCAGGTTTCCGGCTCACCCCGGGCTTATATAAGTTTTGGAAGCACAACGGTATACGCGGATTTTTCATCCGTAAGGCATGATGGGAATATCAGTATCCTTGAATTTACATGGCTTGTTAATGCAGCAAATGTTCCTGAGACCCAGCTTTCCTGGGCAGCCGGCTGGCTAACTACATCTTCAGGTACGGCATTGACGCTTGCAACCGAAGATACAATTACCGACATGGCTGGAAACCTGATAGACATCAGTACCCTTCCCGCGGTTAATGAAAGGAACGGGAATACCGCGAATGAAAGGGCGTTTATTATTACAGCCCAGCCGCCCGCGCCAGGATATACTCTTCATGCGACCAATACCGGAAATCCTGCCGCGATTGCGGGCAGTCCAATTCTTGCAAATACAGCAAGATATATCAGGGTAACTTCCACTGTTACAGGAGCGCAGATTTATTATTCACTGCGCGGCGGCATAGAGCCGGTGAATCTTGCGGTTAACGCGTTCGGCACGCTTGCGGACAGTGATAATGCCAACAGGGATAAAAGCACTTACATTCCTTCGGAATATGCCGTAACAGCATGGCAGATTGACAGGGCGGGGAATACTTCCGCATTTGCCGCCGAGCGCAGTGTTGTAATAAATTCACGTGCGCCGGAACTTTACTCAATAAGCAGCGCTTTGTCGGACGGCTGGCATCCTGCGGGAGCGTCCGCAACTTTCCGCCTGCATTTTTCGCGTCCTGTAAGGGCAAATGCAATTCATACAACCGGCGCTCCTGTCCGCCTTACACTCATGGGTACTACAGGCGGTAATGTTAGTGAAATGCTTATAACCATGACAACCAATATTAATAATACCCTTAACACGGTATTCTCTTTTACAGGTAATATCCCGTCCGGCATACGGATGAGCGATATTAAGGTAACAAGGATTGAGCTCTCAAATGTAGTAGATGAATACGGAAACGCGCTTCCAATTTGGGAAGACCGCGCTAACGAAACCGTAACCCAAAGACCCATAACGACCGCGTCCGCATTTAACCTGAACCGTCCAAATTTGCATATTGTTTCTGTGCGGCCGGGTATTGTAAATTATACCCCGGCAAGACCGGGCGCCGCCTCTCTTGGTAACGGCGGTACAATGACTGCTGCTATGAATAACACAATTACTCTGGAATTTGACCGTGAAGTGTGGGCGCAGGCAGGAGGTCTTATTACCGTGCGTCCCTGGGGAACATGGGCGCTTCCGCCAATTCTTTCTACCGGGGAACTGGACTCTCTTCTTAATTCTACCTTCCCGGCTATGAATACAAGTTTACCTGATATTTCAGGTTTAACTCCCGCAGCTCGAATCACAGAGTATCAACGCAGACTCATGTGGGTAAGGTCTGACGGATTACCGGCAGCTCAGTATAATGCAAACGGAAGCCACTATAATTACAATTATTACATAAGCAACACAAACGGAGTTGTTGATATAAACGGAAGAGTCCGCCCGGATACATCAGGTAAATGGGTATTGGGTTTCCGTTACGATCTTTACGGGGACGCAACAGAACAGCGGTTGCGGGATGTTTTTAACGCCGCAAAATGGAAATGGCAGGAAATACCTTCTTCTTCCGGGGCGGTTACAATAAATACAGCAAACCGCAGATTAGTCACCATCAGACTGGACACTCTTGAAGCTGGACGTATTTGGGAAGTTATTATAAACGAAGGAGCATTCCGTGATGCGGCAGGCAATGTAAATGATCCTATAGCATCAACAAATACTGCGGGAGAGGGATACCGTTTCTGGTCTGAGGGAACGGCAAAACCTGTTATCCGCGCTGATAAACATTCACACGGCGACCATTACCATGGAAATGAATTCAGAGGTAATCAGGTTACACGCCCTGTTATTGATGCCAGAATACGCATAGACAGCGAAACGCCCGGCGCTAATATTCATTACAGTACTATTAGGACAAGCTACACTCCGGCAGTTGGCGCAGAGGTATTTACCAGTGCTGATGATACAGGCGCAGGTTTCTTCGGACACCCTTCGGTTCTGGCAGGCAATGCCGGCGGTAATGCCGTTACAGGAAATGCCAACAACACAATCGGTAACGGTGGTAATCAAAACCCGCCGCCTTCGAACGGCGGTTTCTTTACCGGTCTTCTGGTTCCGATACGGAATCAAACAACGAATGCGGATATTCCAATAGCGCAAAATGGAACCATAAGCTGGAGTGATTTAATCGCTTTAACACCGCAAGGTGCGGGCGGGCAGAGCTACCGTGTTGTTAATGCGGGTACAGGAGCGCCTGGTAATGGCGGCAATGCCGCGGTATTTACCGGCACAAGAACTTTTGAATATTTCTTTTATGCGGGAGATGCTTTTGGTACGGTTAGCAACACTGTTGCAGATGATACCGATGCGCGGTTATATACAGGCAGGCGGGATTATATCGCAGCTATTGCGGAAAAAGCGCAGGTAAATGACGGTGCTTCTGCAGGGGGCGCCTTAACGGCTTCGGCTGCGGCTTACGAGGGAGTTTATAAAACAACCCTGCTGTACAGAAATTTAGGCGGTTATTCAAATCGCTTTTTAATACAGGGGTTTGACCAGCCGGTAGTTCCGTCAACACCGGGTTTCCCATTGCGCCTAACGTATGTTGATACTCCGCCTGCGCCCTTTAACGGACCTGAGTTTACGTATTATACAAAGCAGGCATACCGTCAGGGCGGATCTCTGCCGAATGGCGGTAATACTGCTGGTGCAAATGCTGCGGGCAGGACAAACAATAACTATATATGGGTAACATGGGATATTGTTACCGACTGGTATCAGACAGGAAAGGGTGTTGGCACGCAATTTAACTTTATGCAGCGGAATAATTATAATTATAATGCTGTATTGGCTACTTACGGAGCTGTTACATATCGTTATATGCAAAATTACACAGGCGGTGAAAATCCGGCTGGTACTACCCAATAAGGAGAAAAGAACATGAAACAAAATAAGTTTTTATTTTTGGCAATAATTATAACAATGCTTGTTTTTTCAGCCTGCGAAGACGGTGTCGGCCTTGGCGCGAGACTGGTTTTGGAAGGACCTGTTGTTTCCATTAATTCTCCTTCCGCGCTTGAAGGGCAGCAGGATATTACTGTAAGTAATGTTTTCGCTTTAAGCGGGTCTATTACCAGCGACAGCAGAATCGGTATTTTGGAAATAAGTATGGTCTACTTTGACCGGCTGGAAGGGGTTCTTCCCGCAGAACGCGAGTGGCGCTGGAATAACAGCTGGCAATACAGGGAATTGGTGGATGCTTACAATAATATTTATTCCTCCTGGCAGCCGTATACCATAGATGTATACGAAAGTTATATTGATCCTGATGCAAGCGTATATATCAACCCTCCTATATGGCAGGTGTTAAGCGGTACAGTAAACTGGAATCTTCCTGTATTGATGATAGATAACCCTACATCCAGAGATTATTTTATCACCATAAGCGCGGCAGATGTTACGGGGCGCAGGGACGCGAATTCCACCCAAAAGCTAAAAGTTACCTATGATAACAATGAGCCTAACCTGATTGTTTTAAAACCGCAATTGTACAGGGGTTCTCAATCCGGGGAATGGTATAGGCTGCATCCCGGTTACCCGCTGACAGAAAATGAAGAAGTAATATTTAACACCTGGATTTATGATCCCGTGAATAGGCCTGATGAAACATTCAGCTTTATTAATAACTGGGTTACAGGTCCAATAGATTTTGAATGGGAAATTGACAAGGAAATAATCGGCTCGTTTTATCTTAACCTTGAATTTACCAGCCGGCATTATATCCGCTACCCGTATCACAGTTCCAACGGAGATCAGAAAATTATTTATTTTGATTATCAGTGGGACGAGACAGGTGTGGGCGGCAGCCTGCCAAAACGCGGTACTTTTAAAGACGGTCCCGAACCGATAGGAGCAAATGTCGGTTTATTTACCAAAATACGCGATGCCGTTACGTATGAAGACCTTATAGTCCGGGATGACGAGCGAAACCCGATTGATGGGGCAGAAGTATCCAAAGATTCATACACCCCCATGCAGGTAATTTCCATGGTTGAAGACGGAGCCGGCAATATGTCGCATAGATCCAACGGCTGGTTCGCGTATTTCCCCAGAGCGGACAAACCATGGGCGCGGATAGATTTTGGAAGAAAGTTTGCATACGACGATGAAGAAATCCCGTTAAACGCGCCTGAGTTAAAATATATCTGGACAAACGAATCAATTAATACCAATGCCGCATACGATAACGATGGAGTTGATTCGCTTGAATGGACGCTTTACAAATTAATAGAAGGTACGCTTGATGTGGATACCGGATCGGGACCCTGGACAGGTTCTGTTACGGACAGCGGTTTTCTTTTTAGTGTGGATAAACGCAGCCGTCCATGGGCTTTTAAAGCCGAAGGCGAATACGGGGTAGGAAGATTTAAAATTGTTGTCACCGTTAAAGATATTAAAGGTCTTGAAAGCGAACCCCAGATTGCATTTTTTACAATAGAAAGCAATACCACACCTACGGTAAAAACAATTTCCAGTCCTTCTGATACCGCGACTTTATGGGGCAATAACAAAGGCGATTTTGATGTCCGCGGTATAGCTCAAGTGCTTGGGACAGGCGGCGTTAGTGTGGATCGTGTAAGCATCGCATGGATAAAGCCCCATCCGGATCCGGATGTTTTTGCTGCCCGGGAACTTTTATATACCGATCGCTCATACGCAAATTGGGACAGAGCCATAAGTCCCGGTGCTGCCGGTTTCTTTGACAGTAATGACAGCAGGGTTTGGGAAATCCCGTTAGCCAATATTACCAATATGGGCGTTAACAGCGAAAGCGAGTTAACGGAATACGAATTTTATTTAACCTTGAATCTTTTTGAACATTTGAATATCGGACCGGATCAATATCCGCATTCGGATCAGGTTTTCTTTGTCCGCGTTTTAAGTAATGTCGGCGGGGAACGTGTGCGCTCATCTGTAAAATCATTTGGATCATTGGGCGATCTGGAAAAGCCGGTTCTTACGATAGAAAGAATAATTATTACAGATAACAATACGTCAAAAACATATACGAACAATTCCGGTTTTGGAATGATCTCCCTTATTGACGCAGGTGATAAAATGCGCGTGGAAGGGACATGGAACGACGATTCATGGAGTAAATGGGACGGTATAGATTCTGCGGAACGCCTGAAATTTTTTAAAGATTTTAAAGTTTCATGGAAAGGGCAGGGCGGGGACAGCTTTGAATTTGAAATAGGCGGAGCATTATCCGCCGATGGAACCTGGCTAAGCGATGAATATACATTTGAGCAGAGAAATACCGACGCCTTTATTTCCCTGAGCATGGGGCTTACAGACCTGAATGATAAAAACAATGAAACGGTCAGCGAAATGCTCCTGATAGAAACGGAAATGCCTACGTTAATCCGTATTTCCAGTGAAGTAAGCGATGGTTTTTACGGCGAGTTTAAAAATACATATCCTCTTCAGCCGGGGTCGCGGTTTATCGAAATTTTCCTTGGCTTTAATATTCCGGTAAAATTCTTTGAGAATGAAGGATTGCCGCATTACTGGCCGCCCGATCCGCTGGAAGCTCCCTATCTGTTATTAAATAACGGAGGCAGGGCGTATTATTACGACGGTAACGGAACAAACAGACTTATCTTCAGATACTTTATTGACGGTGTGGCAAACCCGTCAAATATGCCTACGGTTCCTTCTGATGTCTTGGATTACAAGGGAGATTCAACTTTCCCGCAAAGGCTTCATGTTGAAGATATTGTCTGGACAGCAAGATACCCCGCGTCAGGTTTAACAAGTATTATAGAAGACAGCACAACACAGGCTGTTATTCACAGAGACGCTTTTGATAATGAAAAGGATATGTCTTTGGCAGGCGGGAAAAACATTGTTATTGATAAAATTTTCCCGGAAGTTACAAGCGTAACTACAGCAGTATCAGTTACAAGACCGTACGGCGAAGACAGCCGTATTAATATTACGGTTACTTTCTCCGAGCCTGTAACAGTTTCCGGGGCAACGACAGGGACACGTGCAGAGCCCGGTAATTTTTATCTTAACCTTGCCGGCGGAAACCTTTCCGCAAGATCGGCAAAAGCATTGTTTGCAAATACTGCCGGGCAGTCAAGCGTAAGTTTTGTTTACGAAGTTGAAGACGGCGATAATACCAGCGGCTTTGCCGGGGCAGAAAATTTCCTGCGTGTAAGTTCTATTGAAATGGGCGCGGGGTTAAGTATCAAAGACAGGGCGGAGAACGAAATTGTAAAACCTGTATCGGTTCCTCCCGGCGGATTAGGCAGAAATGTTATAATAGATACAGTGCCTCCAGCCGCCCCAACTGTCACGGGGACGGATATTCTTGCAAACAATTATGAAGCAAGGTCATTTTGGATCTCCGGCTTGGAAAACCAGAATGTAAGGGTAGAGTATCATCTTGATTATAACCCGGTATCCCCGCCAACGACAGGATGGATCACCGCGCCGTCTACGGGGCGTACACAGGTGGGCGGTATTTGGCGTACAGCGGAGATAGAACTTGATCGCACCGGTGTTTACAATATCGCGGCGCGTCAGTTTGACAATGCCGTCCCGGAAAATATGTCCGCTGTTTCCGCAGTGCCGCTTTTGGTAAGTATAGACAGAAATCCTATCTTAACAAGATTTGGCTCTGCAATGCCGGACGGTATTTACGGATTTATTACGGGAACTCCCGGTCAAGTTATAACAATAGACATTCATTTCCGTATACCGCTTAATCTGAATACAGCCGCGGGTTCCCCGTACCTTGTTCTTAATGTTTTAAATGCCGGCGCAAATAACAACAGGGCACTTTTACAGGCAGGTCAGACAGGGGCAAGGCAGGTTTGGACTTTTACGTATACTATACCCAATACGCAGACGAATGTAGCCCGGCTTGATGTAACGCAATTTGTCCTTAACAATGCGGTGTTTACGGACACTGCCGGGGTAAATGTAAACACGTATATTACCAATTTAACAAACCTTGCATCGAACAGTTTTACCAACCAGAAAAATATTGTTATTCAGGCAGGTTTTCCGGAGCCGACCAATGTGAATATGGGAAGCGGCATTGTGTACGCGAATAATGAATTGCGGATAACATTTAACCGTGATATTTCCGCAGGTGATACGGAAAATCAGCTTGTTATAAAACAGGTGGCAACAGGTTACAGAATCCCCGCGGTTATGGAAGAAGCGTTATGGAACGCTATCTTTGTTAACCGTACGGATATTTGGGATGCAGTCGGCTCATGGCCGGCAGTTACTGTACCTGCATGGGGAGCAGATAATGCGGCAAGAGCTCAATTCTGGCAGGAGCTGGGAGAGTTTCTTTATCAGAAAGGAAGCAACGGCGCGAGAGTCGGTACCGGCAATGAATTAATATCTGATACAAGCGTTAAATATGTTCTAAAGTTTGATGTAGATACTGCCGCCGCAGACGGTTCTGTTGCGGGTCTTCCACCCAATGTTAATATGGGGCAGGTAAGGAACGCGATGCGCTCCGCGGAAGCGCTGCGCTTTAATGCCCGCGACAGGGAAGTAAGTATTTCCGCCAACAGAACGCTTGTAATAAGTTTAAGCGGAGGTAAATCATTACCGGTAATGGGAGCAAGATACCAGTGGAACTTCCCCAATGGTTTTGTTAAAGATGTATTGGAAAAACCAAACGGCCAGTCAAACACCGGTTCAGATACAGCGTTAACTTCCGGTAATCCTGAAACAGCAGGAAATGACACCAATCCCCGTGTTCTGACTTTGAGCGGAAATGAAGTTCCTGTTATCCGTATTAACAAAGGAGAAGATATAGAAACAATCACCGGAACGGGGGAAAACCGTCAGGCAATACAGCCGCTTACAACAATGGTGAGGATAGACGGCAGAACCCCGGCTACCACATTCGAGTACCGGACACGCCAAACCACGGACAATGTGGGGCGTTTAATTTTCCGTAACGGGCAAACCCTTGCAGGTACATATCAAAATGATACCGGCGGTGCCGGCACGGCTTTTTCCTTTGCTGACGGGATAATACCGGCATCAGATACCGGCGGTAATGACGGTAGTAGAAACGGTATCGCGCCGTGGGGGCTTCCCAATGTCGGTAACCAGCATCCGACAAATCAAACATCCTATGACCAAGCAAAGAACAGGCCGCAGAGCGGCAACGCGACAACAAATCACCCGGCTCCGGGGTTAAATTATTGGCAGCCGATGGGCGGTTGGCCTGGAACTTATACAACATACGCTTCTCCCTTTAACATCGGTCTGGAAAACTATAATCAAGGCGGGATGATAATTCATATACATGCGCGGCTTGTACAGGCAAATGCCGTACAGGCGTACGAAGCGGCGTACCGTTCGGTGTTTGTATTCAACAACGCCGCCATCAACAACAACGGCGAACTGACATCCGCCACAACCGATACTGTTGTAAAGCTTTTAAATATCGGATACGGATGGTCGAGCATGACATCGATACTTCCCAATTATCAGTATGGCCGTATGTGGATTAGGGGCGGCGATACTATCGGCGGGGATTCTTCCGTGCCGGACTTCCCCATTGCAAGAGATCGCAGTCTTTCGCGAAAAGCGCGGTTAATGACACCCATTGATGTCAGCGGTATTACATACAACAGTAATGCGAACGCAAGCGCGGCAACTATCACCAACGCCCAAATACCGGCGGTGTACAGGCAGGTTACACCGAACGCCGGCGCTAATGAAAACAGAAATTATCCCGGCGCGTACCTTTGGTTCTGGGTTACATGGAAAATCAATGTAAACGCCTATATTGACCACTTTGCTGGGGAACTTCCCGTAGACGATGCCGCGCCGCAGGTGCCTATGAATTACAAGGAGCTTTACAAGGGTATTATGCCCAGCAAGGAACACTACCCGGTAATTCCCGGCAGAACTACGGTATTTGAAACAAGGCGTGTTTACCGTGTACGTTTCGGCGGTCAGGGCGGGCAGCTGGACTTTGGTCCCCTGTCGAACAGCCCAAGACCCAGCGATTTAACCCCCGGGGAATTAGCGCAGTTAGGGTGGTAAAAATAATTCCCTGACGGTTTGAAATTGTCAGGGAATTTCATTAAAATTAAACTAAATGAAGAAAGTATTCTTTTTGCTGTTAGTTTCTGTTTTCTCTTATACCTTATGGGCTCAAAGCAGGGATTCTGCCCCTCATATTACCGGTATACAGGTAGAAGTAAGAAGCAACCTTATAAGATTGTCATGGGTCGATTCTCCGGATGCAAGGGGACCCGTTTATATCTTCAGATCCGCGCGTCCTTTTGCCGGCTCTGTCCCTGCTAATATCAGACCTGTTATTGTAAGATACGGGCAGGAGTACTATATAGATGATACCGATGACATGGAAAATGTCTATTATTTTATCGCAGCCAGTGACCTTCAGGGCAGAAGATTTGAATTGATCCTTCCAATGATTAACAGTACCAGTTTGAATGTTGTTCAATCTCCGGAAAGGGAACTTCCGCTGCTTGTACAGGCTCCTTCCGAACCCATCCGCGGTATTTCAAATTTAAAGGCGGCAGAGGACGGGGAAAGGGTAATCATTACCTATGACGCAACGGGACCTCGAAGGAATCCTATTCTTTACCGCAGTATCCAGCCAATTCGCCAGCCGCAGGATTTGCTTAATGCTGTAATCGTAACATCAGGAATGGAATCTCCGTTTATTGATTTTCCTGTGCCGGGCATTACCTGGTATTATGCTGTAATTTACGAAGATGAAATCGCAACCGGCAGTATGGGAATAAGACCGGGTGTAAATTCAACAGAAACGCCTGTTACAATCACTGCGGAACTTGCGGCAGAGCGTTCCATTCGTCCCATGCCGCTGCCGATTTTATCATTACGCAGCACAATGCCGCAAGGCTTTTTTGCCGAAGTACCTCCTCAAATTCCTTTGGGCCCGGGTGCTGTTAATATGCTGCGTGATATTCAAATGCCTCAGAAGCAGCCTTTGGCTTATAAAAACCCAAGAATATTTTCTGTTGATATGGAAGCCCCGACAGGCGGTGAAGAATCCGCCCTATTTCAGATATTAACGGAATACTTTGTTAATTTTGAATGGGAAAAGGCGCGTATCAGTTTACAGTATTATTTGTCTTTGCCAAGATCGGCAGAAGTAGAAGCGAGAGCCCGTTTTTATCTTGGGCAAACTTTGTACTTTACCCATAAATACAGAGAAGCGCTGATGGAATTTTTAACTTTAAGAAATATTCATCCCATAGAAGCAAACGGCTGGATAGACGCTGTTTTAACAGCTATGGTTTATTAAAAATATTTTCTATATAATAAACTAATATCATTTTTTGGAGTATTTATGAATAAGAGTAAAATCAAAAAAGCACTGCTTTGTGTTTTTGCAGTTTTAGCGATTTTTACTGTTATATTCACGGGATGCGCCCGTGATAGAAATGCAGGGGAACTGCGCTACGGTCTTACCACAGAACCTAAATCGCTGGATCCATTAAGCCCCGATAATACAGCGGACGGCAGAATCATTCTGTTTAATATTTTTGAAGGACTTGTAAAACCCAACACGGACGGGAATTTTCTGCCATGTATCGCCGAGTCATGGATTACCGAAAGAAACTCTCTTGTTTACAATTTTACGCTCAGGGAAAATGTGCTCTTTCATGACGGTTCTTTTTTAAAACCAACTGATGTCAAGTTCAGCCTTGAAACGGCAATGAAAGCGGGTTTTGACGGCCTTGAAATGATAGAAGAAATATCAATTCGCGGCGATAACAATATAATAGTAACATTAAAAAATCCTGACCCGGATTTTATTCCATATATGACAGTTGGAATCGTAAAAGAAGAAAACGCAGATCGTGAAAAAAATGTAGTTGGAACAGGACCGTTTTACAAAGAAAGTTACACTACGCAAAGAAACCTTGTTTTAAAAAGATTTGACGATTACTGGCAGCAGGAAGAAATACCTGCGGATATGTTAAGGCTTGAAAAAATCACGGTTGTATTTTTCGCAAATTACGAGGCTATGCTTACATCTTTGCGAAGCGGAAATATAGACGGCGCAAATCTTACAGGCTCCCATGTCGCCCAGTTGGATCACAGACATTTTGATATAATCCACAATTCATCTTCTGCGGTGCAATTGCTGGCGCTGAATAATGCCGCCTCCCCTCTTGATGATATCCGCGTCCGCAAAGCCGTAAATTACGGGATTGATGTACAGGAAATTATAGACGCCGCCTTTTTTGGGCTTGGCTCTCATTCAGGCAGCCCGATAATTCCCGGGTTATCCGTTTATTATGTTGATTCACTTGGTTATCCCTATGAACCGGATACGGCAAAAGCCCTGCTGGCACAGGCAGGATATAATAACTTAGCTCTGGAAATTACAGTGCCGTCAAATTATAATATGCATGTTGATACAGCACAGGTGATTGTTAATCAGCTGGAAAAAATCGGCATAGAAGCGTCAATTAAACTTGTTGACTGGGCAACATGGCTTACCGATGTTTACCGCAGCCGCAATTATCAGGCAACCATAATTTCTCTTGATAGCCCGACTGTTTCTCCAAGAAGTTTCCTTGCCCGTTACCGTTCAGGAGACAGCAATAATTTTATAAACTTTTCAAATAATGAATTTGACATTATATATAATTCAATTATGACAGAAACCAATACAATAACGCGTAACAGACTTTACAAAGATGCGCAAAGGGCAATTACAGAAAATGCCGCAAGTGTATTTATACAGGATATACTTTATTACATTGTTTTAAGAAAAGGTCTTTACAGCGGCGCAAAAAATTACCCGTTATATATAATCGACTTTTCTTCGATTTACGGGATAGATAGAAATTGAATTTCCTGCTAAGAAGAATCCTTATTGCCGTTTTTACGGTATTTCTCGTTTCTATTTTGTGCTTTTTGGGTTTTAGCGTTATCCGCGGAGATCCTGCAAGCTATCTTGCGGGTACGGACGCATCCGGGGAATATCTTTCAGCATTGCGCGAAGAAATGGGTCTTAACAAGAATATTTTTATCCGTTATTTCGACTGGCTGTCCGGTTTTCTTGGCGGAAACCCGGGAAACTCAATCAGTTTCAGGGGAGAGCCTATTGCTTCACTGATTGCAGAACGTCTGCCTGTTACCATATCCCTTGCCCTGCTTTCGCTTGTTTTAATTATTTTAATTTCATTCCCCCTTTCATTGCTTGGAGTCAAGCGAGAAGGAAGTATCATTGATATTATAATAAATTTTTTTACAGCGGCAGGCATCAGTACGCCCGGTTTTTTTCTGGGTCTTTTATTCATTTTTATTTTTGGGTTTGGCTTAAAACTTTTTATTCCCGGAGTCTATATAGACTACAAAGAAAACTTTTTTGGCTTTTTAGGCTGTCTGTTTTTTCCGGCACTTGCAATCGCTCTGCCAAACGCCGCTATCCTTGTAAAGTTTTTAAGAAGTTCCATTTTTACAGAACTTCAAAACGATTATGTAAAAACCGCAAGAAGCAAAGGCGCAAGGGGCACCTACATTCTGCTGCGTCATGTATTAAGAAACGCCGCATTGCCTGCTGTCACAATGCTGGGAATGATATTTGCGGAAGTTTTTTCCGGCAGCATAATTATCGAACAGGTTTTTTCTATTCCGGGAATAGGAAGACTTTTAATTGCGGCAATTACTTCCAGAGATTACCCGCTAATTCAGGCTTTAATGGTTTATATCGCATTTTTGGTAGTCATAGCAAATACGCTCTCTGATATTGTCATAATGATCATTGACCCAAGAATCAGGGTAACCAGGGATATCAGATGAAATATACAATTGAGTTAAAAATTGGAGCTGTAATAAGCTTTTTAATAATTGCCATGACGCTTTTTAGTTTTATCTGGGTACCGCACAATTACAACGAGATAGATCATAATATACGGCTAATGCCTCCGGGCGCAAAATACCTGTTGGGAACAGATAATTTCGGCAGGGATATTTTTTCCCGTATCATGGCAGGCGGCAGGAATTCCCTTATGCTTGCCGTATGCACTGTTGCGGGAGCCGCAATAATCGGCAGTTTATTGGGGCTTATAGCCGGTTACAAGGGAGGAATAACCGGAGAAATAATCATGCGTTTAATTGATACCTTAAATTCTTTTCCAGGGATTGTCCTTGCGCTTTTTATGGTTGCCGTTCTGGATAACAGCCAATTCAGTATCTTTATAGCTCTTTTAATTCTTTTTATACCGGGTTACACCCGTATTATGCGCACAGGAGCTTTAAAATATAAAAACGCCGAATTTGTTCAGGCGGAAAAAATTCTCGGCGCCGGTTTTTTCCGTATAACTTTTATACATATACTGCCTAACCTGGTTCCGTCGCTTTTGTCCGCTTCTGTTTTGGGGCTTTCCAACGCAATTCTTGCGGAATCCGCCATGAGTTATCTGGGCATGGGTATCCAGCCGCCGCATCCTTCTTGGGGACGAATGCTTTTTGAAGCGCAAATCTGGTTTTTCAATGCGCCCTGGTACGCGCTTGCCCCCGGCATTTTTATCATGCTTACAGTAGCCGCTTTTCATCTGCTAGGAGAAGGGCTGAGGAGGGCAGCTTGCTTGAAGTAAACAATCTCACTGTAGGGATAAAAAAAGAAGAGCTCCTAAAAGCTGTAAATAACATAAGTTTTAAAATTGAAGAAGGGGAAATAATAGGTCTTGCAGGAGAATCCGGCAGCGGAAAAAGCATGACTGCACACGCTATTACCAATATGCTTCCTTCTTCTTTTCAAATACTTGGCGGCGAAATAATTTATAACGGACAATCGTTAACAGATATGGACGAAAAAGAATTATGCAGGATACGCGGGAAAGAAATTGGAATGATTTTTCAGGAGGTTAGGCAGTCTTTAAATCCCCTGATGAGGATCGGCAATCAGATTACGGAAATGTTAAACAACGGAAAATGGACAGGCAGGCAAAAATACAAAGAACAGGTTTTGGAAATGCTTGTTACCCTGGGTTTTGATGAGCCAAAAAAGGTTTTTGACGCTTTCCCGCATCAGCTTTCTGGCGGAATGTGCCAAAGGGTAATGACGGCAATTGCCGCAGTATGCCGTCCAAAACTATTGTTAGCAGACGAGCCATCCAGCGCGCTTGACGAAGAAAGCCAGGGACGCATTCTTTCTCTTCTTTTGGAAATGAATCGTAAATACAAAACATCAATACTTATAATTTCTCATGATCTTTCCATAATAAGGCAATTTTGCAGCCGTTTTCTTGTAATGTATGCCGGAAAAATAATCGAAGAAGGTCCTGCTCAAATGCTTTTTTCTCCGCTTCACCCGTACACCAAAGCGCTTGTCGCGGCAATTCCCGGCAAAGAAAAAAAAGGATTAAAACTGGAAAACATACCCGGGAAAGCGCCGTCAATAGAAGATAACTTTTCCGGCTGCCCCTTTGCGCCAAGATGCGGCAAATCCAAGCCAATATGCAAAGAAACATTTCCTCCTGCTGTAAACACAGATAATAGAAGAGTATACTGTTATGGTGAATAATACCCTTCTTTCCATACGGAATGTTTCAAATACTTACATTAGCCGCAAATTTGGTTTGTTTGGAAACATGGAAAAAAAATCGGTTTTAAAAAATGTAAATCTTGAACTGCAAAAAGGCGAAATTTTCGGCTTAACCGGCAAATCCGGCTGCGGCAAAACAACTCTTGCGCGCTGCATTTTGGATCTGATTGACTATGAAGGAGAAATCACATTAAACGGAGAAAAAAACAGCCATTCCATTCAAATGATTTTTCAGCAGCCCGGCGCTTCATTAAACCCCTGTAAAAAAATAGGCTGGCTTTTAGAAGAGCCGCTTGTTATCCATAGACAAAGCGATCGTATTCAAAAAGTAGATGAAATGCTTTATCGCGTGGGTCTTGATCCTTCCTACAAAAACCGCCGTGTTTATGAACTAAGCGGCGGACAGAAACAGCGCATCTGCATAGGACGAGCGTTAATTTTAAAACCGCGTCTTTTAATTGCGGATGAAGCGATAAGTTCACTCGATGTATCCGCGGGAGCGCAAATACTAAACCTTTTTCAGGAACTGCACGTTAATTTAGGCTTGAGTATTTTTTTTATTTCGCACAACAAGGATGCGGTAGAGTATCTTTGCGGCAGGGTTGCGGTCATGAAGAAGGGAGAGATTCAATAAATAAAAAATAAAAAAGGGATTTTGCGGTTATTTTGCGTCTCCTCTTGACAAATCCGGCAGGTAGCCTGAACTTATTATTTTTTCTTTTAGATACAAAAGATTTTCCGCCGCTTCTTCCTTTCCGGCGGCTTTATTGTCGTAAATGGTATAGAGTTTTTTTGCAGAAACAGGTGAAAGGTTGGGCATAATGACATTTGCGCCGGCTTTTAGAGCCAGTTCCCTGCCGTTTTTATCTATTGTTTCCATGGCAGTAGTGGCGGGGATAAGCGCCTTTGGCAGCAGCAGGCGGGTAAGGGCGAGCATTTTAAGGCAGAGATCAATGCTGCCGCAAGGATAAGCGCTGAAAGGCGTATCTTTTTGCGGAATAAAAGGTCCTATACCAGCCATTTGCGGCTGAAGTTCTTCCAGAAAGCGAATGTCTTTAAGGAGCGTCTGCGGTGTTTGAAAGGGGCTTCCAATCATAAAACCGGCGCCTGTCTGGTAGCCGATCTTTTTTAGTGTCTGCAAAGCTTCTTTGCGGGAGGCAAGTATCATGCCTTTTGGGTGGAGTTTTGAATAATGTACGGCGCAGGCGGTTTCATGACGAAGCAGGTAGCGGTTAGCGCCTGCGTGAAAGAAAAGCTCGTAGTCGCTGTAAGGACGCTCTCCTATGGAGAGGGTGATGGCATGATTGGGGAACTCGCCGCGGATAGCGAGGATTATTTCTTTTACGCGTTCCTTTGTAAAATACGGATCTTCGCCGCCCTGCAAAACAAAGGTTTTTAGACCCAGTTTGTCCGCTGTAATGCAGCAGTTTATTATTTCATCAAGAGAGAGGCGGTAACGTTCCAGTTTTAAATTTGAGCAGCGGATACCGCAGTAGTAACAGTCATTTTTGCAGCAATTGGTAAATTCTATCAGGGCGCGAAGATAGACGTTTTTTCCGTAATGCTCCTCGCGCACTTTTTGTACCTGTGAAAAGAGATCTTCAATTTCATCTTTATCTTGTGATTCAATAATGCGCAATATATCATTATCATTCATGTTTTTTTTACCACGAACCACACAAACCTGTGGTGAAAATTTTTGTTATATTTCATACGAAAAAATCTCTTCCTTTGCCGCTTTGAATGTTTTTTATATTCTCAAGAGTTTTTTCTCGAATATTTGTGTTTTCTATCAGAGGCAATTCTTTTTTAATAATCGCGTTTGTTTTCTCTTTGAATACATCATTGCCGTAATCCATGGAATATTCGCAAAGAGTCATAAGCGCATTGGGAAGGCAGACATTTCCAATCTGACCTGATTTTGCAAGTGACATAAAACGATCTCCTGTTCTGCCTCCCCTGTAACAGGCTGTGCAGAAACTTGGAATATAACCGTCGTCCATAAGTTCAGAAATGATCGAAACCGCGCTTCGATCGTCGCTTACAATAAATTGCGAATGTATGCCTGACTCGCGTTTAGCGTAACCTCCCACCCCTGTGCAGGAACCGGCGCTTATCTGCGATATTCCCAGCCTAAGGAGTTTTTTTCTCATTTCATGATTTTCCCTTGTAGAAAGAATCATTCCTGTAAAAGGAACCGCTATGCGTATACATGCGGCTATTTTTGCAAAAGTTTCATCGCTGACAGGGTTTGGAAAGTTTTCCATGTTCATTCCTTTGGCGGGGCACAAACGCGGAACAGAAATTGTATGAAACCCGGTGTTGTATTTTTTTTCTAAATGTTCATTGTGGAGTAAAAGTCCCATTACATCAAAATAAGGATCGGCTAAACCAAAGAGAACGCCGCCTCCTACATCATCTATCCCGGCATCCTGCGCGCGATCTAATGCGTTAAGGTGCCATGAAAAATCTTTTTTTGGTCCTGCAGGATGAACGTGTTCATAAGTTTGCTCATGGTAAGTTTCCTGAAAAAGAATATAAGTTCCTATTTGCGCATTTTTTAATTTACGGTAATTTTCTGTTGAGGTTGCAGCAATGTTCACATTGACGCGTCTTATTTCGCCGTTTTCAAATTTCATGTCATAAATTGTTTTAATACATTCAATAATGTAATCAATCGGACATTCTTCATCTGATTCGCCGGCTTCAAGAGCAAGGCGTTTGTGCCCCATCATTTCCAGTATTTTTACTTCATTTCGCAGCTCGTCCATAGATAGCTTTTTTCTTTTAAAATTATGACTATGATTAAAACTGCAATAGGCGCAGAAGTTTTCGCAATAATTTGACACATATAACGGCGCGAATATAACAATTCTGCTGCCGTAGATGCGTCTTTTAATATTATCTGCAATTTCAAAAATACGCGTGATTAGAGCTGGATTTTCTGTCGTTAAAAGAGCGGCGATTTCGTTATGTGTCAGCGTTTCTCCGCGCTGCGCTCTGTCCAAAGCTCTGCAAATAATATCATCTTTCGCGAATTTTGCGTCTTCCAGAATATTGTTTATATAATCCTGATTAATAAAATTATTGATCATTTCCAGCCTCAAATTCAAAAATTTCTATACTGCGCTTTAATATCCCCTGAATATGGGCAATTGTAATGCCGTAATTTGTAAAAGCAATGCTTTGCTCTTCTGCAAGATTTCGTCTGTAAAACATTTCGCGTTCGTTAAGCATACATGCTCCGCAGTGAATAATCAATTTGTATATAGATAAATCCTGCGGGTAATCGCCGCCGGAACAAAAACTAAATTGCAGGTTTTCTGTGCAAAGATGTTTTTTAATAAGGCGGGGAATTTTTACTGTGCCGATATCATCGCATAAACGATGGTGAGTACAGCCTTCGCAAATCAGTATTTTGTCATTTTCTTTAAGATTATCCAGAACTTTAACTGCCGCAATGGAAGTTTCCAAAAAGCCTTTAAAGCGGGCGAATAAAATTGAAAAAGAAGTAAGCGGTATATCTTTTGGCACAATAGAACTTACTTCCGCAAATACCTGGCTGTCTGTAATTACAAGGTCCGGCTTTTCCTCAAGTTTTTGTAAGAGTTCGCCAAGCTCTTTGTCTTTAACGGTAATGGCAGCGGCTCCGGCTTCCAGAATATCGCGGATTACCTGCTGCTGCGCAAGGATAAGCCGTCCTTTAGGCGCCGCTTTGTCTATGGGTATTACCAGGACAACGAGGTCAAGAGGACGGATTAAATCCGAGATAAGTTTTTTTTCTGATTTTTCTTCCAGCGCAAGAGAGGCAATTTTTTCTTTTAACAGGTTTATGTTAAAGCCTGTTTTGGCGCTCACAGGAAAAATTTCACTGTCAGATGCCATCGCAAAGGAATCTGTCGTGCAAAGATCGCTTTTATTTAAAACAATTATATATGGAATGTTTTTTGATGCAAAAATACCCATAAGTTCCGCTTCTGCATCAGAGATTATATTATCAGGCGGAAGTTCTCCGTCCAGAACAAGAAGGGCAATATCGGTTTTATTAAGTACCTGTTTTGCCCTGTTAACCCTTTTTTCGCCGAGTTCTCCTTCATCATCAAAACCCGGAGTATCTATTATAACAACAGGTCCCAATGGAAGCAGTTCCATCGCCTTGTAAACGGGGTCTGTTGTCGTTCCTTTTATATCGCTTACAAGCGCAAGGTTTTGCCCGGTAACCGCATTGACCAGGCTTGATTTACCCGTATTTCGCCTGCCCAAAAAGGCAATATGAATACGATTACCAGAAGGAGTTTCTCTCATTTTTATATTATATACAAAAAAGCGGGTTTTATAAGTGCCTTTTTATTGCCGATAATTGAAATAATATGACAAATCTGTCCTTTTTTCTAAAATTCAAGTCACAATTGCGCCGAACCCGCCCCGATAATGTCCGCCAGATTGATGAATCCCTTAATCGCTCGATTGTAGATGCAGGCGGCAAAATCACAGGAGACCGCTTTGTAATTTCTGCGGTTTTTAACGAAGAATCAATCGGCTTTTGGCTTGATATGTATATCCTAATAGAAAATCTTAAAAAAAATATTGAATCATCCTCTGAATTCTTTGGATATTCGCTCCTTTTATGCAATACTGCTCCCAAGGCTCCAGAGCTTCTTTGCCGTTTTCTCGCAAACTACAACGGTGTTTTTGTTGATGAAATGACGGCAAAAAAATTATCGCCTTATGCTTATTTTGAAAAACCTTCCGAATGGCTAAAGGGAGTAAAAAAACGCAAATACGGCTGCTGGAGTTATTATAAAATAAACGAATTAAAATCTTTTAAATTTGACGAAAACAATGAAACAGATATTCAAAAAAGTATTATAGAAATATTTGAGCAGGAAAATGGAAAAAATGTGCTTGTTCTTGGAAAACCGCATTTGCCTCTTCGCAGCGCGCTGTATAAACATTGCAGTAATTTAAACGGAGATTTTCCCGTTTTAAAAATATGTTTTGAAAGTATCGGGATTGGCGCCCTTGTAGATATTTGGTCGCTTGGTATAAGATCTCTTAGCAGCGGTCAGTCTACAGAAGATATTGATAATCTTTGGGAGTTTTTGTTTAAGGAGCGTGTGCGCGACGAAGTCTCGGAATATGTAGAACGCAGCGTAAAACGGTTTCTCTTTATGGTTTTTGATTATTATATTGATGCGGCATGGATAAAAAATCAAACGCCGGTTCTGGTGGTGGAAAATATTCATTTGGCAGAAAACAATACAATGAACCTTTTGCTTAATGTTTTATCGGAAATTATTCATGGCAGGCAGCAGTTTCTTAAACAAAGATTGTTTATTTTTGGAACTGCGGAAGACAGCATAACAAGGGAAAAACAGGAAAAATGGGAAATAGTTTTTGAAAAAATAAATACTATAGAAGAAAAAAAGACAAATATTTTATTTCCAAGGCTTTCAAATGAATTATGGGAAATTATTTATTCCATTTCTCTTTTTAACAAGTATTTTTCTCCTGAGCTTTTCCAGCGGCTTTTTGAAGAAGAAGAAAAAAATCCCGCTATGATTATAAAAGCGCTTTCCATTCTTTATTCTTTGGGGATAATAGATTCCATTAGAGAACCGCGTCTTATGAACAGTCTTTTTGAGGATTATGCGGCAAAATTTCTGGATAATAAAGCTGACAGGGTAAAAACAATAGTACGTTCAAGACTTATAAGCTGGACTGTAAAACGAAATATAAATTCCTGTTTTCGCCTGCTATCAATTATTTCCAGCCTTGGCGGCGGAAAACAAATTGATGATATGCTGCTTTTAAAATCATTGACATCTGATATCGCAAATAAAACAATTACTACTATAGAGACAGCAATGAGTAACGGGCAGTTTGAAGCATTGTTAACCGCAAAAGCCGCTGTTATCCGTCATATTTATAAAACTTCCAGGGCATTGAATATTGGCCAGGAAAAAGATATAGAAAAAGCTTTTGCTGATACTCAAGCGGAAAATTTTATTTCAGATTTTGATTCATATCCCGTACTTAACGCTCAAATAATAGTTAATTTTTGCTGTTATTATCTGGGAAGAAATGATGAAAAAGAAGCTGCAGAAAAAGCAAAAGAAGCTATTTTACTGGGGCAGAATAAAAACTCTTATTGTCTTCCGCAAAGTTATCGTCTTTTTTCACTTGTTAGTCTTTTAAAACAGCAGATAAACGAAACAATTGAATATTTGGGATTTGCTCTTTCCAATGCGGAAAAGATAGGCAATAATCATGAGCTGGCAATTTCCGCATATTATGCCGCAGCCGCCCAGTTCCTGTACGGCGATATCTACACTGCCCGCAACCTTGCGCGTAAATCCATAGAACAATCGCTTTATGCAGGACATCCTGACTGGGCAGATCGTTCCCGTTTTCTGGAAGGACGTCTGGAAATGGAATTGGGTCATTACGACAAAGCTTTGGAAATATTTGAAATTTTGCGCAAAGAGCCGTACGGAAGTATGACTTGCGAAAAAGAAAATATGCTGTCGGCATGGATATACCGTTCTAAAATATATTTGAATGATCCGCAAATTCCCAAGCCGGAACATGCCAATTATGATGCGGATTTATTTGAAATAGAAGCGGCTTATTTATCCGGCGATTATAAAAAAGCGGTAATGTTGTCTTCTACGCTTAAAAATCCCTTTACAGAGGATAAATTTCTTTACACGGAAAAAGCGGACTGGAGAAGCGGTTTTGCTCAATGTGAACATTTGTATTTTATTCACGGCGAGATAAATTCAAGGATGATTTGTCTTTTTAAATCTTTGGCGCTCAGCCGCATTTCTCCTGAAGGCAGCAATCAGGCATTGGATGAAATACAAAAAATACTGCGTGATGAAAAATTATGCGAAATAGACCCATGGGATTCTTTTTATTTTTACGCAAAATACAGAATTCTTGAACAGGCAGGAGCCAGTAATGTCGATTTAAGCACTGCCGTCAGCATGGCTTTTAAACGCCTGCAGAGGCGAGCTGCCCGTATAGAAGACATCGAAACACGCAGGCAATACCTTAACGGACCTCTTTGGAACCGGGAATTATGCCTTGCCGCAAAAGAATTTAAGCTAATTTAACAGATTATATGCTATAATATTAATATGAACACTATTCAAATTAATTTTTTAAACACCCAAAAAACGGTTTCCTGCGCTTATGGCACAAAAGCGCTCGAATTAATCGAAAATTTCGGCATTCCCGCAGATCAAATTGCCGGTGTTAAAGTTAACAACGAAATCCGTCCGCTTGGCACCTCTTTGCTTGTAAATGCGTCGGTAGAGCCGGTTCTCCTCGATTCGCCTGAAGGAGCCATGATATACAGGCGTACTCTCTCCTTTATCCTTGCAATTGCGGCGAGTAATATTTTCCCGAATGACGGCGTTTATGTCGGTCATTCTCTGGGTAACAGTTATTACTATACTTTTAGTTCCGGCGACAAACCAAAAGACAGCGATGTTGAAAAACTTGCGCAGGAGATGCAAAAGCTTGTAAAAGAAAATTTACACATTACTTTTAAATATATTTCCTATGAAGAAGCGGTAAAGCTGTTCAAGGAAAACAATCAAACCGATACTGCCTTGCTGCTGGAGCAGAGAAGTTCTGCGCGCATTAAAGTTAATCAGTGCGGCGGGTATATGGATATTTATGTTCAGCCGCTTCTTGAAAAAACCGGTCTTCTTAACGCTTTTGAACTTATGCCTTACGGCGATGGTTTTCTTCTTCGTTTCCCCGGAATAGGCAAAAAAAATATTATTGACCCGTTTACAGATGAACCGCAGATTTTTAATGTTTACAGCGATTATAAAAATTGGGGAAAAATTGTCGGTGTTCGCGTTGTAGGAGAGCTTAATTCTAAAATAGCAGACAGAACATTTAAGGAATATATCAGAATAGCGGAAGCTCATCAGGCAAGAAAACTTGCGGATATCGCAGGCAAAATTTCGCAAAAAAAGGACAGCCTTAAAATCGTACTTATTGCGGGTCCTTCAAGTTCGGGAAAAACCACCACCGCAAAAAGGCTCGAAATAGAGCTGATGGTTTTAGGTTTAAAACCAATTGCTATAAGCCTTGATAATTATTACAGGGGAAAAGCCGATACTCCAAAAGACGAAAAGGGAGATCCTGATTATGAATGTCTTGAAGCGCTGGATGTGCCGTATTTAAACGAACAGCTTCAGGCTCTGTACCGCGGAGAAGAAATAACGCTTCCCATTTATGATTTTAAAACATCAAGCCGAAGAGAAAGCGGCGGCAAAAAAATCAAGCTGGAAAATAATACCATTTTAATCGTAGAAGGTATTCATGGACTTAACGATGCTCTCACCTACAGTATCGATCGCAGCACAAAGTTTAAAATTTACATATCCGCTCTTACCCAGTTAAATCTTGATGATCATAACCGTATTCCCACAAGCGACAACAGACTCCTGCGCCGCATGGTGCGCGACTCGCAGTTCAGGGGAATGGATGCGGCAGGCACCATGAAAATGTGGCCCGGGGTGCAAGCCGGCGAACGCAAATATATCTTTCCGTTCCAAAACTCCTCGGACGCCGCGTTTAACTCCGCTCTTGATTACGAACTTTCTGTTCTTAAATATTATGCCGACCCGTTGTTACGCGCGGTAAAACCCGGCCGCAGCGAATACGCCGAAGCTGTAAGGCTGCTTGCATTCCTGGAAAACTTTATGCCCATCCCGCCGCAGTATGTGCCGGGGACCAGTATTTTGCGGGAGTTTATTGGGGATAGCGAATTCAAATACTAAGTATACGACATTTCGCCTTCGGCGAAACGTCGCATACTTACGCGTTATGCGAAATCCGACCGCTTTGCGGTCAGACTTCGCATAACGCAGCGGTTTACGGGACAGCTGGCGCCTTTGGCGCGGCTGTCCGGACATCTGACCACTACAGGTGGTCAGACGTCGTAAACCGCCATTGCGGGGGGCGGTTGCCGCCTTCGGCGTTACCGCGTTTGGGGGTCGCAGCGGTTTTTGCGTTTGGCTTTTATATTTACCACTCTTTGGGCTTTCCATGCGGTGGTGTTATATTAAAAGTTTCTCCGGAAGGTTCTATTACAAAAAAACCATTATTTAATGCAAGTTCTCTTATGTTTTCTGGTATTACAACTCCTGCAACTGCTCCTAAAAAAGATCGTTTGTCTCCGTGTAAATCCGCATATTTTCGCATTTTTTCCAGACGATTAATATGATCATCTATATTTTTACTTATAAGGTTGGTTTTTATTTCAACGAGCATTGCTTTATCGCCGTTTTCCAATAAAACATCAATTTCAAAGAATATATTATTCTTACGATCTGTAACAATAGTGTTTCTATTGGCTTTTGGAAAGTCCTGTCCAAGTTCTCTGAATTTCTCAACTAGATTAGGAGCTACCATATATTCAGCAATTTCGCCCAAGCGGTTAGAATATTCCCCAAATCGTTTATTTATATCCTTTATCTGCCGATCAGTTTCCTTCATTTGTCGATCGGTTTCCTTCATCTGCCGATCGGTTTCCTTCATCTGCCGATCAGTATCTTTTTGACTTTTGAATAATTCCTCTTGACCTTTGGCGGTTCTATCTAATATTGCCCAAATCTGGTCAAAATTGGGACTATTTGAGACAGTTGATTGTACTTGTGCTTTTCCCATAATTAACTCCTATCTATAAATATAACACTATCAAGAGCTTTAGAAAAGGTTTTTTTACATATAGTTACGCGACTTCGGCATAACCGCTTGGAAGCTTTATTGGATGGGTAAGACGTTGTAAGCCGCCATCCTATCTTTTATGATTTTGAACATTCTTCGTTTATGGTTTCTCTTATCGTATCTTTAATAACTGATGTTATTTTGTTTATGATTGATTTTTCTAAATGCAATAAAGCTCCTTCCGCAGTAGCCGAAGCGTCAAAAAGTTGGAAAGTCTCAATTTTAAGGGCGTTTGCCAGCCGATCCAGCATTTCTGGAGTGGGGAATTTTTTGGAAACCTCGACCATAGACAGGTAATTTGCTGAAATTCCTGCTTTTTCTGCAAGTTTTTCCTGAGTTAATCCGCATTTTTGCCTGTTTTCTTTCAGATTAAGAGCCAGAATTTCCCTAATACCTAATTTTTTATTTGGCATATCAACCTCTAAAGCAAGAATACCCTTTTATAAGATATTGACTTACCGCCGTAAAAATAGGTATACTTATCTATAGGTTAGAATTCTAACGTGTTTTTTTGATAAATTACGTTAAAAATTTGATAAAAACCAGAATCATTGAATTTGGAGGTAAATGAATGAAAAAGAAAATCAAATTAATTGCAATTATCGCAATAATCGGATTTGCAATGCTAACTTGTAATGACGATGGTGACGGATTGCCAACAAGTTGTACCAATCACGACTGGGGTGAATTAACACAAACAACCGCGCCCGATTGTACAACAGAGGGTGAGAAAACACAAACCTGTAAAAATTCAGGTTGTAATACAGTTAATCCAGACACAAAAGAAATTGTTAACGCGCTCGGACATGATGGTATTTGGACAGTAACAAATTCAACAACATTTCCGGCAACTTCTACTGGAACTTGCTTTCGTTGCAGCGTAACATCACGAGAAACTCAAATCGGCGATACAGGACCCGCAGGAGGAAAAATTATTTACATAGCTCCAACAATTGCCGGCTTTGAAGTAACAAGCACAACTGCAGCATTTACAACCTATACCGCTTATTATCTTGAAGCTGCACCGGCAGATGCATTTGGAGGAACAGGAGAGCATTTAATAATAAGATGGTCAACAATAGGTTCAAATATACCAACTCCTCCTGATGTAGTAGGAACTGGATTAGCAATTGGTTCAGGCAGAAATAACACTGCTCTAATAATTGCTGCAGAGAAAGAAGTCTTTCTGTCTGATACATATATTTATGCAGCATTAGCGTGTGATAATTACTCTATAGCAGATTTTAATGACTGGTTCTTGCCAAGCAGAGACGAACTCAATCAGCTATATCTTAGGCGTACTGATTTTGGTTTATTGCCATTTAGCTACTACTGGTCTTCGTCGCAGTACGCTGTCACCCTCGCGTGGGCCCAGTTTTTCGACGATGGCTCTCTGGGTTTAACTCAGGGCGGCTTCGCCAAGGACAACTTCAGCAATGTCCGTGCCGTCCGGGCTTTTTAACTATTTAACCCTTTAACTATTAAAGGGGGCGCAGGGGGATAAAGCCCCCTGCATACTTTATGGAGGTATGTATGTCAAGATTTGAAAAATTTCAAAAGATTAAAGTGTTTAAAGATGATAAACCATTATTTGAACAAATATTCGTAAATGATTGTATTATCAATTTCGTTGATGGTTGTATTAGTAATTTTTTATCAGATGAAGATATTTATCAGCCGGCAATAGAATGCAGTGATGCGCATATAGAATATTGGGAAAAAGGATTATTACATAAAAATGTTGGCCCGGCTGTTATTTCATTATGGGGTGATAAACATGAGTATTGGAATAAGGGTAACTTAAAAAATATTGAATTTGGATTAAAAGCAGAAGAAAATTTTGCAAAATATTTAAATGAAAATAGTATTCCGTTTATGCATATAGATCAAATTAACGGTAAATTGTATTCTAAAGCATTTTGGGAAAATGATATTAAAATAAAAAGACCAGATTATACTGTTTTTATTGATAAAAAACCTTATTTTATTGATGTTAAAGCTAAAAGCTTTTATGTAAATGATGTTTACACAATTGATAAAAATGATATAGAGAGACTAAATGCATTAGATAAAGAATATAATATAAAAGTATTGTTAGCAATAACAAATATTAATGATATCTCATTTAATAATTTTTCTTTTTTAACATTAGATAATTTGAATAAATATATTAAATACATCAAAAATGAAATTTATAAAAACGTAGAAAAAATGTTTTATCCTTTTCATATCGATATTCTGTCTAATGGAAATATTAAAGATACTATTAATTTTGAGTTATTGGATAATAATATGCATGAATTAACAAAAAATATTGAATGGGAAGAATTAAAAAATAGTAATTCATATTGTGATATTGTTATTAATTATTTGAAAGAAAATAACTATAAATTAGAAGATAGGTAATCAAACGAATAACGAGTTTACAGGAACAATATTGGAATCATCTGCCCCCACATTATGCAAATGTGTAATTTGTGAATAAAAAAGTTTGCCCTTCCCATTCGTTTTCGTGAACCGGTGTGGCAGGGCGGCGGGCGGGGAAAACAATTTTTGCAGCTCTCTGCGGAAGAGACTTCGAAGAAGGCTCTGTAGCAGATTCCGGCAAATGTTTTCCACGCACGTCGCCCTGCCACACCGGTTCACGGAGAGGCAGCATGGACAAATAGCAGTTTTTTTTTAACCTTGGCTTATCCCAACACCAGCACAATCTTAGACTTATATTCCTTCTCAGTAATCTTATTCTTTAAATAATCAGAAATGATCTGGCGGACGACGGGAGGAAAAGCATTCCAGTAGCGTTCAGGCCAGGCGCCCATTTCTTCGCGGAGGTTTTCGTCAAGCGATTTTTTCATGGTGCCGTGGGAAAAAGAGACAAATTGTTCTATCATGGAAAGGAGCACCTGGGGAGGTAATTCTTCTTTTTGTTTTGTTTCTCCCATCCAGGTTCGGGAAAGTTCGTCGATTTGGCTGTCGGTTAGTTCCGGAGCATGTTCGCGGACAAGACGGATTATCATTTCCTGGATGGAATTTCTCATTCCTTCCATTATGTTTTTTGTGCTGCCGCCGAGATTTGCGCTCACTTCTCTTGCCATTTGTTCGGGGTCGGGAATATCACCTATAGCGTTGAAAATGGTCAGGTTTCGCCGTCTTCTTACGACGGCTTCAGCGAGCGCTTCTATGGAGGATACATCACTGTGATTTAGTATATAATCAAGCGCCTGTATCAGCCGGGGATCTGCCACAATATCAGGCTTTTTTGGGCTTGGATTCTGTTTTTAAGCAACGGGTGCAAATAGTGCGTTTTTTGGTGGTCCCGTTTACATCGGCTTTTACGCTTACCAGATTGGGTTTCCATGTCCTGCGGGTACGGTTCTTGGCATGGCTTACTTTGTTCCCTGTTATTGTATGTTTTCCGCAATTTTCACAAACACGTGACATATTTTCCTTCCTTCATGTAACTTGTCTAATTTATACCAAAAATCAAAAAAAATGTAAACCCCCCAGGGGCAAATCCGCGCCCCTGCGAGAGTCTTTGGCAAATATAATCAGTCTCCTGCCCGGATTGAGTTGAACCAGGCGTTGCTGTAGATGTCCAGGATGTCGCCCAGGTCTTCTACAAGCTCTGTGGCTTCTAATTCTTCTTCTGAATAAAAGGCAATGCCGGTTTTAAGCTGACGCGCCGGAACATTGACAGTTGCCGGAAGGCCGAATTCATCGGCAAATTGAGCGTAAATTTCCGGTCTGTGGATAAAGTCGATAAATTTATGGGCTAAATCAGTGTTGTTTGAACCGCTAAGTATAACCATGCTGTCTATATAGGACGGACCGCCTTCTTTGGGAATAAAGAATTTTGTGTCTTCCAGCATCTGGGGAAGGTCTGCGATTTCTTCATAAATCGCTTCGGGGTAACCGTGTACAACCCAAAATTCGCCGTTGGCATAACCCTTGCCGAAAGCTTCCGCGTCAAATTTTACAAGGTTCGGTTTCCATGAATTGTTGATAAGGTCTCTGGCGCTTTCTATTTCAGAAATATCATGGGTGTTTACAGAATACCCAAGGAAACTAAGAGCGCCGCCCATTACTTCGCGCATATCGTCCAGCATGGTCATGCGGCCGCGAAGGTCTTCCCTTGCAAAGATAGACCAGCTCTGTTCATAATTTGGAACCCTTGCGGTGTTTACCAAAACGCCTGCCGCTCCATAGAAATAAGGGACAGCATAATCCATGTCAGGATCATAGGTTGCTCTTTCCAGAACTTTTGGATCAATGTTGCCAAGGTTTGTCATTTTTGATTTATCTATTTTTTCCAGCATTCCCTGGCGAAGCATAAGGGGAACATAATCTTTTGACGGAAACACTACATCATATTGACGGCCGAATAATCTGGATAACCAGCCGAACATTCCTTTTCTGCTGGAAGACAGAAGTTTTGCATACATATCCTCATTGGAGGCAAACTCGTCATAAATTACGCGTACATTGTATTCTTCTTCAAATTGCGCAATGACAGAATCGGGCGTGTAATAGGTCCAGTTGTAAATATACAACCGTTCTTTTGAATCGCAGGAAATAATAGCGGGCATAATAAGCGCCGCCAAAACCAAGTAAAAGATAGAATTTCTTTTTGTCATTTTAATCCTCCTGGCTGTCTCAGCCGAAGCTGTTTGCAGCCGAAATAAAATATATGTTTAATCTCTTGGGGCAAGAGTTAAACTGCTGTTATTTTGCCGCTATATATTTTAGGAACTTTCTTAGCATTATGCAAAGAATCACTGTTCCTAAAATCATTACAACAGAAAGGGCGCTGATAAGCGGCGTAATACCGCCCTTTTTTGTAATTGCTGAATGAATAAACACAGGCAGGGTAGAAGAGCCCGGACCTGATACAAAAAAAGTTATAACAAAGTCTTCCAGTGATAATGTAATAGCCGTTAATAAACCTGATATAATTCCGGGCTTGCATATAGGAAGCGTTATTTTAAAAAGAGTTTCTCTTTCGCTTGCTCCCAAATCTGCCGCGGCTTCTATGATGGAAAAATCAAACTCGTCCAGCCTTGCCATTACCATAAGAAATACAAAGGGAAGACAAAATGTTGTGTGAGCAATGTAAATTGTAAAAAGCCCAAGCGGAATTCCAATGCCTGCGAAAAAAATTGAAAGCGATACGCCGATAATTATTTCCGGCAGAATCATTGGCAAAAAAGAAATTGTCTGCACATAACTTCGCAGTTTAAATCTGTACCAGTTTACCCCGATTGCGCCTATTGTCCCGATAATTGTCGCGGTTGCCGCGGAGGATATTGCTATTATTATGCTGTTTCTGAATGCTATCCATAGTCCGCGTTCCGTAAGAAGACGCTGATACCAGCGGAATGAAAAACCTGTCCATGTCATGCTTGACGAGCTGTTAAAAGAATAAATTACCAATACAAAAAGCGGAAGAAAAAGAAAAATAAGCGTTACTATAAAAACAGTATTGGAAAAAGAAAAACTGTTTCTGATTGCCCGCCTTGCATGCCTTTCCGCCTCATCATGCGCTTTTGGTTTTGTAGATGTAAAGGCTCCGCGGATGATATTGATAAAATTCATTCTGCAGCTCCTGTTTTATCTTTGTCTTTTTCCCTGGATGCTTCGCGTTTTTGAATATGCATCATCCAGAGAACGCCGATTGTAGTGACAAGGGTTAACACCATGGAAATGGCAGCCGCTCTTGGCCAGTTGCGTTCACCGCGAAGGAAATCCGCAATTCTTTGCCCGAGCATATAGGAATCTTTTCCGCCGACAAGCATTGGAACCGCATACGCGCCGAAAATCGGAATGAATGTAAAAAGAACCGCTGTAAAAATACCGCCGCGGATATTGGGAAGCAGTATCTTTATCATGGAAGTAAATTTGTTTGCGCCCAAATCACGCGATGCTTCAAGCAGCGAAAAATCAAATTTGTCTATTGTAGAAAATAAAGGCAGGATAGCATACGGCAGGTACATATAAACCAAAACAAGAATTACCGCATTTTGATTGTAAAGGAAAGGAATGTAATCATCTGTTAAACCTATCCGCAGCAATAATTCATTTAAAAAACCGTTGTTTCCCAATATATTCATCCAGGCAAAAACCCTGATTAGGAAATTTGTCCAAAATGGAATGATGATAAGAAGCAAAAGCAATGTCTGATGTTTGCTGCGCGCCATAAAGTAACCGCAAGGAAGCGCTATTAAAATTGTAATAACGGTAGCGATAACAGATGCTACAATTGTACGGAACGTTATGCGCAAAAAAACAGGGTCTGCAAGGTAACGGTATGCTTCAAGTGAAAATTCCCATAATACGCCGCGCTGCATATCCCTTTTAAGGAAACTGTAAATAATGATGATTATAATCGGCGCCAGAAAAAAGAGAGTAAACCAGACTGCCATAGGAGCAGAGTATACAGGTCCTTTATTTCTTGACAGTGGTTTTGCGAGGGGAACCTTAACCCTTTGGGTCTGGTTCAACTTTTTACCTCGACTATATAGCCGTCAAGGGCGCTCCATGAAAGGTAGACCGAATCTTTCCAGCGTATATCCGGTCCTTCATCTGAATAATACGCGTGCTGCTTCATTACGCGTATCAGAGGTTTGTCCGACGTACCATTTGACACCTGCACATAGAATTTTGTCTGGAAGCCTGAATAAATCGGTTCATCAACTATGCCCTGCAGTGTATTTATATCTACGCGGCTGGTGGTTGGTTTTTCCTTGCTAATTACAATTTTTTCCGGCCTTATTGTAACGCTTACCTTTTGCCCTACTTTTACTTCGTCTATATCTGTAACTTTGATGCTTCCCAATTCCGGGATATCAACTTCTACCATGTATTCGGTTACAACTTCGGCATCAAGAGGAGATGCTTCGCCGGACCAGCGATCCGGTCCTGTTGTGTTTACATGGAGTTTCATTTTTTCTACATTTGTAATAATACCGTCAAAAAGATTGGTGTCTCCGATAAAACGGGCGACAAAATCTTTTTCCGGGCTTTCGTAAATATCATGCGGGGTGCCTATCTGTAAAATGTCGCCCTGGTTCATTACCGCTATACGATCCGATACGGAAAGCGCTTCCTGCTGATCGTGGGTAACATAAATAAAGGTGATGCCGATCTCATCGTGGATACGGTCAAGTTCTATTAACATATGCTGGCGCAGTTTGGCATCAAGCGCGGAGAGCGGCTCATCCAGTAAAAGCACCCTTGGTTCATTTATAAGCGCGCGGGCAATCGCTACCCGTTGTTTTTGTCCGCCTGAGAGCTGGTTAGGCTTTTTGCCCGCATGGCCTTCCAGGCGGACGAGCTGCAGGTATTGTTCTACTTTGTTTTTTATTTCCTGTTTGGAAGCCCCTTTTAATCTTGGGGAAAAAGCGACGTTTTCGAACACGGAAAGATGGGGAAAAAGGGCGTAATTCTGAAATACTGTATTGGTAGGACGCTTGTTGGGCGGCAACGACAGAACATCGTCTCCGTCAAGGGTGAGTATTCCTTTATCGGGTTGTTCAAAACCGGCAATTATACGCAGCAGGGTTGTTTTTCCGCATCCTGACGGTCCCAACAGGGAAAAAAACTCTCCCTTTTTTATCTCCAGGCTCACATTTTTGAGCACCTCGAAATCACCGAAGGATTTATAAATCCCGCTGATGACAACATCGCTTCCTTTCAATATATTCCTTCCAGCCTCCCCTTGAAGAGAAATGCCGTCGTCCAGCAGGACATGGCTAAATATCTATAGTGAACTTTGGTGTTTTTTTTGGATTATGTCAAGGGGTGGCAGATGTGTATTCAGGTGACAAAATGGGCTTTATTTTGTACAATTAAGGAGTCTGGAGGACATTAATGAAACGGACATTTTTTTGTATTTTGCTTATAATCTGCGTTACCGCAATTGGTTTTGCAGAGAAAAAAAATTGCATTTCCCTGGGAGGAGCAGTCGGAAATTATTTCATGATGGAGAATGAAATAGAATATGCAAATAATACAAGTCTTGCAGGGCTCGGCTTAAGTTTTTATTCATTGTTTTATAAAAATAAAATTGGCGTATTTTTTAATTTTAATTATTTATTTTTAGATATTACCAAAGAACGCTATAGTTATACGGATCAATTAGGTGTTACTTTTGGAATTGCATTTTCTCATGCTTTTAACGAAAAATTAAGAATTTATTGCGGAGCAGGACCTGATATCAGCTTGTTCCTGGACATCTATGAATATTCATATTTAGATCGTTTAATAATTGGGCTCGGTATCGGCGGCGATGTTGGTTTAAGATATCTTTTTAACAAATCTGTAAGTATAAATATAGGTGTTATGGCGTCTTTTCATTTTTTTGGTTTTGGATATTATGAAGCGATTCCATACTCAATTTACGGATGGATAAGAGATTATTATTTATTTGGCATTAAACCATACATTGGTATTGGTTTTAATTTCTAAAACCCCTGTCATATGTAAGTATAGTCTGTTTAGGAAATAAATTTCCAGATTGTATCCGCAATTCCTTTCCCGTTTAATCCCGTAATCGCAAGCAGCTCTTCTCTTGTACCCAATGCCTTATCTTCTTCAAGAAAACTGCCTTCCGCAGCAAGAGCTGCGATCTTTGTTTTGATGTTGCGTTTTAGGGCAAGGGAAGCGGCATATTCTCCAAAACCGCCTTCTCTTAAACCTTCTTCTATAAAAACTGTAAGTTTGTAGCTGTTCATAATTTCTGCAAGATAATCTTCGTCTATGGGTTTTAAAAATCTAAGATTGTAAAGGTCGGCTTCTATCCCGTTGTTTTTCAGCGATTGTGACGCTTCAAGCGCTTCAGAGTAAAGACTTCCCGTAAAGGCAAGACACACATCTCTTTTTTCGCCCTTTGTGACCCAAACCCCGCGTCCCCTTTCCAGCGGCAGGGAGAAAGCGTCAATTTCTATGGGGCACTGCGCTTTTGGGTAGCGGATTATTGCGGGTCCCGTACAATTGTCATTTAAAGCCCAGGCAAACATCAGCATCATTTCGTTTTCGCTGGCGGGAGCGAGAAGTGTCATATTCGGCGTACTTCGGAAAATCGGTATATCAAAAAGCCCCTGATGTGTTTCACCGTCGGCTCCCACAAAACCGGATCTGTCCAGGGCAAAAACAACAGGCATTTTTTGAAGAGCGGCATCATGGATAATCTGATCAACTGCACGCTGAACAAAAGTTGAATAAACGGCGACAACCGGTTTTAAATTAAGAGCAGCAAGACCTGCGGCAAAGGTTACAGCGTGTTCTTCCGCAATGCCTACATCAAAAAAACGCTCCGGAAAAGCAGATGCAAAATCAGAAAGCCCTGTTCCTGTTTTCATTGCGGCGGTAACAGCGATAATGCGTTTGTCTTTTTCTGCCAATGATAATAAAGATTTTGAAAAAGCCTCCGTAAAACTTGAGAGCGGCCCTCCGGTATCAGCCAAACCGCCGTCAACAGAAAATGAACCAACTCCGTGATAACTGTCAGGCGCGTCTTCGGCGTAATTAAATCCTTTGCCCTTGCGGGTAATAACATGAACTACTACAGGACGGTTTAGTTTTTTTACATCCTGCAGAACTTCAATAAGAAGCTGTATATTGTGCCCTCCGATAGGTCCTACATATTCAAAGCCAAGGTCTACAAAAAAATTATCAATGTAAAAAACGGCTTTAACCGCTCTTTTTAGCCTTACTACAAGATTAAAAAAAGCATTTCCTACAAAAGGTATTTTTTTTGCCATTGCGTCAAAATGCCGCCGGAAGGTTTGATATTTTGCCTTCATGGAAAGACGGCTTAAATATTTTGACAATCCGCCCACATTGCGGCTAATTGACATTTTATTGTCATTAAGAATCACAACAAGGGGCAGCCCTAGATGCCCCGCGTGAGACAATGCTTCGTAAGCAAGTCCTCCTGTAAGCGCGCCGTCTCCTATAACGGCAATTGAATGCATTTTACTGCCCTGTATTCTGCCTGCTGCAAGAAGTCCAAGAGCGGCGGAAATTGATGTGGAGGCGTGTCCTGTATTAAAACTGTCATGTTCGCTTTCGCTCAGTTTTGGAAAACCGGCAAGCCCGTTTTGTTTGCGAAGGAGAGGAAAAGAATCAAGGCGGCCTGTCAGCAGTTTATGCGCATAACATTGATGCCCTACATCCCAGACGATTTTATCATCCGGCGAATTAAAAACACGGTGCAGCGCGATACTTAGTTCTACTACTCCCAGATTGGAGGACAAGTGTCCGCCGTTGCCTGCTACTGTAGAAACAATTTGCTCCCTTATTTCATGCGCAAGAAGATTTAATTCGCGGGAAGTCAGTTTTTTAATATCCTGTGGAGATTTTATTTTTTGCAGTAAAGGGTTAGATTGTTGCATACTAAGTTAAATTGCGAAAATCCTGTAAATATTTTCTTCTGGAACTTACAAGGTCTGTCAGCTCTGTCAGCATATTATTGTTAACTTCTGCAGCGATGGGAAGCAGGTATTTTTCTGTTTCATTGATATAACGTTCTACGAACTCAAGATTGTTTACAAAACCCAAAGAAATCATGTTGGAGATACGGTCTGCAACTTTTAGAATCTTTGCGTTATTGGAGCCTGATTCTTTTATTCGCGTAAGAAACTCAGGTTTAGTTTCTCCGTGACGGCGGGAAACTTCCTGAACCAGATTGTACACGGCGTAACTTTCAAAATCTATGGACAGCAAAACATTGTGGTTAAAATCCGGAATATCTTCCAGAATATCATGGACAAGCGATGCTTTTAGCAATACCGGCTCTATGTATTTGTAATCAATAAGAATTGACATTGTATCAAGCTGATGGCGGAACATATTGCCGCCGCCTTCGCGCGAATATCCTATTAAATATGTTGCAAGCTGTATATACGGAGCCAGCCGAGTTCCGCTTAGTTGATCCATTTGTTCAGTATTCATTAGATGTCCTTTAAATAGTTTTCGAATTTTTCTGTACGCTTAAGCGTCTCATCCAGCTTTGTTTTTTGCTCTTCTACAAGAAGAGCAGGCGCGTTTTTTACAAACTGTTCGTTTGCAAGTTTTACGCGCAGTGTTTCGATATACTTGCGATCTTTTTCAAGATCATTTGTGAACTTCTTTTTTAATGCTGAAAGTTCCACAGCCTCTCCTATAAATACAAATGCTTCAAATCCGCTGCCCGCCATGCCGATTGAACCTTCAGGACGTTTTGTATCGCCTGCGGCTTCAATGGACAGATCTCCGATACCTGCCAGCAGTTTTATTAACTCCCTGTTTTCTGTAATGGGCGTTTCCTGTTCTTTGCCAGGACGCACAAGGACGCGCAGTTTTTTATCCGCCGTTATGCCGCATTCGCTTCGCATAGTGCGTATCATGCTGACAAGCGACTGAAGAAAAGAAAAGTTTTTTTCTTCTGTTGGGGAATAAAGTTTTTCATCATAACATGGGTACTGAGAATCAATAAGCAGAGCGTGAGTATGAGGCAGTTTTTGGTAAAGCTCCTCTGTTAAAAACGGCAGCAGCGGATGAAGCAGTTTAAGTGAGGTTGTTAATACATCCAGCAATACAGTTGCCGCGCGGTCTTTGTCATCTTCATCTGTGCCCTTCATGGAAAGTTTTGTCGCTTCTACATACCAGTCGCAGAAATCATTCCAGAAAAATTCATAGGAAGTTTGCGCCGCGTCATTGTAACGGTAGGAAAGAAATGCTTCTCTCATGGATTTTGCCGCGCTGTTAAGCCGTGAATAAATCCATTTGTCTGCCGCGATAAGATGCGGATTTTTTATTGTTTTTCTGCCTTCCATATTCATTAAAATATAGCGGCTTGCATTCCAGACCTTGTTTGCGAATTTGGAGCCCATTTTAAAAGATTCTTTGTCAACAAGGACATCCTGTCCCTGAGCGCACATAAAGGCAAGTGTAAACTTCATTGCGTCTGCGCCGAACTCGTCTACAAGTTCCAGAGGATCAAGTCCGTTGCCGAGCGACTTGCTCATTTTACGCCCCTGCTTGTCCCGCACAAGCCCGTGAATGTATATGTCGCGAAACGGCGCCTTCCCGGTAAACTCAAGTCCTGCCATGATCATCCGCGCAACCCAGAAAAATATAATGTCGTAAGCTGTTATAAGAGCTGTGGTGGGGTAGTAGAGACCCAGATCCACAGGATTGGGAATATTGGAATTTTTCCAGCCCAATGTGCTGAATGGCCAAAGCCAGCTTGAAAACCAGGTGTCCAGTACGTCAGGGTCCTGCTCGATGTTTTTACTGCCGCAATCCGGGCAGGTTTCAAGGTCGCTGCGGGAAACGTGCAGTTTAGCGCAATCTGCGCAGGTCCATGCGGGAATGCGGTGTCCCCACCAAAGCTGGCGGCTGATGCACCAGTCCCTGATATTTTCCATCCAGTGTTTATAGGTGTTTTCCCATTTTTTGGGGTAGAAGATAATTTCGCCATTTTGCCAGCAGGCAAGCGCTTTTTCTGCCAATGGCTTCATTTTTACAAACCATTGCAGTGAGAGGAATGGCTCTATTACTGTGCGGCAGCGGTAACAATGCCCGACCGAGTGTTTAATAGGTTCTTCTTTTACAAACCAGCCGCCCGTTATTAAATCTTCAATTACGGCAAGACGCGCTTTTTTTACTGACAAGCCGCGGTATTTTTCAGGCACTTCTTCGTTTAATGTTCCGTCCGGGTTAAGGATATTGATAACTTTTAAATTGTGTTTTTTTCCAAGTTCCCAGTCATTGGGATCATGAGCCGGGGTAACCTTTAACGCTCCTGTTCCAAGGGTGCGCTCAACATAGGTGTCAAAGATGAGGGGGATGTCCCTGTCTGTCAGCGGCAGGCGGAAGGATGCTCCCCGCTGCTTAAATTCGCTGTAGCGTTCATCTTCCGGGTGGACGGCGACAGCGGTGTCGCCTAACATTGTTTCCGGGCGGGTTGTGGCTATTTCTATGTATTTTTCGCTGTTTCCTGCCAAAAAGTAGCGCAGGTGGTACATTTTTCCCGCAGTGTCTTCATGTTCAACTTCGTCATCGGCAAGGGCAGTACCGCAGGATGTGCACCAGTTAACAAGATAATTTCCCTTGTATAAAAGTTCGCGCTCGTACAATGTGACAAAAACTTCCCGCACTGCATGGGAAAGACCTTCATCCATGGTAAAGCGTTCTCTTGTCCAGTCAACGCTGGCTCCTATTTTTTCCAGTTGTTTTGTAATAATCGCGTGATGTTCATTTTTTACTTTCCATGTTTCTTCCAGGAATTTTTCTCGTCCCAGTTCCCGGCGGCTTTTTCCCTGTTCTTTAAGTTTTCGTTCAACAACATTCTGCGTGGCAATCCCCGCATGATCGGTGCCTGGCACCCACAAGGTTGGCGCGCCTGTCATTCTGTGAAAACGTACAATTATATCCTGTAAACTGTTGTTAAGCCCATGTCCCAGATGCAGCACCCCCGTAACATTCGGCGGAGGAATTACTACGACAAATGGCTCCAACGGCAGATTGCTTTTCTTTGGGGAAAAAGCTCCCGCTTGCTTCCAAAGGGCATAGATGCGATCCTCAAAGGATTTAGGGTCATAAGCTTTAGCGATTGTGTCCATAATGAATATTACTTTTTTTATGAAAACAATTCAACCAATATACATTGCCAAAACCCAATAATATCGCTACAATAACAGCATGGTTCAGAATGAAACTTATTTTGAAAGCCACGATGGGACTAAACTCTGCCTGTATCGCTGGACACCGGAAGGAAAGATCAGGGCTGTACTTCACATCGTTCATGGCATGGCAGAACATGCTTTTCGTTACCGCTATCTTGCCGAAAAATTAACCGAAGAAGGAATTGAAGTATGGGCAGCGGATCAGCGCGGTCATGGTAAAAGTGCGGATCTTAATATAAATACCAAAGATAAAGGCGGGCTTTTGGGGCATTGCGCGGACGGCAATGGTTTTATTTTTGTCACAGCCGATATTCATTCCATAAATAAAGAAATACGCAAGTCAACAAATGCGCCTCTGTTCCTTCTTGGCCATTCCTGGGGTTCGTTTATTGTTCAGAATTATATCGAATATTCAGATAATTTAAAAATAGACGGCTGTATTCTGTCAGGCTCAAAGGGACCCGGTGATTTTATGGTAAAAGCCGGAATTCCAATTATGACAATGCTTGCGGCAATTTTTGGGCAGCATAATGGGTCTCGTTTAGCCAGGTCTTTAGCGGACGGACCTTATAATAAATCATTCAAACCCAACCGTACAGCATTTGACTGGCTTAGCCGTGACAATAAAGAAGTAGATAAGTATGTTGCAGATCCCCACTGCGGTTTTCTCTGTTCTACTGGTTTTTACCGGGATATTGCCAGATTGCTTTATAACATTCACCGTAATGATGCAATGAACAGAATAGACCGCTCTCTGCCGGTATATGTTTTTTCCGGAAGCGCCGACCCTGTGGGCGATATGGGGAAAAGTCCTACCGCGCTTGTGAGCGCATACAGAAACCTGGGGATTAAAGATTGTGAGTTTGTGCTGTATCCCGGAGCCAGGCATGAAACATTAAATGAAACCAATCGTGAAGAAGTAATTGACAACCTTCTTTCATGGATTAAAAAAAAGAGTGAATGAGATACAGATACTCTGTCGCAAAAGACGGCAAAATTGAAAAAAAAGCTGTTATTTACACCAGTAATGAGCATGGCATAAACTTTGCCGATGTTGACGGTGAAGCCGTAAGCATTGTAAGAAAATTAAAAAGCGCGGGTTATGATTCATATATAGTAGGCGGCGCTGTCCGTGATTTAATACTTGGAAAAAAGCCTAAAGATTTTGATATTGTCAGCGCGGCAAGTCCTACACGTATTAAAAAGATATTCCGAAATTCCAGAATTATAGGCCGGCGTTTCAGGCTTGTGCATGTTTATTTTGGACAGAGGGTTTTTGAGGTTTCTACATTCCGCTCCCTGAAAGACGGGCATACCAGCAATACATTCGGCACAATTGATGAAGATGTGCAACGCCGCGATTTTACTCTTAACGCGCTGTATTATGATCCCGAACAGCAGATTGTTGTTGATTATGTAGGCGGCATGAACGATATAAAAAAAAGGCAGATTAAACCGATTATCGCTCTTTCTGAAATTTTTACAGATGATCCTGTAAGAATGATCCGCGCTTCAAAATATGCCGCAAAAACAGGTTTTTCTCTTCCCTTGAATTTAAAAATGAAAATATCGAATCAATCAAATTTGCTTGTTACAATTTCGCCCTCCCGCCTTACAGAAGAAATCTTTAAAATTATACATTCAGATAAAGCCGCGGATATTGTAGATTTGCTGGATAAAATGGGACTGTATGCTTTTCTGCAGCCTCAGGCAGCTCATCTTATGAAGAAGAATGCCGTCTTTAGAAAAAATTATCTGCAAAGCATGGCAAACCTTAAAGGCGCGGAAAACCGCCGCGGTCAGGCGCTTGGTTCCCTGTTCAATGATTATCTTGAAAGCGAAGCAGGTCTCTCAGCGGACAGTTTAAAATCAGGTCCAATAGAAAACTATAAAGAAATATATAAACTTGCCCGCAATTTTGTTCTTCCCATGAATCCTCCGCGTTATGAACTGGAACATTCTGTAAAAAAATTCCTTTCTTCCCGGGGTTTAACCATAAAAAGACCTGTTGTAAAGGCGCCAGCCGCAGAAGATAAGCCAAAACGCAAAAGACGCAGAAAGAAAAAGAAAATCACTCCGTCTCAATAACTTTGTCTATAATAATATTTATTTCTTCGATTAATATGCCCGTATAGCGTTCGATATCGTCGATTATATACTGCTGCATTTCCTGAATATTATCGCCTAGCTCGATGCCGTAGGGGACATCAATTGTGATTATCAGACGGTAACCTATATCCGCGTCTTTTACCAATATCTTCTTTATTTTAATGTCTTTATTGTAATCCTCAACACAATTAATGACCAAAAGGCTTAAGGCGGATTGTGTAATCAGCACTTTGCTGCGCTTGGAATATGCAGGTCTTACTACTGATTTTTCATGCAGGGTGGGAATGCTGGCAGGCGTTACCCGCCTTCTGAAAATTTGTATTGCGGAAAAAAAGATATTGGAATAACTTTTTTTTACCTCGATGGACGGAACAGGGATAACATGTTTACCTTCTATGCGCCTGGATCTGATGGCTTTTTCAATCTCTTCTTTTGTTGTGATATCTTCGATTCTGATTATTTTGGAAGGAGACGGAAGCTGCAGGCGTACAGCGATTTTATTTACCATTTTTTCCGATGTTCCCAAAAGCAGAATGCGTTTGAACTTTTCTGTCTGCAATCTGCGGGCAACTTCGTCCCTGTGGGATTTTTCGTCAAAAAGCGCGACTTTTACTGCCGAAAGAAAAGAATTTTCTTTTTTTGCCGAGTGACCTGCAAGTATACGATTGTCTTTGATTAATAGCCCGTCATCAATTATAAAATCGACTCTGTACTTGTGAGCAACAAGTTTTGCGCAGAAACTTTTGCCTGTGCCGCTTTCCCCTACGAGAGCGAAGACTTTTTTCCGGTACAGGAAACCTAAGAACATCGCTCCGTATAAGTGATCTTATCTGCCGTAAGTGCGTAAGTCGGCTATTAACTGTCTTGCCCGTTCTTTTACCGGCGTAATGTAATTGCCTTCTGAAATACGGATAAGCGTATGAACTGCATCGGGAGAATTTAACCCGCCGTTTTTATTCGCTATTTTTTCGAATGCGTCAATCGTGGCAAGCGCCATAAGGTTATCAGGATTTAAGTTACTTGTCCTGTTCATAACCCATGCGATATGCGCGACTGTTTCGTTATTTTCGTTTGTTCCTATATCTCCCAGGGATTTAATCGCTTCCTGAAGAACCATAGGTTCTCTTTCAGAAGTTATTACATCAATAAGAGATTTCCTGGCTTCTTCGGAGCCCATCTGCCCCAGATATCTTACCGCCTGCCGCCTGACATCGGGGAAATTGTTTACAACACGATTGTTTTCCCTTGCTACAGACCTGCTGCCTTCGCTGGCAAGAAACGCCAATGTCTGGCGGATTTCGTCGTTTCTGTTTCCGCGTTCAATGGCTTCTTTAATGTACTCAATGGAAATTAATTTTTGCTCTCTGGATTGCGACCTTGCGGTTTCCCTGATAATCATTACCTCTATTGTTTCCTGCAGATAGGATTCTTCGACAGTTTGCTGAGCGGCAGCGGATACTGTAAAAACTACAGCAACTACAGCCAAAATTAAAAAACGTTTAAATAAAAACATAAAGTACTCCTTTAATTAATTGATGATTTTCCAACTATTATTGATTTTTTCGAGGTCATATAGAATTTCGCGGTGTTCTTCGCCCGCGTTGTTTACCCTGATTGCGAATGCCCTTACCCTGTTTTCGCGGATAAATTCAATGTCTATGTTATTAATCTGAATTCTGTCAGGGTTTCTGGATGGTACAAAAACATGGGTAAAATAATCATTCAGATTTCTTAAGACTGTATTTGTCCTTTTCATTAGAGGCTGTTCCGATATCCGGTGAAGATTTTCCGCGGAAGAATATGTATCAATATATTCCTGGGATAATACATCCCTCCAGGCATTAAAATTACGATTTCTGATTATCTGGTTTAGATTATTTATAAACTGCTGTACCTCTTCCCTGGTGGAAGCATAGTGCATCTGGCTTACCCTTGCAGGATCAAACGTATTACTTTGCTGGTTTATCTCCACAAAAGTGTCCTCTGGGGCAGGTTCTACAGAACTGCAGGAAATCACCAATATCGCTGTAAAAGCTGATATTAGAAGGATTATTTTACTTTTCATAAAGTCACTGTACATTATATAATTAAAATTGTCAACATTTTATTTGGTTACATTAATTAAACCCGGCAAAACTCCAATTTTGACTTGACCTGATATATCTACATTGATATGCTAGATTTATGATGAAAGCTGCTTTCCCGGGGTCTTTTGACCCTCCTACATCGGGGCATATTAATGTAATTCAGCGCGCTGCCTCTATTTTTGAGGAACTTGTGGTGGTAGTAGCAGAAAATAAGCAGAAAAAGTACCTTTTTTCCGCCGAAGAACGGGCTTTTATGATACGTGAGCTTGTAAAAGACAGGAAAAACATAACCGTTGCCGTATGTGAAAGCCTTGTAGTGGATTTTTTGAATAAAATGGGCATAAAACTGCTGGTTAGGGGGGTACGCGGGCTTGAGGATTTTTCCTATGAATTTGAGCTGTCCATGATGAACAGGACGCTTGATCCCGGCATAGAAACCATCTTTATGACCACGGATCCTGAGTATTTTGTAATCCGTTCTTCGTCAATAAAGGAATTGGCTTCTTTTAACGGGAATCTTCACGGAATGGTCCCTCCGCTAGTTGCCAAAGCTTTAAAAGATAAGTATCCTGTAGATATATAGAATTTGTTTGTCAAAATTAAATTGACAAAATTCAGAAAAACGTCTTGACAAAAATACAGTTTTTTGCTAGATTAAAACTAATATTTAGAGAGGTTGAATTATGGCAGTACCCAGAGGTAAAACATCAAAAGCCAGGACTAGCCGTCGGCAGTCTATCAACATGAAGCTTACCGCGCCTACGATGATTAATTGCGGCACTTGCGGCAACAAGGTTCTTTTGCACCGTGTTTGCCCCAAATGCGGTTATTATCGCGGAAAGCAGGTAATCGTACCCTAGGAGGGGACAAAAATGGACGAATTGTTTGAAAAAATGAAAAAACTCATCGCCGAAAAGCTCGGTGTTGATGAGGGGAAGATTAAAATGGACGCGTCATTTCGTCAGGACCTTGGCGCGGATTCGCTTGACACATACGAATTGGTTTATGCCATCGAGGAGCAAATGGGCATCAGCATTCCCGATGAAAAAGCCAATGGATTCGTAACGGTACAGGACGCATACGACTTTATTAAATCCCAGCAAAACCAATAAAACTAACCTCAGTAACGAAAGAAAAAAGAAGCTGGCGGCTTTCCAAAAAGCCGCCGGTTTTAAATTTAAAAGTATCGATCTTTTAAATCTTTCTTTTATGCACCGATCTGTTTCAAATGAAACAGGCAATAAAAATAACAATGAACGCCTGGAATTCCTGGGCGATTCCATTCTTGGCGCGGTTTGCGCGACTCTTCTGTATCAGACTTTTAAGGAAAAAAGCGAAGGGGAGCTGGCTAAAATAAAAGCTGTTGTTGTAAGCGAAGATATTCTTTCCAATATTGCAGGGGAGCTGCGTATTGATGAAATGCTGCTTTTGGGCAAGGGAGAAGAGCTTTCCGGCGGCAGAAAAAAAAAGGCAATTTTAGCCGATGCCATGGAGGCGCTGATAGGCGCGCTCTATCTTGATTCCGGTTATAAGGCGGTTTTTGATTTTGTAAGCCGCTGCATTCTGCCGCATATTAATAAGGCAACCGGCGCCAATTATCATAAAGACTATAAATCAATTTTACAGGAATTCTGCCAAAGGCAATTCCGCTGTTACCCGGAATACAATATGGTAAAACGCGCCGGTCCTGAACATGAGCGCATTTTCTGGATGGAAGTAAAAATAGAAGATACTGTTTACGGCACAGGAACAGGCAGAAATAAAAAAAGCGCAGAGCAGGAAGCCGCAAAAGCTGCCTGGGAAGAATTAACGGCGCAAAATTAATGTTGACAAAATGAAATTGGTGTGAAAAACTGTTATTATCCGCGTATTTTGGAGGTGAAAATGAACAAGGAGCAGCTGCAAAAGCTTTATCTTGATTACTTAAAAGAAGAAGGATTCACCGGCTATCTTGACGAAGACGGCGATATTGAATTTAAATACGAAGGAGATAAATATTTCCTGTATATAGACGAAAATGATACGGAATATTTCAGAATACAGGCGGTATACGGCTGTGAATTAAGTTCAGAAGAAGATGTAATAAAACATCTGGAAGCGGCAAATGCCGTTAATGCAGATTATAAACTGGGAAAAATTTTTATTAGGGAAGAAAAAGAACTTGTTTTACTGGAGACATCGTTGTTTTTGGCTAATCCTGATAATTTTAAACCTTTCTTTAAAAGATGTCTTGGTATTCTTCAAAGCATGATTTCTGATTTTGCGGAAAAATTTAAAGACGACGAGTAAGCGGAGGCTCAAGGGATATTATGAGGTCATTGGTTACAATTCAAAAAGTAAAAGAAATTAGTCCCATTGCGGATTCGGATTTTCTTGAACTTGCTCATGTTATGGGGTGGCAGTGTGTTGCAAAAAAAGGCGAATTTAAAGCGGGAGATATGGGCGTTTATTTTGAGGTAGACAGCTTTCTTCCTCTGGATGAACGTTATGAATTTTTGCGCGCTTCTTCATTCCGCGATAATGCCGATAACGGCATAGGTTTTAGAATCCGCACAATGAAAATGCGCGGTCAGTTATCGCAGGGGTTATTGCTGCCGCTGGAAAAATTCCCGGAACTGGAAGGATGTGAAGCCGGCAGCGATGTAACAGAAAAACTCAATGTTAAAAAATGGTATATTCCGGAAACAGCCAATGCCGGCGGAACAATCATGGGAGATCGTCCGCACGGAATACCCGCTTCCGACGAAATCCGCATACAGTCTGCACTGGAACTTTTGGAGCAGCTCAAGGGAAAACCGTACTATATCACAACAAAAATGGACGGCACATCGGGGATTGTCTACTATATAGACGGCAAGATTGGATGCTGCAGCAGAAACAAGGAAATAAAAGACGAAGAGGGCGCCCTTTACTGGCTGCCCGTTTACAAATACGGCTTAAAAGAAAAATTCGCAAAGTACGGTAAAAATCTGGTTATTACAGGGGAAATAATAGGTCCCGGAATACAAAAAAACAAACTGCGTCTTGCCGAGATAGAATGGAATGTCTTTGATGTTAAGGACTGGGATGCAAACCGCTATCTTTCCTATGATGATGCCGTTAAAACATGCGCCGATTTAGGCTTAAAAACTGTTCCCCTGGAAGAACGCGGCGAGGCATTTGACTATTCGCTGGAAACACTGCTGGAAAAAGCAAAAGGTAAATATCCAAGCGGTCTTGATAAAGAAGGCATTGTAATACGCGATATAAAATCTCCAAAAGCAATTTCATTTAAAGTATTAAATAACGATGCATTGTTAAAAGAAAAAGATTAAAAGGAGCGGATTATGTTTAAGAGAAGCACATTGGTTTTAATACCGGTAGTTTTCATTTTATTAACATTTGCGGGCTGCAAGGATTTAAACGGCGGCGTTGTTGATAATGACCCTGTTGAGCTTACAGAAAATGTATGGGTAGACAGTCAGATGATAAAAATAGGCGGGACAAATATATATTATTTTGATGTAGAAGAAAGAACCGAATATTTTATCTGGTGGAATGATGACATTTGGGGCGATGAAACTAAAGATCTTAATATAAAATTAACCGCAGATTATAAAGACGGAGAAAATATTTTTGCAGAAGAACGCCATTTGGGATATTTATTTGATGATTTTGATGATCCGATAGAAATATTGGATGATTACGATTGCTGGGAAGATTCGTTTAGGTCTTTTATTGCAGAAGAAGATGGCGTTGTTGAAATTAAAGTTCAGAGTTTTTGGGGAGGGCTGGTAGGCAGTTATGGAATTGTTTTCAGCACAAGCGATGCAATGCCCGGATTCTTTAAAGGTACGGTAAGTGCTGATTTTAATGTTATAGATTACGGAATTCCTGCAGAACCATCTGAAGTAATTATTAATGCATATTCAGATTCGGATTTATCGCAGCTCGTTAAAAATTCCGAAGTAAAAGAAGGCAAATGGAATATGTTTTTAAAAAATACCAATCCGACGGTATTGTATTTTGAAATTGAAGCCGGTTTTATTTTTGGCTCTGTGAAAAAAGATTTAGATAATTCATGGACTGCGGGCTCTTCTGCAATTATAAACTTTGGCTCAATTACCGTTGATGTTGAATATCCCGAAGCGCTTGCACATAATGAATGGAAAAATGGCGAAATTAACGATCCGCTCGGTGAAGATTGGTATTCATTACAGGTTAATTCTGCTTTAACTTATTATTTTTATTTGGACGAGACTAAAACATTGGATGTAGAAGTTGATGGTTTTCTGGACGAAAATGATATATTATTTTATTTTGATGAAGACGGACAAACTTTTGAACCCGAAGAAAACTGTGTTATCTTACTTAGGGTACGCGCTAAAGAAAGAGGCGGAGCCACAGGTACTTACGCGATAAAGTACAGTAATACTGCCCCATAGTTATCTTTCATTGTAGATCTTCATCGCTATTTCCAGCAGTTTTTCCCGTGTGTTTTGCTGAGGGTCGTCGAGTACGGTTTCCAGTAATTCCTTTAAAATGTTCCCCATTATTTTGCCGGCAGGGATACCAAGCGTTTTTAAATCATCCCCGCCTGCTGCAAGGTCTTTAAGAGTAAAAGCTCTTCCCTGCGCCAATGTTTTTTCTACCCTGCTTATTAAATCCATTAGAAAACGGGAATCAGGGGGTTTCCCTGAAAAACCGTAAACATCACAGAAGCGAAGAAGATAAATGTCTTTTAAGTGTTCCTCTCCTATACGGGCTATAAATCTGCGCACGGCGGCATCTGTCCAATCTTCCGTGTAAAAAAACATATGTTCTTTTATAAGATGGCAAACTTTGTCAATTTCCGCGTTGGAATAACGCAGGCGATTCATAATTTCGCGGCACATGGAAGAAGATACTTCTTCATGACGGTGGAAGGACCATACACCATTATCCATTTCGCGGACTTTTGGTTTTCCAACATCATGGAAAAGGGAGGCAAGACGCAGTTCTTTTGAATAGCCTTTTGCGGCGGCATAATCACAGGCATACAAAGAATGATCCAATACATCAAAATTATGAAAACCTTTCTGTTCAATACCGCGGCATAAAGCAAGTTCGTTTAAAAAAAGTTTTAAAAGCCCTGTTTTTTCCATTAAGAGAAATCCCAGTGAAGGCACAGGGGAGTTTAATATTTTATCAATCTCGTCTCGGACCCGCTCCCATGAAACTTTAGCGCATACGCCAAGCGCGCCGTTTATAGCGTTTAAAGTATTTTTTTCTATTTTAAAACCAAGCTGGGAAGCAAAACGCACGGCGCGTAATGGGCGAAGGCCGTCTTCGCCGAACCTTTCGTCCGCGTTTCCCACACAGCGGATAATCCCGGCTTTTATATCTTTTGCGCCGCCGAACGGGTCTGCTATTTCGCCGTCTGTAAGGCGTAAAGCTATTGCGTTCATTGTAAAATCGCGCCTGGAAAGATCTTCTTTTATGGTGGCAGCATAATGAACTTTGTCAGGTCTCCGCCCGTCTGTATAATCTGCCTCTGTTCTGAATGTAGTAATTTCCATTTGCGCCTTGTAAATTACTGTAACCGTTCCGTGTTTTATGCCTGTAGGAATTACCTTGCCCCCTGCGCTTCTCATCATGCCGGTTACTTCCTCTGGTGTGGCAGATGTCGCAAGGTCCCAATCATGAATCTTTTTTCCCCTCAGCATATCCCTTACAGCTCCGCCTACAAGGTAGAGCTCTTTTCCGTAAGAGTCAAAAATAGAGGCGATTTCTTTTAAAACAGGATCAATAGTTTTCATCAATTGATTTTTCCTTGCTGACTAAGTATACTATATATACGATAAAAGGTAATTGTTTGCTGGGAATTATTTTTACGGGCGGGGATGGACCGCCTTCACAGATTGTAAAGCCGCTTTTAAAGGAAGACGCGCTCATCGTTGCGGCAGATTCAGGGCTTATTGCGGCAGAAAAAGCGGGCTTTAAGCCGCACTGGGTAATAGGCGATATGGATTCGCTTGGTGATACAGACGTTTCTTCGGGTGAGCGTCTTGCTTCTTATCCAAAGGAGCGCATAATTCGCGCGGAGCAAAACAAGGATTATACCGATACGGAACTTGCCGTTTCGCATATTATTGAACAGGGATGCGATAGTTTTTGGATAATCGGCGGCGGCGGCGGCAGGATAGATCATCTTTTTGGGATCCGTTCGCTTTTGGAGAGGGATATTTTTCCCAGCCGGTGGATTACAGACACAGCAGACATACGCTGTTTCGAAGATGAAATTAACTGCGTCCTTGAAAAAGACGCGTTAGTGTCCGTGTTTCCGCTTGGAGACGGACCGTGGCAGGCTAAAAGCAGCGGATTAAAGTGGCAGCTTGATGCTCTGCCCTGGGATCGTGGTTTTTTTGGATTGAGCAACAGAGTTACAGACGGCGAGTTTTCCATTAAAGCACAATCCGGACGTTTTATGGTAATATTACCTTTAAGGAGAATATAATGTCAGCTATTATTATGGACGGCAAAGCTCTTGGATTAAAAATCAGAGAGAGTGTAAAAGTACAAAGTACGGCATTAAAGGAAAAGGGAATAATGCCCTGTCTTGCTGTAGTGCTTGTAGGAGATGACCCGGCAAGTATGTCCTATGTTAAATCCAAAGATAAGGCGCTTGGGGAAGCCGGTATGGAAAGCCGCGATATAAGATTGCCTGAAGATACAAGCGAAGATCAGCTTCTGTCCATAATAGCAGAGCTTAACAGGGATGATAAAGTTCACGGTATTTTGGTTCAGTCTCCAGTACCCAAACACATTAACGAAGAAAAAATAAATGATGCTGTTGCTCCCCATAAAGATGTTGATTGTTTTCATCCTGATTCTGTCGGTAACATGATTTTGGGCCGCCCCGGATTTTTACCGTGTACGCCTCATGGAGTTTTAATGCTGCTGCGTGAATATAATATTCCCATTTCCGGTTCTCATGCTGTAATTGTTGGAAGATCAAATATAGTAGGAAAACCATTAGCAAATCTTTTGATACGCCGTGAATATAACGCGACGGTAACTCTTTGCCACACAGGAACAAAAGACCTGGCGCGTTACACCTTACAGGCTGATATTATAATTGCCGCCGCGGGAAAGCCAAATCTGATAAAACCTGATATGATTAAAGAAAGAGCCGCGGTAATAGATGTAGGAATAAACAGGGTAGAGGATTCATCTGCGCAAAAAGGTTATCGTCTTTGCGGAGATGTTGATCCTGCTGTTGCTCAAAAAGCGGGCTTTTTTACGCCTGTACCCGGCGGGGTTGGACCTATGACTATTGCCATGCTTTTGCAAAATGTAGCTGATGCTGCAAAAAAATAAAGGAGAAAAATATGGATGATGATCTTAAACAAGTTAACGATGTGCCTTCTGCGGCAACTTTGTCAAGAACGGGCATGACCGCAATCGCCTTCACTGTCGGCGGTGTGTTTTTGTTTCTCCTGCAGGTCTTTGCGCGTTTTAGGGGACTGGGTCTTGTTATAGGAGGAGCGGTTTGTTTGTTCGGCATAATTTCAATTTTATCAAAAGATCCCGCGGACAGAAAAGCCGGTATTGTGATAACGGCGGCAGGCGCGCTTGCTCTGCTTTCCAAAATCAATATCCCGGTTGTAACCGCGGTTTGCGGAACACTTCTTAGCATCGGCGCGTTTGGTCTTTTGGCATTGGGTATCTGGAACGGAATTAAATTTTTTATCGGCCTTAAAAAACGCTCTTAATGAAATATTTTTTTGAAACATACGGCTGTCAGATGAACAGCGCGGAATCCGCGGCATTGGCTCTTGCCTGCAGGGAGCGCGGCTGGACTGAAGCTCAAGACGGGCTAAATGCAGACCTTGTTCTTATTAACACCTGCTCTGTGCGGCAGACAGCGGAAAGGCGCACGCTTAGCCGTATTGCGCATTATGCGGGTTATAAAAAAAGAAAGCATAAATTCACGCTTGTTATTGCCGGTTGTATGGCGCAAAGGTTAGGTGAAAAGCTAAAAAAAATGTATCACCCGCATGTGGATTATGTGATGGGTACATTTGCCCGCTCGTCTTTTCCTTTGATACTTGAAGCCGCGGAAAACGGCACAAAGGTAGACTTTGATATTAACGAAAACGCCGTATTCTCTTTTTCCAATCTGCATCATGAAGAATCGATGTTTCGCAGTTTTGTTCCCATTATGCACGGCTGCAATAATTTCTGCTCCTACTGCATTGTTCCGTATGTACGGGGCAGGGAAGTATCCCGCGATCCTCAGAATATAGCGCAGGAAATCCGTCTTGTGGGGGAAAGAGGGGTGCGCGAGATTACCCTTTTGGGGCAGAATGTAAACAGTTATTTATGGAAAGAAAACATCGGCTTTAGCGCTTTATTAAAAATTGCCGCGATAGAGGCGGAAAAAGCCGGTATAAGCTGGATACGTTTTCTTTCTGCGAACCCCGCTAATTTTTCTCCAGATACAATAGAAGTAATGGCGGCAAACAGGGTTTTCTGCCGTCATTTGCATTTGCCGGTTCAGAGTGCTTCAGACAATGTATTAAAAGCGATGAACCGCGGCTATACAGCAGGGCATTTTCTGGAACTGGTAAGGAAAATCCGCTCCGCAATGCCGGAAATTACCATTTCTACAGATATTATGGTAGGTTTTCCCGGCGAAACAGAGGAAGATGTCAGGCAAACCCTCAATCTAATGGAAGAAGTCAAGTTCCTTTATTCATATATGTACCATTTTAATCCAAGGGAAGGTACAAAAGCTTTCGATCTGCCGGATAGAATCAGCGAGGAAATTAAGCTCGAAAGGCTGTCCAGGGTGATAGCTTTGCAGGAAAAACACACCGCCGAATTGTTAAAAAAAAGGATTGGAAGCACAGAAACAGTATTAGTAGAGGGGATTTCCCGAAAAAATGCCGATGAATTAATAACAAGGACAGAAAAAGACGAAATGGTGGCAGTTCCCGGTCCCGGCTCGATGATTGGCTCTTTTGGCAGGCTGACATTTTCATCCTTGAAGGGAAACACACTTCGATCAAAGGAGATTAAAAAAATATGCCCTGGCGTTTAATAGTTTTTATTGCGGTTTTTGCCTTATTCCTTGTTTTTATAACATTTAATCTGGAAAATAAATGCGATATTAGTTTTGGTTTTGCCAAACTTGAACAAGTCCCCATTTTTATTACTATATTTACCATGTTTGTTCTGGGATTTATCTGCGCTCTGCCGCTTGTTATTCACATTAAAAAGAGAAAAAAATCAACTAAAAAGGAAACAAAACCAAATTATATTGATACACCTGTAGAGCCCGACGATAAAATTAAGCAGGATGCGGCTCTTGCGAGAGAAAGATTTTTAAAAAACCGCGGCGGTAAGAATGACTAGACTGTGCTGGCAGAAGAGTTGGCAAAGATCTCTCACAAAGGCACAGAGGACACAAAGGCACGGAGAGAGGAAGAGAGTTGTTTTTGTTGTTTTGTTTTTATTGATAGCAGCTAATGTTTTTGCGCAGACGGATACCAACGCAGTTGGTACCAACGCAGTTGGTACTTCCCTTGCTACAGAAATTCAGAATATAGAAATTGCTTCTGTAAGGCAGGGCGCCTCTGCGAATGAGCGGTTTGATGCGCTTGTGCGTCTTGCGAGGCTGCGTCAGCTTTCGGGGGACATTGAAGGCGCGGCAAAAAACTGGCTGGAAGCCGCCACTGTAATTCCCGGCTCTGTTGACGATGAGGCTCTTTTGGCTTGCGCTTATTGTCTTGCCGCAATGGGGGAATGGGACAGAGCCGCCGTTGCATTACAGCCGCTTTTAACAAAAAATATCCGAGCGCGTTTTTTGGATATAGGTATTAATGCAATAAAAACAGGCGATACATCCGCTCTTGCCGCAATTGCAGGTAACAGCGAATATTCCGGTTTAAGGCACGAAATATTTTTCTTTCTCTGGAAAATATCCAAAGGTGAAGACGCGGAAAGATGGAGAGTGCGCCTAACGCTTGAATTTCCGTTAACCCCGGAAGGACAATTAGCGTTAAAACAAAAAGTATTAAGTCCCAACCCGTTCTGGTTTTTTATAAGCGGTCTTGATTCTCTGCCGTTATTGGCGAGGAGTGAGCGTGGCAGCGGGCAGGGAGCAGTTAGCAGTGAGCAGGGGACAGTGAGCAGTGGACAGGGAGCAGTTAGCAGTGAACAGCGGGGCGGTACGCAGGTTAGTAGTGAGCAGCGCGGCAGTGGAGCGCAGGTTCAGCGGCTGCAGACCGGGGTTTTTGGTCGTGAGGTAAATGCGCAATCGCAAGCGGCTGCTTTAAGACAGGCAGGTTTTTCACCATCGATTGAGCGGAGGGGAGATATGTGGGCAGTTACTGTTCCGGCAGGCTCTGACTCAAGCCGCACTATTAGTTCTTTGCGGGCAGCCGGGTTTGATTCGTTTTTAGTTCGTTAGTTTTTTATAAAGAGAATTTTTTTACCACGAACCATGCGAACGGACACGAATGGAAGAAAAAAGGAGAAGGGTTGTAGTCATTTAACTTGATAATATATACGCTAATGGTGTATGATGTCTATATGAAGATTATATTTTTCATTTTTATTTTGCTTTTTCTTGTTGGGGTGAGCCCCATTTCTCTTTTTGCGGATGATTCTGATGGGTTTGCGCTTGAACTTGGCCGCTACTATATGTCTGTTACGCCGAAAATTCTTGAGGACGGGGTACAGAACGATATTTCTTTTGGTATGTTTTATACGGATGCCATGAAGATGGCATGGGAAATTAGGTTTCGTTCCGTTAACGGAGCCGCAAACGATACAATAAGCGGTATTGGTGATTCTCTTATAACGCGCGACAGGCAGGTGTACGAAGTATTTTTATTGCCGCTTAATTTTCAATTTTTAAAATTATCAAATTTTACTATGCGCGCCGGAGCGGGAGGTTATTATAATTATAATAGTCTCTATGAAAATGGTTTTTTTAACGACAGAAATTTATACTTTCCGCCGCATCCGGAAGATCATTACAGCGCCTATACCAATGATTTTACAGGTCACGCTGTAGGTCCTTTATTTGATATAGGGCTTTCCTACAACCACAGATTTTTCAGCGTCTCTCTTTCCGTCGGCTGTGTGCCGGTTTATTATTTGAATCGGGAACAGACATTAAAAATTACGCCTTATATGAATCCCACTCCTTCATTTTCCGTTGCAAGCGAAAGTATTTCCAGCCCATATCTTTACATGGTTTTGGATACGGCTGTTAAATTAAAATATTTTTCTTTCTTTTTTTCTGTAATCGGAGAATACTCAAGGTTAAAATATACGGCAGCGGAAATTAACGGCACTACAGGAGAATGGATGGCTGTTGAAACAGAAAGAGTTAATAAAACACTCGCGCTGGAAATATCATTGCTTATAAATCTTGGAAAAAGCGGTTTTATGCCGCAAATAGGGTACGGAAGAACATTTGATGAAGTTACAGGCGGCAGCAATTATTTATTGTTAGGTGTAAAAAAGCGGATGTACTAGGAGTTTTACATGAAAAGTATCGTTTTAATAATTTTCTGCGCGATTTTACTGCCATGCTGCTTTGACGGAACAGGTGATTTTTATGCGAAATATGACGCGCAATTCCGTGGTGAGTGGATACGCATGGATACAGGGGAGCTCTGGTACATTAGCGCAAATTCGATTGCTGTAAACGGCGAGGCATCTGCACTTGATGTAACTCTGGAAAGAACTTCCGCCAATGTAGTTACAGCGCAGACAGGAAATTTTAAATACACGCTTTTTGCCTCAAGGGTTGCAAATGCAAGTTTTAACGCGCAGGTTGTTTTTCTTGACGGTGCTCCTGCGCAAAGCCTTAAAGTAAGCCGCGATTTATGGGGTTCGGACGGACAAAGTTTTATTGTAAGACCCAGAAACCAGCCGGATTTGGAACAGATCGTAGAAGCAGACCCTGAGACAGGAGAAATAAAAGTAGAAGGGGTAATACCCGGCGACACGGTTGATATAATTCCTGTAGATTCAGAGTGGAATAATATAAAAGTAGGACTAACTCCCGGCTATGGCGAAGATCAGAACATGGGAGTTATCCCGATAACACTTGGCGATAATTTTAAGGTATCTGTAAGAATGCAGGATCCGGCAGTTGATATAACAGGATTATATGCGGACATGATTCCCCGCCGCTATATTTTTGAACTGGAAAATATCGGGAAAACAAACTCAGGAGATACCGGCTGGGAAATAACATGGGACCCAGATGACTTTGTTTTTATTTCCGGCAGCAAAAGAGAGGACTTTGCAAATATCGCCCCCGGCGGAAAAAGGCAGCTTGTTCTTGAGCTTGCGTCAAAATCAATAGAAACGCAAACAAAGAGAAAAGAAATTAATATTAACATTAAAAATTACATTTCCAGCTCAATGCAGATCAAAGAATGGAATGACACGGTATCTATTAATTATCACAATATAGAAGTAGCGTTTAATTTTAGATCTGAAAAAGAAGTTCAGGGTATTATAAAATCACAAAAAGGCAAAAGCTATTATTTTAAAACAGGCAGACCCGGGGATACAGGCGACTATAGCGCAACAGTTTATGTTCCCTGGTCAGAAGAAGAATATATAGTAGCGTTTTTAGGCGCGTCAATCGAATTAGGTTCCGCAACAAAATATTCAATAGGGATTGAGGCATTACCGCCTAATGAGTGGGGTACATTTAATATATGGAGTTTTTTAGAAGAATACAAACCCGCTAACACTTTTGAAAGTACCGCGCCGGTTATTAATCTTTCAGATGATGAAAATACATTCATGGGCTATCTTGCAGGGGACAGTATAGATTATTACAGAATACGCCTTGGCGGTTTAACAGAAATGAGAGAGAAAACAATTTCTTTTCACCCCAATGGCGGAACGGGAGCGGTTCCCCCAGTTACCGCGGATTATCTTTCGGAAATAACGCTTCCCGGTCCTGGTGATTTGATAAGAGACGGATTTATTTTTGACAGATGGAATACAGACGAGTATGGCAGCGGACATTATTACGAAGTGAATTACAGGTTTTTAGTTACAGGTAATATTACGCTGTATGCGGTATGGATACTTGTTGAGCCATAACTATTTATACTCGGAGGGCGCGGAGGCACAAAGGGAAGAGGGGGAAGATATTTTTACCACGAACCGCCTGGAAACTTCGTTGGTAAAACACGAACAGGTAATAAAGAGGTTAACCCCCAATTCTTCCGTTCGTGTTGGTTAGTGAGGTTCGTGGTATGGATTTGGTAGGCTGCTACCGCTTCGGAAAAATGGCTACTGCTACCATTTGGGAAAATTGTTAGCTGCTAACCTGTGTACAGCCCTGCCGGGCTGCGGGGCTGCGGGCGGGGAAAACAATTTTTGCAGCTCCCTGCGGAAGAGACTTGCATCCTTGCATCCTTGGATGCAGGATGCTGGCTCTGTAGCAGATTCCGGCAAATGTTTTCCACGCACGCAGACCCGCAGACCGGCATGGCTGTACGGAGAGGAATTGGGTTCTAACACTTTTACATTCAACCAGTGCCCGTCACCACCACTTGATGTCTAACCCCAAAAAAGTGTAGGATCACCCAAGGAAGGAAATATGAAACAATATTCACAGATGAATAAGGATGAATTAAACGCTCTTAAGGGCGAACTTGACGGGGCTTTTGCAAAGTACAAAGAAGCAGGCCGCAAACTTAACATGACACGCGGAGTGCCTTCGGATGAACAGCTGGCGCTGTGTAATGAGTTGATTACCTGTCTTTCAGGGGAAGATTATAAAGCCGCGAACGGAACCGACTGCCGTAATTACGGCGGGCTAGACGGTATCCCCGAGATGAAAAAGATATTTGCGGACCTTTTGGAGTTAACAACGGACGAAGTAATTGTCTGCGGTAACTCTTCGCTTGCCCTTATGTTTGACAATGTTTCGGTGAATGTTTCTCATGGCGTAAGAGACGGAAAACCCTGGCAGAGTCAGGGACAGGTTAAGTTTTTGTGCCCCTCTCCCGGTTACGACAGGCATTTTACAATTTGTAATTATTTCCATATAGATATGATTCCGATACCGATGGGCGAAGATGGACCCGATATGAATGAGGTCGAAAGGCTCGTCGCATCTGACCCCATGATCAAGGGTATTTGGTGCGTCCCTAAATTTTCAAATCCCACAGGCATAGTTTATTCCGAAGAAACAGTCAAACGCTTTGCAAAACTTAAACCCGCGGCGGAAGATTTCCGTATTTACTGGGACAATGCCTATGCTTTCCATGACCTTGACGGTAAACAGACATCAATTCCTAACATCATAAGGCTCTGCGAAGAATACGGTAATCCCAACATGGTTTACGTGTTTACGTCTTTTTCAAAGGTCAGTTTTGCAGGCGCTTCGGTTACCTGTATGGCATCTTCCAAATCCAACTGTGATTACATACGTAAAAGGCTGACCGCGCAGACAATAGGACCTGATAAACTCAATCAGCTTCGCCATGCCCGCTTTTTTAAAGACGCAAAGAATGTAATGGCTCACATGGAAAAACACGCGGAAATTTTGCGCCCCAAATTTAAGCTTGTTTCCGATACATTAAACCGCGAACTTGGCGGATTGGGTATCGCCCAATGGACAGAGCCGAAAGGGGGCTATTTTGTCAGTTTTGATTCGCTTAAAGGTCTTGCAAAACGAATTGTCGCTCTTTGCGCGGAAGCAGGCGTTGCGCTGACACCGGCAGGCGCCACATATCCCAACGGCAATGACCCGGATGACAAAAATATCCGCATAGCGCCGACATGTCCGCCTCTTGGGGAATTAAAAGACGCTCTGGATATTTTCTGTGTCGCGGTAAAACTGGCAAGCGCGGAGAAATTTCTGGCATCTTGAACCTGTCCGTCAACCTTGCTAAAATGGCAGAATGTACGAGAAAAATGTGAACGAAAAATCTCTGGGGATAAATATAGGTTCTACCAGCCTTAAAATGGCTCTTTTAGATAACGGCAGGACGGTGTGGACTGCTTCCACTCCCCACGAGGGAGATTTTGGTGCGGCGGTGCGCAAACTTCTGAGTGATGGAAATATTTCCGGCGGTATACCCGCGCTTGTAACCGGTAACGAAGGCCGCTTTATGTTTGATTTAAGCGGCACTTTGGAGCCGCTTTGTGTCGAAGCAGCTTTAAAAAGTTTAAACCTTAAAGCCGATGCGGTTGTCAGCATGGGCGGGGAAGATTTAATTGTCTATTCTCTGGATTCTGACGGTAAAATCATTAATAGTTTTTCCGGAAACAAATGCGCAAGCGGGACAGGTGAATTTTTAAAACAGCAGCTTGCCCGCATGGACATGACGCTTGATAATATAACAAATGTTCCGGACAGCGCGAAAGTGTATCCTCTTTCTACCCGCTGCTCTGTGTTCATGAAAAGCGATTGTACACACCGGCTGAATAAACGGGAAGCAACCAAAGATGATATCGTACTCTCTCTTTCCGATGTTATGGCAGTAAAAGTTGTAGACTTTTTAAAACGCGCGAAAGTTACAACAGGCAGGGTAGTGTTAACAGGCGGCGTTACTTTAAACCGGCATATCATCCGTTTTATCCGCGAAAAAGCGCCGGAGATTGAATTTGTTATTCCGCAGGCTGCCCCTGTGTTTGAAGCGCTGGGAGCGGCTGTGCTTGCTCCTGTTTCGGGGAGCCTTCTGCCTCATGCTGATAAACTTCTTAAAATAAACGATATCCGTTTTGGAAGTCTCGGCGCGTTACGTGAATGGAAAAACAAGGTAAAAGTTTTTGAAAAAAAAGGCGGCAGGATTGTTAGCGGCCGCAGTTATATTCTTGGCGTAGACGGCGGATCAACTACTACCAAAGCGTGTCTTGTAGATATGGAAACCGATGAAATTGCGGCAAGCCATTACGGACGTACTCACGGAGATCCTGTTAAAGCGTTAAAGGAATGTCTTAAAATAATTCAGGAAAAAGTTATAGAAGATACAGGTGATAAAAAAATTGATATTCGCCTTGTAGCGACAACCGGTTCCAGCCGCGAAATACTGGGCGTGTTTTTGGAAACTCCCGGTGTATACAATGAAATTATCGCGCATTCTGCCGGGACAACCTACTTTGACAAAGATGTAGAAACAATTTTTGAAATAGGCGGGCAGGACGCAAAATATGTTCTGCTTAAAAACGGCGTCCCCATAGATTACGCGATGAACGAAGCCTGCTCTGCGGGAACGGGCTCTTTTCTGGAAGAATCCGCCGCGGGAGATCTTTCTATCAACAGCGCGGAAGATATCGGTCCCATTGCGTTAGATGCAAACGCGCCGTGTAAATTCGGCGAGCATTGTTCTGCTTTTATTAACAGTGATATCCGCAAGGCGGTGCAGCAGGGGGCAGGCAGGGAAAATATCACAGCGGGAATTGTTTGTTCTATTGTGTCAAATTATCTTAATCGTGTAGTCGGAAATCGTACCATAGGAGCCAAAATTTTTCTTCAGGGCGGTGTTGCGAAAAACCCGTCGGTGCCTCTTGCGTTTGCGATGCTTTTAAACAAGGAGATACTTGTTCCGCCGTCCCCTGAACTTATGGGCTGCTTCGGCGTTGCGCTGCTTGCAAAGCGAAAAAACGCGGATGGTCTGCTTGCGCGGCAAAATATCGTAATAGAAGAAATTATTAACCGCGAAATAGGATACGAGCGTGTTTTTAAATGCCAGGCTTGCGAAAACCTGTGCCCCATTCAGGTATTAAATGTTAACAACAGCAAATATATGTTCGGCGGAAGATGCAACAAATACACAAACATGCGAAAGCAGGTAAAAGATGTGCCGGTTTTTGACTATGTAGAAAAACGCCAAAAAATGCTATTCGAAGAATACGCCGCCCCTGCTAACAACCCAATCTCTCTTTGTGCCTCCGTGTCCTCTGTGCCTCCGTGTGAGAAAATTTCAAAGAATTTCACCGTTGGAATCCCAAGAGCATTTTCTGTTCACACATTATATCCGCTGTATTCGTGGTTTTTTTATAATTTGGGGATAAAGACATTTCTTTCTACTGAAGTTGCTTATGAGGGAGTTGCGCGGATAGAAGCGCAGTATTGTTTTCCCGCGGAAATTGCTCACGGGGCAGTGCAGGATTGTCTTGATAAGGGCGCTGACTTTGTTTTATTGCCTCATTTCCGCGATATGCCCAGTTATGAAAAGGATGTTCATGCGAATTTTTGTCCTATTACGCAGGCTTTGCCGTATTACATAGAAAAAGCGTTCCCCGATATCGACAGAAAAAAATGGCTGCCTTTGGTTGTTAGTTTTAAATTCGGCGAAGAAAAAGCGTTTCAGTTATTCTGCGAAATGACAAAATTATTGGGTATAAGCGAAGAAGAAACAAAAGCCGCTTTTGTTCCTGCATGGGAAAAACAACAGGAATATTTTAAAGCCGCGGAAAAAATGGGAATTGAAGCGCTTGAAGATGCGCGCTCATCAGATCGTCCTGTCATTGCTGTTTTTGGAAGACCTTACAATGCATTTACGCCGGAAGCGAACATGGGTATTCCGCGGAAGTTTACAACGCGCGGCTATTCCATCATCCCGTTTGATATTCTGCCTTTCCGCAACGAAGAAATATTCGCGAATATGTACTGGTATTACGGACAGCAGGACGCAAAAGCAGCAAATCTTTTAAAAAACGAAGATAATATTTATCTTGTTTTTGTTTCCAATTTTTCCTGCGCGCCGGATTCTTTTATTCTGCATTACATCAAATGGATGATGGGGCAAAAACCATTCCTTGTGCTGGAACTGGATTCTCATTCGGCGGATGCAGGCGTGGATACCCGAGTGGAAGCATTTTTGGATATTATCGACGGTTACCGCTCAAAGAAAAATGAACTTGAGACGGAGCGTTACGATAACGGACTGCGCTTTGTAAGCGAAAAAAAGGAAAACGGCGAATTTGATTTGCGTATAGACAATGTAAAAACAGGCGAGAAGATTCCCATTGCAGGCAACAAACGTGTAAAAGTGCTGCTGTCCAATATGGGAAATATTTCTACAGAGTATATGCAGGCCGCTGTCCGCAGCCAGAATATTAACGCTCAAGCTCTTCCTGTCGCGACAAACAGAACTATTCAGATAGCGCGCGCCCATGCTTCGGGGAAGGAATGTGTTCCAAGCCATCTTGTTTTGGGAAGCGCGCTGGAGTTTTTCTTCAGTGACAAATACCGCAAGGATGAATTGTATATGCTCTTTGTGCCTATCACAACAGGTCCTTGCCGGACGGGGCAGTATTATATTTACTACGAAAATCTTTTCCGCGATTTACGGCTGGAAAATGTCGTAGTATTTATCCTTTCAGCGGATAATTCCTATACAGAACTGGGCAACAGTTTTGCAAAACAAATGTGGATAGGGCTTGTGTTATCTGACTATTTAAAAGATATTCAATGTTCACTTTTGGCAACTGCTGTAGATCCTGTTAAAGCGGAAAAAGATTTTGAACATTCATGGCGAAAGGTAATGAAAGCTGTTGAACATAATCCAAAGGGAATGTGGAAAGAGTTAAAAGCCGTAGCGCAGGATGTAAAAAAGATTCCGTTAAAACGAAAAGTAGAAGATCTTCCGCGCGTTCTTGTTGTAGGAGAGATTTATGTGCGCCGTGATGATTTTGCAGTAGGTGAGTTAATCGAACTTATGAGCGAAAGAGGCATAGTAGTAAAAATTGCGGGGATTAGCGAGTGGATTCATTATCTGGATTTTGTGCGCGAGTACGCGCTTAAAAAACTTATAAAATTACAGAAGCCCGCAAGAAGGCTGTTTTCCAAACCGTCAATGGAATTAAAAAAACTCCAGATAGAAGAATGGTGGAAACATCATATCGAAAAGAAAACGCTTTCTATTCTTAAACCTACAGGTCTTATTCCCGAAACGCCTCATGATATGCGCCATATAATGAAATATACGGTGGAGCATTTTGTAAATCTTGAGCTAAATTCGGAAATTGCCGTATCATCAGGTTCTGCCGCCGCCGCGATGGATGCCGGTTATTCAGGCATTGTAAATATCAGTCCTTTTGCGTGCCTTATTGGACGCGTAATTGAAGGTCTGTTCACCCCATGGGCGCGGGAAAGAAACTACCCGATACTTTCTGTCGAGGTTGACGGTAATTTGCTGCCGCCGAATATCGTAAATAAACTAAATATTTTTATGGTAAATGTGTTACGCTTTAAAGGCACAAATGATTTATCCACGCTGGTTGACAAGGCACAGAATGAATGAGGTTTTTATATGAAAAGACTTGATAAGAGTGTTGATGCGCTTTTGGAGAACTATGACTCTCATGGCATGGTAAATCACTCGGGGGCGGAAAATCTTCCCGGCAGGGAAAGTATCGATAAAATTGTCCGCGCTCTTGAAGAACTTCTTTTTCCCGGTTTTTTGGAAAATCTTTGTACAGACAAAGATTCCCTGCGTAAAATTACAGGCGAAAAAGCGGGTAATTTATCAGAGATGCTGATAGGTGAAGTAGAAAAGAGCCTTTCTTTTTCTGTCCGTCTTGGAGATTTAACTTGCGGAAAAAAAGGCTGCCGCGCCGTAGCTGCTCTTGTCGCTGACGAGTTTTTTGAAGAACTGCCTAAAATCAGAAGTATCCTTGCAAAAGACCTTGCCGCTGCTGTCCGCGGAGACCCTGCGGCAATGAGCGCCGATGAAGTTATCCTTTCCTATCCCGGGTTTCAGGCGATTACAGTTCACAGAATAGCGCACTTTTTCTATTCACGGCAGGTGCCCTTAATACCCAGAATGATGAGCGAACTTGTCCACAGACGCACCGGTATAGATATTCATCCAGGGGCGCAGATAGGCGAATCGTTTTTTATAGATCACGGTACCGGCGTTGTTTTCGGAGAAACAACGATTATAGGGAAAAATGTCAAAATCTACCAGGGTGTTACTTTGGGGGCGCTTTCTGTAAAAAAAGAGGAATGCGGGCATAAACGCCACCCAACTATCGAGGATGATGTGACAATTTACGCAAATGCGACCATTTTAGGGGGAGAAACGGTCATCGGGAAGGGCAGTGTTATAGGGGGCAGCGTATGGATTACGCATTCGGTGCCGGCGGGGAGCAAGATTTACAACAAGATTTAAGAACTGGGAAGCCAAGGGGGCGCGCCCGGCTGGCACGCCTACTTGCATTAAAATTTGATTTTTGATAGACTAAGTTTATATTATGATTTGGAGCTGGTAAAAATGGGAATTTTGAGTATTGTTTTATTGGTATTTTTTATTATCATTGCCGTATTGCTGATATTATTGGTATTGATTCAGACTGAAGATGGGAATCATTTGGGCGGTCTTTTTGCCGGCGGTTCAGATTCGGCTTTCGGCTCCCGTTCGGGCAATGTGCTTACCCGCGCAACCACTGTTCTGGGCGCCCTTTTTCTGGTTGTCAGTTTAGGGCTTGCGCTGCTTAGCCGTACCCCCAGCGGTTCCGGTGTTGAAGAAGAAGGAAGAAGGCTTGCCGCGGAAGAAGAGAGAACCAACTGGGTAGAAGAAGAATTGAATCCTTCCTCTCCAATGGGAGATATGATTTTCCGTTTTGATGAAGACGGAAACCTTGTTACAGAGGATGCTCGTTAAGGTTTTTTTATGATACTGCAAGATGTATTATTGCCTGAATTCATCAAGGTTGATATGGAAGCAGAAGACAAGGATGAGGCATTTGAAGAATTGGTAGCCTGGTTCTGCCAGACCGATAAATCAAATGCCGGCAAGCATGACGCAATCCTTGAGGCAATCCTTGTTAGGGAAGCGAAGATGTCAACCGGTATTCATAAAGGTATTGCTGTTCCGCACGGCAAAACAAGCGCTGTAAATACCATGCACGGCGTTCTTGGGATTTCCCGCAAAGGCGTTCACTACGATTCTTTGGATGGAGAGCCGGTATATTTATTGTTCATGATTATCTCCCCAATGGAAGATTCAGAGAAATACCTAAGGCTTTTAAAACATTTGGCAGAGTTAATGGAAATACCTCAGTTTCAGATTGAACTGCAGGCGCAAAAAGATCCGCAAAGCGCGTTTAAGATTATCCGTAAATTTGAAGAAATGCTTGCTTCAAATTCTGTTTAAGCCCATAATATAATATGGGAAATGTTCTTGACCATTTATTAAAAATCGAAGCTGAAGCTTCTGCCATGGTTTTTGAAGCGCAAGCGGAAGCAGACAGGCGAATCAGCGAAAACGAAGAAAAAAACCGTCTCTGTTATGAAGAACGTCTTAAGCTGGAAATTCAAAAACAGGAAAGTTTGCTGGAAACAGAAAAAAAAAGGATTAATGACCAATATCAAAAAGCGCTTGATGATTACAGGGAAGAAATTTCCCGCGTTAATATTAACGAGCAGCGTTTTTCTGTTCTTTTAAATGAATATTTAAAAAACGGATAAAACTATGGCGTGGAATGATAGCGGTTATGCCTATGCAAAAGCAAGCTGGATTGTAGGCAAATCATTTTTGGGAAAAAAGCTTTTTTCTCTTAACGCTCTTCATACATTAAACGAACTTGACAGGCTGATATTCCCGGAACTTAACAGGGAGCTTCCCGGCAGGGAATTATTGATTGATATGGAAAGGCGGATAATACAAAAATCTGTTCGTCAGATTTTATCAATCGTAAACTCCTTTGCGGAACCTCCGAAACTTTTGGTTCGTATGCTAAGAAGTTATGAATACAGCGATCTTAAAGAATGTCTTGCAAATATAACTAGCGGTAAAAAAGAAAAACCTGTTATTTGTGATATCGGACGTTTTAAAACAATTCGTTTTGAACACTATCCTGATATCGGGGCTATGTTAAAAAAAACAGAATATGAAACGCTTCTTTTACAGGAGCTTAAATCCATGGATTTATCTTTGATAGAGACAAAACTTGATTATCGTTTTTATCAGGGATTGATAGAAAGCCTGCCTCAGCTTCCGGACGAAGATCGAATGGCAGCCGCCCGCCTGATAGCGGATGAGATTTCCCTGCGTAATTGCGTATGGGCTTTAAGGCTTAGAACCTATTACCAGAAAAGCGAAGCGGAAACTGCTAAATATCTTTTGGACTTTAAATTACAGGAAGTAAAAAAAACATCTCTTGCTTCGGATGCAAAAGCATCGCTGGATTTCCCTTTGGATGTGCGTCTTCCCTGGCGCGCCTGGAGATGGGAAAGATTTTTAAACAGCGATGAACATTCCTGGTGCGCAGATCCGCGTCATTTTCAGAATGCCGCTTCCAAATATTTATATAATCTTGCTTTTCATAATTTTCATAGTTTGCCTTTGTCTATCAGCTCAATTTATTGTTTTATAAAGCTAAAACAATTTGAAGAAGATATTTTAACAAGCGTTGCGGAAGGTTTATCGCTTGGAATGGATAGTTCGAATGTTTTTAAATTATTGGAGGCGGCATAATGTTGTTTCCACGTAAAATGAAATATGTCGAGCTTACAGTTCTTAAAAGCGAAGCGGATATAGTGCTTGAATATCTTGGCAAAAAAGGGCTAATTCAGTTTTTTGATACGCAGGCCCCGGTTGAAACCCATGCTGTTGTACATTTAAGAGCTGTAATAGAGCGGCTCTTGGATGCCGGTATTTATATTGGCGCAGAAAAAGCAGGAGATACTTCTTTAGATGAGGAAATTTCCCTTCCTGATAATGAAGATAAGGAACTTGCAGATACTCTTTGCAGCAAAATTGAAATTTTAAAAGAACTTGAATATCAAACAATTCATGAAAAACAGCGTATACGGGAAACTATTAATGAAGCAAGGGCATTTTCCAAAATGAATTTGCCGTTTTCTGATTTTGAGCATCTTTCATATCTTACCTTAAGAATAGGACGCATTGATCCAAAAGGAAGTTCTGAGTTACGTGAAAATCTTGGCAATAGGGCAGTAATTATACCGCTGGACGACAATCGTATAATTGCGGCATGTTCAAAAAAAGGAAGATTTGCCCTGGATTCTCATCTTAAAAAACTTTCTTTTGAGCCTGTTGTAATTGGGAAAAATTACCGCGGGATTCCTGCAGAAATGATGAAAAGCCTGAATGAGCAGCATATAAATCTGGAAAAAGAGCTGGAAAAAATAAAAAATGAAAAAGAAATACTGCGGTTAAATTGCGCGTCAGATCTTGAACGGCTTGTTTTATCCATGAATACAATGCTTACAATAGAAGGAATTAAGGGGAGGTTTACTTCTACAGAAAACCTTTATCATTTTTCCGGCTGGATAATCGCGGATACGCAGGCAAAAATTGTAAAAGATTTAACTTTGTTAACAGGCGGCAGGGCAGTGATACATTCCTGTCAGCCTCATGATGTGCCTTCCGTTAAAAACGGAATTGAAAAAGTACCGGTTGCAATGAAACATAATGCTTTTGTTAAAGGTTTTGAAAGTATGGTTTTTTCTTACGGAGCGCCTTTGTACGGAACAATTGATCCAACGCCTATTGTAGCTTTCTTTTTTACTCTTATGTTCGGAATAATGTTCGGCGATGTAGGGCAGGGGCTTGTGCTTCTTCTTGCAGGTATTTTTATAAAAAAAAGCAAAAAAACTTTTGTAAAGTTTTCTAAATTTTCCATACCTCTTATTTCGGTTGGCATCTCTTCCATAATTATGGGTTTCCTTGCCGGGTCTTTTTTTACAAATGAAAAAATATTAATTGCTCCAACAAGAGTTATAACAAAGTTTATCACAGGAGAGCCGATGGATCGTATCCTGCATATTTTACCTATGGCAGGAGAAGCGGCCGAGGGGCCTTCAAGTATAACAAAATTATTGTATTTCTTCGGTTTTACCGTTGCTATCGGAGTGATAATAAATTCACTCGGGTTAATTATCAATATATATAACCGCTGTGTACTTAAAAAATATCAGGCTGCATTTTTTTCCAAAACAGGACTTTCCGGTCTTTTGTTATTCTGGTATGCTTTGTTTCTGGTTGTAAGGCTCATTTTTGGAGGTCAATTTGAATTGTATGATATAACAGGGCTTTTAATACCTTCTTTTTGTATCTTTTTTGGTCCTGTAATCTGGCGTTTTATAACAAGAGAGAAACCCGTTCTGGAAAACGGACTTTTTACATTTATAATAGAAGGGTTTGTAGAAATTATGGAGACAGTTATCACTTATGTTTCCAACACCATAAGTTTTCTTAGGGTCGGCGCTTTTGCCCTTGCGCATGCGGTTTTTTCATTTATCGTTTTTTATTTTACAGATGAACTTGCCAGTTCCGGAATAGCCGGAACATTTTCTGCCGCTTTGATTATGATATTCGGAAATGCTGTAATTATTTTACTGGAAGGATTAATCGTTGCTATTCAGGTAATACGCCTGCAATACTATGAATTTTTTAATAAATTCTTTGTTGAAACAGGCGCAGAATTCGCGCCGTTCCGTTTCACATCGAAAAAACTATAAAAAATAAGGAGATATTATTAAAAAGTTTTTCTTATTAGTTTGCGTTTTGCTGCTAAGCGTTACGGTCTTTGGAGAAGAACATTCTTCTTCAGAAAATTCAGGCAATCCCATAAAATACATTGCCGCAGCTCTTGCCGTGGGAATTCCCTGCATAGCAGGCGGAATTGCTGTCGGACGAATTGGCTCCGCCGCAATGGGCGCCATGAGCGAAAACCCCGACCTTTTTGGAAAAGCGCTCCCCTACGCGGGGCTTGCTGAGGGCATTTGTCTTTGGGGTTTCATTGTAGCAATGTTAATTCTGTTTATGTAACATGGATTATTTTTTTCTTGGCGATGAAGAGCTAGTAACGGCTTTTAAATTTATCGGCATAAACGGAATTGCCGTTAAAGACGCAAATGAAGCCGCCGCAGAATTTAAAAAAATCACAGAAGCAGCAGAATGCCGGATACTGCTCCTGACAGAAGAAACTGCCGACTGGCTCGGATCAGATATGACAGACTGGCAGTTATCCGGCAATTACCCGCTGCTTGTAGAAATACCCGGCATCTCAGGAAGGTTAACCGGAAGAAAAACGCTCGTGGAAGCAATCAGGGAAGCGATAGGAATCAGGGTTTAGCCCTATTCGATAAAATTAATCCTTGTTTCCAGCGGGTGTCTTGGGGATGGCTGCGTGACAGCATCGACATCGTCTGCGATTTGTCCAATTCTTAGTATGATGATAGCTCTGTGGTTTTCGGGAGCATTCAGCCTGGAAAGCAGGTTTGCGTTAAGGTTTTCAAGAGGTCTCATATACATTCTGGTGCCAAGTCCCAGCGATTGAGCGGCAAGGAACATATTCTGCATAGCGAGCGCATTGTCAAAGACAACTATATCCTGCGGAAACCTTGATTCATTCGGACCCAGTCCTACGATAAGAACATTTCCTTCATCAACATTCTGCATAATATCATCGATTAGCTCTTTGTTTCTGATAACCGTAAAATGCCAATGCTGCTGATTACCGGCGCTTGCAGCCTGGTGACCTGCTGTTAGTATTTTTTGAATAGCCTCATCGCTTACATTACCTGCTGTAAAGTTACGATGCGAATATGTGCCGGAAATAAACTCAATAATATCAACCGCTTTTTCCTGTTTTGCGCAGGCAGACAGAATTAAAGCAAAGAAAATCGCCAATACGATAACTGTAATTTTTTTCATAATTTTACTCCTTATTCAATATTCTGTTAAGTTTATGCTTGATATTGGTTTACGTCAAGGCGGTAAAAATTCTTATCCTCTCCCTAAACTCATCCGGCAAAGGCGCCACGATTGAATACTCCAAAAAATCCAGTTTCCACGCATGAAGAAAGAAGTGCCCTTTATGTTTACTGCCTTCTGCCTGCCCCCCATACTTCCTGTCCCCTAAAAGAGGGTACCCGTGAGAGGCAGCCTGGGCGCGTATCTGATGAGTTCTTCCTGTTACAATTTCCGCCTGAATGAGGCTATAGCCGTCTTTGTATGCAAGGGGCTTTACTTTGGTAATCGCGGTTTTGCCGCTTTCCTGTGAAATATAGGTTTTTTTTCTGTCGTGATCACGGACAAGTTCATCCTGCCAGATAACTTCGTTTTCAAGCAGATCTGGGGGTCCCCCTTCAACTATGGCAAGGTAGGTTTTTCGTACTTTTCTTTCCCGCATTAGCAAGGTAAATAGCCGCGCGCCTTCCAGACTTGTAGAAAAAACGACAATTCCGCTTGAAGGCTTGTCCAGGCGGTGAAGGGGACCGGGTTTAAAAGACAGCGATTCTGGCAGTTTGCCGGCAAGGTAGCTGTTCACCATTGTATCCAGACTGCCGCTGCCGTGAACGGCTAAACCGGCTGGTTTATTAACAGCCAAAAGCCCTGAACTTTCCCAGATAATTTCGGGAAGGGCACAATTATCAGGTTTTAATTGAGGTTTTTTTGCATCTTTCATGGAAGGAATTGAGATTTTTACGCCGCAATCAAGGCGATCCTGCGCTTTTGCGGGTTTTCCGTCTGCCAGAACCTTTCCTGTGCGTAAAAGCCTGTGTATCAGAGCCAAAGGGTGATCGGGCAAAGCTTTCCGTAATATTCTGTCCAGCCTGCGGTCTTTATCATTTATACCGGTTATAAATTCCATTTCTATATTATATCATATTGACAAAATACGATTTTTCATAGAATATTATAAAATGTCAGCGGTAGAAACACTTAAGTCATTAGTATTAAATAAAATATTTTTATCCACAGTTTTCAGTTTGTGTATTGCTCAGGTTCTTAAACTGGTTTTTTACCTTATAACCAATAAAAACAAGAAAAAATGGGATGCTGTAGAAACTGTAATCTGGCGCACGGGCGGGATGCCTTCAAGTCATTCGGCAGTTGTATGCGCGCTTGCTACGGCAACAGGCATTTACGAAGGTGTTGCATCAACTTATTTTATTATTTCTCTTATATTTGCGCTGGTGGTTCTTCGGGATTCAGTAGGTGTCAGGAGGGCTGCCGGTTTACAGGCGAAAGCGCTGAATACACTTGGAAAACAAGTCGCGAAATTTACAGAACAGGAATTTCGTTCTGTTAAGGAAATTCAGGGCCATACTCCGCTGGAAGTGCTGGTTGGATCCTGTTTGGGCATAATAATCGCAGTTATTTTTGCTATAATTTAGGCATTATATATGTCGATTTTCCGCTCCGTTTTGCTTGTCAGCCTTGTTTCATTATTGATATCCTTAGCGCTTCTTTTTCTTGGATATTCGATGGGCTATGATGAACTTAAAAGCGGCTATGCTGTTCTTACAACTGATGTTTCTGTCGAGGATAAAACACTTGCCGGTCTTTTAAATATCGCGGGAGAGCCTGTTTCCGAATCTTCGCAATGGGTAATGCTTGATAATTTTGATTCTCTGGAAAAAGTTCCGTTAAATGAATATTTTGCAAGGGTTAATTATTTTGATCCGCGTAATGACGGATATGCGGAAAAATTACAGGAAATATTTATAAGAGACGGCAAAAGATTTATTTATGTGCCGCTGAATGCTGGCAGCTGGAGCTCTGCATGGCTTGATAATCAATTTGCGTCTCTTCTTGCAGACATCCCCTTTTCTGCTGAATATTACGGAATACAGCGGCCTTTATTTTTGTTTTTTTTAATGTACGCAATTTCATGCGTTTGTCTGCTTGTTATTTGTTATGTGAAAAAAAATTCACATGGCGCTCCTGTTATAATTACTCTTGTTCCGGTGTTGTCTTCCCTTGCTTTTTTCGGCGCGGCAGGGATTGTATGCGCCGCTTTGTTTTTCGCGCTTTTTATTATGCTTAAAGAGCCGTTAAGCGAGATAGTGCAGCAGTACCTTGTGGTTTTAAAAAACAAAAAACAATTTCTGTCTGTTATAAAAAAAGAAATTCTTGTTCCTTACAAATATTATTTTTTATTGCTGCCTGCGTTTTTTCTGGCCTTTTTTATTATCGCAGTCTTTTCACAATTAAAACCAATATTTTTATCGGTTGTTTTTATCGCCTCTCTTTTTGTTTTTATATTTTCTCTTGTTATGTTGAATCTTGGCAGCGCAAGCCGCAGAAGATTTGTTCCTGTTTTAATTGTTAAACGCCGCCTGCCGGATTTTGCTTTTTCATTTTATATGCTGCCGTTTGCCGTCTGCGCTTTTATTACATTGTTTTTGTCTCCCTATCAAACCGGCGCTTTTGATACAAAAGCCAAATTTGACACATATATTTACGAAAATGACTATCACAGGCATTTGGCATATCAATCTTCTTTTTCTACCAGCCGGGGCTGGAACCTGATGAAACCCCCTGTTCCTTCTGAATCTTTTCCGGTTTTTTTCCTTGATCTGGACGGCCTTCCTTCCATGAAAACACAGGCGCAGGGAACAATAAATTATTCTGATTTTCCTCCCTTTCCGTTAAAACACCTGATGGACTTTTTCCATTCTGTAAATACCGGGCAAAAAACCGATTCCGGTCCTTACAGATCCGGCATATCGGAAAAATTGCTGCCTGTATTATTGTTGTTCTTTATAATACCTGTTTTCTTTATTAAAAAAGAAAATAATTATAGATTCAGAAGGATTTCCACGGCTGTCAGCAGCCGGGAATTCCGCCTAAAAGATATTAACTGGAATAAATCAACATTGTATAATGAAAAAAACAAACGTATTCAAAAGGAAGCTTAAACTATGAAAATATATTCTTTTCCAAGAGGAGGGCTTCCCTACGACGATCCTACAGCGCCTTTAAAATCATCCGCGGTAAACGCGTTTTTGCCTGCTCTTTCTGTAGTTACGCTGGGGAATAATCTTAAAAAAGTTTATCCTATTGTTAATGTAGGAGAAACAGTAAAGGAAGGCATGCTGATAGGAAGAGCTCAGGGGACAGGGGCAGTTAATGTGCACGCAACCGTTCCCGGCAGGATAATACGCAAGGTTTCCTGGAAAGACAGGGACGGCATAGAAAATGACGGATTTGTGATCAAGATGGAAGGCGCTTTTGAAAAATTGGGAAAAAGAAATGAAGTTTACCAATGGTCAGGCGTTAATGGTTATGATTTACAAAGAATAATTTCTGATCACGGAATTGTAGAAATGGAAAATTCCGAGAAGCCCCTTGCAGAAATGATTTCCGGCGGCAGAAAAGAAGAAAAGATAACTCTTGTTGTCCGCTGTGTATTTGATGACCCCTGGCTTGTCGCGGATTACGCGCTTTGCAATGACAGAATGACTGCTGTTATAGAGGGCGCTGCTATTGTCGCAAAAGCCTGTTTTAAAGTTTCCAAAATTGTATTTGCGGTTTCTCACAGGGAAAAGGATCTGGGGCAGAGACTGCTTGCCGGTGCGCAAAATCTGCAATTACCATCCGCGCTTGTTTTAACAGGTTCCCGTTATCCGCAGCGGAATAACAGGGAGCTGGAACTGGCTCTGCGCGCTTATGAAAAAAAAGAAGATAACAGTTTGGGCACCCTCATGATTTTAGGTCCTGCTGTTCTTGCCGCCGCTTACGACGCGGTTGTGCATAACAAACCAATACTGGATCGCTATGTGGCTGTAGGAGGATCTGCTGTAAAAAAAGCGCAGATTATGAAGGTTAGAATAGGTACCAGAATAGGAGAAGTTATTGAACAATGCGGAGGTTTTATAGACAAGCCGGAAAAAATTGTTACGGGTTCTCCGCTTTCGGGGAGGCAGGTTATGTATCTTGATGAGCCTGTCGGAAAAACCTGTTATGCGATTGTCGCCATGAAAAAATCTCAAGCCTCTGTTCATGGAGTGCAGAATTGCATCAATTGCGGCGAGTGCAGGGCAGTGTGTCCCATTGGACTAGACCCTCAGAATATTTACAAATGGTTTAAAATATTAAAAATGGAAAATACGGGGACAGGCTGCCACGGCTGCGGCTGCTGCAAAATAGTGTGTCCTTCCGCATTGCCGCTTTTGGAAACGCTTTTAGACAGAAATCAGGAGGCTTCCGGTGCCTGACAGAAAAATGCTTCTTTTGCATACGCCGCAAATAAATATTTCCACTCCAAGCACAGGCAGAATGTGGCTTATCTGCGGATGCGCGTTTCTCTGTATTTTTCAGTCCGCGCTGACAGATCATGGACGTTCTTTAATAATCGCTTTAGTCGCGCTTATTTCTGCCCTGCTTGTAGAATTTTTATTAACGCGGCGGGAGAGCGGTCTTGCGAAAATTAAAGACGGAAGCGCTGCGGCAACAGCATTGCTTCTTGTCATGATGCTTCCAAATCAGATACATCCTGTTTATGCCGCTCTTGGCGCAGCATTCGCGATTGTTGTTGTAAAATACAGTTTTGGAGGACTTGGTTCTAACTGGCTTAATCCCGCTCTTGGCGGCTGGCTCTTTGTCCGTTTTTCCTGGCCATTGGCGTTTTCCAATGCGCTTGAAAACTCATCCGCGTCAATTTCAGAAATGATAGTTTCTCCGGATATTATCGCGGCGGATAATTCTGTTACAGAGTTTTTAAACAGCTATGTTTTTTCTATCGCGGGGGTTCAGATTCCATCAGGTTATATTGGCCTTCTTTTTAACAACAGTCCCGGCATCATTGCAGACAGGGGGCTTTTTGCGTTCCTTATAGGCACAATAATTATTACCGCGATTGGAATTAACAGAGGCTGGATACCGCTTGCTTTTCTTGCTGTTTACGGTTTACTTATCCGTTTTGCGGGCGATTTATCCGATGTTTTCTGGAACGGAGATGTTATATACGGTATATTTTCCGGCGGTACGATCCTTGCGGCGTTTGTTCTTGCGGCTGAACCTTCAAGCAGCGCAAAATTAAAACCGGGAATTTTATTTGCTGTTATATTAAGCGCTGTTCTGTCATGGTTTTTCCGCTATAGGTGCATGGATTATTCCGGCTGCTTTATTGCGCTTGCGTTTGTTAATTGTTTAACTCCGGTTATACGGCTTATAGAAGAAAAAATATTTTTTACGCGGAATAAACATGGGTTAAACCTTCGCCTTTCAGTTGAGGCTAAGGAGAAACTTTTATGAAAAACTATAAAGATTTAAAAGATAAAGCGATACTTTTGGGCTGGATAGCCGGATTGTTATTAATTACTTCCCTTATATGGATTATTACACAGCAGGTACAATCCTATTATCTTTTACGTTCGGTGAATAATGTTTTTATTAATAATAATGATGTTCGCCGCCTTTCAGCCGTTATACCTTTAAAATCAAACAAACAGGGTTTAAATGTTAAAGGTTTCTGGTATACAATGCATAACTCAACAGATAATATGTTTGTTTTTTCCGCTTTTAATGATGGAATAATGATTCCTCTTGGCGCAGTCGTAACACCTGACGGAAAGGTAAGTGATTTAATTCCGCTTAGCGCTCATGCCGTGTATGTTTTTGATTCATTGCCAAAAAGCATATTACAGATGTATGTTTCCAGGATTGAAGCGTCTGCGCCGGTTTTGCAGGAAGGAGGCAGAGAATGAGTTTAACCCGACAGCATTCTTTTTGGGGTTCCCTTTCACCGCTTGGCGGATTGACAGGAGTCAGCCTTTTAATAATGGCATCTGCCCGTCTTTCATGGGCAATCACAATCGCGGGCAGCCTGTTTTGGGTATACGGGCTTACAACTTTTGCTTTTGCTTTTTTATCATCCACTGCGGCAAGTAAATTTTTACCAGCCAGGGGAAGAGGAGCAATTTTTACCTGCTTGGCGGCTTTTTTCGGCAGTATTTACCTGTTGTTATTCTGGATGTTGTGTCCGTTTGCCGCTTTTGAAACATTTATGCTCCTTTTATTGGTGCCTTTATTCTGTGTGCAAAGCGCGGGTTCAGGTTTACTCAGTCAGATTCAATCAAAGCCGGAAAAATCACAGCTTGATATTTTTGAATATATATCCGATGCTGTCTCTCAGGCTGCGTCTCTTTCAGTTTTACTTATTGCTTTTTCCATAATAAGAGAGCCGTTATCTTATTGTTCGCTGTCATTTCCCGGTACTTCACAGGGAATGGTAACAATAATGTATTTTAAATCAAACGCCTTTTTTCCAATTAATATTTTTTCTTCTTCTGCGGGGGCTTTATTGCTGTTGGGTTATTTCATCTGCCTGTATCAATATGCAAAAGGAAAAATAAAATGATGCACGAACAAAATTCGCTTTTACTTTTATTTATTTATTCCGGTTTTACAATAAATCTGATCCTGCAATGCGGTCTTGGAATAAAGGGAGTAGTTGAGTCAAAAAATCCATTCGGTATTTCCATATTAATAAAATCTCTTGTTATATTTTTTACTGTTGTACTGCTTTGGCTGTTCTTCTCTAAAATTGTCTATTCTATACTTCCTGGATTATTTATATATGTAATATTGTTTCCCGTAAGTTCCCTTGTTTACGAGGGAGTTGAATATCTTATTTTTAAATATCTATTCAGAAAAAAAACGGATAATCCGCAAGAAGAAAAAAGCCTGTATAATTTTCACGGCGGTATTACGGCAGTGTCTGTGTTTTTATGCATAAATCTTGCCAATAATTTTCTGGAAACAGTTGTGTTATCTTTGGGTTTTACTTCCGGCCTGTTTTTCGTAAATTTAATTATCCGGGAGATTCGAAGAAGAGCCGCTTTTGAAGCTGTTCCTGTATTTCTCCGCGGAAAACCACTGATACTTGTTACAATGGGGATGTTATCCCTTGTGTTTACTACCGCATCTTTTTTATTGTTCAGGATGATTGGCGCAAGGTGAAAGAAGAAATTAACACAAACAGGATTAGCCTGATACTCGGCTCTCATGCTCATGTTCCTTCCGGCGCGCCGGAAAGTGAATTTGAATATGTATATCAGAATAAAATGCGCCCGTTTGTTTCAAATTTGTACAAATATTCCAATATTCACGCTGTGCTTCATTATTCCGGCGTTTTGCTTTACTGGATAGAAAGAACGCACCCGGAATTTTTTATGTTAATAGAAGATATGGTAAACAGAAAACAGACAGAAATACTGGGCGGCGGTTTTTACGAGCCAATGCTTCCATTAATTCCTTTGCAGGACAGAATCGGACAAATAGAACTTATGACAACCTATCTTCGCAAACATTTTGGAAAACGTCCTGTAGGCTGCTGGATACCATGTATGGCATGGGAGCAGAATCTTGCAAATGCGCTTTCCGCAAGCGATATGAATTATACGTTTCTTTCGCAGGAGCAGTTTAAACAATCAGGAATAAAAGGCGCTTCTCTTTTTTCTCCGTGTATTACAGAAGATCAGGGAAAGCTAATAACTGTTTTTCCGGTTTCATTATCTGTAGAAAAGGAACTAAGCGAAAAAAGTTTTTCGCAGACATTTATAGAATTATCAAAAAAAACAAGGGAAATTTGCAAACAGTCAGAAAGAATGGTTTGTGTTTTTCCGGATAAAGTATCATCTTCTGCGGAAGAAGCGCCGGACACTGCATGGAATCGTTTTTTTGAAGAAATTTCATTATCGGAAGATATTGTAGAAACTGTTTTGCCGTCAAAAATAATAAAAAACCATAAAATTTACAGAAAAGCAAGTTTTCAGAACTCATCCGCGGTAAATGATTTTTCTCCGCGTCGTTTTCTTATTGAGCATGAAGAAGCAAACGGCATATATTCAAAAATGATTTTTACCAATGTTCTTATAAATCATTTAAAAGGAGACAAGTCAAGAAAAGTAAACGCAAGAGAAGAGCTCTGGAAAGCTCAAGACTCAAGCCTTTATTCAGGCTTTCAGTACCGCAACGAACTTCGTAAAGCGGCATATAGTTCTCTTATACGCGCGGAAAAAATGTCAAAAGAAAAAGAAAAAATAGTTTTTTCCATTATACAGCATGATTTTGATTTTGACGGCATAAATGAATATCTATTGCAGGATTCGCAGATAAACTGCTATATCCGGCAAAAGGGAGCAGTTGTTTTTGAACTTGATTATCTTCCAAAAGAATGGAATTACCTTGATTGCGGAACGGATGAAGCAAGACTCAGGCGTACTGCTTTTGCGGATATGCTGCTTCCCCAAAATACAAATCTTGAGGATATTATAAAAGAAAAGCCCAAAGGTGCCCGTTTATGTTATAACGAATATTATGAATCTTCTGCCCAGAACAGAAAAGGAAAATCATGTTTTAAATTAAATGCTATTGCAGAAGATATTCCGTTTAACATGATAGAAATAGACAAGTGTTATATGCTAAAAAAAGATGTTCTTTCCGTCTCATATATGATTAAAAACACAGGCAAGGAAACGCAAAACTTTGTTTTTATTCCGGAAATAAATCTGTCTTTTGCCGGCGTTACAGATGAACTTGTCCGCTTTTATGCAATAGAAGCATCCGGCACGGCAGGTCTCCAGGATACTCCCGTAGATATTCATTTTAATGCCTCTAACCTTAAAATTCATGATGTAAAAAATGAAGTGCAGCTTCTTTTGGCTTTCACAGGGCAAGGGTCTTCCCTTTCTGTTAACGGTTGTCTTGTTCCTGCCTATAGCGGCAATGTGTATCAGGGTACCCGCATTCTACCTGCTTTTGCTCTTTCCCTGAACCCCGATGAAACCTGGAAAAACGATTTCTCCCTTAAGTTTTCGCACTGATATTGAACTTTATTTAAAAATAAGATAGCATATCTGTTATGAAAAGACGATTAATAACTTCAGCATTGCCCTATGTAAACAATGTCCCCCATCTGGGAAACCTTATTCAGGTGCTTTCCGCGGACGCTTTTGCGCGTTTTTGCAGGCTATATGGCTATGAAACGCTTTATATCTGCGGTACGGATGAATATGGAACCGCTACGGAAAACAAAGCCGCAGAAGAAGGAGTAACTCCCAAAGAATTGTGCGATAGATATCATATTATTCATGCGGATATTTACAAGTGGTTTAACATTTCATTTGATAAATTCGGGCGAACTTCAACTGCGGTACAGACAGAAGTTACCCAGGATATTTTTTTAAAGCTGGATAAAGCGGGATATATCTGCGAAAAAACAATCGAGCAGTTTTTCTGCGAAAAATGCGGAAAGTTTCTCGCGGATCGTTTTATTCGCGGCATTTGCCCTCAATGCGGTTCGGCTGACGCGCGCGGAGATCAGTGCGAAGCGTGTCAGAAGTTACTGGATCCTGTTGATTTAAAAGATCCAAAATGCTCGTCCTGCGGCAATACTCCTGTTTTACAAAAAACAAATCATTTATATATTGATCTTCCGGGAATAAAAGACAAACTGGAAAATTGGATTAACACCGCTTCTGTTAAAGGTTTTTGGGCTCATAATGCCGTGCAAATGACAAAGAGCTGGATACGCGACGGTCTTAAAGAACGCGCTATTACAAGGGATCTAAAATGGGGCATACCGGTTCCAAAACCGGGTTATGAAAACAAAGTTTTTTATGTATGGTTTGACGCGCCCATAGGTTATATTTCCATAACAGGAACTTTAAAAGAAGAAAACTGGCATGATTTTGTAAATTACTGGTGGAAGAGTCCGAACGATGTCGAGTTATTCCAGTTTATCGGCAAGGATAATATACCTTTCCACACCGTTATTTTCCCGTCAAGTCTTTTGGGAAGCAATACTAGTGACAGATCATGGACAATGCTGCATCATATGTCCAGCACAGAATACTTAAATTACGAAAACAGCAAATTTTCCAAGTCCAGGGGAGTTGGCGTTTTCGGCACAGACGCAGTGGAAACAGGCATTCCCGCCGATGTGTGGCGTTTTTATATTTACTACAACCGTCCGGAAAAATCTGATGCCATGTTTACATGGGATGATTTTAAAGAAAAAGTAAACGGCGAGCTTATAGGCAACTTCGGCAATTTGGTTAACCGCACTTTATCTTTTGTTACGCGCTATTATGACGGCACAATTCCGCAAGCAGAGTGTAATCCGGTATTTATAGAAAATACCGCGAAATTCCAAAAATCAATTACGGAAAAACTTGACAGAGCGGAGCTGCGCGATGCTTTCAGGGAAATATTTGAACTTTCTTCCTATGCGAATAAATATTTTCAGGATAACGAACCCTGGAAATTAAGAAGTGAAAATCCCGAAAAAGCAGCTTCCGTAATCGGCGAACTTGCGTATCTTGTGCTTGATTTATCGATACTAATTGAGCCGTATATGCCGCAAATTGCCGCAAAGATTGCTTCATTTTTCGGTTTTAGTATTAACAAAGACCTTTTCTGGAAAGATTTAAACAAAATTAAAAGCATAAACGGCAGAAAAATAACAAGCGAAGTTCTTTTTGCGAAACTGGAAGATGATCAAATTAACATTTTAAGGGAACGTTATTCCGGCACTCAAAAAGAAAGACAGGATCAAAAACAGTTTTCTTCTGTTGTAGATTTACGCGTAGCAAAAATTGAAAAGATAGAAAGGCATCCAAAAGCCGACAAGCTCTACATTATAAATCTGGAAACAGCAGAGGGCGTTACAGGTATCCGCGAAGAGCGGCAGATTGTTTCCGGTCTTGTTCAGTTTTACAAAGAAGAAGATCTTTTTGGAAAAAAAATAATTGTAGCCTACAATTTAAAGCCCGCAAAACTAAGAGGCATAGAATCAAGAGGGATGCTGCTTGCCGCAGGGGATAAAAACGGTACTGATGGGGCAGAGCGCGTAGAAGTGCTTGATGCGCAGGATTTCCCTACAGGCACAAGATTTTTGCCGCAGGGAGAAGAGCCCGGTGCAGCTCCCGCAGAAATTGACATAGACACATTTTTTTCATATCCTATTGCTGTTAAAAATTACGAAGTTCTCTATAGCGGAAAAAAACTAAGCCTGAACGAAACCCCTGTTCTAACCAGGATTATTTCTGATGGAGGAGTTCAATAATTTTACTGCGAACAACAGAAAAATATTGGACTTATTGTTCGTGTGGTTCGTGGTTGAAAAATAATTAATAACCTATGGAATATATAAACGAAATTAAAGAAGCGCCGCTTGATGTTTGCAAAGGCTCAGAGACTTTTCTGCAATCTGCAATGTGGGGAGAGTTTAAGTCCCGCTTTGGCTGGAGCGCGAAAGCTTTTTTAATTTGTTTGCAAAAGGAGAGTTTTCCGCTACTGGTGCTTTGCCGCCGCTTAGCGCCCGGCTTTTCATTTGCCTACATTCCATGGGGGCCAGAGTTCCCCATGTCTTTTAATCACGCTGAAAAACCCAAGGCGGCTGCAGAAATCGCAAAAAAAATAAAACCTTTTCTAACACATAACACTGTATTTGCGCGTTTTGAACCGGCATGGGAAAATGATAAGCTTGAAATTGGGGATTGGGCTGGCTTTAAAAAAGGGACTGTTGTTCAGGCGCCGGATACAGTAATTGTTGATCTTGCCACTTCCTGCGAAGAAATTTTAGCGCGAATGAAACCGAAATGGCGGTATAATATTTCACTTGCCGCAAAAAAAGGAGTGCAGGTAAATGTAACAGGAGATCTGGAGACATTTTATAATCTTTTAAAAGAAACAGCTCTTAGAGACGGGATTTCTGTCCATAATTTTAATTATTATAAAACTCTTTTTGAAATATGCGAAAAGCAGGAAAAGGAAACGCTGCGCCTGTACACGGCATCTCATGAAAACGATACATTGGCTGCAATTGTAGTATTATTCAGGGGAAAGGACGCGGTATATCTTTACGGCGCGTCCTCCAATGAAAAGCGCAACCTGATGGCGCCGTATGCTCTTCAATGGAGAGCCATGCTGGATGCAAAAGAAGCGCTCTGCCTTAATTACGATCTTTTCGGCATACCTCCCAACGAAGATCCCAATCACCCAATGGCAGGTCTTTACCGTTTTAAAACCGGCTTTGGCGGAAAAATAATCCGCCGCGCAGGAAGCCGAGACTATCCCTACAACCCGTTTCTCTACACACTTTTTTCCATAGCAGAAAAACTACGCAAAAATATTTTAAAAAGATCCAACCGCTAATCCCCACAGAAGAATTTTACCCCGACTTGCATAATAAATGATAAAAATTGTATAGTATCCTTAAGGAGCAATATATGGCATTTGCATTAAACACATACCCCATCACCTACCGTTCGCAGTTTAGTGAAGGAAAATGGAAAGGCGGATATTTGGAAAAACCACACAAAACACCGGAAGAAGAAGCGGCTTTGGGCGTGGAAGATCGCGCTAAACTGGAAAATTCCCGTAATTGTTACGATGATATGCCGCTTGTCAATTACACAAGTCAGTACGGCCTTGCCTGTTTTGAAGGGTTAAAAGCGCTTCCGCAGAAAAACGGAGGGCTGGCAATTTTCCGTCCCGATCAAAATGCAGCCCGTTTTGCGCGTTCAATGGAAGGGCTTTGTATGCCCGTTTTTCCGCAGGAAACTTTTATCGAAGCCTGTGTGCAAACCGTAAAAAGAAACGCGCAGCTTGGTTTTTATACCCGTTATAATTCAGACTGGGAAAAAGATTCCTATATGAGCGCAGATTCTGTTTACATAAGACCTTTTACAATGGGGGAGGGCGGCATAGGAGTAAATCTTTCAAGCGAACCCTATGTAATGATAATAAATACACCCGTAAGCGCGTATTTTAAAGAAGGAAGATCCGATGCTATCGTAACAAATAAAGTCCGCGCGAATCCAAATGGAACAGGCTGGATAAAAGCATGCTCCAATTATGTAATATCGGCGCTTGCAAAATCCGAAGCATTAAAAGCCGGTTACATGGAATGTGTGTATCTGGATGCAGTAGAGCGCAAATACATAGAAGAAGGATCGTCATGTAACATTTTCTTTTATCTTAAATCAGGCGAACTTGTAACGCCGGAACTTGGCGACACAATTCTTCCCGGCATAACCCGCGCAAGTATAATAGAGTTAGCGCGCGACAAGGGCTTAAAAGTGAGCGAACGCAAAATCTCGATAGACGAAGCCATGGAAGAAGCAAAAGAATGTTTCGTAAGCGGAACTGCCGCAGGAGCCACACCGTTAACATCACTTACATACAACGGGAAAAAAGCGGTATTCAATAACGGCAATGTAGGCGAGTTGACAGCAGAAATCCGCGACACACTAAAAGGCATCCAATACGGCAAACTCCCCGACACCAAAAACTGGCTGGTACAGGTTCTCTGAAATTTGCTAGTGTCTAAAAAATTTCTATCGTGACAGATGGTCCGTGGCCTGTCCATTTGCCGAAGGTGATATTGTTTCTGGGCTCATTTGTGTTTTGTGTTCCAAGAAAAGAAGCTGAGCCTTCAAGACCGCCGGTGCCGGAAGCGAATTTAAGTAATTCATTTCCCGCTTCAACAGAAATAGTGTAAACGCCTGATTTAAAACCGCTTGTATCGAGTGCAAAGTAAGTTTCTTTTGTGTTTACAACCGCGTTTACCTGATTTAAAGTTTCCCCGGATAAGGAAACTGCCGGAACTGGAACGCCATTTACGATAATACGGAAACCAGCAAACCGGTTGTGATCGTCGTTCCTTGAAAAACTGGTAATATCAGATTCATCCCAGTATAAATGCAGAATATCGCCTTTTCTTTCTGTTGTAAGGCGGCTTTCTTTTTTCCAGCGGGGGATCTCATTCAATGTTGCTGGCACGGTGGTAAATACAAGCGGATCATAGGTTTCGGATTCAAGACCTGCCCAATTAACCGCTGTAACGGCCGCCGTGTATTCAACACCGTCTTTCAGATTCGATAGTCCAAAGCCGCCGCGGTTTTGGTGCCCCAAAGGCGAATCGAATGTCCAATAAGAATCATAAAAAGCGCGGTATTCTGTTTCATTGTTATTTTCTTTTACGGTAATTTTATAATACTGAATTCCGTTTTCACAGGAAGCATTGTTCCAGCTTAAGTTCATCCATGAAATGCCCGAGTGTGAAGCGTCACCTATATTTCGGTTTTCGGGAAGTACGGGTATTTTTTGCGTGCCGGAAGATTTTTTTGTAACAAATGATGTTTTAAGATAGTTGCCGCTAGTGGTTGTGTTTCCGTTATCTGAAACGGAATGGGCAATAACAGCGAGTGAGTATTTTGTATCAGGAGAAAAATATCCGCTCCAGGAAGCGGTGTCCGAAAAAGCGCGTTCTGTAAAATATCCGGCAGTTTCATCCTGCGCTAAAATTGTATAACCTGCAGCTCCTTTCAGCGGTTTCCATTTTATGGTAACAAGGTTTCCATTTACAGAAACAGACGGTTTTTTTGTTCCGCGCCAGCTTAGGTTTACAGGAACAATGTCTTTTTGAATACCGGATGTGCCTGTAATACCGCGTACTGTAATGTTACGGCAGTCGATCAATGTTACGTAATAATCAACATTGCCGTTATAAAAAATATTTTTAAAAGAAGAATTGGAAACATCCTGTAAACGTATCCTGTTGCCGCCTTCGCCGCTTGAAAATATCCGTATATCAGATACATGGATTTCCCTTGCTATCATTTTGTATCCCAGCCGCGCGAGGGTTGGTTCCGTACCGCCGACCAGATCTCTTGCTGAAACACCGCTAACCGTAATGTTGCGCATAATAATATTTTCGTACACTACAGGCACTTCGCTTTCCACAGCAAAACCTGTGGAAGCGTTGCCGTCAATATAGTTTCTGTCAATGTTCAGCACAGGGGCACTCGATCTTTGGTGATGTACGGCAGAATCCCTGAATACGATATTCCGTACTCCGCCGCCTGTCGTTCCTCCGGATTTCAGGCGAATAACTCCCGCGCCGCCGGTTTCAGATCCTTTAAAAATATTGTCTTCTACCAGGAGATCTCCTATCCATCCGCCGGTATGGCTGCCGGCAGCGACAAGAGCGCCGTGGCCGTTACGCACATAATTGTTTATAATCCGTCCTCTGCCGCTTGCAACTGCGTCTGTTGTGTTTCTTACAACAGCTCCCTGACCTGCGGCAAAGTTTATCGCGTCATCACCCGCATCATAAAAATTGTTTATTATATACATATCAGAACAGTCGCCGAATTCAATACCGTCTGCATTGTTAGAGTTAAATGTCATGGTTTTTGTGCCTATCGAACTTATTCCTGTTGAATGATAAAAAACAATTCCGTGAAAAGCAGGATTGGTAAAAATAAGTCCGTCTATGCAAATGTTTTTTACTCCGCGGAATGTGGTAAGCTGAGGACGAGTATTGTATTTCTGCGCAGAATTATTTCCTCCCTGATTGGGAACCGCATCGGCATTTGCCTTATCCATTGAGTCGGCTGCGAGAATACCGTTAACGCTTACATTGTTTCTGCTTCCGGCAAACAAACGCGGCAAAAGCCATTGACCCGCGCCCGCTCCGTTAGTTGGATCCGCTATCGGGACATTTGCAGGATCAAGATCAACTACGTCCTGAACGCCTGTTCCGGCAATTTTCCATCCGTTGCCGTCAACAATACCCTGACCGCAAAGCCTGATATTTTCCATTGTTTCATAATCCCAGCTGATGGCGTTTATCAAAGCCTGAGATCTGATATCCTGCGAATACGGATACAGTAAAAAATTACGATCATAGTCATCTGTAACAGGAGATCCCAAAAGAACAGCTCCTTCTTCAATTTCAAAAGTCATATTGCTGTGCAGATAAACTGAACCGCTTACATAATAAACAGGAGAAGCATTATCGCCCGTGCCTTTTAAAACAATTTTTCCGCCGTACGGGACAGCATCAATCGCCGTCTGCAGTGCTTTAGTGCTTGCCCTTATCGCGGCTTTAGCAAAAGCATCTCCTCCCGCATCTTTGACAAAAAACGCGCCTGTTCTTTCTGTAACAGATGCTATACCCGGAGTATCGGGATTGATTTCGATTATCTGCGTATACAGAGGAGCTGCTGAGAACTTTAAAGTTTTGGAAAAAGAAGAATAACGTCCGTTAGCATACAAAGCGCGCACCTTAAATGAATGTTGTGTGCCGGCGGTTAGATTTGTTACGCGGTAGGACAGGTAAGTAATTTTATAATGATCATATTCTTTTGTACCTTCATAAAATGCCTTGTTCCATACATCCAAATATTGATATTCTTTGGAAAAATTAACAGAAGAAGTATCCTTTAACGGTTTCCCGTCTTTCCAAACTTCATAATCAACAATATTTTTCTTTTCATAATCAGCGGGTTTTTCCCAGCTAAGCACAATGCTTTGAGGGCAAAAAGCCATAGGAGGCACAAAAAGGTTCCGCGGAGCGCCGCAAGCGCAGAACAAAAGGCCGCACAGGGCAGCAATATATATCTTTTTCATAAGGAATTATACGTGACCGGCGTTTTTTCTACAAGATGAGGGGGGATTAGCGAAGAATTTTTTACCACGAACCACACTAACGGACACGAACGGGGGGATTGGCAAGGACTCTCGCGGAGGCGCAGGGGCGCGGAGGACGCGGAGAGGAAGAAGGGAAGAGTTGGGAATTTAATTGTCCCTTTAAATTCCCGTTTTTAGCCAGAAAACAGCCCGCCAAACGCGGGGTTTAATTTTATATTATTATATCATTATTTTATAAAAAAAAGTCAAGTTACCTCAATAATTGTTGAATTTTAATGAACAAAATAACTTTTTTATGTCTAAACCGATAACGCGGCTACCCTCAAAAATCATCAAATAATCGGGAATTTAAAGGGACGTTTAAATTCCCAATTTGCTAAAAAAAAGGGGAGATAACAATGAAAAAAGAACAAAGAACAAAGACAAAAGAACAAAGAACAATGAGCAAAGAACAAAGAATA
>Ga0123356_10000071_pt1 | contig 106790 bp, 89 predicted proteins | sample TergutEmb28metaG_2_FD_92546 | JGI IMG/M metagenome (GOLD analysis project Ga0123356, IMG submission 92546) | Embiratermes neotenicus P3 segment gut microbial communities from Petit-Saut dam, French Guiana - Emb289 P3 | ecosystem: Host-associated > Arthropoda: Insects > Digestive system > Gut ...
AGAAAGTTCAGACCGGCGGACTTGGAGATCCGAACGGATTGCCCGGCGAGGGCAAACAGGGAGCCAAACTGCCGTCGGCGAAGCTCGGCTCGTTTGATATGCCGGAGGGGGCGGGAACCAGCAATGGCACGGGCGGGAGCAAAGGCGCCAAAGGAACCGTTGCCAGCGCCGGCTTCGGCAGTGGAATTGCGCAGCCGGGGCCGGACGATGGCCGAAAGAACGGGCAGGGCGTCCAGGCTTCCGGTTTCTCCAGCCAGCAAATCGCGACTGCGGCTCCCCGGCACACTCTCGATGAGCGAGCTGGCGGAACCACGCAGGTGGAAATTCTGTCCAAGCCGAAGCCCGAGTACACCGAGGAGGCGCGCAGACTCAAAATCGAGGGGGAGGTACTGCTTGAAGTCGTATTTGGAGCCGGCGGCGAGCTGCACGTAAACCGTGTGGTTCGCGGCCTCGGTCACGGACTGGACGAAGCCGCCATCACAGCGACGAACAAGATAAAATTTAAACCCGCCGAGCGCAACGGCTCGGCTGTCGATTCCACGGCGATCGTGCACGTGATGTTTCAGATGGCGTGGTAACCAGTTTGGTTCGGTAGTCGCTATAAGACCACCCCGGGCGCACAGCGTACGTCCGAAAATGAAGGAAGGCTTTGAAATGAGACCCTTGATCCCCGCAGTTCTGCTGTTCATTTCCCTGGGTGCGGCTGCACAGAACACGCCGTTAGCGACCCCTCCTCGACCGGCGCAGCCTGCCGCCGTTGCGCCGTCGTCGACATCCTCCGTGGTGGTGCCCGAACGAGACCCGAAGAGGCCGGTGACCACCTCCCAGGTCATTGACAGGGTCACAGAGCGCGAACACGCCCTCATCCGGTTCCTTCAAACTCGCACGCCCCTGATAGAGACCTATTTGCAGGAATTTACGCCGGACCCGAAGCTCGGGGCCGTGCCGGCGCAGGACCATTATTTCCTCGGACGCTTGGATCTGGGGCCGAGCGTGGAGCGGCGCAACTATCTTGCTGCGCAGTCCAGCTTCGAACAGACCCTGCTCGGTGGCGTGACCAAACTCTTCCGCATTCAGTATGAGCCGATGGGCTTTGCCTGGATGATCTTCGTGGACCGCCAGAAGTTCGATCGCGACCACTACGATTTCAACTATGTGCGCCGCGAGTTTCTGGGCGACGTGCGCTGCCTGGTGTTTGACGTCACGCCAAAGCGCAGCGCCGGCAAGGGATTATTCAAAGGGCGGATCTGGGTGGAGGATGAAACCTACAGCATCGTCCGCCTGAACGGCACCTACGTTCCCCGTCCGAAAGACGCCCAGTTCTTCCACATGGACAGCTGGCGGCTCAATCTGGTTCCCGGCTATTGGGTGCCCGCATACATTTACAGCGAAGAGGGCGACTTCAGCTACGGCTCCCACGAAAAACTGGCTTTCAAAGCGCAATCCCGCATCTGGGGCTATGGCCTGGTCGGGGAAAAGCGGGAAGGCGAGCTCACCGATCTGAAAGTCGACGCGGTGAAAGATGAAAGCGCCGGCGCGCAGGACGCATCCCCTCTCGAAGCGCAGCGCGCGTGGCAGCAACAGGCCGAAGACAATGTCACCGAGCGGCTTGAGCAGGCGGGCTTGCTCGCCCCCAGGGGAGACGTGGACAAGATTCTTGAGACCGTGGTCAACAATCTCCTGGTCACGAATAACCTCGATCCCGGCCGTCCGGTCCACGTCCGTGTGATGCTGACTTCGCCGCTCGAAACCTGCAGCGTGGGCGACACCATTATCATCAGCCGGGGTCTCATCGACACCTTGCCCGATGAGGCCAGTCTGGCCGCGATTCTTTCCCATGAGGTGGCGCACATCGTGCTCGGTCACAACCTGGGGAGCAAGTTTGCCTTCAACGATCGCATGCTGTTCAGTGACGAATCGACCTACCAGAACCTCGGGTTCCGCCCCGGCCCCGCCGACGAAGCCGCCGCCGACGCGAAGGCACTTGAGCTGATGAAGAAGTCGCCTTATGGTCAGAAGCTGGGATCTGCCGGACTGTATCTCAAACAGCTCCAGGCACGCGCGCCCAGCCTGTCAGCGCTGTTGACCGCTCATTTGGGGACCAGTTTAGGGAACGGCAAGGGACAGATTATCCGGCTCAGCGCGCTCATGACGTCCGCACCCAATCTCGATGACAACAAGCTCGACCAACTCGCCGCCTTGCCGCTAGGTGGAAGACTCAAACTCGACCCCTGGGGTGATCGCGTCGAGATGATCAAAGCTGCGCCGGTCACCATCTTGACGGCTCGCGATAAAATGCCGTTTGAAGTGACGCCCTTCTTCCCCCGGCTCACGCGGTTGACGAACGCGGCGGAGACGGGCGCTGTGCCCAGCCCGACGGCGGCCGAGAACGCGGCGCCCGGCCATCGGTAAAGTTTCGGCCGGCCCCCGCGGATAATGAAAATGAAATTGCTCCCGTTCGCAGTTCTCGCGCTCGTGATGAATGTGGCGGTCCGAGCGTACGCACAACGCAACGATGTCAGCGGTACGATCGGGCGCACTTTCATCAGCGATCAGCTTGTAGTCGGAAGCCCTCTGCCCGACAGCAATATTCATTTTGGAAATGGGCTGACCTTCGAAGTCAATTATGCGCGCCATTTCCTGGACCGAGAAGTGTTTGCAGTTGTGGCCGAAATCCCTGCTATCTTTAATCCCAATCAGAGGTTGCACTTCGGCGGCTTCGATACACCCAGCAGCTTTGCATCCTACTTTGTGACGCCTTCGGCCCGGCTTCATCTTTTCCCGGAAACCAGCGTCTCACCCTGGGTAAGTGTCGGCGGGGGGCTTGCGCACTTTTCCACGAGCTCGCGTCTGGAATCGGGACAAGCGAATCCGGCCGGGTCAACTACGACGGGTGTTTTCCAACTCGGCGCCGGTCTCGACGTGCGAGTCGCCCGTTCCGTTTATCTGCGGGGAGAAGTTCGAGAGCTGCGATCCGGAGAACCAGCACTGAACGTAAACACGGGGAAGAGCCGGTTTGACAATCTTTACGCCGGTGGCGGGCTCTCGTTTCGTTTCTAAGGCGTCGCCGGGCTCACGGGCGCGCCACTGCGGGTTAACACGTAAATCAGGCCGCCTGCGATTACACCCGAGCCGATAGCGACCGCCAGGGGCGAGTCCAGCAGCGGTATTTTCGCCGCCGGAGGGGGCTCATCATCTTTTCGCTTTTTCTTACGGGTAGCAGTAGGCTGCGTCTCGGAGTCATCGCGTGTATCGGACTGTCCCTGAAACAAGGTGAATGCTTCGCCGCCGGCGCTGATGTTGATATCACCTTTTCGCGCGACGACTTCGACTGCGCCGTTGCGGTGACTGACGGCAAATTCGGTCCATGCGGCGGAAGCCGGCGTTACCTTGACGTTGCCTGCCGTAGTCGCCAGATCGCGCCGCGAAGTACCTACATTGATCGAGCCCTCAACCATCGAGGCTCCCGCGGCTTCAAACCTGAGCGACGAGCTTTCTGCCACCGTGATTGAGGCTCCGGAGGCATTGATGCTGGCTTGGGAGGAGGTTCCCGTTTGTACGACGTCGCCTGGGAAGATGGCGGAGGAATTAGATACTGGGGTGCCGTTTACGGATGCGGAGCCAGTTGTATACAGCATCGCCCCAACCGGCCCGGCCGTGACATACAGCGACATGAGTGGGACCAATGCAGCGCACAAAACCTTTCGCCTGCAGTTCTTCATCCACAAACTCACAGCCGAACCATATCTTCGATCGTAGTCCGTTCCTGCGGCAGAGTCAAGCAAACCCGCGCGACGGTCAAGCGTTTACGTTCTGTAATTCGCTTCTTCTTCGGGTTCCGCCTCGCAATTGGAAGCCAGGAGGACACCTCATAGAGAACGCGGGGGATTGCCAAACCTGCAGAGGCTAGTAAGCGCTCGCTTGCATCGTTAAGTAAGAACTCGTTGAGCAGAAATAAGTGCCTCCGGCATCGGGCGATTTCGCGTCGTTAGTTGAAACATGAAACCCTCGTGCCGCCATGAATGGATGAATGCACTTACGTGCGTGGACAGAACTTATTCGACAGCAAACACGCTGGTCTGTCCCTCGCTCCCGTCTTCTTACCTCAGCTTAATCGTTAACGTGGCGGCGAGTATCGACCAGACGGACCTTTCTAGGCCTTCTTAAAGGCGCAGCCGTGCACCAACCCGCCAGGGCCAATAGAGCCAAGAGTATTATTCGTTCCATACTTGAACCCTCAGTTATGCGGCTGGCGATCCTCAACCTTTTCCTTCACAAAATACGGCTACTCTCGGTGCAGGCGGGTTACCACGCAGGCCGTGTTTGGTGATACTGAAAACGAACGATTTAGCGCCGATTTCGACAGCGGCTCCTATGCCGGTCTGCAAAGGATTGCATCCAAGCAAAGGTTTCTGCCCCGGGCAGCCTGCGGTGTCGATGTCCCGCTTCAGGGTCAGTATCCGCATACGTCTCGAAGCTGCCGGTCCTACGCACGGTGAACCCGGCGGCAAGATACAAATGAGGCGGTCGTCATCTCCGGGATGAGCACCGGTTGCTCGCAGTTATGGCGAGCGATGTAAAAGAATTGACTGTGTATGCCGATGATATCGGGCACGAGCGAGTGCCCATCGATCGACAACCGTCGCGCGATCGGCGAACCGCAGCGTCGCCCCTGCTCCGATCGCCGCAATCTTTAATCTTTGCGGCGACATCAGGGTTCGATCTTCTTGGGCGGGGACCGCCCGTGTCGTCTACTCCTACGTGGGCGGGAACAGTCCTGGGGTCGCGAATTCGGATAAACTGTTTTACTGCTTTCGGGGTTCAGGAGATGGAGCCGGTGTGGCGAGCAGGAGAACCGCAAGGCGGGAGGGCCAATGAGAGAAGGTATCCCAGAGTACGAGAAGCCATGTCGATCGAGGACAGCCGATTGTGGTCCGTGGCGCGGATCCGTGGACCGTGCCGTCGTGGCGTAGTGATGCCCGCGGCGGGAGAGTCAGTTTTTGACAGCACAGGTCTTTGGACAAACGGCTGGGAACTGAAATTCGAGCGTTCTCAGCGATTCGGCCTTTGGCCGGGCTGGCGATTGTTCTACGCCAATGCCTTTCGAGCCGGGAAGCGTACCATCGTGCGCTCTTCCCGGCGCCGCGGAATTTTCCGAAACGGATGAAACTCACCGAGATATTTTTCGGGCGTCCCCTGGCCACCGAAGAGGAGAAGGCCGAACGCATCGGCCCCTTGAAGGGGATTCCGATCTTCGGTCTGGATGCGCTCAGTTCCGCGGCCTACGGACCGGAAGCCGCGCTGACGCTGCTGATCCCGCTGGGCATGGCCGGCTCCCCCTATGTTTGGCCGGTCACGATCGGGATCGTCATCCTTCTCGGCATCGTTTACTTCTCCTATCGGCAGACGATCACAGCCTATCCCCATGGTGGCGGCTCCTACACCGTCGCAACCGAAAATCTCGGGCAGGGCGCCGGCCTGTTGGCGGCGGCAGCGCTTATGATCGATTACGTTCTGACGGCTGCCGTGGGTATTTCGGCGGGTGTGGGCGCGCTGGTGTCAGCCGTGCCCTCCCTTCAGCGGCACACGCTCGTACTCTGTCTCGCGATCCTGATTGTCATTACCATCATCAATCTTCGCGGGGTACAGGAAACGGGCGCTGTTTTTCTGCTCCCGACTTATGTTTTCATTACCTGCCTTCTTGGACTTATCGCCGTCGGCCTGTTCAAGACCCTGATTGCCGGCGGCCATCCTGTGCCCATGGTCCGGTTGCCGAAATTGTCCGGCGCAACCGAGACGGTGAGCGCATGGCTCTTGTTGCGCACCTTTTCGAGCGGCTGCACGGCCATGACCGGAGTCGAAGCGGTGAGCAATGGCGTCGCCGCCTTTCGCGATCCCTCTGACAAGTACGCGAAACTCACGCTGACCATCATTATCGGAATTCTGGTTCTGATGCTCCTGGGCATTGCCTTTCTGGTTCCGGCATACGGCATAGCCGCGACGGATCCGGGAAAGCCCGGATACGACAGCGTGCTCTCGCAGCTGCTGGCGGCCGTGACCGGCCGAGGCGGATTCTACTGGCTGAGCATCGGAGCGATTCTCGTTGTGCTCTCGCTCTCGGCCAACACGGCCTTCGCCGATTTCCCGCGCCTGGCCCGCGCTATCGCGAAAAACGGATTCCTGCCCCATGGGTTTGTTTTGCGCGGGCGTCGTCTGGTTTTTGCCCAGGGCATCTACGCCCTGGCCCTGCTCGCCGGGATCTTGCTGGTGATTTTTCGAGGCGTCACCGACCGTCTGATTCCGCTTTATGCGGTAGGCGCGTTTCTCTCCTTCACCCTTTCCCAGGCGGGCATGGTGGTGCACTGGAAGCGCCGCCCCGGCCCCGGTTCCGGGCACAGCATGCTGGTCAATGGCGTGGGAGCTCTGGCCACCGGGGTTACCACCGCGATTGTGCTCACGGCGAAGTTCGTCGAGGGCGCCTGGATCACGGTTTTGCTCATTCCCCTGCTCATGTGGATGATGGGCTCGATCAAGAGGCACTATGCCCGGGTGGGGCGCGAGATCGTCACCACGAGGCCCGTTGAAACCGGGGAGCTTCGCGAGCCCATTATTTTGTTGCCGCTCGACAGCTGGAGTCTCGTGGCGGACCAGGCGTTGCGCTATGCATGGACCGTATCGAAAGAGATCCACGTGCTGCATGTCCATGCCGGAGAAGAAACCCATACCCTCTGCCGCAAGTGGGGCGAAATGGTGGAGGGGCCCGCGAGTCGAGCCGGACTGCCGCTGCCGAAATTGGTCGTGCTCGATTCACCCTATCGATTCGTGGTGAAACCGATCGTCGACTACGCGATCGAGCAGCAGACTCGTCATCCTGACCGCAATATCACAGTGCTGGTTCCGGAACTGGTCGAGCGCCACTGGTGGCATTACCTGCTGCACGGCAATCGATCCGAAGTCATTCGGGCGCTGCTGCTGTTCAATGACAGCCAGCGCATCACGGTGGCTTCGATCCCGTATCATGTGAAGGCCTAAGGCTTCCCCGCGGATTTCCTTTCAGCGGAGGCACAGACGGCCTTCAGCGGTGCGCGGCGCCAGCGGGAGAAGGCGTGCTCTTTCGAAAAGGATCCGAGCCGGCGGCGTGGATATCGATCTCAACCGATTCGCTTACTCGCAGCAGGAACGTGCTCGGATTCTTGAGCCCCCATTTCACATAAGGAATCGTGAAATGAGTGTAGGCGGTCCAGTGGTCCGGGGAGAGCTCCAGGCGCACGGGAAGGGTCATCTCGTGGTCGGCGCCGTGAAGGGAAAACGTCCCATGCACCGCAACCGAGGAGACGCCGGAGGGCGCGACCGTGCCCTGGACGCTATCGGGACGGAAGCTGATCTCCGGGTAGCGCGCGCTTTCAAGAATTTCGCGGTGCATTTTGTGGTCGCGGCTGTGGTTGCCGCTATCACCGGAAGGGCCATCGATGACCAGCGCGCCCCGGATGGTGCCGGTTGCGAACGTATAGACCACGTCTCCCTGCTTCAGTTTGAAAGAGCCGTGCACGGTGTGAAGCACATCGCCCAGGGTAAAGTTGATGGTGGTATTGGCCGGAGAGAAATCGAGATGCAGCTCCTGAGGCTCGGCGAAGGCGGCGGCGCAGGTTGCGAGCGCAACTACCATGCAGCCCAGCCATCGATTGAACAGCTGGCGGAACTCGACACGTTCTCGACCGGGGACCATTCCCACTCCTAAACTATGAGAATACTGAATTTGCGGAAAAGCCGGGTGGGCCAGGGCAATCATACAGATCGGATGCGGCGCCACGCGGACAAATGTTATTTAACTGTAAATTGAGCCGGAACATCCAGCCATCCGGGAAGAAGGCTTGAGAACAAAAAGATTCATCCTGGCAGGTCTCGGAAGCGCCCTGCTACTCGCCGCCTGTGTTTACCTGGTCGATTACGCGATCTGGCGGTACCGTGAGGCGCGCGGCGGAAACGCCTACGGGACCGTGACCATACAGGTCCACTATGCGATCGGCGAGAAGAGCGGCCGGACGGAGTATGACTTCGAGCCCCCACAGCAGGAGACCTGCGTCAATGCATGGTTTCCCCATGCCGGCTATTCGCCCTGCTGGTATGAGAGGAAACACACGGAAAAGGAAATCAGGATCTGAATGGAATCGCCGAGACAACCCCACCGGCGGGTTGGAAGCTATCCTTCCCCGTAACTCGAAGGCGACAAGTCGCGGTCCGAACTTTCTTCGGCGAAGGGAATCGTTCGCTTCGCTCCGGCCGAACCAGGCCCCGCCTTCGGCTCAGGGGCGTGAAGGGATGCCGGGGCCTGCACTCCCGGTTGGGGCGGCTTCCTGGCTTCGTAGCGTTCGATGAGCAGCTGATCGCCGATCCGGGTGCGGCTGCGGAAGACGGTATGCGCCGGAAGTTCGAGCACGCTCTCGGCGCGGTGGTTCGGCCAGGTGATGGTGCATGGCCGAACCAGTTCCCGCAAGCCCACGACCTTGAAGTTCCTGTCAATCAGGACGAGATCGAAGGAGAACAGCATGCCGATGGTGTGGATTGCGTTCGCCGGGACAATCCACACCCCGCTGTCCTGCGAAAGAGATCTCCGGCCTAACAGCCCCACCAGCCGGCTCAGAATCGAGTCGGCTACCGCGACACGAAAGGCGAGGAATGTTTCTCGCGTCTTGTTGTAGACGAAGACGTGCCTTGGCTGACTGAACATGTAGCACCCTCTCCGAGGGGGATCGAATCGAATTTCGCTTAGCGAGGCGCCTTTTTCCTCATCCGGTAAAGCAAAGTGAAAAAGACCACGCCGGCCAGAACCCCTGAAACCACGCGAATGATGGTTACGTTATCCATGTGACTTACCCTCTTTCTTTGAAGTGGACTTACCCAAACACGAAAACGCGCCGCTACCGCAGGAGGTTCCCCAGATTGCGCACGATGGAAATCAGGGCCGGAATCAAGACGACGATCGCCATCGTGGGAAAAATGAAGAAGACCAGCGGAAATACCAGCTTGATCGTGGTTTTTGCCGCCAGCTCTTCAGCTTTCTGGCGGCGCGCCGTTCGCAAAGAATCCGAAAATACTCCCAGAGACTTCGAAACCGGCGTTCCGAACCGTTCCGTCTGCACCAGCATGGCCACGAACGAGCGCACGCTTTCGAGATCGACCCGGTCCGCGAAAGACTTCCAGGCTTGCACACGGGGGACGCCCGCGCGCTGCTCAAAACTGATCTGCAGAAACTCTTCGCTCAGCTCCGGGTGGCTGGCCCGCATTTCATGGCTGAGGCGGACGATTCCCTGATCGAGGCCGAGACCCGCCTCGAGGCAGATGGAGAGAAAATCCAATCCGTCCGGAAGGCTGAGTTTGATCTTCTGACGCCGGCGGTTGATGGCCCTGGTCAGCCAAAAATCCGGGGTGAGGAGTCCAAGGACCACCACCAGCAGGAAAACAAAGGCGGTGCCGCTTGAAACGAACAGGGCCGCGAGCAAACCGGCGATGGCCGGAATCGCGAGCCGCAGGCCGAGAAAAACATCGGCGTGGGCCGGTTTGTGGTATCCCGCGAGAGCCAGGCGATGGACCAGTTCAGGATCGGGCTCGCGTGAAAGAAACGTGCGAACCCTGGTGAAAGGGCGGGCCAGAAAATCCACATTCAGCGCGGCGCGCCAGAGAGGGAGGCTTTCCCCGGTGCCGCCCGGACTGGTTGCCCGCTCCAGCAGCGCGGCGGCAGCCGAAGGTCGCGGCACGAGGACGAGCACCAGGAACAGGAAGCCGAAAAATAAACAAACACCCAGAATGAGAAACGTCATCCCCTAAACCTTTACATTCACGATTCTTCGTATCAGAAAAAGTCCGCATAGCATCAGGATCGCGCCCGTATACATCGCGATTCTACCGATGGGATCCGTAAACAGGTATTGCTCCGTCTTCCAGCTGACCGTGCTGAGAATCGAAAACATCAAAAGCGGGATTGCGGAAAGAATCCAGGCGGTTGCGCGGCCTTGCGCGGTAAAGATTCTCACTTGGCCGCGGAGCCGCTCGCGCTCGCGGCCGACGATTGCGGTCTTGTCGAGAATCGCCGCGAGGTTCCCGCCCGTTTCCCTCTGCAGCAGGATCGCGGTGGCCAGAAAACGCATATCGTCGCGCGGTACGCGCTCGACCAGGTTCATGACCGCTTCGCGCAAGGGAAGCCCGAGGAGCTGTTCCTCGTGCAGCTTCTGGAACTCCGAGCCGAGCGGTTCGGCCACTTCCTCTCCCACCATTTCGAGCACCGCGGCGAGAGCGTGGCCTGCGCGCAGAGCGCGCGCCATGAGGTCGATAGCGTCAGGCAGCATGCGGTCACATTGACGGAAGCGCCGTCCACGCCGGAAGGCGAGGTACAGGTAAGGGAGGGAACCGACCCCGAGGGCTGCGGCCAGCGTAAGGACGCCGGGCAGGAAAAGGGAAGTGAGCGCACCGGCAAACAGCATGGAAGCGGCAGCGGCGGCGAACACCGTGCTCACCGGCCAGGATTCGCCGGCTTGGCGGACGAGATCGAGAGTTTGCTTGGCTCCGGGTATTTGGCGCACGAAATCGCTGATGAGGGGATTCGTGCCGTAGCCTTCCTGCCGGAGAATCGTGGTCTCCGGTTCTCGCGCCGCCTGGGGCTCGGTGACCCGGATCTTCGCGAGATGCTGCTGGACCGCGCGCTCGCTCTTCGTCGGCCTCCCCATATAGAAGAGGACCGCGAAGGAGACCGAGAGCAGCAGAATGAAGAAGAAAAACGGAGACATTTCTTAAATCGCTCCCCTTAAGCTGAACCGTTCCCTTGAACCAAAATTCCTTAAACCGCGCCTTCGATCTAGTGCACGTGCTGCGAATGCTCAAACCACGAGGCGGGCACCTTGACTCCTGAAGCATGCAGCCGGTCCGAGAAATTGGGTCGCACGCCGGTCGCGGCAAAGGTCCCGAGGACGCGGCCGGCGGAGGAGATGCCCTGTTTATCGAACACAAATATGTCCTGCAGGCTGACGATGTCGTCTTCGATGCCGCTGATTTCGGTCACATGGGTCACACGGCGCGAACCGTCGTTAAAGCGCGCAATCTGAACGATCAGCTGGATGGCCGAGGCAATCTGGCGGCGTACCGCCTGCTCCGGCAGATGCAGGTTGGCCATGAGCGCCATGGTTTCCATACGGGCAATGGCATCGCGCGGGCTGTTGGCGTGCACCGTGGTCATCGAACCGTCGTGGCCGGTGTTCATCGCCTGCAGCATGTCGAGCGCCTCTTCGCCGCGGACCTCGCCCACGATGATGCGGTCGGGACGCATGCGCAAGCTGTTGATCACAAGCTGGCGCTGCATGATGGCGCCCTGACCCTCGATGTTCGGCGGACGTGTTTCCAGGCGAACGCAGTGCCGCTGCTTGAGCTGCAACTCGGCGGAGTCCTCGATGGTCACGATGCGCTCCCGGTTCGAGATATATCCGGAGAGAACATTCAGCAGCGTGGTTTTTCCCGCGCCCGTCCCCCCGGAAACCACGATGTTGATGCGCGCGACGACCGCCGCCCGCAAGAACTCGAGCATCGGGGTGGTCAGGGTTTCGTTGCCGAGCAAATCCTCTTCGGTAATCGGAATATGTCCAAAGCGGCGGATGGAGACATGGGGCCCGTCGATGGCGAGCGGCGGGATAATGACATTCACCCGGGAGCCGTCGGCCAGTCGCGCGTCCACCATGGGCGAGGATTCATCCACCCGCCGCCCGACGGCGGACACGATCTTGTCGATCACGTTCATCAGATGGGCGTCGTCCTTGAACATGATGTTGCTCTCTTCGAGGATGCCGCCGCGTTCGACATAAACCTGGCGGGGGCCGTTCACCAGAATGTCGTTCACGGTTGGGTCCTGCAGCAGCGGTTCGAGCGGCCCTAAGCCGAAAACCTCATCCAATACCTGCAGCGCGAGCCGTTCGCGTTCGCGCCCGCTCAGCGGGGTCTTGAGCGTTGCCACAAGATCCTGAATGATCGACAACACCTGGGAGCGGGTGTGATCGTCGCGCTGATTGGCCACACGTTCGAGATCGACCCGGCTGATGAGATCGCGGTGAACCCTCGACTTCAGGTCCTGATACTCCTTGAAGCTCAGGCCGGTCCGCTTGGCTTCCGCCGCGGGTGTGCTGTTTGCGGCTCCGAATTGCGATGTGACCGAATTAGATTCGCCCATACGGCTTCTCACCACCCTGAAGTCTTACCAGCCCGGGAAGCGGAAAGCGCCTTCTTTCCTTTTGCCGCTCCCCGCCGGCTTGGCCCCGATTTCGATGGCCAAGGCATTGAGGCTCCTGGCAACGTCGGAACTGGCGAGGTGTGCGATTGGATCGCCACCGTTGATCGCTTTTACGACGTGCGCGTACCCGTTCGGAATCTTCCAGAAAATCTTCCGCCCCAGGGTCTTTTCGATCTCGCCGTCGGAGATCAAAGAGCGCTTCTGGTGGCGGTTCAGCACGATCCTCAGCCGCTCCTCGGGAATCTCCTTCCCCGCCAGGTAGCTGAACTGGTACGCCACGTTGCGAAGAGCGGCCACCTCGGCAACCGTGACCATATGCCAGTGGTCGGAGTGGCGTATCAGCTCCAGGTTTTCATCGCTCAACCCCGGGGGCACATCGGCCAGAATGTAGTCATAGCGGGAACGCAGGAACTCAAGCGTCTGGGCGACCGCTCCGGGAAGGATTCTGCGCCCGATGTCGTTTCCCTCAGGGGCGGGAATCAGCTCGAGACCGCTCGCGTGTCGAGCCAGAAAGCTCTGCAGAAGCTCCCCATCCAGCCGCTCCGTATTCTCGACCAACTCAAAGAAGTGATACCGATGCCGCGTGACGCCGAGATAGAGCGCGGCGTCGCCGAAGTCGGGATGCAGATCGACGACCAGCGTGCGCCTTGAAAAAGAACTCGCCAGCACCGCCCCCAGCTGGGTGACGATGCTGGTCACGCCACAGCCGCCCTTGGCACCCATGAACGCGAGCACCTGGGCGCGAAATGCCTGCGCCCGCTCTTTGCGGCGCACGCCCACGCGGGCGACTGCGTTCAGGAGTTGCTCCCGCCCGATCGGCTTCAGGAGGTACTCGCTGCAGCCGCTGCGCATCGCCTGGATGATCAGGTCAGGCTGCGCGACGTTCGACACGGCGAAGATCGCCGTCCCGGGCGAGGTGGAGTGAATGTTTTCGGCGACCAGCGCCGCCTGGCCTCGGTCGCGGTCAAAGTCCACAATCGAGATGTCCGGTGGCGGCTCGCCCAGCCACTCGCTCAACGACTCGGTCTCGCGCCCGAGGTAGTCGGAGATGGGCGGGCGCAGGCGGATGAGGGGAGCCGAATCGGCAAAGGACTTCAGCACCGCCCAGGCCTCGTTGTCGAGACAAACGCCGAGCACGGAAAGGGGCTGGCTGCCGAAGCTTTCGCGTGCTTCGCTATGGAGCGGGTCTTTCAAGGACATCGGATTCATTTCGCACTCGGACTCGGAGATGGCTGCGACTGCGATCCCGGCTTGGCCTGCCTTCCCGACGGCGCGGGCAGGCCTTTATCGAAATCGGGCTCCAGAAACTTTATGGGGTTTTCCGGCGGCAAGGCCGAGGGCGTGTTCGCCTGTACGGGGTCGACGATTCGCGGCGTCACCAGTACCAGCAGCTCGCTGTTGGTACGATTGACCGACCGCGAACGGAAAAAATTCCCGAGAATCGGAATGTCGCCGATTCCGGGAAGCTTCGACAACTGCACGGTGGCGCGGTTGTCGAGCAGGCCGGCGATGCCGAACGACTGCCCGTCCTTCAGCTCAATTTCGGTTTCGGCGCGCCGGGTGGAGATTGCGGGCACGGTGAAGCCGGAAATTGTGATCGCCTGGGTGAAATCGAGCGTGCTCACCTCGGGCGCGATGTGCATGCGAATCACGCGGTCCGGCCCCACGTTGGCGGTGAAGTCAAGCTTCACCCCGAAGGGGCGGAACTGAATGGTGACCGCGCCCACGTTCGCCCCGCCCTGCACGACGGGAAAGGGAAATTCGCCGCCCGCAAGAAAATCGGCTTTCTGTCCATTCAGCGCGAGCAAATTCGGCGATGCCAGAATCTCGAGGACGCTCCTGGTTTCAAGGTCCGAGATCGTGGCTCCCAGATTCAGGTCAGGGCGGAACAGGAAGATGTTCAACAGGTTGTTGAGCTGAAACGAGGTCGTAAACCCGGCCGTGGTTTGTCCGGAACTCGACTGGCCGATCGGCTTGCTGAGTTGACCTTGAAGCGAGGGCGGGCTGAATTGCTGCGTCGACACGGTGCCCGGCGTATTGCCCGCGCCGGTCGAGAAAAGGTTGATGCCGAACTGCTCGAGCTTGGTGCGGTCGACCTCGGCGAACTTTACTTCGAGCAGGACCTGGTGCTCGTGCACCGGGGCGAGGACCAGCGAGTTCACCACATTCGCCGAGTAGGCTGCCGCCATCTTGGCTACTTCATCGGAGACCCTGGGGTCGGAAACGGTCCCGGTTAGAAGCAGGTGCGCGCCGTCGGACTGAATGTTGATCCGCTCGCCGGGAAAGGCCTGGGCGATTGCCGTTTTGAGGCGAGAGATATTGACCTCGACGGTGACGTCGAGAATCTGCGAGTGGCCTGCGTTGTCCCACAAAATCAGACTGCTCTGGCCGGGGGCTTTGCCCTCGACAACGATCTGGGTGGGAGTGGTCGCGAGCGTATCGATCACGCCGGGATTGCTGGAGAGAACCCTGGTGACGGGGGCCTGCATATTGATCACCACCGACTTGCCGACGAATACATGCAGCGCCTGCCCTTCCGACTGCGCCTCGACCTGGGCCCCGACGGCCGCCACAAAGACCAGCGCCCCCCCTAAAGCCCTCAATTTTCCGCCCGCGAAAATTCTCATCTGCACTCGAAACGAGACAGCTTCTACCTGGTTATTCTTCGAATTTTTCTTCCGACCTTTTGGTTCCCTGGATGACTTCGAGCATGTAAACGGGCTTCGCTGGACGCGGAACGTGTTTTGCTCTCCGAGCGAGGACGGGCGGCTTCTCGCTGGGGAAAATCTGGTCCAGGGTGGTCGGCCGCAGCGCCGCTTGCCCGTGGTCCGCGCCGCTGCGCAACACGAACTGAATGTTGCCCTGCGCGCTCGCCAGCTCGAGCTTCTGCGAGTCCTCCGGGTTGAGCAGCACGGTCACCACATTGACCTTCTCGGGCTTCCCCTGCGGATCCGGTTCGATCGTTTGCCCGGCGGCGAGCACCTTCACGTTTTGCAGCACCGTCTGCGTCCGGGGAACTCGTCCGCCCGGGGGGGTAAAGGTCACCATGCAATCCACCTGCGAGCCGGGATACAAAAAGCCGGCTACGCCCGAAATCTCATTCGAGCGCACGGCAATCGCGCGCATGCCTTCAGGGATCTTGCCCGCGAGGCCGATTCCCGCGCCGGGCAGGCCGAGGTCGCGATCAATGACCGGTTGCTTCGCGCCGAGAGGAAACAAGAGCGGGCGCCCGACCACGGCTTCCGTCTTTGTAAACGCCCCTTGAGGAAGGGAGCCGCTGTACCAGTTGAGCAGCGTCACATCCTCGCGCGTGAGCGTTGCTCCAACTGGCAAGTCCCTGGCGGCCGCCACAATCCGGGACGGCGCCGGCTGCGCCGGGCGCCCCATTCGGCGATAAAACAGCAAGGTAATAGTGCCGGCCATTAGCGCCGCGACAACAAATGCGGTGAATAATCGTTGCAGAGACGTAAGCCACCTCCGTCCGCAAATGGTTCGAAGCCGCGAAGGCTTTGGCGCTCCGACACAGGCTATCGCGATCGCCGGACCGCTTGGATCCGGCTTTAGTTATTGACCTTGCTTGTATGGACCACGCGAAGGAGCCGGCATTTGCACTGGTCCAATCCGGGCATTGCCGGGTTCGAGGTTGTTAGGTGATGGCTAAAACCGATGTGAGCGTGCTGTGAACCTTCGAGAAGACGCTTGAGATGTCGCCTGCCACGTTGGTCATCATGGCCACGGCGGTAAAGACCAGTAAAGCTACGACCAAAACGTACTCCACCAAGCCCTGACCACTTTCATCCTCATGCAACTGCGCGAAGCAGCTGCAAAGCCTTTTCATCATAAAAAGTCTCCTCACTCAGAAATGTATTGGTGATCTCCAAGCGCAGGGGGAGGCGCGAAAGATCGGGGTCTATCAACATGGTTGCACGTCTACAGCCAATCCTTCCCGGCGCCGGTTTGGGGGCGCGAGTCCTCCCGGCGGGCTTCGGATTGTTCGATAAAGCCAGGGTTTTCGCGTGCCGTCGAATGCCCACGCTCCGGAAGGCCGCGGTCTCTGAATACGTTTGACGAGCGTTTGCCGCAGCAGGTGGATACAGTTGTTTACACCCAGGGGAACCGTCTAGAACAAAACTTCACCGCCAGTTCGAGGGGGGCGTGGTTTCCCTCACCCTGGAGGTAGTTGTCTGTACTCACAGGCCCGCGGATGGGATGGCCGGCTGGTAAGGAAGCAACTTGATCGGGCTGTCGGGTTCGGCAAACCAGACCTGTCTGCCTTTAAAGTAATCCATCAGCTCCCGGTTCGCGGCCCCCATGTCCCGGGCGAAGACGACCTTCGATCGGTCGATGTCTGCACCGTTAAAAACCCACTCGTCGTAGGCAAAATCATGATCCGGGCGGTAACGAACGATCACCAGATGCTTTCCGGGCGTTTGCTCGAGTTCCTCGAGAACCCGTGCCCGGGCCCGGTTTTCAAATTGCGGGGTACACCACATCCGGGCCCACATCGGCTTCGGTCCAAATCGACCGATGTCTGCCACCGTCACAGTCAGGAAGAGGATTGCGGCCATGATTGCCACCGAGCGGACGAGGCACCGGCCCGGGCGCGTGCCGTTAAGGTCTCGCATGATCAGCAGGGTCAAGGTGTAGAAGGCCGCAACGAAAGGCGCCACATAGTGCGGCTGGCCGGCGTAGATCGTAAACGCGCCCGACAAATATGCACTTGCGCAGACAATCAGGAGGAAGCGGACCTCCGGGGTCAGCGCGCCCCGGAACCCCCGCCCAGGCCGGAGGAAGAGCCATGCGAGCCACGGCGCCGTCAAAAGCGGCCCGAAGTAGAACAGCCAGACCACGAGTATCTTTGCACCCTGCAGTTGGAGAGGATGGCGATGGGCGAAATTGTAGGTAAGCAAGGAAACGCTGCCATAAAACCGTTGCATCATGAGGTGATGGAACGGTGCGACGGACCTGGTGCGCTCCCAGAGAAAATAAATGAGGCCGTAAGCGCCCACGTTGACCTGATACGGCGTACGGAATGGGCTGCCGCTCACTCTTGAGAAGTAAAAGCCAAGCCAGGCCGCTCCGAGGGCCAGGGTGAGGCCTGCCGGCACGCCGACTCGCCAGAGCAACAATTTTCCGGGGTAGGCGTCCTGGCGCAAGGCCCAGACGGCCAGGCCAATTGCGATCGGCAAACAGAAGAAGATGCCTTCAAACGGGCGGGTCAGGGCGATAAGGACCATGCCTGCTCCGAGCAGCAGCGCGTCGCGGGGTGCCGCGCTCGTCCTGATTCGCGGAAACGCCCCGAGCACCAGTGCGCCTCCGAGCGCCGCAACCGCTCCTCCCCAGTAGCTGTCCGCCCAGTAGCTCAGAGTTCCGAGCCGGAGTACTGCCAGAACGCCGCCGGCGAGGGCCCAGGTCTCGGGCATCCAGCCCTGCAAGGCCCAACAGACGGCCGAGCACATCAGCCCGCAGCTGAGGACCACTCCCCAAAATGGATTCCCGAGGACCACCTGACCGAGGGCCAGAAATAATCCCTGGCCGGGGAAATACATCGAGGCGTAGGTCGGGCGCCAATTGACATGAAATGTTTCGAAGTGGACCCACATGGGGTGGGTTGGGTTTGCCAGGCGTCCGTGAGCAACGGTATCGGCAAGCAGCAGATAGCTGAACTCATCGTGAATGTCCGGGGCGGGGATGGGGAGCAGCGGCAAAAGAGCCAGCCGAATGGCAATCGCTGCCAGGCCGACGGCGGCAACCGCGGTCTTTTTTCTTTTCGCGAGCCCGGTGAAACCGCGAATCCCCGGCCCCAGGAGCCCGTCCCAATTGGGAGCGCACGTCGAAGCCAGTGCGACCGAAATCGCGGTCAGGCAAATCTCAAGAGCTAGAAACATGGTTGGGGCTTACGCCGATCGCTCCGACGTATCGATGATCATTCGACGGCCACGTTTTCCCCTCCGCCCGCTTCCCGCCGTTCGAGGAGAACCGAAACGCTGTCTCGATACAAGACCTTCCAGCGCGGATCATGCTCCAGGAGATAAGTGACCCCGCTATCGTCGAGCAGTTTATTCCCGCTGTTGCCCGGTGGAAAGAGCACATAGCGAATGTTGTATTTCTCGATGATGGGATGGATGCGCCGCAAGAGCGAATCCGAGCCGAGCAGGTCCAGGTAATCCTTTAAAACGCCGGCGTACTCGAAAATGTCCACGCGGCTGTCGATAAAGGTTTTCACATCGCGAGCATTCCACTCGAGAAACCCGCCCCAAAGATAGAAATTGAGCACATTGCCTTGCGGCGGGTTTGCCTTCAGGTACGAAACTACCCCGGTCGGGTAGCCTTTCGCGAGCGAGTTTTGAACCGCCGATTCCCTCTGCCAGAAGCAGGCCATCGCGGCGAGGGAGGCGAGCAGGACCGCGGTGTTCGCCCGCGGAGTGTCGAGCTCCGGGCGATAGGGTGGGAGGAAATCGAGCAGCTTGGCCAGCATCGGCGCAACCACAATCCCGAGCAAGACCACAAAGCGCACGTGCGCGAGCGAGGTATGCAGCGCAAAGACGAACATCAGCAGTTCGCCGAGCTTCCAGCGGGAGCGCCGCACCAGTGCGGCCGCAAACAAGCCGGCGATCACGACAAAGACAATCGTCCCGCGGGTGTCCTGAAAGTTTACCGAAGCCCACTCGATCACATGCGAGACGTTCAGTGTCTGGTGAAAGGCCAAGTCGAACGGGTAGTTGACCAGGCGCCAGCCGTAAGGGTTGAGGAAAACGGCCGCCACCGTTGCCGCGCCGGTAACAGCCAGCTTGAGAATCTGAGACCGGCTCCAGCGGGTTGATTCGATGCGGCCCCAAGTCCCGCCGACAAGCCCGGCCGCGGCCACCAGAAAAAACAAAATCAGCCCCAGCGCCCACGACCCGTGTGTGTTCGCCCAAACGCAAAACAGCGGGGGGACGATCCAGAGCGGAGCGTCGCCGCGCGCCCGAAAACGTTGCAGCGTGATCAGCAGGAGAACAAGAAAGACGTAGCCAAACAGAATCGTTCGGGGCCCATAGGAGGCCACGGCCAACAGACTGGCCATCAGGCACGCCACCACCGAAGCCTTGAAGTTCCGGCTCTCCTGGTAGCAGAGATATAAGAGCAGCAGCGTCAGGGTCGACGACAGGACCCATGTCATGGCCTTCACGCCCGAGAGCCCGAACCCGCGATAGGCCAGGTAGTAGGGAATTTCAGCCAGCCACTCGCTGTTCACCCACGAGCGACCGGCGGCGGTGAACGAGTACATGTCCTGGCGCACGAAATGGTGCTGCTCGACCAGATACTGGGCATTCCGCATGTGCCACCAGATGTCGGGATCGTCGAAATCCGGACGCGCCACGGTGAGCACGAACTGCACGCCCACAAGCGTCATCGCCAGCACCGCGAAAAAGGAGGTAGCGGCCTTTCGAAGGCCCCGGACCCCCGGCGGAAAGTGGTCGAAATCGCGCTTGAGAGGAAGCTGCGGCTCCGAGAGGGTTTCAAGTTCTGACTGCGGTCGCGTGATTGCCGTCACTGTGGCTCAGAAGAGGGGGAAGCTTGCATCCTGAACTCTTGCAATCGGGCTTCCAGGGCTTGAGGCTCCATAAATTCCGAAGGGGTTCTGAATATCGGTGCGGCCGACCGCGTGCATTCGAGTTCGTCTTCAATACAGCTTCGGAACGGAGAGTGTATGCGAAAGTTTACACCTCGCAGCCCACGCTAGCGATCGAGTCTCCGGGGCATCCCTGCCGCAGACGCTTTTCCTCGAAATTTTCGCACGCTAAAGTATTGCGTTGCTTTAGCGGGTCCTCTGTATTATGCTCCCCTCAGCCTTCGGAGCTGATGGAGGCCCCAGCGTCCAATCTCTGAAAAGACCCAAGATTTTTCTTCTGCGCGCCGCAATACAGGGACAATCTAAGCGGTAGCTTTCTTGTTTTCCTCCGCGGAGTGCGTTGGGTGCCGCCAGCAGCAGGGGAAGTGTGGAAGGGGGGGGTCCGCTTTGACAAGCCCATCTTTGGGGGAGAGGGTGAAGCGCGTCCTGCTGGTCGATGCGGACGAAGCTTTCGGGAACGCATTGCAGGAGGTGCTCGGGGAATCCGGATACTCCATCCGGCAGGTCTTGACGCCCGAGCGGGCCATCCGGGAAATTTCCTCGACCGACGCCGACGCCATTCTGCTGAACTTGATCAGTGAAAACCCGTCCGAGCGGTATCTGTTGCGCATGGCCTCCGATCCGCTCGCGCCGCCGATCATCGCCTTCGGGTGGACGGACCAGATCGCTTCGGGATTGCAGCTTTTCCGCGACGGCACCGTGGATTTTCTCGGGCAGCCGCTCGATGTGCAGGAGCTGCGCTTCGCCATCAACCGGGCCTGCCGCCGCACGTCCATGTCGCGCCAGCTGGCCGACGCCCACCAGATGCTCCGAGGCAGGCGCGTCGAGGGACTGCTCGGTTCGAGCCCGGCCATGAGCCGGGCGAACGACGTTATTCATAAGGTCGCCGGCGTGTTCACGACCGTGCTGGTCACGGGCGAGAGCGGCACCGGCAAAGGCCTGGTCGCGAAAGCAATTCATAACCTCAGCCAGCGGGCGACCAAGCCTTTCGTTGCTTTTTCCGTATGTTCGTTTCCCGAGTCCCTGATCGACGACGAACTCTTCGGGCACGAGCGCGGTGCGTTCACCGGCGCCAGCCAGGCCCGGCGGGGGCGCTTCGAGGAAGCGAACGGCGGGACCATCTTCATCGACGAAATCGGCGATCTTGCGCTTCCGCTTCAGGCAAAACTTCTGCGCGCGCTGCAGGAGCGGACGGTTTCGCGGCTGGGCTCAAACGTCTGCCATCCGGTGGATGTGCGGGTCATCTCGGCCACCAATCGCAATCTCGAGCAGATGGTGCGCGAGGGAACGTTCCGCGAGGATCTTTATTTCCGCCTTTCGGTGGTGAAGATCGCCATGCCTGCGTTGCGCGAGCGCACCGACGATATTCCGCTTCTGGCCGAATCCTTTCTGCAAATGTTCGCGAAGTTGCACAAAAAGCCCTGCCGCACCATGACGCCCGGCTTCATGGGCGCGCTGATCCGGCATTCGTGGCCCGGTAACGTCCGCGAACTGCAGAACGTGATTGAGCGCAGCGTAGTGCTCGGGAACGGGCGTGAACGGCTCGGCATCGACGACCTGCCTCCGGAGCTCCGCGGGCTGAGTATTTCCGACGAACCGCCGAAGGGCTCATTCCACGACGCGGTGAGGAATTTCAAACGCGAGCTGGTGCGCGCGGCTCTCGCCACGCACAAAGGGAACAAGCTGAAGGCAGCCAAGGAGCTGGGCATCAGCCGGTGCTACCTGCATCGCTTGCTCAACCAATTGGAAATTCTCGAAGGCCGTTACGAGCTGGAGGGCGCTGGGGAAACGGATCTCGAGGAAGCCGAAGACCTGTCGGCGGTTCGCCCGGTGGAGGAGCGCGTGGCCTCGGGCGTCGAGCGGTCCAGGGTGTTTCGCTCCGCCATCCGCATCGCGTAGAAGACCGACGACGGCCGGATCAGCGCGATCCAGTCGGATTGTCGTCCGCTCTCTGGCCGGAGTCGAAGAACCTGCAGTCTGTGCAAAGCGCACCCGAGGTGAGCCCGCAATGTTTCTCCGCAAGCGTTCGCTCGCGAAAGACAGCCGGGGACAGAGCCTGGTCGAGACCGCGCTCATGCTGCCGCTGCTGCTGATGCTTATTCTGAACGCGGTCAACTTCGGTTATTTCCTGCTGATTGCGATCAACCTGATCTCGGCCACGCGCAACGGGATCGAGTATGCAATTTCGGGATCCTTAACCCCCAGGAACCGGCCGCTGCCCTCCGCGGGCGGCTCGCTGACGGGCACAACCGCGACGACAGTGGATTCGCTGATCGTCCAGGAGCTCGGCGCATTCAACCCCGGTAATCTGGCGGTACAAGTCTGCTCGCTGAGCCTCGGCAGCGGTGCGGGCTCCGAGCCTACGACAAGCTGCGCAACGGCGGGGTCGGCGCCCGGCCCGGTTCCAACTCCCGACCCCGACCCGGAATCGTCGACCTACCCCGGATACGCGTTGAACCGGGTAGACGTCTGGTACTCGTTCCAGCCGCTGATTCCGGCGACACCCTTCACTCTGGCTGTCCTGACGATTCCCTCGTGCAGCTCGAGCGGAGGCACCACGACCTGTATCTTCAGGAGCCACGCCGAGATGAGGGCGATGGGATCATGAGCCGCGCACGATCGGCACCAACCGGACGCGAGCGTGGGCAGGCGGTGATCGAATTTGCGCTGAGCGCCGGTTTTCTTGTGATTCTGACGGTGAGCATGCTCGAATTGACGATGTTTGTGTACAACTACACGGTGCTGACGGACGCGGCGAAAGAAGGCGTGCGCTACGCCGTCGTGCATGGATCGAGCGGCTCGAATCCCTCGGGGCCGGGCGCAAGCGAAGAGGTAACCAGTACGATCCGGGCTTTTCTCGCCGCTTCGGTGCATGACGTGTCGACGACCAGTGTGGACGTCGACGTCGAGTATCCGGACGGAACCAACGATCCCGGAAACCGGGTGCGGGTCAGCGTAAGTTATCCATACAACCCGTTGTTTCTGGTGAATTGGGCGACGATGACGATTTCCGCCAATTCGGTGGGCAGGATTCAGTTTTGAGCATCCCCATGCCAGCCGCAAAACGCCGAAGAGAAGACTGGTTTGCGAGGCGCGGAGATTTCCGCTCCCATCAGGCCGGTGAGCGGGGTCAGGCCGCCGTCTTTCTGGTGCTCGCGCTCGGAATCTTTCTCATCGGGGGAGTCGGTTTCGTCGTGGATGGCGCAAACCTCTGGTTCCATCGTCAATCCGCCCAGACCGCGGCCGACGCCGCCTGTGCCGCTGGAGCGATGGACCTGCTCTCGAACGCCGCAGGAGTTACCCCTCCATCGACCACCTGGATCCCTGCAAGCGACGACGGCTCCGGATTCAGTTGCTCCGGCACGACCGGCTTGACCGGCGGCTTGCCGCCTTGTTCGTACGCGAATCTGAACGGTTACCAGGGCACAAGCGTTCTCGTCAGCTTTCCGACACTCGCGATCGCAGCCGATTGCCCGGCCGCTCCTCCGTTTTCCTTGACCGCGTGCGCCGCTAACGGCGTCGCCGCCACCCCCTACCTGCGGGTCGATATCGAAGACAACGTGCCGACGACCTTCATGCGGCTCCTCGGCGCAGGGCCGAGTTCCTCGGTTCCGGCGAAAGCCGTCTGCGGGTTGAGCAACGTGCTTTCGCCCCTTCCTATCCTTATTCTTAATCCGAACGAGGCCCGAGGCGGGGCTGCGAACACTCTTCAAACCAGCACGGGCACGCTCACCGTTCTCGGCGGGGCCGAGAAAAGCATACAGGTGAATTCGATCTCTGCAGACGATTCCTCGAACCTGGGTCTGGGCACGGGTTCGATCGACCTGAGCGGGGCCAACGCCGGCAATGGTGGAGAAATTGCGGTAGCCAAGCACGAGCCCCAGCCCCCGGGGGCAATCCTTTACGGCGCTTCAGGGAAATGGGTGGATGCCGCAGGGATTATCTCGGATCCGTTTGCCACTATCAGCGCTCCTCTCAGCCAGCCGGACGGCGCGAAGTTTCCGGAGTCTAACTGCCTGGGTAACCTCGCAAACCCTCCCTGCGACCATTACCGTCCCGGGCACTACCCCGACACCGGTTGTGGGTCGGGGTCCGGGTCAATCTGTGTAAGCGGCACACTGGCGGTGTTCGATCCGGGTATTTATTATCTCGATGGCGATTTTTTCGCCGATCCAACCTCCTGTCTTCAGTCTCTAACCACCGGTGGCGACGGTAGCGGCGGGACAATGTTCTATCTGGCAGGTGCTGCGACGCTGCACGTTGCATCGGGAAGCGCGAGATGCCCTGCTTCAGTTCCGTTGGCGGCGGCCGCCTGCCCGGGCGGAACCGTGAACCTGCCAGGCGTCCCCGTCCTTGCCGGGAACGTGCTGCTCGCTCCGTGCACCGGGCCCTACGGGGATCCATCGGGCAAAGGCACGACTCGAGGAATATTGTTCTTCCACGATCGCGCTGCACCGCCGGCCGTCCAACCATCATGGAATCCGGCCGGATCCTTCGCGTTGGTCGGCAATCTGTATTTCCACTTTTGCAACTCGCGTTCCCCTGCGAGTGGTGCAAACTGCGCCTCAACCGCATTTACCGACACTCTCAGTCTCGGAAGCGGCGCTGCTTCGTACATCGTGGGAGACATAGTGGTAGACCAGTTGTCGCTCCTGGCAGGTTCAAACATTACCGTGAGTCTCAACCCCGACCCCCAATACTACGTACTCAAGGCTTCGCTCCTTGAATGAAGATTGTTTCTAAGAATGAAGATTGTTTCTAACGTCGCCGAAAGTCGCGCGGGGCACACAGAGCGCAAAAGCGGAGGCGATTGCCGGTTGCAGGTGCAGTGATTTATGGCGCTTCTTTCGCTCGGTCTCGATCGCTATGAGCCGCAGAACTCGAAGGCCGGCGCGCATTCTGCGGATACGCCAAAACCCGTGGATGAACGCGCGCCCGGGCCGGGCAAAGCCCGGAGTCCTTCGGAAGCCAAGGCTGCCGAACCGACTGAGGAGAACGGCAGCGGAATTCTTATCGGTTCCGAAGGGCAGCAGGGCGCGGCCGGCAAGGAGCGGACCAAGACGTTCTCCGGGCCTGATGGGCGACCTGCACAGGTCTCGGGGGAGGCGTCGGCCGGTGCAGGAGGCTCCCAAGATAACTGGTCGGAAACGGGCCTGGAGATCATCCGCTCGGTCTTGCGCGATGCCGAACGAAGAGCGTTTCGAGCAGCCGGTCCGATGGGCTCGGAGACAAACCCCCGGGGCCTCGAAGGAATTCCTGAAACTCGAGAAGCCGGGACGGCTGACAATCCCACCGGTTTGCGGATTGCGGACGGCTTTTCTGAGAACCTGCGCGCTCGTCCGGAAGCCAGTCAACCGGAGCCATCTTCCTTTCAGCCTGCTGACCCGGAAGAGTCGACGATTGCGTCCCGTTCCCGGTTGAATTCAGCGGTGCGGGAAATCTCTGCGAGACTCGCTCGAGAAACAAGCGCCGCCGACGCCAGGCCCGCCTCGGAAATTCCCGCCGGCCCGACCTGGATGGCCAAGCTTGCGTCGGGACCGGAAAATCCCATATCGCCTGTTCCAGACGAGTTCGTTTCGCCGGTAATCGAAGAGCTTCGCAGGAAGCTTGAGGCGAACGAGCGTATGGATGAAGTAGCGAAGAACGGCGCACCTCCGCAGTCAGAGCCGGCCGGGAACCTGGCCGGTATACCCGTCTCTCCGCAACCCTTTCCCCGGCACAAACTCTCACCACCCGCCGCCGATCAGGGACTGGCGCCTATGCCGGTTCCCACAGAAAGCGAAAATCCCCGGCGTCCAGTGAAACCCGGAATATCGGCGCCGGGCCCGCCGCGATCCGTGCCTGATTGGACGCCGAAGTTCGCGATGTTCCGGTCGGGTTATCTTCCGAGGCGCGGTCTTCTCTATTCGATCCTCGCCCATGAGTTGGCGCTCTTTGGTCTGCTTCTGCTGATCACATACGGGGTTCCGTCTCTCCGTCAACAGAAATTGATCCCCGGCTCCGTTCCGTCGAAGGAGTACCCCGTCGTTTATTTGCCCGAAGTCGGGGGCGGAGCGAACGGGGAAAAGGGTCCGGGCGGAGGCGAGAGCAAACCGCAGCTGGCGTCGGCGGCCGCGGCGCGCGCGAGCCAGGGGCTTGCCTATCGCGGTTCGCAGGCGATTGCGTCGAACCCTCCTGATCAGGCCAACAGTTTTCAGACCGTGTTGCGCCCGCTCGCAGTGCATCCCGAGCCGCTCCGAAAACTGGTTCCCTTGCCCAACATCGTCGAGATGGGGGAGGCCCGGCTGCCTTCCGGACTGGTTCGACCAGACCCTGCCATGCCGCACTTCCAGGCGCCGGTCCAGCCGATCAGGGTCAAGCGGGAGAGCAGTCCGGGCCGCGAAGCCAGGTGGAACGTGCCGGTAAAAGCCCCACAACTTGCGGCCAAGACTGAAATGCCGAAGCTTAGCCTGGCTGAACAGCCATTGCCGCAGGCTCCCAGAATTCAGCCGAAGCCGGAAGGAAAGCCGCACGGCGCGGAGAAGCCGGCGGTTGCACCCATTCAGGTAAGCGCCGAAAAGAGAGCCAACGTTGCGGAAAAGGAGGTCGCGCCCCCGTCAACTGCGCAAGTTGCGCGACTTGAAATGCACGGGAGCGCCGTCGAGCCTTTGCTCTCGCTGAGTCCGGCGCCGCTTCCCTCTGGCGCGGCCGCCAAGGTCCCGCCTGGCGAGGTAAGCGGGCGGTTCGCGATCGCGCCCGCCGGGAAGCCGGATCCGAATGGTGTCGATCCCGGCACGCCCGAGGGGACAGCAGCGGAATCTCCAGCGGCGGGACAGGAGAAGTCTCACTCCGAGAACGCGACCACGGAACTGGCCTCGAACACGGGCACCGGCGAGGGTCATAACCCGGCAGGCGGAGGTTCGGGAAATTCGAAGAAAAATCAAGGCGACGGCTCCTCGGGTGTCGACAGCGGTTCCGGCACGACCTCGGGCGCTGGCGCCGGAGGCGCTCGAAGCAGCAACGGGCGCGGCCGAGCCGGTGCCGGCGCCGGGCGCGCGGGTACGGGTACAGGGACCGGATCTGGGGCAGGCAGCGGAGCGGGCAGCGGAGCATTTCCCGGAATCAGCATTCAGGGCGGGGAAGGGAACGGCACGGGCCAAGCTCATTCCTTGACGATCAACCCGCAAACTCCCTACCAGATGACAATCGTTGCGACGGAGAGCAGCGGCGGGGGGCTCCCGGATTTCGGCGTGTTTGAGAACGAGCGCGTCTACACGGTTTACCTTCCCATGCAGCGGACGCCCGAAGAAGCCGACCCCACTTGGACATTGCAATACGCCCTCAAAGATCCGTCCGGCGGCTACGATTCGGGGCTCATCGCGCCAACTCCGGTAATGCGTGAATGGCCGCAGATTCCGGCCGACCTTGAAAGGGCCTACGCTCACGAGCAGGTGATCGTCTATGGGGAGCTTGCGACGGATGGGAAATTGACGCACATCTCTGTTAAACAAACCCCCGATGCCCGGGTGAGTGCGCCCATCGTTCAAGCGCTCGCGAAATGGGTCTTTCGCCCTGCCCAACTCGACAACAAACCTGTCGCGACTAGGATTCTGATCGGCATCCCCCTGTGAACCTCCGGGTTCGGACGGGGAGGTCTCGATGTAACCCGTATCTTGACTGTTCTTTCGAATATGGAGCAAATTCGCAAACAAGGTATGTTTCGAGTGGCGCCTGGTGCGTGATCTCCTGCGGCTGTTGCATGATGTCATCCCATTGGCTGCCCTTGATCTCAAGATCTGAGACGCATGCCGAGTTCACGGGTCACGAGCTCCTGGTGGAGAATGGTTAAGAAAGGGTAGGGTGTTTGCTAAAGAGTGGAACCAATAGTATGCATTGGCTGAAGCGCACTGATTCCGGCCCGGTGTGGCCGTTCGTCTTGTTACTGCTCCTGACGCTCCCGAAAGCGCAGGCGCACGAGCCAGTCTACGCCCCGAAAGCCATGGTCGTGGCGCAGGAGCCTCTAGCCACAGATGTTGGGGTTACTGTGCTGCGCTCCGGCGGAAACGCGGTAGACGCGGCGGTTGCGGTCGGCTTCGCGTTAGCGGTCACACATCCGTTTGCCGGCAACATCGGCGGAGGCGGATTCATGCTGATCCGCATGGCCGACGGACGGACCACGTTTATCGATTTCCGCGAGAAGGCTCCGCTCCTCGCAAGTCATGACATGTATCTGGACGCACGCGGCAGCCCCACCAGGGATAGCCTGGTGGGCTGGCGGGCCCCAGGAGTGCCGGGAACTGCCCGTGGACTGGCACTCGCTCACCAGAAGTATGGCCGCAAGACGTGGGCCAAGCTGCTCGAGCCCGCAATCGAGCTTGCCAGAAAGGGTTTTCCGGTATCGCGCTGGCAAGCCGAATCGTGGAAACGGAGCGGCTCACTGTTATCGCAGTTTCCCGAATCGAATCGTATTTTTCTGAGAGACGGAGTCTACTACGGCTGGCAGGAGACCTTCCGCCAGCCCGAGTTAGCTCAGACGCTCGAGCGGATTGCCCGGCGCGGTGCCGGCGACTTTTACGAGGGTGAAACCGCCCGTTTGCTTGCGCAGGCGATGAAGGATCACGGCGGCCTCATTACGCTCGCCGATCTACACGACTACCAGGCAGTTGAACGCGCGCCTCTCGAGGGAGAATACCGCGGATACCACATCATTACCTCGCCTCCTCCGAGTTCGGGCGGCGTGGGTCTACTCGAGATGCTCGGGATGCTCAACGGCACCGGCTACGAGAAGTCCGGAGCGGGGTCGGCAAAGACCTACCACTACCTGGCAGAAGTCATGCGCCGCTACTACGCGGATCGCAGCGTTTATCTAGGCGATCCGGATTTCGTGAATAACCGGATCGCCTCACTGCTGGATCCGGGTTACATCGTCAGCCGGCGCGCGAGCATTGATCCGGAGCACGCGACCCCGAGTAACGGGCTCAATGCCGGGTTGCCGTCCGCAAACGAAGGCACCGATACTACGCACTACGACGTGGTCGATCAGCAAGGCAATGTAGTGGCCGTGACCTACACCCTCAATGGGGGTTATGGAAGCGGCGTGACCGTGCCCGGCGCCGGGTTCCTGCTCAATAACGAAATGGACGATTTTGCCGCGAAGCCGGGCTCCCCCAATCAGTTTGGCCTGGTGCAGGGCGAGAGAAACTCCATCGCACCCGGCAAGCGCCCCCTGTCCTCCATGACTCCAACCATAATCCTGAAAGACCAAAAGCCGTTTCTCGTGTTGGGCGCGCCCGGCGGTTCGACTATCATCAGCGCTGTGCTCGAAGTAATCGTGAATGTGATCGACTTTCACATGAACGTCGAGGATGCGGTTGACTTCCCGCGCATTCACCATCAGTGGAAGCCCGACCGGTTGGATTTCGAGCAGGGCGTCTCTCCCGATACTATTCGAGAGCTGAAGCACATGGGATATGACCTTGAAGAATCGCATCCCGCGGTGCTGGCACGGGTTGAGGCGATCGAGATGTCGGACGGACACCTTGAGGGAGGTCATGATCAACGTGGTCCGGGAAAAGCTGCGGGTTACTGACGCTCAGGTTCAGGCCGGCGTGAGTGCGACGCTCTGTTCCACGCTTACCGTGATTAGATTGTTTGTAGTTTGGCCGATCCTGCAGGTTTGATCGTTGCTACAGGCCCCCGCCCGTCGTTAGATCAACGAACAACGCAACTTCCCGCATTCTTACCCCGATAACTTAACTGAAGCGCAAATTCCTACTTCGGGAAAAATTACACTCGGGTGTTTCAACGAGGTTGATTGGGTAACCCGGTCCATCAGACAGCACTTTCTCAACGAACAACGTAAACAGATCGGCTCCTGGACATACACTTAGACCGAGACCAGCAAAGCGGGAGATTGTCTAATCCCGGACCGGCAGGGTGACAGCCATTCCTTTTTTACCGTCTCTCACCGCTTCTGCCCGGGGCCTGTGGATTCTGTTCTACGACTCCATCAGTCCTGGCGTGGCCGATCGTGCTGGTTTTACTTCTTGTTGTCTGGAGAAACGGAGGCCTTTGAAATGGTACTGGGAAGAAGATCGGAAACGAACACAAAGATGCGCAACCACACCGCTGACACATCATCCCTGATTCGGAGATCGTTATGAAAATAGTCACCCTCCCTCTGTGGAGCCTTTCCTTGTCCATCATGCTGGGGATCGCTTTCCAGACCGCCATGTCGCAGACTCCCGCAGAACACGCGCTCAACATCAACATCGGCTTCAACGGGCGGCTTGATCAGTTTCCGCACGCTGACGACTTCTACAAGCAGATGGACTTGTTCTACGCGTCCATTCCTCACGCGGTGCCCGGGAACCGTCACTGCCATACCTATATCTCCTGGGACATCGCTGAACCCAATGTGCCGGCCGGCGCCGCGAGCACGGAAGGCACGCGGGCGTGGTTTAAGTCCTGGCTGGACCATGCCGAGGGGCATTGCGCTCGTGCGCTCATCACTTTCAAGCACATAGGGGGGGTCACGGTGAACTCTCCCAACGGCTATCCCACGGTAGCGACATACCAGCATGCCATGAATCTTTTTCTGCACACAAACTGGAGTAAAGCCTGGACCGGGGCATTCGACTACACGGCATGGAACGAGCCCAACAATCCGAGGGGGTCCGGTAATGGCCTGACCGTGAAGATTCCCGCCGAGAGGGCAGCAGACTACTATCTCGCGTTGCGCGCGCTCTGCAAACCCACAAGTTGCGGGCTGCGCGGTGGAGGCAACGTCGCGGCCGGGGATTTCGGCTCCAATGGGCTGTGGAAGGACTTCGTGCAGAATTGCCCGAACGACCTGGCGGCGGCGCTGTGCGCGAACGCCAGCTATATGGACAAGTACAAGCATTGGCTGGCAACCGACACTAAGAAGTTTCCCTCTCTGGCGAGCACCTTCCGCCCCGAGGTCTTCGCCTATCACGGCTGGGACGACATCAACAACTTCCTCCACGGCAACCAGTGCACGGACCAGCAGAGGTGCACGATCCGCGCCTTCACCCGGGCGCTTTCCGGCAACAGCTGGACCGGATCGGTATTCTGGGACACGGAGGTCGGCGCCGGACAGGACGGGAAGACAAACCCCGGTCCGGTGAAACAGGCCTGTGCGGCATCGTTTCTGATGAAACTGACGGCGAGTGTAAGTCCAAGGTTCGCGCGTATCTACTACACCCGGGCATTTAACAGCGATGGTGAACACGGATCGCTATTTAACGCAAGCGGTGCCCCAAAACCCGCATTCGAGGTGCTGGTGCAGCGCAATATCTCCTACAAGCCGCCTGCCGGCCAAAGTTGTCCGTAGCGCGGTCAGGACCGCGAGGCCTGTCCCAACGTTAACGATCCTCGTTAACGATGTGGGCGGGCCTTGACGCGGGCATTCCTGCTCAGTTCCAGTATTACGGGCACTGTCTGGGTTTCAGGATTAAAGGAGCGAGAGGCGCTTGCTGAAAATCGAAGATGTCCAGCATATCGCTGGCATTCCGGTCCCTGGCCGTGAGCGGTTGAAGGTTGTAACGAGTCTCCACGAATTTCAAAATCGAGGAGTGCTCATATGTGGTGTGCGAGACACTTCCGGGTTTGACGAAAGGGGAGATGACAAGCAATGGCACACGGGGGCCCAGGCCAAACTGATCGACCTGGGGCGGTGGAACATGGTCGTAGTAGCCGCCGTAATCATCCCAGGTGAGGAAGACGACCGTGGAATTCCAATCCGGACCCTGCATGATTGCATTCAATACCTGGACTGTCCAATTCTCACCTTTGCAGATACTGCCCGGTGCTTCCTCAGAGACGTCCGCGCCATCTGAAAAAACCCAACTCATCGCGGGCAGATTACCGGTTTTGGCATCCGTAATGATCTGTTGGTTCGGCGCAAAGTCGTCGGCCCAGTTTGCGCTGTTGCGCAGCATCATCATCGCTCCGCCGCCGTTTACGTAGAGTTTCCAACGGATGCCCGCTTTCTCGAGGCGGTCCGGCAGGCCGGGAAAGTCGAAACAGGGCGTTCGTTTGCTCTTGTGTCCCTGGGCGTCCATTACGGTGACGGCCCCGACATATTCTCCATTGCAGGCCGCTCCCGATTCGCCTGACCCATTGTCGATAACGCCGCCTCCATTGTCGATCAGGCCGCCCGATTGCGCAGCAAACATGTAGAGATAGTTGGGAAGGCTCGGGCCATGGATGGACGTGAAATAGCGATCCGCGAGGGCGAAGTGCCGCGCGTATTGCCAATAGTTCGGGATCCGCTTTTCGCCAGCCTGGGTGTAGGCGGACTGTCCAGGACTGATCAAGTCAAACTCGTCCATCTTGCCTCGATTCATCGCCTCGATCGCGCAATCCCAACTGTTGCAATGCGGGGCCCAATCGGAGTCGGGAAGCGGCGTAAGCGGGACGGTGGCGCCTGTCGAAGTGAGGCCTTCCCTTGCACCGTCTGCACCGGGGAAGGTTCCAAAGTAGTTATCGAACGTGTGGTTCTCCTTGACCAGGAAAACCACGTGCTGAATCCGTGAGACGTCTTTCGCGGGGGATGCCGCGCGGCCATTTCCGCAAGAGGTGAAGAGAAGAGCGGCGGAAAACAACAGGCACAGGCGAATAACCATCCTGAGGGGCGTTACTTCGCAGATGGCGACAGAGCTGGCCCCTTTCAACAGGCAATACTTCAGGACCCTGGACACTAGGACGATACCGTGCCCTGAATCTGGTTGTTCACGCCCTGTTGAGTGCGGGCTAACAACCTACGCTCTGCTGATGTTAATAACGTGGGCCTGGCTGCCATAGATACAGGAACGCCCACAGGAGTCAGCGTGCCGCTGCCATTTACGACGAACCTAGAGATACTCCACGCGCCGTTCGCAGCGAGGTACCGGGAGGCTGTGCCTTCAGAGTCCCCCCGAGAACTCGAAGCCCCGTAGATATTCGCGGATCTGTTTCCCGCGCAGCCTATTGATACTGCACTTGCCAATAACACAACACCCATTGGCGCCGACGTCAGGAATTCTTTCATGGATGGCGCAGGCGTGGTGGCGCCTGGCGGTGGAGTCAGGTTTCCCAACAGAATGGGACACACGTATTCACTGGTCATGCGACATGACTTCTCCCTATTCCATCTCCATTTCCATGAGGCCGGGACACAACGGTTTCAGGTGCTCCCCTAGGAGGGCGCTATTTACCCGTTAACGCAAATGTGTTTTCCCGTCGTAGGCCGCTTTTGGGTTTTCAAATGTCGATCGATGGCTGCCCCAGCGACGATCGTGAAATCTGGCTTGGATGGGTTATACAGATTATCTCACAGGGTAGCGAGGGCTCGCAACTTCACGAATCGTGCCCGTCCTAGAATGTAACCCGAGGGGAATGTAACCCGAGGGAGCCCGTCGAGACACATACGATGTAACCGAGCGCGACCAGAAGACAGCTTCGGGCTATCCCTGGCTGGTACGGTTGAAGGCGCCGCCGCCGTTCGATGCCCTGGATCCGCAAACGGCTCAAACAACACCTGCCCATTTCGAGATCGAGGCTCGAAAGCAAGGTGAATTCCAAGCCCACAGGGGAATCCTTCTCTTGACTCTTGGTTCAACTCCATCCAAGCGACTTTGAGAATGCCAGCGATGCGGACCAATGCGGACCTGTCGACCCGGGTGCCAGAGAAACTAATTTGCTTCCCGGGGGCTTCCTGTAGAGCTACAATCACGATCGTTCATCTGGCGCCCGGAAACGCGCCAGGCGTTCATGCACAGGAGGCCAGAACGATGTCACGGACAATGCTTTTCCTATCGGCGGTCGTGGTTGCGGCGGGCGGCGTGTGTATGGTCGCTTCCGCCAACGCGCAAACTCCCATTCAAATCTACGGAGCCTGGCATTGCAGCAACGACTTCTGCACGTGGGGAACCGTGCGCAACATGACCGATTTCGACACCGCCAACCACTGGCTGATCGATCGCGGCGACGGCACCGGGCTCCCATCCGTCAACCTGGTTGTACTGAGCTTCGTCCAGCCCCTGAAGCTGCTGAATAAGACGACCGACTCCGGCGATATCGATGGCGTACCGGTGGGAATGAATTCCGCCGTGGTCAGCTACTTTACACAACACAACGTTCGCGTCATGCTTTCGATCGGCGGAATTACTTACACCAGCTACTGGGACCAGGCTCTGGCCCAGGACGCGACCCAGTTAGGGCTGAACGCCGCGGCGCTGGCGCAAAGCATGGGCGTGGGCATTGAAATTGATTATGAGAACAGCTCGCAGCCTAACCTGGCTGGCTTGCAGCAGTTCATCAGCGCCTACCGGTCGCAAATCCCCTACGACGCTACGGGTGCGAACCCGGCGGCGCGATTGACGATAGACCTGGCAGCGGGCGATCGCTATCTGATTCCCCTCTGTCAGGAGGCAACGGCCAGTTGGCTGCAGACATCGAGTCCCGTCCTCGATTACGCGAATGCGATGGTCCCGAACAAGCAACCCGGGACCTCGGCAGCCGAGTCCAACTGGCAGGAGCACATCGACGGCAAACCGCAGTATGCTCCTCCCATCGCCCCCCTCGCCCCGGCCAAGTTTACAGGCAGCGTTTATTTAGTGACGGGAAAAAATCCCGCCCCGGAGTGCACAAACTTCAGCGCTTCGTTAGCTAACAGCACCGGTTCCTTCGTACAAACGGCGGCGCCCACCGGCGCTGGAACAACTCCCGGCATGCTGGGATACATGTTCTGGGCTGCGGAATGCCAAGGAACAAGAAGCGTCTGTACCACACCGCCAAATAGCTGTCAGGGAGGGGTGGGCGTGGGAGCCAAGACCTACAATATTCCTATTCCCATGCCCCCTCTGCGACAAGAATAAGGGCACTGTCGGGTTGTCGCCGGCGCTGGCCTTTGTCCTTTGAATTTGTCGCGGAGCTCGCCCTCAATGGAGGTCCTGGATGGAACGATCTTGGCGGGCGCGAGGCCAACATTTCTTGAGCCTTGCATCGAAGGGATAGGCAATAGCCCCGGCGATACGAAACTTCACCGCTCAGAGAATGGGTGCAGGCGCCGCTGGGCCAATGTTGGTGTTGCTCATTATGCGGTACTAAATACTAGAGAAAGCCAACGCACTCGCCCCAACCAATTGCTTCGTGGCAGCAATCGCAGGGAGTTCCATTTCTTGAACGATCTTAAATAGTTACGACAGCGCCTGCAGAAAAGTGGTATCGTAGTCCCCCAATAGAGTTCGTGCGGGCGAACCGGTTGGTGTGAATCTCGCCCCGGTCGGGTCCCGGGCTTGAAAAACGAAGTCGAGAGTATTCATGAAGTGGACAGGATTGCGGAACAGTAGCCTGAGCGTGGGGGCAGTCATCCCCCCGGAGATGGGCGCTGATGGGGTTGAACAGGTCAAAACCAGGAGGCGTTCCATTGAAATCCGCGCAAACGCAGATTCACCGTCAGCACGGCACGATTCAACCTGTATCCGGGTTTTGCACGGGCGTATCGCTCCATAGCCATACACATCACTCCAAGGAGTCTGCAGAGTTTATCCCACTGTTCGTTCAGCGGGTTCCTGTCCTAAACAAAGTGGTCTCGTCCGCCGTGAGGCGCTACGAAGACCGTACGGGCATCGCCCTGGATTTCCACCGTATCTATTGGACGCCTCCGGTTTCCCCTGCGTTCGTTCTTCAATCAGAGACGCAACAAATCGAGGAAAAGCTGGGGATTGCTTCCCTCGTGTCCATTACCGACCATGACACCATCGCTGGGGCCTTGGAGTTGCGTCGGGGAGATGGCGCAGCCGCGATCCCTATTTCTCTGGAATGGACCGTTCCGTTCGCCGGCACATCGTTTCATCTCGGCGTGCATCATCTTCCGCCGGTTCACTCGGCCGAGATCATGAGGGAATTGTCCAGCTACACAAGCGAGCCGAACCACGAGCTGCTTGGCGATCTGCTCGCTCTACTCGGGCGTTCTCCGGAGACCCTGCTGGTTTTGAACCATCCCGGTTGTGATTTCTTCGGACTCGGCAGGGCGAAGCATGAGGCCTGTCTGCGAGATTTCCTCTCGCAGTGGCGATGCCACATTCATGCTCTTGAGTTCAATGCATTGCGGCCACCCAGCGAGAACAACCAAGCGTTGCGCATAGCGGAAGAGTTCGGCCTGCCGGTGGTCTCAGGCGGCGACCGCCACGGCTGCCGACCGAATGGAGCCGTGAATCTCACCCAAGCCCGGTGCTGGGGTGACTACGTGGCCCAGATTCGCAACGACCGGCTGAGCAACCTTCTCATCTTGCCCGTCTGCGAGGAGCCTGTTCGATTGCGGGAGCTACAGACGGTTGCCGACGTGGTTCGCCATTATCCGAATTATCGATATGGCCACCGCCAATTTACCGATCGCGTTTTCGTCGATCTCGAGGGTTACAGTTGGCACCCCTTGTCTTTTTATTGGTCCGGAGGCATGCCACTCTGGCTGCGTCCCTTGTTCTACGGGCTCGGTTTGCTGGGCAGCAACCAGGCACGCCCCGTGCTGCGATGCTTCCTCTCTCTCCTCAAAGACAAGGCGTTCACGACCTATCCCAGCGAAGTAATCAGTGCTGAGTGAGACGAAGTGGCCCCACCAACAACGAGGCCGATTCCGTCCACGGGCGATGGCGCCTGCGGCGGGGCGAGGGGCGATACTGTGTACAACATTTCCCTTTGAGGCGCCCCATCGCTCCGGGCGTCCTGGTTGCAATGCTCAAACGGCGGCGTGTTCGGATGGATCGAAGCGTATGAGGGACCTCGCTTGCCGTCGGGCCCCTACGCTGAAATCGGCGATCTCGTTGTTTCGGAAGCTGCAGGAAGGAAGGCGTGGCGCCCCATTCATCGCCTCGACGGGACGGGCATGCGCCGGCAAGCCGGACAGAGTGGTGGTTCGGTCGCAGGTCGCACGGGAGGCCGTTCATGGTTTCCACCTGCGTGAGGGCGATCAGCGCACGAGGACAGGGAGGGTATTCAGGCGGAAGCGCCGAAACAAGGCGGATTTACAATTCCCTTCGAATCGTGTGTACGAGCCAGTATGGTGAGAAACCGGGTTGGTGAAAGTCTGAGAATCGCATTCTTTCCCGATGTATACAACGAGGTGGACGGCGTTGCCAACACCAGCCGACATTTTGAAGCATTTGCGAAAGACCGCCAACTCCCGTTTCTAGCCGTCCACGCCGGACCGCGCCGGCAGGTTGTTACGACTGGCACCATAACCACGGTAGAACTTCCCCGAGGTCCACTCACCTTTCCGCTCGACCGCGCGCACGAATACGACCTTGCGTTCTGGCGATACTACCGGGAAGTGGTTAGCCTGGTGCGGGACTTCCATCCCGACGTAGTCCAGATCACGGGTCCGAGCGATCTAGGCGTGCTCGGCGCGTTTATTGCGTATAAGCTTGGTGTTCCGCTGGCTGCGAGTTGGCAGACAAATCTGCATCAATATGCTCGCAGTCGTTTGTCTTCGGTGCTGTCCGTATTTCCGGAGTCTTTCTCCACTCGATTCCTGAGCGGGGTGGAGCGATGGACTCTTCGCGCTGTAATGCGCTTTTACAAAATCCCGCAACTTCTGTTCACGCCCAACCGGGAAATGCTGGCCCTTCTCGAACAGACGACCGGCAAACCCTGTTGGTTGATGTCGCATAGTGTGGATACTAGCGTTTTCAGTCCGGAGTTCCGCGACCGGGGAACAGGCCCATTCACCATCGGCTATGTGGGACGGCTTACTGCCGAGAAAAACGTGCGCTTACTCGCACAGATCGAGCATGCGCTAGTCGCACGGGGCCACCGGGACTTTCGCATGGTGGTAGTTGGGGAAGGCGTAGAAGGGAAGTGGTTGCGAAAAAACATGGCGCACGCCGAGTTCACGGGGACCCTCACTGGCAAGGACCTGTCTCGCGCCTTCGCCAATATGGATTTTTTCGTGTTTCCGTCAGAAACCGATACCTTCGGTCTGGTGGTTCTGGAGGCTCTCGCCTCCGGTGTTCCCGCCTTGGTCAGTTCTGTCGGCGGACCAAAATATAGCGTGCAACATTGCAAGACCGGATACGTCGCGCGCAACGTCGAGGAGTTCGTCGCGTTCACCGATCTCGTGCTGACCCAGCCTGACTTACTTCCGGCGATGGCCAGGGCGGGCCGCCTGTACGCCCTTTCCACTTCCTGGGATTCGGGTTTTGAAGATATGCTCAAAGCCTATGAGCAGTATTTGTACGGGACCGAAATGGTTTGCCCTGCCCATTCCCTGGCCTCAGGAACTTAAGTCGGACAGGTTACGCAGGGCCGGAAGGCATCCACTCGCTCCGTCCTTCATGCGGTGCGGGCCGGAATCGGGCCGCTAAAACCAAACGTGTTCGACGTCAATGGCGAGGATGTTGGGGACGTTTGGGCTTGCGATTCCGCCCGGCGGGGATCTTCGTTCGACAAACCCGGGGAAATCGTAAGAAGCGGCGGTCCGCTTTGTAAGACAACGGATAACTGCTGCATTATCAGTCCAGCCGGTCTAGAAATTAACGAAATACGACATATATGGTTCCGTGTGAGATGAATCTTGAAGTTGAACGCTAAGGAACTCCGATGGACCTTCTGGGTCTGTTTCTCGACGACAAAAAACGATTTTGTTGGACGCATCTGAGGGTGCGCGTTATGATTCCTGTTTCCTGAAGTTGCGCTCACTCGTCCTGAAATCGCGAATCCGCAGGCCACTCGTTGTCAAAATAGTGAATGGAATGCTGGCTGAAGTGTGTCGGATGGCTGGTTTGTGCCGTAACTCCAACCGACCGATCAGTGAGGACGCCCTGCGAAGAATTCGCCTTTTGTAAAAAAGCGACTTCATTAAGGAACGGAGAGCTCATGAAGCGTTCAGAAGCAGACCCCGGAGCGGCGCGGTGCCGCCTATGGCGCCTCGCAGCCTTCATGGTTGCAACCCTGATTGTCACCTTCTCATATAGTCCGGCAGCGATCGCCCAAGGCGCCGGTTACTGGCATACCAGCGGCAACCAGATCGTGGATTCCAATGGCCGCCCCGTCCGCATTGCCGGGCTCAACTGGTACGGGTTCGAGACCACGGACGAAATCATACATGGATTGTGGGCGCAGGATTACCACACTATTCTTAACGAACTCAAAAGCAACGGTTACAACACCATCCGGATGCCGTTTTCGAATCAAATGGTGGAAACCCCCATCAACCCGACCAACTTCACCCAGAATGCCAACGGCCGGGCGGTGAACACGGATCTGGTGGGTTTGAATGCGCTGCAGGTCATGGACAAGATCATCGCCGCTGCCGGGGCGGCCGGGCTTAAAGTCATTCTCGATAATCATCGCTCCGAAGCCGGCAACAGCAACGAAGCTAATGGGCTCTGGTACACCAGCGCATTTCCCGAATCGAACTGGATCAACGACTGGGTCGCCCTGGCGACCCGCTACAAGAGTCTTACCGACGCAAACGGCAATCCGATCGTAATCGGCATGGACCTGCGCAACGAGCCCCACGTGCTGGCGAACGGCGCACGCACCGGCGCTTGCTGGACCGGAGATACCGAGACCGGCGGATGCCCGACCACCAATACCGCGCAGAATTGGCCGGTTGCAGCCACTAAGGCCGCCAACGCAATCCTCGCGGTCAATCCGAAGCTCCTCATTTTTGTGGAAGGTAACGACTGCTGGAATGCCTCGTGCGGTTGGCAGGGCGGCAACCTGGAGGGTGTTGCAACGGCTCCAATCCAGCCAAACGTGCCGAACCAGCTGGTCTATTCGGCTCACGACTACGGTCCGAACCTCTTTGCCCAACCCTGGTTTAACAGCAGCACCACCTTCGCCAGCCTGGAGTCGACTTGGAACATGTTCTGGGGCTATGTGAGCGAGAACAACATCGCTCCGGTCTGGATTGGCGAGTTCGGCACCACCAACAATGCAAGCGACCTGCAAGATGCAACCCCAGGCTCGCAGGGACAGTGGTTCTCAAGCCTCGTCAACTTTCTCCAGAACAATCCGAACTTCAGCTGGAGTTATTGGGCCGCGAACGGCGAAGATAGCTATGCGCTGCTCGCCAGTCAATACGATGGCATCGCCAACAGCACGAAGCAAAGCATGTTGGCCACGATGCAGTTCCCGCTTTCAACGGGCGGCGGAACGCCCGACTTCAGCCTCTCGGCGAGTCCCGCCAGTTTGGGCATCCCGCTGAACGCAAACGGCTCGAGCACGATCACCGTGACCCCGAGCGGCGGTTTTAGCAGTCAGGTAACTTTGTCGGTCTCGGGCCTGCCCACCGGCGTCACTGCGTCTTTTGGCGCGAATCCCACGGCTACGGGTACCGTCGTGACATTTGTGACCCAGGGCAATGCGGCCACGGGTCCGGCCACCGTCACCATCACCGGCGCCAGCGGTTCCTTGACGCATACGACGACCATCGCCCTCACGATCGGCACGGTCAATAACCCCAACTTCACCCTGTCGGCGAGTCCCGCCAGCTTGAGCATCGCCCAGGGCGCAAGCGGCTCGAGCACGATCGCGGTGACTCCGAGCGGCGGTTTCACCGGGACAGTGGCCTTGAGCGCAAGCGGTTTGCCGACGGGCGTCACGACAACGTTCAGTCCAACCTCGACCACAGGCACAAGTACATTGGCCGTTGCGGCTTCAAGCAGCGCGGCCACGGGTCCAGCTACCGTCACCATCACCGGCGTGAGTGGTTCTTTGACCCATACCTCGACCATCGCCCTGACGGTGAATCCTGCGAATCAGGGCGGCGGCAGCGTGACCATCACGCCCGTGATCAACGCGGACAGTCCGTATTATGTCGAAGAGGATCTGAAGTTGACCAATACTGCGCCCGTAACGGCGCTCTCGATCACGATCACCGCGGCGCGAACCACCGGGATCAGTATCAACGGCGAGTACAACACTGTCGGCGGGAGTATTACACAGGGCGCCAGCAGCACGTCGTCGACGATCACCTACACGTTCACGCTCAATTCCGGACAAACCCTGAGCGCGGGAGGCTACACGTTTGCCGCGCAGATGAATGGGACCGGTACAGCACATCCCACCAGCGGTGACACGTATTCCGTCACCTCTACCGCGGGCGGAAGGACCACGACCCAAACGGGGACCTTCTAATCGACAAGGCAGCGAGCGCAGTCAAGAAAGGGTCCCGCCAAGAACTTAGCCCGAGCCCCCTCAAGGAGCGCCCCGCGATTGGCGCCTCTCGTCCAGTCGACAGGGAACGCTCGGCGTCGAACATAAGACCATGCTGTTCGGTTTGCCGATCGCGGCCGGGCAAAGGATTCGCCACGTCCGCGAGAGCGCGAGGACCTGAAAGCGATACCGCGTGCCAGCGTATAATTTCATCTGGGCCGGAAGCGACTTCCCGGATGCGCGTCGTATCATCGACACCGCTCGATATTGCCTGTGGCTGGCAAGCGGAAGGGCCGCGGCCAACGCTCTATCTGCATGCAAGCCAGAAATCGCGCGCACCTCTAAAGGTTTTAGCCTCGTGTGTCGGTATTAGCCGGCCGGGTGGCGCGCCGTCCGCAGGCCGCGAACGCAGATTGAAAGGGTGGCCAGAAACGGCGAATTCTATCCAATGTATCCCGCCCTTAGATCCTTGACTAGTTCCGCGCCAACCTTAAGTGCGGCCTCCTGCTTTGTGAGGTTGCCCTCGCAAACCGCCGCCGACAGCGGTATCGAGCGCGATCCGCCATTCACGCGGTTGCTCCGCATCGTATCACCATGAGTTGGAAGATCATGAGTTGCCCGCGAGCCAATCGGTTTCTATGCCTGCTATTTGTGGCCGCCACGTTTCAGGGTGTTTCTGCCCGCCAGAGTGCATCTCATGACGACATGGCTGCCGAAACACTTGGCAAGGTCTCTTTCCCCATATCCTGTTCGTCGGAAGTTCAGCAGGAGTTTGAAACCGGTGTTGCCGCGCTGCATTCATTCGAGTACGAGAGCGCAATCCGGCATTTCCAGGATGTATTACAACGGGACCCTAATTGCGCGATGGCTTACTGGGGTGAAGCCATGTCGCTCTACCACCAGCTCTGGAACCCTCCTTCAGAGAAGGACCTCTCCGAAGGGTGGCAATACATAGGGAAGGCCGGGTCGGCGACGAACCTGAGTTCTCGTGAACGGGGCTTTCTCCGGGCGCTTCGAATCTTTTACAAGCCTGGAAATCAGAGTGCATATGACCGAGCCAAGGCTTATTCACAGGCCATGCGTGAGCTGCATCATCAATATCCATCGGACGAGGAAGCCACCATTTTTTACGCGCTCTCGTTGCTTGCAGCGGCCCCTCCTGGCGATACTTCCTTGGAGTCTTCCCGGAAAGCGGTGACGTTATTGAATGGGGTGCTGTTGGCTGATCCGGAGCATCCTGGCGTCGCTCACTATCTGATTCATGCGTGCGACAACCCGACTATGGCGAAAGACGGGCTCGAGGCGGCTAAGCGCTACGCCAGGATCGCTCCATCGTCCCCGCATGCTCTGCACATGCCGTCGCATATTTTTGCCCGGCTGGGGCTGTGGCAGGATGACATCTCCTCGAACCTCGCGGCCGTCTCTGCCGCACGGAAGAACCAATCGGCCGCCGAACAAAGACTTCACCCCATGGATTTCCTGGAATATGCGTACTTGCAGACGGGTCAGATCGATCAAGCTCGAGAAATAGAAGCGGCAGCCGTTGGCACGGAGAATAGAGGATTCACCAGAGGTCTGGAGTCCTATTTTTTTTACGCGCAGGCGCATTTCCCCGCACTACTCGCGCTCGAGACCCGAGACTGGAACATGGCGAAATCCCTGCAGCCGGTTCCGGGCGCAAAGCCCGGAACGCAGGCGATAACTTTTTGGGTTCAAGCCATTGGCGCTAGCCGCGCCGGGGATATGTCTCGAGCCCGGGCAGCAGTCCAACATTTGGACGAAGCATTGGCAGCCGACGAAAAACAACATCCAGGCATGCCTCGACCTCCGGTTGACGCCCGTAGAAATGAGGCCCATGCCTGGCTCGCCTTTGCCGAAAAGAATAATGCGGAGGCGTTCCGACTCCTGAAGGCGATCATCGGGTATCAAGATAGGGTGGGAAAGGGCGAAGTGGAGCTCCCTGCTCGGGAAATGTACGCCGACATGTTGCTTGAACTGAACCGGCCTTCGGAAGCGCTTGAACAATATCGCCTTTCCTTAAAGTCTGACCCGAACCGATTCCATGGGCTTTACGGCGCTGCTCACTCAGCTGAACTGGCGGATCAGCCTGCAGTAGCCGCAAAGTATTACAAGCAGCTGCTGGACAATTGCGCTCGAGCGTCCAACCCACCACGTCCGGAGCTGCAGCATGCAAAAAGATTTGTGACGCAGACCGCGCACGAGGAAGGCAGCAGGTTTGAACCTCTGAATGCTTCCCTCCGGTGTGCCAGCTTTGCCAGCAATTTCTGCAGTCGGCCCTAGCCTGCCGGCAAGCGAAGGAGCCTCGCAAGACCAGTTAAGTAGCGCAGAGAGCATCGCAATGCGACGGTTCGCCTCCTGTTGGGCGGTACGGCAGCCCTACCCCCTTTCGGCTCGCCATGGTCCGGAACTCCACAGGACGCTCAGGTAGTGGATTAACATGAGCGCGAATCCATTTGCAATCCCGAGGATTCGCGCATTCTTCGTGTTTACAAGAATGACATCGAGGCAAGCACTATGTTAAACATATGATTAATGTTCTTTCGCGGGTAGCCGGGAAATGAGGCGTCCATCTGACGGGATCAGCACCGATCCGACATTGTGGCGCGCTCGGTTGCAAGGGCTGGGCAGAAGTGCAGCCGGCGTCTGCTCTTGCCTTGCGCGGCGAGGACTACCTAAGGAAATGCCGTTGCCGTAGGGACCGGGCTGCCGATCTTGGTTGCGTGCTGTGTGGAATTGCCGTCGCGCATGTGGTTCTGTCGGCCATGCGCGGCGAACTTGTCGTGAGCTCGCGTTCCATGTGTTGTAGGATTCAAAATTGTAAGACAGGGGTCTGAGAGTGGACGGAAAAACCTGGTCAAGAGAAATCGTGCCCGTCAACGGCCCGGATGGTCTGCGCAGAATCACAATGGGCGCGAACCTTGAGAGTGTGCAGTTGAAGCCGGGGCAACTTCGAGGCTTGATCAAGCACTTTAGCGTCGGGAACCTGGAAATCAGCCTGGGCCAGTACAGCTCTGGAGCTCGAATGAGGGGGGTCCTGCATCAAGAGAAAGTCGTACTCGCAACAATACTCAATAGTGCAGGCCCGGTAACTCAGTGGTGGAAGGACGTGCTACCGGGCGCCATAGGCATATTTCCCCCGCGTGTGGAATTCGATGGCATTCATGCCGGAGCCACATATTACTGGGCTGCTTCCGTTCCTTTGCCAGAGCTTTCATCAAGGCTCGCTGGCGAGGAGGATCTGGCCGATCCGACATTCTGGGTTACGAAGCGCGTGTCCAATGTCGATCCCCTCGTCGCTGCCGAGATGCAGCGACATCTCATGGGGATCGCCTCAGGTATCGAGCGCAAATGCACCGCCCCCTCAGATCAGGCGGTTGATTTTCTCCTGCGTTCGGTCGTCGACGCCTTCGTGTTCGGCCTGACGAGCGGCTTACCGCCGAAAAGCGTACGATCTTATACTGGCGCCCGTCTCGTCAGCGAAAGCGAAGACTACATCGATGCAGCGGCCGGACGGCCCGTCCACATTTCCGAACTCTGCGGCGCCTTGAACGTATCGCGGCGAAGTCTGCATCGCGCTTTTGCTGACACATTGGGCATCGGCCCCGTCGCCTATCTGCGTTCCAGGCGTCTTTCGGCAATCCGATTGGCGTTGACCCGATGCGATCCAGCAGCGATTTCAATTGCCGACTTGGCATTCGAGTACGGGTTTCCAGAGGCAGGCCGGTTCGCCGCCTACTATCGTGCCCATTTTGGCGAGACGCCGTCGGAGACCTTGCGCTCTGGCAGGTTGCGGAAGAATTGACATGCGGCGTGTTTTTCTTTCTGTGGTTCCTTGCGAATGATGTTGAACGTTTGACCTCCGGTGGTCTCTCTGGCCTCTGGCGCTAAATCACTGGAGGCTCAGGAAGACGTACTTTGGCTGCATTCTGTCGCCCCCTCGATGTCCGTCCTTATGCAGGAGCGCAATCGTTTTCAGCCAGGCAAAGCCGTCCTTCAGTGCGCCGCGCGGGCGCGGCCCAGAATCCCGGGGCACTCCTTCACCTGAACCGCTGGGTGTCGAACCTTTCTCGCTGACCACCGGTTGCGTGCCCTCCACGGAGAGTGCTGCTCGGTAGGTTGGAGCACCGCCGTCCCTGATCAGCCGTTGCCATTGTTGACCAGCAAAGCGGGTCAACCGCGTCTCCGGATCGTCTTCGTCGATTCGTGGGTCCATTCGACCGCGGCTCGCCCCGAACGCTCGCCGTGGAATTGCCCGGTTTATCCGGAGCGGCCTTTTTTCTCCTTCGGCTGAAAGCTCTTCGCCCCCTCCCGACCTTCCAGCCGCGGGTGTCCCCTCCAACAGGCGGTCTCGATGCCTGGTGCATACGGTTGGGGCCCATGCCTGCTCATCGGCGTTCAGTCCCAAAACCAACGAAACAAACAGGTTGCGATTCCGGAGGAGCGAGTGCACGCAGCCTCATTTTGCCGCTTGGTCGAATTGGCACAAAGTGCATATCGCCTTCTTGAGAGACTGCGGTTAACTACTTCTTGCGGATGGCCGTTTCGCGGGTGGGAGAGACAATGACGAGCCCCCAAACGGCACCGGACGGAACTTTGCCGGCGAGCTCGCTTCGCCTTCGGACAGCCTGGAGACCCTGACTCGTTCCTCAAGGGTGACCATCAGGTCGAAGCCGCAGTGTTTTCTTTTCGCTCCCGTTGTCGAATGGACAGTACTCCTATGGCTGGATCAATCACTCGCGTCCTGGTGGTAGATGATTACGAGCCCTGGCGCAAGTTCTACTCAACGGTTCTTGGGAAGCAACCGCACCTGAAGATCATCGGATACGCGTCGGACGGGTTAGAAGCGGTACAGCAAGCCCAGGAACTGCAACCGGACCTGATCCTGATGGACATCGGACTGCCTACCCTGAACGGGGTGGATGCGGTTCGCCAAATCCGACAGGTATCGCCCACATCCAGGATCCTCTTCGTGAGCGAGAATCGCTCTGCCGAGGTTGTAGAGATGGCTTTGAGCACAGGCGCGGAGGGTTACGTCGTCAAGGAAGATGCAGGCAGCAAACTCTTACCGGCGATAGAAGTGGTTCTTGAGGGTAAGCGGTTTGTCAGCGCGAGCGTGGCCGGTCATCTTCTTGTTGCCACGACCCTCCATACGGCCCAGACAGTGCTCTCGTTGGCGGTCACGCTCATCTCGGGCGTCGCCCTGCACTGACAATATTTCTCGCTGCGCAGCCATGTTCCCAGACTATTTTTTGCCTCGGTGACGGGATGTTGTATTGTCCAGGATCCCCGGAGCGCCGCGGAGCGGCCATAGCGGTTTCATGCGTACGCAGGCCGGAAACGCTTCGTCAGGCTATCTCATGCTTAAGCACAACGCTGCGGAGGGGTTGGCCCCGCCGGCGATCGAACAGCTGTCATAGCCTTAGGCATCGTGTCGCTCTCTCGGGCTCCGCATGTGCCGATCCCGGATACCCTGCGGGCCCGTCATTCCCGGACTCGAACAGCAACGCGACCTCGCGGGAAGGACCTCGCTTCTCACGCGCTCTACTAGGGTGGTAGTAGCGGCAGCGCACCGATTACCGTTGCCACATTCTCTGCTCACGCTCTGGTCAAGGATCCGAATGTTTCGCTCCCGTACCGTTCGATGGTTTTGTCTCCTCATTGCGATCCCGGTCGGAAACGCATTTGCCCAAGCTCCCGACACAGCGGCCGTCAAGGGGCAGGTGCTCGACCCGAGCCGTGCCGCCATCGTTGGCGCGGACATCTCGCTGAAGAGCCATATTACGATTGTTGAGCGAAGCGCCCGGTCGGATTCTTCAGGAGGGTTCAGCGTTTCCGGCCTGCCCATTGGCAGCTACACACTGTCGATCCACAAGGAAGGGTTCTCCAACCTTACGCGTGAACTCACGCTGCTGGCCGGCACTACCGCCGATTTGAAGGTACAACTCGACATTTCCGAGGCCGAAGCACAGGTTCAGGTGACCGGGACGGCCGGGGAAGTGCGCAGCGATGAACCACAGCTGGGTGACCGTCTCGGGCCTGTCGAGATCGAACAAACCCCGCTTGCGAACCGCAGGATCACGTACCTGCCGCTGCTGAACGCCGCGAATCGTCCAGCGTTGAATCAGGGCGATGTGTTCATGAACCAGAATCTGTTTACAACCAATGGCTCCGGGCGGCGACAGACTTCCTTTATTGTGGACGGGAGCACGGCGAACGACAGCTGGGGACGGCAGACGATTTTTACCAACATTCCGCAGGTTGCGGTCGAGGAGATGACGGTCCTCGAGAGCGCATTCTCAGCCGAGTACGGCGCGACGACCGGGGGCGTTGTCAACATCGTTACCAAGACGGGCGCCGATCAATATCACGGCGATCTTTCCGGCTTGTGGCGGCCGAGCCCGACCGCCGCGAAACTGTCGGGATTCACTTCGAACAACGTGAGCAGTGGCAACCAGGTAACGACGGACTCGCTGGGTCAGCTTGGAGCTTCCTTTTCTGGGCCCATCCCCGGCAGTGGTCGCACGCAATTCTTTCTTGCCGGTGAATACAGCCGTGAGCATCGGGGTTCGCCGGTGACGGCCGCGGTCGCTCCCGGCGTTTTCATAGGACGCTATGCAGACTGGATGACTCTGCTGCGCTTAGATCATCAAATCAGTTCCACGAACAGTTTGTTCGTGCGCGCCAACACCGACAGCTTCCACGACACCAATCCCAACGGGGCGGTGGGCGCCGGCAATCTGCCGTCCGTGGATCGCGTTTTTCGGCGCCGAACCTACTCGGCAGAGATTGGCGAGACCTCGGTGCTCTCTTCTCGCCTGCTCAACACGGTGCGGGGACAATTTCAGCTCGGCTCGCCCATCACCGAGTTCGATCCAGTGGTCTTAGGGAAGCAGGTCACGGTTCCGATCGCGAGCCTGTCTTGTCCAGCCGCCACGCCGGGCTGCTCGACGACATTTACCTCGGGCACTTCGCAATCAGCACTGCTCCGGAACCGCCAATACTCATTCGACGAGACCTTGGCGGCTGACTTCGAGCGCCACCAGGTCAGGTTTGGGGCAAGCGTTGTCGAGGCGCACAACGGCGGCAATAGCAAGGAATTTGGCGGGCCCATCCCCCTGGGACAATTTGCCTATAAACCCTGCACACAAGCGCCGAGCGTTTGCGAAACGACGTTTCTGAACGACATCGAAAACGTGCAGAGCTACACGCAGAGTTACGGAAACGCGGCGTACACGGTCGACGACCTAATGTGGTCGCTGTTCGCCCAGGACAATTGGAAGCCGAGGCCCGACCTCAGGCTGGACCTCGGCCTGCGATATGAGCAGCAGACATTCACGGACGCGCGGAAGAATTTCGCCCCTCGGATTGGCATGGCATACGACTGGCGCGGCGAGGGAAAGACGGTCCTCCGCAGCGGCTTCGGGATCTACTACGCCCAGGTAGTCGACAATTCCCAGGCCAATTACGCTCTGACGGGTCCCACGGGGTTTTTCAATTACACGGCCGGACCCGGGCAGATCGGCTTTCCAACCAGCGTTTCGTCCGTGCCGTTCCCCGCATTCCCGGCCGGCGCGGTGCCGCCCGTACGAAGCCTCTACATACGCCCGGGCCGCGCTTCCTACTACAACCAGTTTTTCCCGACGTCGGTGCTGCAGGGATACCCGGATGCACTGCTGAATCCGTATTCGGAGCAGTGGACGCTCGGTGTAGAACGTCAGCTCGGCAAGGGCTGGGTCCTGGGGGTTGATTATCTGGGCTCGCACATCGTGCATGGGCTGCGGCCCCTTGACGTGGATCCACCCGCGCCGTTCATCCGGACCGCCCAGGGGCAGACCCGCAGCGCTCAGGCGGCCAATTGCACGCGCCCCCTATGGGTCAAGTTCTATGCCGACGCCGGCCGAACTTGCGACCCGGAAGCGGCAAACCCGCCGCAGCCCGCCTACGCCGGGATTCAGACGGACGTGAACGACGGCTTCGTCCACTATGAGGCGCTGAACGTGAATCTGCATCACCAGTTCGCACAACGGTTCGCCATGCTCGCCAGTTACGTCTATTCGCATGCCATCGATAATGTCGATCCAGACGCGCCCGGCGGGAACCCGAACGATCCGAACTTCACTGGCGCGGAAGAAAAGGGAGATGCGATTTTCGACCAACGCCATCGGTTCGTCCTCAGCGGCACCCTCCATGCGCCGTCAGGGTTTCAGGTCGGCGGTGTCGCGACGCTCGCTTCAGCCCTGCCATTCAATTTTGTGACTGGCGGCAACAACAGCGGCGATCCGGGCGCGACGACCGACCGCCCCGTCATCCACGGCGCCGTCGTGGGACGCAATACCGGGCGAGGCCGCGCGACCTACGATTTCTCGCCTTTCGTCGAAAGGGACATTCCGCTCCTCGGCGACCGTTTCCGCATCGAGGCGCGAGCGGAGGCTTTCAACGTCTTCAATCATGCAAATTTTGTCGGCTATGCGGGAACCTATGGGAATGCGGCCGCGCCTGCGGCAGGCTTTGGACAGCCGCTCACCGGCATTACGAACCAATTGCCGGCGCGCTCGCTCGAATTCATGGTGCGATTGATGTACTGAGGCTCGATGGCGTATGCTGAAGCCCGAAAGAGCGCCGGATGGCACCAGGGAATAACAGCTACGGGTTCAAGGAGCCTGAACTGGGCCCTTTAGAGACCCATCTGCTCGGGCTGCTGTGCCGCATCGAAGAGGCTACGGTGCGAGAACTGCTTGCGTCCGGGGAGATTCAGGCGGCTTACACCACAGTCATGACCACGCTTGATCGTTTGTATAAGAAGGGCTTTCTCGACAGGGAACCCGATGGCGGACAGGGACGGGCATTTCGTTATCGCCTGAAGCAGGGGCAGAGAGAAATCTATCAGGCAGTGCTCGGCTCTGACCTGAGCCGCATTCTGCGCTCCGCGCCCGATCCTGCTTTGCCGGTGTCCTTTCTGGTCGACACTGTAGCGGAGCATGACGCTGCGCTTCTCGATGAGCTCGGTCGGGCCGTAAATCGCAAGCGCCAGCAAATGCGGAGAGGAAAGCCGTGAACTATCTTCTTCTTCTGGCGCTGTTGTCGTCGGCGCTGTTCTTTCTGAGCTATGTATTGCTTTCCTCCGCCCTGGCCGTTTTCTGGCAGTTGATTCCGAGGAGAGTCCTCGAGTGGAACGACGCGGCACTCTACGGCTTGCGGATTGCCCCTCTTGCTGGCGCGATCCTGATTGTGGGATTCTTCGTCCTTCCGTCCTTTCTCTATCTAGAACCTCTTCATACGGCCGAGACCCTGAGCGGCGCCGCCCTCGGTTGCGCTTTCGGCGGATTTGTCGTCGCGACGACCGGTGTGATGTCCGTGTTTCTCGCCTGCTGGCGGACGGCTCGATTGGTGGCCGCGTGGACGAGAGCGGGAGGCGTATCCAAGCGAGACTCGGATTCGGCTGTGATTGAGATTCATACGTCAGCCCCAATGCTTGTTGTCGCGGGCGCGTATCAACCCAAGCTCCTGATTTCGACGGAGTTGCGACGCGTGCTCGCGCCCGGCGAGATGCAGGCCGCCGTTGCACATGAATGGGCGCACGTCAGCCGCCGCGACAACCTCAAGAAGCTTGTCCTGCGCTTTGCCCGGTTCCCGTTTCTCGCGGGACTCGAACGTGCATGGCAGAACGCCGCTGAACTCGCAGCCGATGATCGAGCGGCCACGAGCGAGGTCGCGGCTCTCGACCTGGCCTCGGCACTGCTCAAGGTGGCCGACTCATCGAGTGTGCGGCTACCGGATCTGGCAATGAGTCTGGGTGCCGAAGGCGGCGAAGCGCTTCGTGTGCGGGTCGAAAGGCTTCTCTCATGGAAGCCGGGTAGATACCGGCAAGGGTCGGTTTCAAGGTTGTGGAAACCAGTGGCGCCCGCAGTTCTTCTATTGGGTATCGGCTATTTGCCGTTACTAAGGCACATACACGAACTCACCGAATGGTTCGTCCGCTGATTCGAGACAGGCCGCGAGTTGAGATTTCCGCGCGCAGCTGCCACGGAATCCTTGAAACAAACTCCTGCATGCGTCTTTGGACTCGAGCCTGATCTTTTCCGGACGCACGGGTTTAGCGAAAGGCGCGAGCGGAGGGCACTATCCGAAAGTTTGCCAGCCGCGGCTACAGACCGAGTTGGCTCAAACCAGGGTGATCATCCGGCCGGCGTCCCAGTGTCCAGTGATATTTCCTCTCGGCTTCCCCGATGGGAAGGTCATTGATGCTGGCAAGCCGCATCTGCATCAGCCCTTCTTCGTCGAACTCCCAGTTTTCGTTTCCGTATGAGCGAAACCAGTTTCCGGAATCATCATGCCACTCATAGGCGAACCGGACCGCTATCCGATTCCCCCCAAAGGTCCACAGCTCCTTGATGAGACGGTAGTCAAGCTCCTTAGACCACTTACGTTTCAGAAATGCGATGATTTGTTGCCGCCCATCCAGGAATTCTGCGCGATTTCGCCATCGCGAATCCGGCGTATAGGCGAGGGCAACTTTCTCTGCGTCCCGAGTGTTCCATGCATCCTCGGCAAGCCGCACTTTCTGGGTTGCCGACTCGTGGGTGAATGGGGGAAGCGGCGGGCGGATCTTACCGCTGGGATTGGCCATTTTCGCTCGATCCTCGGAGGTAACTTGGGTTGCTATCGTTCATCATGACGATGCGGTAAGCGGAGACCGGCGGAAGCAGGAAATGGCACCAGGGATCCCCGCCTCCCTTCAAAGGATTACTTAAAAGGCTGAGCAGCGCTTGAAGTCTCCTTTGTTTCCATAAAGCTGAGGGAATCGAACCCCACTCCGCCGGGCCTCGGGCCTTCGAGCACCACCATCAATCCTTCCTGGACGAGCCTGCGCACTAACGTCACTTTGCCCTCCTCATCCAAATCCCCGGGGAGTTCTCTCACCAGAAATCTTGCTTCCCGGAGCGCGAACCTTGCCGCTTCTTCCGCATGGGTTGGAAAACTGATCTTTCGTCCACAGGCATAGATGGACGCCGACGTCCCCTCTCTGCGAATCAGATAAACCGTGTCCCTCCGCGCCCCCACCCAGCTATCGGACGTTATGTTGTCCACGAGCGAGATCTGGCCCATCTGTCCCCGAAGCAGTGGTGGACAACCCGCAATCCACTGGTCGGTGAAGCGGTCAAGCACTCCGTCGAGGTTCGATTTTGCCGACAGCCGCCCGAATAGGTCGTGAAGGGTTTCTCTTGCGTTTGTCCTGTCGAACTCCTCTCGTCCAAAGCCTGGAGGCAACGACTTGCGAAAGGCGGAATCATTCAAACTGGCTTCGGAGACCAATTCCAACAGGAAATCGGCCCAGGTGTAGCAGAGCACGCCGAGCGTGATATGCAGGGACAGGTCGTTACTCGATCGGGCATCGTGCACTACGCCGCGAGGAATGTAGGCCACATCGCCGGCTCGGAGTTCAAAGTCCATGCTTCGAGGACCTTGCCCGACGACGGCAGGATCAAAGTCCTGCCCTCGCAAGGGCAACTCAAGCGGAGTTCCGTAGATGGTCCAGCGTTTCGAACCGGTAACCTGCAGCACAAAGACATCGTGCGTATCGTAATGGGGTTTGGCGCCTTGGGCCCCGGGCGGGGTCAGGTAGGCATTCGTCTGCAGGGGGAAGCAAAGTTGGCTTTCCAGGCCGCGGCAGAGAGACGTGAGCGCGGGAATTAGCGTGTCCAGAAATGCCAGAACGACGGTCGATCCTTGCTTAAAAAGTTGATACACGGCGACGACGTCGAGGGCCCCTGCCACCGTGTAATCTGCCGAGGAAACTTCTCGGTCTGCATTTTTAAGGGTGATATTGGGGTATGTGAGGTTGAGCGTAGTGATGGCGCGGTCGACGTCATCCAACGAGAGGAGCCCGGAAAAATAGTCGCTCTGATTGCGCCGGACCACGAGCGGCCGCTTTTCCCAGTATTGTTCGAAAAATGTCTGTTTTTCTGTAGGATCGATCAACCACTCAAGCGAGGGTTTAGGCTGCGACGGTGGCAATAGAGTTCCTCCGGTTGAGTAGCAGGTCTCCGGTTCAGCGCAAAGCCGAGCCTTTTCAGGCGAACCAACGCCCAATCGCAACGGGTTCCCAAGTCTTTCCCGGCGCCGAAATTATCCGTGAAAATCGGATCCGCTACTTGGACTTACTGGGCTCTGCGGATTTGGCCTTGTCGGGGTCTTGCGCCTTCGCCTTGTCGGGATCCGCAGCCTTCGCTTTACTCTTACCCTTGCCCTTGGCTTTGCCGGCTTTGGCTTTGTCGGGATCTCCCGCCTTCGCCTTATCAGGGTCTTGAGCCTTGGCTTTGTCCGGCTCCGCGGTCTTCGCCTTGTCGGGGTCTTGTGTTTGCGCCATGCTGCTTCTTCCGAGCACCAGCGCTGCCGCGCCCCCGACCAATACCGCCCCCGTCGCCGCCAGAAAGGACCGGCGGGGAAGGTTTTTTTCGGTGACAATGTGTTCGTCTGTCAGAGACCGACGCGGCTCTTCGTTCGTGTTCTGGTTGTTCATGATCACGCCATCCGGTTTCGCCATTGGATTTGCTCCTTTTTGTCGCTCTCGAAAGGTGCGCGCTTCATCATAAAGTCCCGTATTGCGCGTGCGGATCCGGCCCCAGGATTTGCTCAAGCGAAACTTGTGCTTCCCGGTCCAGGCCCCGAACGCTCCGGGGAGTATACAACTGTTCCGGGCAATTTGTACGACGAGTCTTAATTCTCGGCGACCATTCGTGTTTTCTTCGATTACCGGCCCCGAAGGATTTCATCCTGGCCGTGCGGCGGGCTTCGCCCCATTCACTGAACCAGCGCATTCACAAATATCTCCCATATCTAAGATTGCGACTTGAACCATAAAATGGCAGTATTGGATCATGAAGTGGCAGCGCGATGTTGAAGATGCGGTGGTTCGCACGTGTTGCATCGGAAGCATAAATTGGCAGTATTCTCGCGCGCGCTGCCGACCCCCCCTCTTACTGTATTAAGCACCTTGTCAAACTACGGCAACGGACTGGGGTTGCAGAATTGCCGGCGCTCCGCCGACATGATGGAACCGGCGGGAACACCACAGCCGGGCATGAGTGAGCGGCCAGCACGATCGTACATCGACTGGTTGTTGCGGGCGCGAGTGACGGCCTCCATACCATTGCCTGGCACGACGCCGCTGTGGTAGCCGGTCTTGCCTATAAACGAAATCACCTCCGCTAAATTGAGCTGGCGTGCAGCGGCATCGCGGCCGTCCATGATTTTGTCGTGGTAGGTCGAAATGAATTTCGCGAGTGCGGCGGGGGGGCTCTGCCCGAGATACGGCTCGGCAAAGGGTAGGTCGAGTTGTGCGTTCGAGAGCGACTCGCGGAAGCCATTGTCGATGGTTGGCCAATTCGCGTGTATGGAGGCCGCGAGCGTTTCCACTGCGGCGGGACCGGGTGGAGGTCCTGGAACGTTGAAAAGGCGCGCGGCTTTGCGGTTGGCCTCGACCAGTGCGCGGACCGTCTGGCGCGTGACGAGATACTGTTTTGCCGGATCTGAGACCACCACTGGATCATGGGAAGTGACGATGCGCGCTGCGGTTGCGGTCAAAGGTTGGGGGGTCAACGCCTGCAGGGAACTGAACGCGATAGCTCTTCGGGCGCTTTGCAGAAGGAGCGCCATCTCGATGGGCGTTCGGCCTTTCATCAGTATGGTTAGTTGCTCGGATTCGACGGCCGCGGCTTTCGCTGCCTGCGGCGTGGTGGCGAAGCTTTGGCGCACGGCGGCCTCGATTTCAGCTTGCTCGGGCGGTGCGAGGGGCGTACCGCCGCCGAGGAATTGAACGAGTGCTTCGTCTCGGGTTGTGATTGCTCTCAGATCGGTTTGTTGGGCGTTGAGGGTGCTCGAAAAAAGTGCGAGGGCCAGGATTGCGAGGAGGGTCGGCTTGTCTTGGTAAGTCCGCATTGTTTGGCCAGTTTGGCACAGAAAGTCGGCTCTGCACAAGATTCCAAACTGTTGGTGTCGCTTTCCTCTAAAGACTAAGACTGGTTTCTACATCCACAAATCTGTGAACCGACGACCTACCCATTTCAGCGTGATACGACCGACCGGGAAGCCTAAATTGGCAGCTACTGCCATTTTATGGTTCAAGTTACAAAGATCGACGGGAGGGCATCTGCAATTTCGTGGTAGGGTGGTGTTTCGAAGATCGTCAACCCGCTCTGCCGCCGGCAAAGCCGCTGGCAGGTCTATCGAGGCCACATGCCCCCGCATTCCACCAACCGTCAAAATAGCACGGCGATTCGAGTCCTGCGAGCGCTCGTAATGGCGCTGCTGATCCTGGTCGTGCGGATCGACGTCGGGTCCTGTCAGTCCCAACCATCCGTTGAACATCCTAAACGCTTGACTCCGCCAACGCGTGATCCGAATACGTCCGGTTCCCTCGCTTTCAAGGAGCTGGCAGACGGCGAGAATCCGCCGCCGAATGTCGACGGCAATTTCATCCTCGGACCCACGCATCCTCGGGCCCTGGGTCTTGCCACGGCGAACCAGCTGGCGAACGGGACCGTGATCGAGTTCACGATGAATTCCGCCGACAGCAAGATTTACCCTGGCATCGCCCGGGACGCGAATACATTCGGAACGGTCGATCCGGCCGAACCCGCCAAGCTCGTGGTGAAGACAAGCCGCCCCGCTCCCTATACCCGCAGGGTCGCCGTTTATGTCCCCAAGCCGTATGTGCCGGGCACGGCGGCGCCCTTGATTGTCGGCGCAGACGGGCCCGACCGGTTTCTTTTTTCGACTCTCGACACCCTGATCGCCGAGCGCAAGCTGCCGGTCATGATTGCCGTTTCGATCAGCAACGGAGGCGGAGACGCCCAGGGAAGTGAACGCGGGCTGGAATACGACACGATGTCGGGAACCTATGCTGAGTTTGTTGAGCGGGAAGTCCTGCCGCTTGCTGAAGCCCGGGCTCATGTCAAGTTCACAAAGGATCCGGAGGCAAGGGCCACGATGGGAGCGAGCTCAGGGGGCGCCTGCGCCCTGAGTATGGCCTGGTATCATCCCGAGCTCTATCACCGGGTGCTCGCCTACTCGGGCACCTTTGTCAACCAGCAATGGCCTTACGATCCGCAAACACCTCACGGCGCCTGGGAGTTTCACGAGCATCTCATTCCCGAGAACCCGGCCAAGCCAATCCGCCTATGGCTCGAAGTCGGCGATCGCGATCTTCTCAATCCCAATGTGATGCGCGACGGCATGCACGACTGGGTTGTGGCCAATGAAAAAATGGCCGGCGTGCTCGCCGCGAAGGGCTATCGTTATCAATTTGTGTTTGCCCGCAACGCGGGCCATGTTGACCGGGGGGTTGTCCAGCAGACGCTCCCGGAGGCGCTCGAATACCTTTGGCAGGACTACCTTCGGTCGAAGCCGTGACACGCCGAGACCACCCCTCCGGCGGTCGCGGCCGGCAATTTGCCGGCGATCGGGCGGGCAACCGTGAATTGAGGGCGTCATGTCCTTTGGGACGGGCCTCGACGCGGCGGCTTAAACACAGCGCTCGAGAAGGGAAGCTTAATGGGTTTTGAGTACCAGGAGAGGGCGGGCGCCCGAGATGCGGACATCGAGCAGATCAGCTTGCCTGCGCATCTCACCTTCCACTCTTGTGACCCACGATACTCCGTGGCCGCTCAATGTCGACGAGGCCAATCAACCATGAGTTCCCGCCGCTTCGATTGGTGGGATTCTGCACGGGGAAGCCGCCAGGTGACACCAACATTTAGCCCGCAAGACACATCTGACGTGCAGGCTTTTCCGGGATCGTCATGACCGACGCAGCGTGCAAGCGAGTGTCTGTAAAGGAGCATCATGCGAATACTGCTTTACAACCCTGACAACGGGGTCACCCGCAACTTCATGCCCCACCTCTGGATGTTCCTCCTGCAAGCCCTCACACCTTGCGGACACGAAGTGCTGCTGATCGATGGCAATGCCCAACCCATGGACGAAACTCAAATTACGCAATTCGTCCGCGAGCAGAACATCGGGCTGGTTGGTATCGGCGCCATGACCAGGATGGTCGCAAGAGCGTATCGCATGGCCGACGCGATCCGGGCGACGGGAGTTCCTGTGGTCATGGGCGGGCCACACGTGACCGAAGAGGCCGACGAAGCTCTCGGCCGCGATGGCGGCCCGCGCCATGCCGATGCTGTCGCCTTGGGAGAAGCCGATGAAACCTGGCCGCAAATCGTGGAGGATGCCGTTCGCGGCGAGCTCAAGGAGATCTACGCGCCGGTTGATGGCATGGGCAGGGAGCGCAAGCCTTCCCTGAATCCCTATCCCGTGATTCCGTGGGACAAGCTGGATCTCCGCCAGTTCAATCTGGTTCCCAAACTGATGCACCCCTGGCTCAAGAATTTTCGGGAAGGCTGGGGATCCTTCCGGATCGTGCCGGTTGAATCGGGGAGAGGCTGTCCTTACGGCTGCGAGTTCTGCACGGTCACCGGATTCTTCGGCGACTCCATTCGCTTCCGCACCAATGAAAGCGTCGTCAACGAATTGCTCCTGCTGAAGGCCCGCGCGCGTAAAGAGCAGGGCCAGATCGCGGTTTTCTTTATCGACGATAACTTTGCCATCAATCTGAAGCGCACCAAGTCGCTGCTGCGGGACATCATTGCGGCGAAAGCCCAGGTCTTCTGGGTGGCGCAGATCAGCGCCAATTTGCTGCGCGACGAAGAACTGGTCGATTTGATAGCCGGCTCCGGAGGCAAGTGGATCTTTATCGGCATGGAGTCGATCGATCCCGCAAATCTGAAGGACGTGAAGAAAGGGTTCAATAAGCCCGGCGAGTATGCCTCGGTGCTGGAGCGCCTGGCGAGACGCAATATTTACGCGATCACTTCCTTCATCTTCGGCATGGATAACGACACTCCGGGGGTCGCCGAACGGACCTTGCAGCAGGTACGCACCTGGCCTCCAGGCCTGCCGATCTTCGGGCTGCTCACGCCGCTGCCCGCCACGCCCCTATACAAGCGGCTGGAGGCCGCCGGACGGCTCACGCGTCCCCGGCACTGGAAGGATTTCGTTCCCTTCACCATGGCGCATACTCCGCTGAAGATGACGGTCGAGGAAGCGCATGCCGAACTGAACTATGGCTGGGCAAACTCCTACAGTCCGGAAGCGCTGGCACACGCGGTTGCGGCGCTCGACGAACGGCATCTGGGTGATCGCGTCAATATTTTCCTGGCGCGTCTTTGTTTTCGCGGAATCTATTTTCCGATGTTGAGAAAGTCCTCGTGGCTGCGGGTCGTGATCGAGAACCGCCGGACGATCCTAGGGCTGGTCAAAGGGGGAATGTCCCAATGGATGCGCCCGCGAAAATTTACCAGCCAGGATTCCTTTGACCTCGCAATGCCCAAAGCGAGCGGCGAAGCGGGTACCTGCGAGCACCGGTGAACCGGCGGCGGGCCCGGCAGTACTGGTCGTCGGGCGCCGAGGCTGCCAGGGATGTCCGGACCGTCCCCGGCTCCCACGCAGGACGCCGCTCGAAGGTTTCCGCGCGGCGACCTGGGACGCAATATGCGGGTGGCGCCACTATTGCGGGCGGGAGTTCAGGTCCCGGGACAACATAAGTTTTAAAGTCACCCGGTCCGCGCCTCCGCTCCAGCCTACACCAACCCCGGTCTCAACATTCAACACTCCCCCGCTGTGGTCGACCACGGCCCAGGTTTCGTGGAACTGCTGGTTGGAAGGAACGAAGCTTCGCAGAGGGCCAAAGCCGTCGTATTGTTCGGCCGCCACACTCCACGCGTTGCTCAGATTGTAGGCAACGCGGCCGGCCGGATTGAACGCGAGACTCTTCGGGCCGCCAATGTAGTCGGTATCGAGGATGGGATTGTAGATGAGGTCCCAACGGCGAAGGTGGACGCCGAAGATGGGCCGAAGCTCCGAGGTGATGCGTCTCGGTTCCCAGTACAGCGCATTGACGCTGAATTCAAAATTCAAACCCCAGAAGACCGTCCGGTCGTGCGCGTGCGGACGAACGAACAACTCGCGGATTTTAAAGCCGTTAAGGGTTGCGCCATGATTGGTTGAGTTGAGGCTGTAAACCGGGAGATACAATCCCTGTTCGAACCAGGGCCTTACGCCGTACGCCCATTCGACCGCGCCGTTAACCGAGTTGTTGGCGATAATGGCGCTGGGAAAAGCGGGCTCCTTCCGGCCGATGGGAGTGAAGTTGGTATGGACCATCAAATTGAAGATGCCCGGCTCGGCAATTTCCGCGTCGTAGACTTGGATTTCGTCGGTTTGCGCGAAGGCCCCGGGCGGTATCACGCCCAAACCGATCACAAGAAGCAACAACCGCGCGCACGATGGCAGCTCGTGAGATCGCCTCACTTTAGTCTCCCGGCAATGAGATCTCTCGCCCCATGGACCGCCGGTTCGGCACCCTCGGGTGGCCCGATCGAAATGGTCGACGGGAAACCGGCAACCGCACCGAAGGCATAGAATCGTTTTTGTCCGATCCCATTGAACGAGGTACCTGTGTGAACAGCTGCCAAGTCAGAATCGCCGCGTGGTCTTGTCTCTTCTTATGCCATCTGGCCAGTGGCCAAACCAACTCGACGAACTCGCCGGAAACGGGCCTTACCGCCAACCGTGTTTTCGTCGAAAACTGCGCGCGCTGTCATGGCGCAACCGCCAAAGGGCGCAATTTCCGCGGGCCCACGCTCGTTTCTGAGAAAATTGCGAATCGGTCCCCGGACGACCTGCGCCAGATTATCACGAATGGCAAAGGCCACATGCCGAAATACGGCAAGAAACTCACACCGGATGAGATCGATACGCTCGTCCAGCAGATCCGAGCTCTAAACCGCCAATAGCCCAAGGTATCGCGGTTCTCGGGTGCTAGCATGAACAAATTGTCATGTAGCAGAAATTCCTTTTTTACCTCGCTCCGCTACTGTCGAGAAGAGGCGTGAGGAAATTTTCGCGGTGACCAGAAGGGAATCAGGGGATGAGAATTGCCGGGGTCGCGAGCGCGTTTCCTAAGAATTATTACCGGCAGGAAGTCATTCGAGACGCGCTGAAACGCGGTTGGGAAGGAAAGCTCGAAAAACCTCAATTGCTCGACAAACTGCACGCTCTGGTGGGCGTGAAAGGACGGTATCTGGCTTTGCCGATCGAGCAATACGAGCGGCTCGATACCTGGGGCAAGAATAACGACGCGTGGATTTCCTCCGCCGAGGAACTCGGAAAGCTTGCCCTGTGCAGAGCGTTGAATCGCGCGGGAATCGCCGCCGGCGATCTTGGGGCGATTTTCTTCACCACCGTTACCGGCGTTGCCAGCCCCTCGATTGACGCCAGGCTCATGAATCGGATGGGGCTCTCCCCCCATGTGAAGCGGATTCCTCTGTTTGGCCTGGGCTGCGTCGCGGGTGCGGCCGGAATCGCCCGGGCCAGCGATTATGTGCGGGCTTTCCCGAAACAAACCGCAGCTCTGGTCTCGGTGGAACTCTGTTCACTGACCTGGCAAAGAGACGACCTTTCCACCGCAAACCTGATTTCAACCGGCTTATTCGGGGACGGCGCAGCGGCGGTCGTTGTCGACGGGAGCAAAACCGTGCAGCAGGGGCCAACCGTTTTGGCCACGCGGTCCGTCTTCTATCCCGATACCGAAGATGTCATGGGCTGGGACATTTCCGAAAAAGGCTTCCGCATTGTCCTGTCGCGGGACGTGCCCGAACTGGTGCGCGCGCACCTGGCGCAGGATCTCGACGATTTTTTGGGCGACCACGAGCTCTCTCGTGACGATATCGGGGCGTGGATCATGCACACGGGCGGGCCCAGGGTGTTGGAAGCCACGGAGGAAACTCTCGGTCTCCCGGAAAACGCGCTGGCTGCATCCTGGGAGTGCCTGGCGAAAGTGGGAAACCTGTCCTCTGCCTCGGTTCTGCTGGTTCTTGAGGAATTCATGGAGCGGCGCCGCCCCGAACCCGGAACCTTGAGCATACTGGCGGCGATGGGCCCGGGTTTCTGCTCTGAATTCGTCCTTCTCGAATGGTAGCTATGTATTGCCACAGTCTCTGTGATGCCGAAGTGTTCATCGCGGGCGGCGGACCTGCCGGTTTGGCGGCCGCGATTGCCGCGCGGCAAGCGGGGTTTCGGGTCACCGTGGCCGATGTCGCGCATCCTCCGATTGACAAGGCTTGCGGCGAAGGCATTATGCCCGACGGACTGCGGGCGCTCTCGAGGCTCGGTGTCCACTTGCCGGCCGATCAGACATTTCCCTTCCGCGGTATCCGGTTCTCTGACTCGGATTCCGCGGTGGAGGCGAGTTTCCCCCAGGGAAACGGTCTGGGAATCCGCCGCACAAGCCTTCATCAGATTCTTGTGAATCGCGCAAAGGAGCTGGGCGTGGCGATGCATTGGGGCACCCGGATCACCGGGATCACCGCCGACGGGGTCTCGGTGAACGGGCGCAACGTTCGTTGCCAATGGTTGGTCGGCGCCGACGGACAGAATTCCCGCATTCGTCATTGGGCGGGGCTCGAAACTCCGCAGCCGCCCAGGCAGCGTTTCGGGTTCCGCTGTCACTACCGGATGGCCCCCTGGTCGGAATTTGTTGAAGTCTGTTGGACCGACCGGGGACAGTTGTACCTGACCCCGGTCCATAGAGAAGAGCTTTGTCTCGCCCTCGTCACCCACGAACCGCATATCCGCCTGGAACATGCGCTGGCGAGCTTTCCCGAGATAGACAGCAGGTTGCATGGCGCCGAGCGCATCACCCGAGAGCAAGGCTCACTTTCACAAACGCATTCCTTGGCGGTGGTTTCGAAAGGACATCGAGTGCTGGTGGGGGAGGCCTCCGGCACGGTCGACGCCATTACAGGTCACGGGCTGTCGCTGGCTTTTCAGCAAGCACACCTGCTGGCTCTCGCCCTGAAAAACGGGGATCTTACCGAGTACCAAAAGGCGCATCGGAAGATCGCGAGACTTCCTCATCTCATGTCGCGACTGATGCTCCTCATGGACAGAAGTCCCCGGTTGCGGCGGCGGGCTCTGCGCGCGCTCTCGCGCGATCCGTCCTTGTTTGCCCGCCTGCTCGAGATTCACACGGGCGCAATTCCACCCTTTGGATTTGGAGTACAGCGCACGTTGGCTCTCGGATGGTACATCTTTGCCGCGTAGCACCCTCCAATAGGTCAATCGTTCGACCCCTGGACCTGGACCCATGCATATTTGGTGGCCCATGCCGGACCAGGCCGGCACGGAGGGAGGAACAAACGAGAGGCCGAAAGCGGCACAAACGGAATGATCTCGCGATGACGAAGCTCAAGACATTATTTTTTCCGCGCCGGCGGGCTGGCGGACGCTCGTGGGCAATGTCACGCTGATTCTCGCGCCGCCTTCGGGGCGATCGGAAATTTCAATGTGGCCGCCATGCGACTGGACCACCGCGTCTACGAACGCCAGCCCCAGCCCGTGGCCGGGAGAATGTTTTCCTTTGACAAAGCGTTCAAAAGCGCGTGCCCCTAAATCGGGAGGGAACCCGGGACCGTTATCCTGGACCACCAGTTCAGCGGTCCCGTCCCGGGAATGCAAACTGACGCGGATCTCGGAAGGCGCCCGCAGGTGCACCAGTTCGTTTTCGAGAAGGTTACTGATACTACGATTGATCAGGGTCGGGTCGGCGTCAATCCTAACGTTCGCGGCCACATCTGCGATCAATTGGTGCTGAAGCTCAAGCATTGCCGGCTGGTATAGATGGATCAATTTGACCACGGCCTCGGACAGGTCCACCGGTTGACGGTTGATCTTGAGCGCCCCGGCCTCGGCTTCTGCCAGATCAAGAGTTGTGTTGAGGATTTCGGAAACTCTGTCCAATCCTTCGATCGCTTGACCAATCGAGTCCCGCAGCCTGGCTTCATCGTCCTCGGACAACGCGGTTTCGAGCGTGCCGCGAATCGAAGTCACCGGGCTTTTAAGATCGTGCGCAACCGCGTCGGTGACCGCGCGCAACTGATTTACGGAGCTTTGAATCCTGTCGAGCATCCGGTTAAAGGTTCGGGTCAATTGGGAAATCTCGTCGGAGTTCCCGGGCTCGGGAAGGCGCTCGCTCATGTCCCCGCTGCCGATGCGCGAGGCTGTCCCGGTGATGCGCTCGACGCGCAGCAGAGTCCGGCGGGCGCTTACATAGGAAACCAGGAAGCCGAAGAGCGCGACGCTGGCCCAGACCCCGAGGAAACGCCGCGTGAATTGGGAAAGTACGTGTCTCGCGCCCCGATCCGATATGCCGAGATACAGCCGGCTTCCGGGTTGCTGTTCTTGCAGAACGACGCGATAAGGGCCGCGTTCTCCCGAAACCTGGACGGATCGGGGAATGCCAGGCGCAAGCTTTGCATCCTGGATGGCGGCGACGAACGTTTCCTTCTGGCCGCTGCCCACCCACAAGGGATCGGAATCGTTCGGCCGGAACTCGAGGAAGAAGACTGAGTTCAATTCCTGGCCTTGTGAATTCAGTTCCTTCGGGACCTCCTGGGTCGCAAGTTCTGCGACTTCTTCGACGATGCGATCGTAAACGCTGTCGCGGGGTGTGTCGGCCGAGACCCGCGCCAGCACTTCGGCTTCTCCCGTGAGCCAGGCGTCCACGTGCTGCCGCACCCCTTCGGCCACCAGGGAATACAGAATGAAGAACGCTACGGCGGTGCCCATGGCGAAGGCGAGCGTAGTCCAGATCGAAATGCGCCATGCCGCAGTAGTGCGTGGGCTCTTAGGCATTTTTCAGAACATACCCTACCCCGCGGATGGTGTGGATCAGAGGGCGAAGATCCTCACGGTCCACCTTGCTGCGCAGCCGATAAATGTGAACATCCACCACGTTGGTTGCAGGATCGATGCGCATCCGCCAGACGTGGTCGAGGATCATGGTGCGGGTCACGACGCGGCCGCTGTTTCGGCACAAATACTCAAGCAGAGAGAACTCGTGGGGGGTCAATTGCAGCAGCTGGTCGGCCCGGCGGGCCTCGCGCCGAATCAGGTCGAGCTCCAGATCGGCAGCCTGGAGTTTCGAAGCGTCCGGCTGGGCTGGCAGGGAACGTCGCAGTAGATTACGCAGCCGCGCCAGCAATTCCGCACGCGCGAACGGCTTCGTCAGATAATCGTCTCCGCCCTGTTCGAGCCCCCGGACCCGATCGTCGACCGAGCGCCGGGCGGAGAGAATAAGGACCGGCGCGGCTATCCCTTGAGCACGGCAGCGGGCAATCAGGGCGAGACCATCCAGGTCCGGCAAGCCGAGGTCGACGATGAATGCGTCGTGGATGCCTTCGAGCGCAATGGCCTCGCCGGCTTTGGCGCTGGGAGCAGCGTCGACCTGATATCCGGCCTCGGTGAGGGCCCGCTTCAGGAAGTCCCGAATGGCCAGGTCGTCTTCTACCACTAGCAATCGCATGGAGGCGTACGCCGATGGTGCGGAAGTATATACAAAATACGATGCCGGGAAGGTGCTAAATGTTGACCGCGCGCTTGGCCAGCCTTAAGGCATCCGCCCAAAACGTCTGCGACGAGTGTATTAAGCCCACCACGCGGCCAACCGAGTCGACGAAGGAGTCGATCTGGTGCGGTCGAACCACCAGCGGCGGAGCGGCCTTGAGGACCATGAAGTGGTTGCCGCAGATCTGGGTCAAGATTTGCCGGTCGCGGTAGAGGCGCATGACCAGTATTTGACCGAACATCCCGGAGTGAATCGCGCGGAAGGTCTCGAACGGCACGCGAAGAGCGACTTTCGACGGGGCCTGAAACTCAATGCCTGAAAGTAAGCCCAGACCGCGGACTTCTTTCACCATCTCGTAGGCCGAAAGGGCGTCACGAAGCCGGCGGCGCAGTTCGGAGCCGGCGTTGGCGGCATACTCCCCCAGTTTCTCCCGTTCGAGAACGTCGAGGGTCGCCAACCCGGCCCGCATGGCCAGGCCGTTTTCGCTATAAGTCGAGGTGTGCACGATGGCGCGCTTTAAGGAGGAATATACCGACTGGTAGATCTCATCCCGCATCAGAACCGCGCCCACAGGCACCAACCCGCCGCTCAGAGCTTTGGCAAGCACCACCATATCGGGTTCGAGGCCGAAATGATGACCGGCCAGAAACTGCCCGGTGCGATACATTCCGGTTTGCACCTCATCGAGCACAAACAGCGTTCCCGAGGCGCGGCACAGCCGCTGGGCCTGTTTGAGGTAATCGGCCTCCGGAATTCGAATCCCGCCTTCGGCTTGAATCGGTTCCACAAGGAAAGCCGCGATGCGCTTGCCTTTGAGCTTTTGTTCCAGCCGGTCAAGGTCGCCGAATGGAACACGGTCGGCTTCGGGCAGCATGGGTCCGAATCCGTCTCCCCAAAACGGACTGTCCATGAGCGAAAGCGCTCCGCACGTCAATCCGTGAAACGCACCCTCGGCATACAGCAGCCCGTTCCGGCGGGTGTGAGCCCGGGCAAACTTGATTACGGCTTCGACCCCTTCGCTCCCGGAACTGCAGAAGAAGACTTTGGATAACTGTGCTCCCGCGAGCTGGCACAAGCGCGCCGCAAGTTCACCCGCCAATTCAGGAACATGACTTTGAAGCATGGCCGCACCGCTGCGGTCCAGTTCGGATTTCAGGGCAGCGATGACCGCCGGATGGTTGTGTCCCACGTTGTGAACACAATATCCGGAGAGAAAGTCGAGGATGCAGGCGCCGTCCTCGGTGTACAGTTCCGCGCCGACGCATTGCCTGTAGCGCACGTTCATTCCCAGCAAATCGAGCAGCCGTACCCATTGCGGGTTAACGTAATCGGCGTAACGGGCGCTGGCTGACGCGACGGTGGTTGCCATCGAGATTCTCCCCGGCAATAGCAGAAGCAGGGTGTGTGCTTCGAGAATATCCAACCAGATTAAATATCAATTCTCTGCAAAATGACAATTTGTTCATGCCCGGCCGGTTCGAAATGCCTCTCGAGGCCGGGGGAACGGAAGCCGCGCGCGGCGCGAGTTGGGGGCGAAACAAACTCGAACCCCATGACATCCGGATACGGTCCCTCGCTTGGTTTTTCTCCCCGATGAAATCGACCGGAATTTTCCGGTGCAGGGATGGGACCGGCTTTTGCTATACCGCAGGTTCTGACGGTTGGCACTCGAGCGGTACGGCGACGCGGATAGTAGTTCCTTGCCTGGGTCTCGAATCGATAGCAAAGGTTCCATGAACGGTGCGAACGCGTTCACGCATGCTGATCAGTCCCAATCCTCCCCGGCCGACCGCCGTTTGCGCGTCAAATCCGTCCCCGCGATCTGTCACCACGAGGTGGAGCTGACCGGTTGAACAGGCCAGGGCTACCTCGAAGCGCCGGACCTGGCTATGCTTGGCGGCATTATGCACAGCCTCTTGCAGGACCCGGAACAGACACAACGAGATCTCGGGCGGCACGGAGTCAGGGATGTTTTCTTCGCGGAAGTCAATGTCCACCTTTTGCTTCTCGGCAAACTCCCTGCAGAAGTTCCTCATGGCCGCCGCAATGCCCAGGTATTCAAGCTGCGGCAAGTGGAGTTGCCGCGAGATGGATTGCACGCCGGTCGAGATCTCCACGATGCGCTCCCTGAACTCATTGAGTTTGGGAACGGTTTCGGCGGCCGACGCGGGCATATTTCGCTGGAGTTCATCGAGATCGACCGCCAGCAACGCCAATCGCTGGTTGATGTCGTCGTGGAGGTCCCGCCCGATGCGTTTGCGCTCATGCTCCTGCGCCTCGATCAGCCTCCGGTTCAAGCTGGCCAGAGCATCCTCTGCCTGTTTGCGTTGTGTGACGTCTAGAACTTCCCCGACCAGGTATCTGGGATGACCGTCGTGGCTTCGAACCAGAAAGCCCGTGCTTTCAGTCCAAACAATGCCTCCATTCCTGTGCAGGCAGCGTTTCTCCAGCTTCTGAAAACTTCGCCCCTCGGCCATGGTCTCGTTCCATCTCTCTGCCAGCGCAGACCAATCCTCCTCGAACGTCAGCGACTGAACGGTTTTTCCCAGGAGTTCCTGCTCCGTGTAGCCGAGATAATCGCAAAAGGTGGGGTTGGCCGCGAGAAAACGGCCCTCGAGCGAAATCATCACCATGCCCACCGACGCACCCTGAAAGATGCTGCGGAACTTTTCTTCGCTTTCTCGAAGTTTTTCCTCTGAGCGCGTTCTCTCGGTGATGTTGGACACCATGCCGATCGTCCGCACAAGTCTTCCGCCCTCATCGAAGAAAGCGTGGGCAGCCTTCTCGAACCATTCAATCGAGCCATCGGCTCCCACGACGCGATAAGCGAAGCGAACATCGGGGTTTTCGGGCGTTCGCTCGGTCAGGGAGGCGGCGAACCGGGCCCTGTCATCCGGGTGGACCCGGGCCATCATCTGCTCGCGGGTAGTTCGGGACTCGCCGGTTGGACCCAGCGCGGAGGCGGTGTCGCCGAAGCGGACAACCTGGTCGGTCGACGCGTCCCACTCATAGGCATACATTTTTCCCACTTGTGCGGCCAGTCGAAACCGCTCTTCGCCCTCGCGAAGGGCCTGCTCGGCCTGTTTGCCTGCGGTGACATCCACGATCATGCCAACGAGGCGTTTTATTCTTTTCTTGTCGTCAAAGTATGCCAGGCTGTTTCGATCCAACCAGACGACCGAGCCGTCGCGACGAATGATGCGGTAGGTGATATGAAGATTCGGGTTCTCGACCGTTAGCTTCGCCAACGCGGCTTGAAGCTTGTCCTTGTCATCCGGGTGAACCATTGCCGCTGTGGTAGCGCCTTTCACCTTCGTTCCGTCAAGGCCGAGAATTCCGGCTGACTCCCCGGAGAGTTCGATGGTGTCGGTGGCTGCGTCCCATGAGTAGGCAAACATCTTTGCCGCCTTAACCGCAAGGCGCAGCCGTTCCTCGCTTTCGCGGAGAGACGCTTGCGATCGCTCTCGCTCGAGTTCGAGCTTCTTTTTTTCGGATATGTCCTCCACCATGGCCACCACCAGCACGGATGGATAGCCCTTCAGCAGAGAGATGCTCAAACGACCCCACATCAACGTGCCGTCTTTGCGGAAGTAGCGCTTTTCAAGCTGGTAGTGATCCAGGAATCCCGCTCGCAAACGCTGGAAAAGCGCCCAATCCTTCTGCGAATCCTCAGGGGGGGAAAATTGATCGCAGGGTTTCGCGCATGCTTCTTCTTCCGTATATCCCAGCATCGAGCAAAGGGCGCGATTCACGAAGATCAACCGGCCATCCATGTCCTCGACGGCCACTCCGATAGGGCTGGTGTCGAAGATATCGCGGAACACTTGAATTCCCGGATCGGTGACTCTTTGTCTCGAAGCTATGCGAGGACGGTCGGAAACAGGGGAAGGAGTCGACTTCGAAGGAGAAGTCATCGATTTGTCCTTATCATTTCTATGTTCTTCATCAGGCTATTCTTCATCCGGCAAAAAATCCATCCCGGAGGGCCATCCCTCGAGCGTTCTCGGTGTTGGGCGGGGGCCCGCGGGTGACTGCATGGCGGTCTCCGCACCGCAAGACAGGCTGCGCGCTTCTCAACCGGCGATTGGCCAACCCATCGGACCAACAGATCCAGATCAGCCGCGGGTTTCTTGGACCGCGGACATTCGAAGAGAGCGGCATCGTTTCTCGGGCCCGTGGCTCTTGACTTATTGCGCAGCGATCCATTTGTCTGATCCGGACAACTTCACCGCCACGTTCGAAATGAAAACGTGCAGGGGCTTTCCATCGGCGGTGCCGCGGTGCTCGGTTGAGATCAGGAGCGGCCCCGCCTTTTTGTAGCCTGTCCAGGTCGCGATGACGAGGCTCGGCTTTCTGGGCCCGCCGCGGTGATAGACCATTTGCTGAACCCGGTGGTCTTTGCCGACATAGAGGTCCCAGGTATCGCCCGGCGTGTAACCCCCGGCTTCGGCGGGATATTTCACCGAGACCAGACGGGCCGAGCCTGCGCCTGTCGGCAGTTTTTTGATGCCCTTATCGGTCACGGCGGCGCTCGTGTCCCAGTAGGCGTGGAGAGGGAACAAGAGCCAATAATTGTCGTTGACGAAGGCCGGTTCGACTTCCTGCTTCACCATGTCGGGCTGGCCGTTGAGGTCGGAGCTCAGGTAAGAAACCTCGACTGGCTTACCCTGTTTGTCCTTGCCCTGGTAAGAGATCTTGCCCGTCTTGGGCTCCCACTCCCACGCGTGCGTAAGTTTGAAGACTCCGGGAATTTCCCCGTTCCAGGTGTAGCGGATCGCTTCAATCTGGCCGTAGGAATCGAGACCATAGGTTTTTGCGACCCGCTCGAGAATTGGCGGGCGCGTTTGTGCCCCTTGTGCCCCTGCCATTCCAGCCGTGAGCAGCACCGCGAAACCCCCAAGGACGATTCTGCGTACACGCTCTGCACTTGTCATGATTAGCTCCTCCGCGAAAATTGAAACCCTGGCCGTCGGCAATGACCGGGGAGTCAACGATACATCAATTGGTGCCGGCCGGGGTAAAGGTCGCAGGAGTCTCCCGGTGGAGCATGGCACGGCGCCGTGTGATCCGGCGCACAACGAGAACGGCAGCGGCGATCAAGAGACAGCCGTATTCCACCAGCATGACCCAGCCCGGGAGGGCGCCCCAAGGACGCCCCAGGGTTCGCAAGTGCCATTGCACGTAGGTCGGAATGATGCTCACGGTCCAGATCAGGATCAGCAGGGTCGACCTTGAGGTCAGAAAGGGCAGCAACCAGACAAGGTACCAGGGAAACACGACGGGTGCGCACAAGAGAGAGACCGCCATGGGCCAGGCCAATGCCTCCGGAGACCGCTCGGGCGCCGGGCTTCGCAGGCTGATGGCCGTTGCCAGTCCGAGGGCCACCGCCAGCCCGGCCAGCAATCCGGGAGGCGCCACTCGATCGAGCGCCTCGAATATGGGACCGTTAAACCGGAAACTCCGCATATAGGTAGCCAGCGAGCCCACGGGAATACGGAAGCGGTTGAGAAAAGGCGCGTACAGAAGTCCGACGGCCGCCAGGGCCAGCGCCGCGTCGCGATTGCGAACCCGCTTCCAGTAGAAAGGAAGCAGCACAATCGGCAGAAATTTCACCGCCACCGCGAGCCCAAACGCCGTGGCTGCGAGCGCGCGCCAATTGCGGGTGAGAGCCACGACGGAAATCACCAGCAGGAGCGCACCGAAGATGTCGATGTGACCGCTTCCCGCCACCTCGATGGCCAACAATGGGTTCCAGGCGTACACCAGCGCCAGGTGCGCTCCGCGCCGGTTCGAGCGCAGAAGGTCGAGCAACAGCAGAACAATCGCGAAATCGCAGACCACAAAGGCCAGCTTCAGTGCAAACGTAGATTCCTGAATGGCGGTGATGGCGCGGAAGAACAGCTCGGCCGCCGCCGGATACGGGCTCGGCAGGTCCGGGTTGTTCAGGGTGCGGGTCTCCGGGGTATGCAGTCCGCGGACGGCGGGATCTCCGGGAACGACGACATATGGGTTGTAGCCGAGCTTCTCGAGGCGGCCATCCCAAACATAGCGGTGAATATCGTCATCGGGCCCGGGAGCCAGCCGAAGGAATTCAACGTGCCACACTGCGGCCAAGGCCAGGCCGAGGATCGCGACGCGCATCGGAAATCTCGGCCGGGCAAAGAACTCACGGACTGCCAGAAGGTACACGGCGCCCGCAACCGCCAATGCGGCCATAAAATGCGGTCCGCCTCGGTCGCCGAAGTTGCGCGAGCAGATGCTTAGCGCCGCGCACAACGCGGCGCCGAGCCCGTACACTCTCCACTCAGGGGTGATCTTCACAGTTCTTCCCGGCCCCTCGCCCATTGCCCCGCTCGAAGCTTCCGCTGTTTGAGCCATGCCCGTGCTACGCGCCCCCTGCCGGACTAGGGGGGGACTCACATTTTTTTCAACATATCCTGATACTGCTGGTTCAACTGCGTCAGGATCTGCTCCATCATCCGCACACTGATCAACACGTCTGCGGTCCTCGTCTGCATGGTTTCGAGGTTTGCCTCTGAGGTCTGGGATGGATCCTTGGCAATGAAGATGGGGGCGAGCGCCTTCGGCTGCTCCTCAATAAGCCGCAGAACTGCTGTGTTGAGGATGTCCTGCTGCCCGTATACGTCTGCCAGGTCCTGCACCTGTTTGTAGGGCATGAAGCCCAGGGCCCCGGTGTCTCGCGCGGTTTTCCAGGCTGAGTCGCTGAAATCCTTCCACTCCAACGTGTAGGTGAGGCTGCGATGGTTCCACTGGTGCGTGGACCGGATTTCCGCCAGCTGACTCAGGTTCTTCATGAGCCGGTCTTCGTTCTCCTTCAGTGAGACCTGGTCTTGATCCGCCTGCTTGGCGTTGTTGGCAATCTCCTGCCGGATGTTTGCGCGGGCCTCCGCCACCAGGTGCCGGTGGTGCGTCCACTCCACCAGTCCCTCGAGCATCAACGCAATAAATAATCCAGCAGTGACGATCCCGAGGTGGACAAGGATGTCCTTCCAACTGTGAATACGCTCATGGGGTGGATGTATATCCAATCGTTGTTCCTCCCGCTCTCGAACTGCAGTAGAATCCAGGAATTTCGCCGGCCGGGCCCTTTTCAGGGGCGCCCGGATCCCGGATGGAAATCCCATGGCTGCGCTTAAGGCGCGCGCGCAGACTGCAGCCTGCTTGCCGAGAGAATGTTACATTACAGGCTCCGCGTCACGGTATTTCGACCTTGCGCGCGCCGTTTCCGTCCACGCCGCGAACCGGCGGGCCCGCAGGGTCGGAGGGAAGCCGGTTTTCGAAACATGCTGCGCGACCCGCACCGTACACACGATTCTCTGTCCTCAGCCGCGCCCCTCTCCCTGTCCCTCGCGACAGGAGATGATACTTTGCGGGCTGAACACTTTTTTTCCCGGGCGATGTAGAGAATGCCGCGGCGGCTCCGACTACTTCATGAAAGCGCCGATAGCGGGCGCCGGACCAAAAATAGCAGGTGAAAATCAGGACCGAACAGGAGCGAAGGACATGAAATACATCTTGATGATGAACACGATGAAGGGCGGGCAGGGAGTCTTGGAGTGGCCTCAGAAGGACCTGCAGGCCCATATCGCTTTTATGATGGATTTGAACAAGCGTTTGGGCGAAGCTGGGGAACTGGTCTCAGCCGAAGGGCTGTCATTTCCCGACCAGGCCAAACTGGTGAGGGCCGGCAAAGATGGCGCTCCCGTCACCGACGGCGTGTTCCCCGAATCCAAGGAGTTTCTCGCCGGCTTCTGGATCATCGATGTCGACCGGCCGGAGCGGGCCTATGCGATTGCTGCCCAAGTGTCCGCCGCGCCCGGCCGCGGCGGCGCGCCGTTGAACATGCCGATTGAAGTGCGCCCGATCATGAGCGGACCGCCTCCAGAGACGATGTAACCGCGGCGGGGGGCCACGCCATGGCGGCGTCCGAGCACCGGTTGCGCTCGCGCCACAGGTGCTCAGCGGCGTGGCCCGCCGCCGTCGCGGTTTCCGATGGGCGGGGGCGCAAAGGTGTCAAACCCATTGGACTGCGACAAGTGCAGAAGCCTGTCTGCCTTTGCCCGTGATGGATCGGGAACGCCCGGATCGCTCGCGATGCCTTTGAGGACCGCGCTGACAGCCTGCAACTCACGCAGCCAGTGCCGATCCGCGTCCTTCTGCATGGCTGCGAGTTCGCCTTCGAGGGCGCTTTTGTCGTGCTGGTGAAGGTAGGCGAGCCTCCGTCCGAACTCGAGCGTGGCCGAGATTTCCTCAAACACCGAAGTCAGTTCCTGGATATCGGGGTCTACGGACTCGGTGTAGGTAATCCGGCTATTCAGGGTCACGTCGTGAAAGCCGAGAGTACGGATGGGGCTCTTCTGAGCCGAATCCAGGGTGATGTCAAACTCGCCGCGAAAGAAGTCCGATTCGCGCGCCACGTTGAAGATCATTCTGCGGCTGTGGTCGCTCACCTGGAACTCGAGGGAATAGGGGACACCGGTGCTGTCGAGCGAGTCCGGGGCCGACTGATAGGTGGAAGTGCCGCTCGAATCGATCGCAATGGTGTAGTAGGAGGGGTTCGTGTTCCAGAAGGCGAAGGTGAAGATCACGGTGGGAAACCGGCCGCCGTTTTTTGTGTGCAGCTGAGGGTTTTGGCCGAGCAACGGAAGAGACAACAAGAGGAACATCGCAACCATCGCCGGACCGCTCGAATGTGAGAGAAACTTTGGCATAGTCGAATGCTGTGTGCGCCTGATCTTGGCGCCTGGTTTCATCCAGAGTACACGATCCTCGGAATTCAGTTTCTTTCTGCCGTACCGCAGGACCGTAGGCGAAGCTCGGCGCGCCCGCCCGCGACTTCAAGGCGCCGCGCCGGCGACAAGCTTCTTCTGCATTTCCTCGAGCGTAACGCCCTTAGTCTCGGGATACAGGGCGAAGACCACGAAGAATTGCAAGACCATCATGAGAGAAAAGAACACAAACGGGTATCCGCCGGAGGACGCCGCCATGAGCGGAAAGACCATCGAGATCAGCGCATTCATGATCCAATGCGTGAAACTGCCAAGGCTCTGGCCTTTCGCACGGACATTGTTGGGAAACACCTCGCTCAGGTACACCCAGATGACTGCGCCTTGCGAAAAGGCGAAGGAAGCGACATAGCCAACGAGCAGCAGGAGAAGCCACGCCTGATGACGAGCGGTGAAGAAGATCGCAGCCACTCCCGCCAGGCAGGCGGCGGTCCCGACCGAGCCAATGAGCAGCAGGGTCTTGCGGCCCAGTTTGTCGATGACCGACATGGCAATCACGGTGAACAGCAAATTGGTTGCGCCCACGGCCACCGCCTGAAGGCTGCCGGAGAGCTTGCTGAAGCCGGCATGAGCGAAGATGTCGTTCAGGTAGTAAAGAATGGCGTTGATGCCCGAGAGCTGATTGAACATGGCGATGGTGACGGCAAGAAAGATCGGGAATCGATGGGCCCGCGTGAATAAGGCTTCTCCCGCCCGTTGCTGCTCGACGCGGACCGACTCGACGATCTCTCCGAGCGCCCGCTCCGGCCTTTCTTCGCCAATCAACTGAAGCGTCCTCCGGGCCTCGTCCGTGCGCCCCTGTTTGGCAAGCCAGCGCGGGCTGCGGGGAATTCCGAACAGCATCAGGAAAAACAGGGCCGCCGGGACTGCGGCCACGCCAAGTTCCCAGCGCCATTCCAAGGCGCCGAGATTCTGGCGGACGATCAGATAGTTCGAGAAGTAGGCCAGAAGGATTCCCAACACCACGTTAAACTGAAACACGCCGACCAGACGTCCCCGCAGTCTCGCGGGGGCAATCTCGGCGATATACATCGGGCCCAGCACGGACGAGCCGCCGATTCCGAGGCCTCCCAGAAAGCGGAAGCCAATAAGCGAACTCCAGTTCCAGGAGAACGCGCAACCGAGGCCGGATACCATGTAGAGAATAGCCATCAGCCGCAGGCTGTCGCGCCGGCCGATTTTCTCCCCGGGGAGGCCGGCAAACAGTGAGCCGAACACGGTCCCCGCCAATGCGCTCGCGACCGTGACGCCCTTGAGGATTGGCGAGAGATGAAATTGGGTGGTGAGGGCGGCTGTGGTTCCGGAGATCACAACCGTGTCGAATCCGAACAACAGGCCGCCCAACGCGGCAACGGCGGTGCTCTTGGCTAACGAGGCGTTCAGTTTCATAGAATGCGAACCGAAAGCGTACCTCATATGCGGGCCGGACGTCACACCCCCGGGGGGGGACCGCTTCCCGCAGGTTACCTCAGACTCTGCCCCTCCAACCCTCGAGGAGCGAATTCGACGCGAATGGTTTTGATTTCGAACGGACCGGTATGGACGGCAACCTGGCCGTCCTCGATCGCGAGACTGCCCGTTGGCCTCTCCATCAAGTCCGTATCCTCAGCCCGCTTGGCGCCGGCAGGCAGCTTGAGCTTCACATCGGTTCCTTTGCCCGCCCATTCATAGAAGCGCACGACGACGGAACCATCGTCTTCCGCCTTTTTCATGGCGGTAACAATTACGTTGTCGGCGCCGACTTCCAGAAACGCGTGTTCGGGTGGGAGCGCGCCTTCGTGTTTTTCTGTTGTAGACGGCACAAGTCCGTAATTCAGCTCGTATCCGCGTCGAGTGGTTTGCGCTTCCTGCCAGCTTCCACCGTGCGGATAGAGGGAATAGGTGAAATCGTGCCCGCCTTCATCGGCGTGGGGGTCGGGCCATGCCGGCGACCTGAGCAACGACAAGCGCAGGACATTTCCTTTGGCGTCGTAGCCGTATTTCGAATCATTCATCAGGCTGAATCCGTGCTTGTCATCGGAAAGATCCGCCCAGCGCTCGGCCGGCACCTCAAACTGCGCCTTTTCGGCGGGCGTATTGCGGGTCGTGGGGCGCTCGACGGAGCCGAAGGGAATTTCGAAGGTGGCCCGGTCGTTGTGCGCGCTCACCCCAAACGCGACCTTGAGCAGAATGTGTTTCTTGTGCCAATCGGCATGCATCCGGACATCCACGCGGGGAACGCCCGCGTAGAGCGTGATATCCCGCACGAAGGTGGAATTCTGAAAATGGTTCCGCACCCGGATTACGGCCCGCAGCGGGCCGCTCTCCACCAGTTTGACTTCGTCCGCCCGGCCTAACTCCCAGTGCTGCTTTTCGAAATCGGCGTCAATGTTCCAGGCGTCCCACTGTTTGGGTTGATCGACGAAGGCCTCGAGCAGGTTCCCGCATACCCGGTCTCTCGGGCCCCCGGTGTCGGTCTCGGCCGGGGCGAGCGCTTCGGTTTGACTGCGCTTATCGAAAAGGCTGGTCATGCAGCCGGTCGCGGGGTCGATTTGAGCGCGAAGGAATTCGTTCTCGAGCGTGTCCGGCGAAGCTTTGAGCGCTGAGTTTGGACCGCTCGCTTTGGCCGAGGCCGCCCGGACAAAGTACGTCTGGTAACCGAGAGACGGAACGCGGGCGAGGACGAGGAGACGCGCGCGATGGGTCTCGCGGTCGAAACCGAGGAGTTGATGGAGCGGGTGCCCGCCCTGGGCATCGACGACTTCCACTTGCTCGGCGGGTTGAGGAAGCTGGGCCTCGAACTCAACCACATCGGTGCGCGGCCAGGAGAGCGAGTTATAGACGACGACGGGCGTGCCGTCGCCCTGGGTATTGATGTGAGCGTTCAGTTCGCCGAGCGCAGCGCGGGTGATCTCGCCCGTCGCCCGCCCGACGTCTTCGAGGTTGCGTTTGGCCTCCAGGTAATTCACGGCGATGCCGGACCCCGGCATGATGTCGTGAAAATGATCAAACAGCAGATTCTTCCACGCCAGTTGAAACTCGTCGCCGGGATAGGGCCGGCCATAGAGCATGGCGAGGGACGAGAATTTCTCCGCGTTCAGCATGGATTCTTCGCTCTGCCGGATGAGCCGCTTGGTCTCCGCCTGGGTGGTGAAGACGCCGCGATGATATTGAAAGTAAAGTTCGCCGTTCCAGGTTGGGACCCGCATTGCGGGTAACTTCTGTTCAAGATCATGGAAGAACGCCGTCGCCGTGCTGAGCTCGAGCTTGGGAAAAACCGGCGCGGACTTCAGGCGCTCGGCATTGTCGAGCATCGCTCGCGTGGGGCCGCCGCCGTGGTCGCCGACGCCATAGAGGTGCATCATCACCGGCTCCTGCCTGAGCTCGGGGCCATAGATGGACGGCATCCAGACCGAAAGGTCCTGTGCGAGCGACTGGGCGTCGATGCCGCCCGCGTAATCGTGCGGGAAGTAGGCGAGAAGACGGCTGCCGTCGGGCGCCTGCCACCAGAAAAGCTTGTAGGGAAAGGTCGTGAATTCGTGCGCCCACAGCAGCTTCTGGGTCACGAAGTAATCCATGCCCGACTTCTTGTAAATCTGCGGAAGCTGCCAGTTGTACCCGAAGGAATCCGGGTTCCAGCCGATCTTGACGTCCACGCCGAACTTCTGTTGGAAGTAACGTTTGCCGACGAGAATCTGCCGGACCAGCGACTCGCCGGCAGGCATATTGAGGTCGGGTTCGACCCACATTCCTCCGACGATCTCCCACCGCCCTTCTTTTACCCGCTGCTCGATTTCGTGGAACAGGTCGGGATACTTTTCCTCCATCCACTCGTAGGTGCGTGCCGAGGACATGGCAAATTTGAAATCGGGATACTCGCGCATCAGGTCGAGAACGCTGCGGAACGTGTTGCGCACGACCTCTACCGTCTCCGTCCACGGCCACAGCCACGCCATGTCGATATGCGAATTACCCACCGCGCGGATCGTGAACTGGCGGATCCAGGGGGCGAGGACCTCAAGCTTGCGTTGAGCCGCGCGCAAGGACCGGTCGAAGCCCGCCTGATCTCCGTTCCGGAGCGGCGAAAAATCAATCGCGCGAACGGCCGCCTGCAGTTGCTGGTTGCGCTCCTGTTTGCCCTCTTCGTAAGCGGAAATCAGGGGAATCGCCGCCAGGACTTGCTCCCGGATCAACCAGGGATCGGGACGGCTCGCGGGAGGCTCGATGATCAGTTCACTTTGGAAAAGGGCGGTGTCGACATCGTGGGCGTCGACTCGCACAGCCACGAGAAATTTCGCGCCGGGGTGCGCGCTCTCGGTAAGCAGCAGGGGCTGTTCGAGGTCCTGGTCGGTGCGGGTGAGGATCGCGCCGTTGGAAAAAACCGTGATCAGGGCCTCCTGGTCGCTTCCGAAGCGCAAATTGAGCTTCACGCGCGACCCGGCGACGCTATAGCCGCGGATCTCTCGGGGAATTTCGATCAAGCGGCGAAACACGCGCGGCCCCTTCCAGTGATTGGGAGCATTATCGTCGGTCGACCAGTTTGCGGTGAGGGTGGGCCAGCTTGCATCATCGAGCGAAGGCTCCTCGGGGTGGGGCACATCCGCATGAAAGCGCCAATCCGGAATTGGGAGACGTACCAGTGATTCCAGGTGGTCGAGCGCAGGTTTGAATGGATCCGGCATCCCGGCCGAAGAGGATTGCTGTGCAAGACCGAGTTGGCTGAGCAGAATGACCGCCCAGAAAAGGCAGGCCAGACGACTCATGGCGCGGCCTCGATTCGCCCGGATCGAAAATGCGCCCATAGGGGTCGAGGCCCGGCCCGCGTGCTCCGGCCGGTAGCCCAGGATGGCTGTCGAATCGAGCGTCCGTGTCTGCCGCTTCTGACCCAAGGTTTTCATGTGTGTCCGCCCCCGGCGTTGTCTGCCGCCGCTTTTCCTGACTCCCGCCCGGCTGGGTGAGCCCCACCCCCAAAAGGGAGAGGCCGCAGCACCCCGGGCAAGCTCCAATCTCCGGACGAACATACCAAATCGGAAGACGTGTGCAAAGCAGACAAGCGCGCTTCACATTCAGGCCGCCTGGATGCCGAGGCATTGCATGTGCTCGACGAGGCACGGATTCCGAGAGTAATTGGCACTACATCCGGAAGATCTAGGTCCTGGGGAACGTGCGCTTCCGGTGGGACCAACGCAAACCGGTTCACGCAAGAGATGGAGGCGCGGTTGCGCTATGTTTTGTTCCTACCCGTCTTACTTATATTTATAGCGCCTCGAACAGCCGATCGCGATATGTCTTGCCGTAAGTTGAGCTCACGAGAAGTGCGATTTCGGTCAACCTTCGATACTCTTGGAGCACATTGACGCCGCACCGCACGCGCAGGTCCGTCATGCTCGGGAGGAATCGGACCGGCCAGCCGTACGCTTTCAATATCATCCAGACACACAATCGCAGCGAGACCACAACGGAATAAAGCCGAAGATTGGTAGTGAGTTCGAGCGCTTCAACAATCAGCCGATCGATCTCGGTGTATTCCTCGCGTTTCTTGTCCTCGATCCGCTTATGTTCCTGCAATATCCAGAGCTGGATCAGTTCGGCGTTGAATGCAACTCGCCGGAGGTACTCCCGCGCCAGCCGCATGCGATCTTCTTGGGCTCTTTGCAGGGCCCACTGCGAAAGAGATCGGCGCAGGTTCCATTCCGATGAAGCATCGAGCAGGGTTTCTAAGTCCGCCAGGTCAAGCTTGCGGGCGCCGAGGATGACATTGTCAATATCGTGAGGGCGGCGGCGATACACCGTGGTCAAGGCGGTCAGGACGAGAAAAACCGCCCCGAGCAATACCGGAAGCGCAAGCACCAGACTCATCACGACAGCCCGAAGTCGGAGGCCCCTATTTCACATTCGATGAATGGTTCAGCCTCTTCTGAAGAGAGAGCGGATTATAGCAAACTCATGCCGTAGTTGTGTCACTACCTCATCAGGCGAAAGCGGTTGGGCCGTGCCCTCAAGTTCGGGTGGATAAGCGTGCACTACAGCGGAAAGCCAGATCGCCAGAGCGAGTATGGATCCCAGCGCCGGAACGGTTTCGTTGAGAAACTCATGTCTGGGTCCAAATTCCGAGCGTAGGGACGCGCTGAGCGCAGTCAACAGGGCCGATGCGCCGAATCCCAGCATGAATCGGTACTCGTGAATCCTCCAAGGAACGCGCAGGAGCCTCGCCAGGGTGAAAAAGCCGATGGAAATCGTCAAGATCACATATTGCGCGGTCATCATGGCGGAGATGATGGCGGTAGCGACGCGGCCGGCATCGACCGGTGGTGACAGATAGCCGCTCAAGGCCGAATAGAGCAGCGCCAGGAAAATGCCGGTAGGAAAAAGAAATCGGAACCAGGACAGCAAGTAAAAGGCCCGGAAGACCCGCCTGAAACTCTCGTGCGCCGCCAGGATGGCGAGAATTGTTTCTCCAACTGCTGTAGTCCAGTAGAAGTAGAAATAGGCACGATAATGGGAGAGTATGAATAACCCAAGAATTGTTATGAAAACTTCGTACAGCCCGTAACTGAAGAACAGAGGAAAGAAGCGCACGAGGCCGCGGCGCATCATGAGTACAAGAATGGAGACTTGAAGGGCAATACCTGCAATCGGGGCGGCACGGACAATCCAATACATAAAAGTATGGGTGGCCCAGCATATCTGAACCACCCAGAAACGAACAAGGATATGGCCTCAAACCGAGGTCGGGCGTCTACCGGGCGACTAACTGGAGGCCGCCGCCCGGATTGGCCGGCGCTGGCTTGGATAAGTGCGTCCTGCCCTTTGGCCACGGTGTTGGCAGCGGTGAAGTGGCGACTGCCGGGATCGCGAGAATGCCGAGCAGAAGCCCGGCTAGAGAGATCCTAACCACGGATTTTGTCATACAGACTCCTTCGTTTTGGAATTGCCGCACAGCTTGGAAGGCAGGTTAGGCCCTGCCTGGACGTTGCATGCTGGCCACCATTGTCTCTCAAACCCCATCGCGTTGTTGTTTCCTGGTTGTTTTTTTTCTTGTTTTTAATTGCATTTTTATTGCGGGTTCTATTCGAGCGCGGCCGGCTCTGCGGGGAACTGTTTTTAGGCGAGCATGAGGTTAACGGCCAGCGAAGGATTGGCAATCTTCTGGTTCAGCCCCACCGTGGCCGGCTTCAGGCAGCATCCCGTCGGATGCACGAGCTACACGTCCTCGCACTGCCTACGTCGGGTTTGGCAGGAAGGTCCGCCCATGCCTCCACACTTCTCGCGCGTCCTAGACCCAGTCCGGGAGTGTGATTGTTTTTCTGCTGAGTCCCCCAAGGTGTGCGAATATGTGCCCGAAGGCGTGCAGACCACCTCAGCGTGTTTTGGCGCGCAAGGATGATCCAACGCTCGGTTAGTTATAGAAGAGGAGGCACAAAATGCCAGGGGCACAACTGAAATACGCGATCAAGTTTGTTGCCGATATGGATACAGCTGTCAAGTTTCATCGCGATACGCTGGGTCTAACCTTGAAGTTCCAGTCGCCGGGATGGAGCGAGTTCGCGACGGGCGAAACCACCCTCGCGCTGCACCCGTCTTCCGACAAGAACCCGGCTGGAACGGTGGAACTGGGCTTCACGGTTGCCGACGTCGAAGCGTTCTATCGGGACATGAGCGCCAAGGGCGTGCAGTTCAGCATGCCCCCCAAGCAGCAGGACTTCGGCGGCGTGCTGGCGCAGTTTGTCGATTCCGAGGGCACAACTTGCACGGTCGGCGCGGAGGCGGCTTAGAAAAACTGGGCTTGCCACTTCCCGATGTTGTGGAGGAGTGTGAACCGGGATCTGGCGCATGCCTTTGCAACTCCTTGCAAGAACGATCACTCTTGACAGCAGTCTATTTCGCGCTAAGAGTAGCCGTGTTGTCGCAGAAAACCAATCGCGGCCCGCGAGGGAACGTTCCCGTGCCTGCCGCCCGAAGACAGCAAGGGAAGTGGCCTGATTTTAAACCTTTTGAGGTGTCCGGACTTAGTGAAAACCAGCGCTAGGTCCGGACAATCGGGCGTTCTCCTTGATCGATCTCTCAAATTTCAAAATGAAATCCGGCGGAAGGTCTTTCTAGTCTGACGCTGCGCTTAGGGCGGCGGGCGCCTGGCTCTCGCTCATCATCTCGGCTAGGATGCCTTGCCCGCTCTTCGGAGTCCTGCGGAGCCAGTCTGCCGCCATCTTCTCGGCGTGCAACAGTTGCTCCATCGTCATAGCCTTGCTGAAGTCCTTGGTGGTGCGCGAAAGATGTGCTCTCGCGATCAGGCACCATTTGTAGGCCAGGAGAACGTCGCGTGGATCGGAGCGCCGCGCCCAATAAAGCTGCGACAGGATAAACTGCGCGAGCGGCGAGCCCTGTTCAGCGGACTCCCGGCATTCCGCCAGAACGGAATCACTGGCCAGAGTTCCGTCGGCGCAGCTCTTCAGGAAGCCGCTGACGATCGAGTGCGAGCTCGTCTCCTGGCTGAGCGTCATGAACAGGAGCTCAACCCGGCTGGAAACTCCGAGCTTGTCGAAGATTCTGAACAGATAATTCTTAACGGTGTGCTGGCTCAGGCCCAGCCGCTTGGCAATCTCACGGTTAGTGAGCCCTTCGGCGAGGCTTTCGACGATCTCTCTTTCCCGCTTGGAGAGCAGACTCAAGCCTTTCGCGTCGACGGGATTGACCGCCGGGGCCGAAGCCAGTGCTTCGAGAGCGAGAGATAATTCGCGGCTGTTTGCCCAGACCTGCCCGGTGTGCACGCAGTGAATGCACCTGCACAATTTCTCGATGGATTCGGACCGGCTGAACAGTCCGCGCGCGCCGGCGCGGAGAGCGGCCAGAACCAACTGCGGTTTGGAGGAGTCGAGCAGAACTACGGCGCGGGTCAGGGGCCGGGCAGAGCGCAATTCGCGCAACACCTCGAGGCCGCGACAGGTCTGTTCTTCAATGTGAATGCCGATCACGAGCACGTCGATCGCCTGCTCGATCACGGACTTGACGATGGGCTTCGAGGGGTCGAGACTGACCACTTCGAGAGCACCGTCTCGGCGCAACGCCTCTGCTAGCAGTTGGGTATGAATTGCGGAACTGTCGAGGACAAAGACACGAATCTGTCTGCCTGATATTTCCCGTTCCGTCATGGTCGCCTCCACGCGAACCCAGCACTTCTCCGGTCAGACGAAGGACCGTGAGCTCAATGGTTAAACACAACGTCAGTACTTGGGGGGAGACTAACGAAACACCAAATTTTGGGGGCCCAACGGGGATCTTGCTTTAACCAAATCCGTTCGAAGTCTACCGTATTCAACTGCTGTGGCGCAAGAAGCAGGTTCACAACTTTTTTCACCAGTGCAACCCCAGTTTGCAACCAGGTGCATGATACTGCAACTGAGGGTACGGGAACTCGGGGATAAATTCAATGGCACGAAAGTGGCCGAATGGCACGAAAGTGACACCGGGAGAAGGCAAGCGGATCCAGTATGAAAAAGCTAACAAAGGTACTTAGTTGTTTCTGATCTTGTCCGGACCGGATTTTCACCCACAACCATTTCGAGCCGCTGTCGAATTAGGTCGAAAGCGTCCCAGCCGGCCCGGATTCCTCTAGCGACAGAGAAAGGATTCTCTAGTTGCGTCTACTCCCTCGTATGTGAGGTTTTACTCTCACCAGAGTGAGAATACCTTCGGTGAGAGCTTGTACCTCTTGCAGGCGCCTGCACTAGCGAATAGGGTCGATCCATCGCGAGCAACTGAAGTCTCCTTCGGAGTTCCTTCCCCCCATTGCTCGGTGAAGCAAGAATAAGCCCGACAGCTTATTCCTCCGAGCTTCGGATCAACGTCGTAACCCGTACGCTGGAAATCTCTGTAGTTTTAGGGTCGAACAGGCACTGTGACCCAGAGGGCGAAGCTATGAGCAGAAGCCTCAGCCAGTTGTTCGAAATCGCGGCTCCGGTCCGAATGCCTCCTCCGGAGGAGCAGAACTGGTATGCGCTTCTTACCCGCGCGCGCCACGAAAAGATCGTGGCCCAGCGTCTCCGCGAAGTAGAGGTTACTTCCTTTCTTCCCGTGGTACGCGAAGTGCGCAAGTGGAGCGACCGGAAAAAGCTGGTCGAATTTCCCCTGTTCAGCTGCTACGTCTTCGCCAAGCTCTCGCCGACCAACGAGGGACGTCTCAAGGCGTTGCGCATTGACGGCGTCTGCTGCCTGGTGGGCACTCGCGGCGAAGGAACGCCGATTCCAGAGGAGCAGATTGAAGCCGTACGCCGCATCACAGCGGAGAGTCTGGCGTGGCAGTCCCACCCGTTTCTGAAAATCGGACAGCGGGTGCGCATTCGCAGCGGGGCGCTCGACGGCGTCGAAGGCGTGCTCATGGCGCGAAGTGGAGAATCAACTCTGGTGGTTTCGATTGACGCAATCCAGCGGTCGCTTGCGGTGCGGATCGACGGATATGCGGTTGAGCCTGTATAGAAGCGCGAATTAACTGTCCCGTGAGTCCAAGCGCACCTGAAAACATTCGCTTGTTGGTCGTCAGCCGGGAGCCCTCGGCTCTGATGCCGTTATGGTCTGTCGCCGAGTCGAGTTCCTGGTGTGTCGAGACGGCCGGAAGCGGATGGGAGGCGCTCGAGCGCATTCAGTCGGGCGCCGTGCCCGATCTGCTTCTGCTCGACCTTGCTCGCGGCGATGCCGACAGTTTGCACGTGGTGCGCTGGATCCGCAGAATTCGCCCCCAACTGCCGATCATTCTGCTTTCCCATGCGGAAGAGCCTTCGCGGGAGCGGGAGGCGACGCGTTTGGGAGCGCAGGACTTTCTGATTCGTCCTTTCGATGCGCAGCGCCTGGAATACGCGATCCGGCGCCACCTGGCGACGCCGGTCGACGCCTCTCTCGGTTTCACCAGCGAGGACGTCGAACCGCTCGGCGACGATGCTTATTTTGTTGGGGCAAGCCCGGTGATGCAGAAGCTGCGCGCGCAGGCGGAACTGCTTGCCCAGGCCGACGTTCCGGTTCTCATCGTCGGAGAGCCGGGAAGCGGGCGCGACACCTCGGCCCGGCTGATCCACAAGCTGTCGGTCCGTTCCGGCTTCCGATTCCTGAAGGTCAACTGCGGAGCTCTGCCGGGGGACCTCCTCGAGAAGGAGCTCTTCGGCCACAGCGCAACTCCCACAGGGAGAGAGTCCGAGAACCCCGGGAAACTCCAACTCTCCGAGCGCGGCACGCTGTTTCTCGACGATATCGCCGAGACGCCCCTCCAGCTGCAGGAAAAACTGCTGCATGTGATCGAAGAAAAGCAGGTTTCCGCGGCTGGCCTCGGCCAAAACGTTCACGTTGACGTCGACGTCAGAATCCTCGCGGCCAGCGACATCACCATAGACCGGGCGCCGGCCAACGGAAAGCTGCGTGAGGACCTTTACTACCGGCTGAGCGCATTCACCGTTCACGTGCCTTCGTTGCGGCAGCGCCGGGATGAGATTCCCCTTCTTCTGCGGCATTTCATGCACAAGCTGGCCAGGCACTACGGCCTTGCCGAGCGAGAGTTTTCCGCTTCGGTCCTCGACGCCTGTCAGAGCCATCCATGGCCTGGCAACGTACGAGAGCTTGAGACCTTTGTAAAGCGCTATTTGATGGTGGGGGATGGCACGGTCCACCAATCCGGCCTGATCAATACCCCGTTGGACGCGCCCGAATCGCTTCGGCTTGCCGGTGGCCTCGCCGGCAAGCCGAAATCGAACTGCGATGAACGCTCCGGCGGCAAGTCGTTGAAGTCTCTGATCAACGATGTAAAAACCGAGGCAGAACGAACTGCGGTCGCGGCCGCCCTCGAAAGAACCGGCTGGAACCGGAAGGCCGCGGCCCGGCTGCTGAAGGTCAGCTACAGAACCCTGCTGTACAAGATCGAACAGCATCGTTTGAGCGCATCGGACCCGCTCCCGTTGCCGTTCGTCAATGGAAGCGGAAATGTCCTTCCCTTCAAAGGAAACGTCTATCCCTTGAAAGGGACCGGAAAGACGGAGTGAGCGCAGCCGGCCTTGCCCGACGCAGCCGGCCCCAAGAAAGAGCACACGTATGAGAAACAAGTTCTTCCTATCGGCCACGCTCGCGATGAGCTGTGCGCTCTCCGGGCTCCTGTGGGGGCAGAGTGCGGTGTCTGCGAACCCTCGCCGGTCAGGGCCGGCCGCCCTCCCGGTTGCGCAGCCCGTCAATTCCACGGCTAATAAGCCCCACGACGACAGCTTTGTAATCGGAAATGGAGACGTGCTGGCGATCAATGTGTGGAAGGAGCCCGATATCTCCCGTTCGGTTCCGGTTCGCTCCGACGGGAAGATCTCGTTGCCTCTGGCCGGAGAGGTCGAGGCAACGGGGCGGACGCCCTTAAAGGTCGAGCGCGACATCGCCGGCAAGCTCGCAAGCTACATCTCCGAGCCCGAAGTCACGGTCATGGTCGAGCAAATCAACAGCGAAAAGTTCAACATCCTCGGTCGGGTAGCCAAGCCGGGAACTTATTCGCTCACCAATGCGGCGACCGTCCTCGATGCCATCGCGCTCGCCGGCGGTTTCAGGGACTTTGCCAAGCAGAAGTCGATTTATGTGTTGCGGGAAATGCCCGACGGCACCCAGGCTCGAATTGCCTTCAACTACAAAGCCGTCGTGCACGGCAAGCGTCCCGGCCAAAACATCCGGCTCCGACCGCATGACACTGTGGTCGTCCCTTAAGAGAGCAGCCGTGAAGCTAAGGATCTTATTCACTATCAGCTTGCTTTCCGCCTTACCGGCCTGGTCTCAGGGGGACAGCGCAACGACGCCCGGCTCTAGCGAAGCCGTGAACATCGATGCAACCCGTGCGGACGATGCGCCCCTACTGACGCCGCCTCCGGTAAGCGGGGAAGCGTATGCCACGGAGCCCGAATCCGCCGAGCGGTCGAACTATCTGCGGGGGGGAGTGAGATTCAATATGGCGTACACCGACAATGCTCTCGAAGGTATCTCCGCCAGGCCGGTGAGCGACGTGAACTATTCGGTGTGGCCGACGATAGAACTTGACCAGACGACACCCCGGTGGAAGTCGCTTTTGACTTATGCTCCCGGTTTCACTTTCTACCAGCGCACCACGAGCCGCGACGAGACGGACCAGAACCTGGGCATGGACATTCAGTACCGGGTGACCGAGCATGTTACGGCAAGCGTGCGCGACAGGTTTCAAAAGACATCCAATGTCTTGAATCAGCCGGACCTGTTGACCTCGGGGGCGGTGTATGGTTCCCCGCAGCCTCCCACGACGGTCGTCATCCCGCCGCTGGCCGACACGCTGACCAACACTGCGAACGCCGAAGTTACCTATCAGTTCAGCCCGGGCGACATGGTTGGAGCCAGCGGAACTTTCGCCAACCTGCACTATCCGAACCAGGCCGAGGTTCCCGGGCTCTCGGATTCGAGCTCGCTCGCGGGGGCCGCATTTTACTATCATCGCCTCTCGAAGAGCCGCTATCTGGGCTTCGACTACCAATATTCGCGAATGCTGGCCTTCCCGACCGGCGCACAATTTGAGACCCGGACCCAGACGTTCTTTCTGTTCTATACCGTCTATTTCACGCCCACCCTGTCGTTGTCTGTTTCGGGCGGCCCTCAGCAATATGAAGCGACCCAGCCGTCTCTGGCCGCAGCCCGTTCCTGGTCGCCGGCTGGAACCGTAAGCCTTGGATGGCAGGGCCGCCGAGCGGCCGTTGCGGCCGGTTACTCGCGCACCATCGCCGGCGGGGGCGGTTTGACGGGAGCGTTTCAATCCACCGGCGCCACGGTTTCAGCCCGCTGGGAAATCGACCCGACGTGGAGCATCGGAGTCGCCGCGAACTACGCCATCTACAGGAACGCCGTCGCAATGGAATTGAACACGAATCCAGGCGGGCACACCCTGGCAGGCACTGCCTCCCTGAGTCATCCAATCGGGCAGTCTTTCGAGGCGGAGATCGGCTACACGCGGATTCATCAAAGCTATTCCGATATTGCGGCGGTATCGGCCGCCCCCGATACCAACCGCGAGTACATAGGGATTTCCTATCGCTTCACCCGGCCATTGGGAAGATAAGTCATGCCAGAGCAGCTCGACGAAATAGAATCGCAAGGCTTCGATCTCGAACGTTATCTAGGGATTGTCCGCCGCCACCACCTTTCCTTCTTGATCCCCATGTTCCTTGGGTGGCTCCTGGTTTGGGGCGCGAGCTGGATCCTGCCGGCGCGATACAAATCCGGCACCCTGATCCTGGTCGAGCAGCCCACGATGCCAAAGGAGTATGTCACTCCCAACGTGACGGATAATCTCCAGGAGCGGCTCGAGAGCATTTCGCAGCAGATTCTAAGCCGGACACGCCTTCTCCATATTATTGATGGGTTGGATTTATACGCTGAAGGCAGATCGCATCTCACGCCCGACGAGAAAGTCGAGCTGATGCGCAAGGACATCGACATCCAGCTTGTCCGCGACGGCTCGAACCGGATCACCGCTTTCAATATCTACTATTCGTCTCGCGACCCGCAGGTCGCGAAACGAGTCACCAGCGAGGTCACGAACCTGTTCATCAACGAAAATCTCGAGGTACGGCAGCAGGAGTCCGAGGACACGACCAAGTTTCTCGAGAGCCAGCTGGAAGAGGCTCGCGAAAAACTTGCCGCGCAGGAAGAGAAAATACGCGAGTTCAAGGGCCAACACCTGCAGGAGCTGCCGACCCAGCAGGCGAGCAACCTTCAGATCCTCGCAGGCTCGCAGGCTCAACTGGAGAACGAAGAAGACCGGTTGGGTGCCGCTCAGCAGCAGCACGTTTATCTTGAGACCCTGCTGAACCAATACCGAAGCCTGGAAGCGCCCGCTCCCGCTTCGGACGGCACGCAGCCCGGGTTGCCCGCGATCGACAAGGAACTCGACAAGCTCCAAGCACAGCTGGCCGACCTGCGCTCACGGTATACGGACCGCCATCCCGACGTCCGCAAGCTGAAGGATGAGATTCTTCAGACCGAAAAGATGCGCGATCAACTCTTGGCCGAAGTGAAAGCCAGACAGAATGGTCCTCAACCGGACGCTCCTCGGGCCAGGCAGTCCGCCGCGGACCCGGCTCACGCGACGCCCGTCGCGCAGATCGACAGCCAGCTGCGCGCGAATGAGATCGAGACCCGAAACCGCCAGGAGTCGATCGCGGCCCTCAAAGAAAAAATCAACGATTATCAACTGCGCCTGAATCAGGAGCCTATGCGCGAACAGCAGCTTGCGGACCTGACTCGCGGCTACGAGCAATCGAAGGCGGACTATGACGATCTTCTGAAGAAAAAGAATGATTCCGCCCGGGCAACCAACATGGAAAAGCTCCAGCAGGGCGAGCGCTTCCGGATTGTCGATCCGCCCAGCTTGCCGCTCAAGCCGGATTTCCCCAATCGCTTGAAGTTCTGCGCGGCTGGACTGGCCGCGGGCATGGTGCTCGGCATAGCGGTCGTCGGTGCGCTTGAGATGATGGACGATCGCCTCTACAGCGAAAAAGCGATCAAGGACATGCTGCCGGTCCCGGTGATATCGGAAATTCCGGCGGTTCGAACCCATTCCGACGAGGCAGCCGCGAAACGGAAAATCTGGCTGAGCTGGGCAACAGCGGCACTGGTGTTTGCCGGTATTCTGGCCGGATCCGCTTTCAGTTACTTGCGCGGTTAGGTCAAGGGAATGTACGAGAATTTTTACAACCTGCAGCGCGCCCCCTTCGAGATCACGCCGGACCCGTCGTTCCTCTTCCCGACCAAGCGGCACAACGAGGCGCTGGCCGTGCTCTATTACGGGGTCCGCTGGCGCAAAGGCTTCGTGGTCCTGACCGGGCAGGTCGGCACCGGCAAGACCCTGTTGCTTCGCTGCCTTCTTCAACTGCTCAAGCAAAGCCGCGACATTGCCTATGCCTATGTGTTCAACAGTCAACTCGAGCCCACGGAGTTCCTGCAGTATATCGTCAGCGACTTTGGCCTGCCGACGGCGGGGAAAAACAAGGGCGAGTTGTTGTTTGACCTGTGCCATTTCGTGGTCAACCGCGGATTGAACCAGCTGACGACGCTCCTGATTGTGGATGAAGCGCATCATCTTTCGCTCGAAGCCCTCGAGGAAGTGCGTTTGCTCACGAATCTTGAGACCGCTGAGCGCAAGCTGCTGCAGATCGTGCTGGTGGGGCAGCCGGAGCTGGATGACAAGCTGGATTCAGTCAAAATGACCCAGCTGAAGCAGCGGATTGCGATGCGCTCGCATCTCGAGCCGCTCAATTTCGAAGAGACGATGGACTACATTGACCGCCGGCTGAAGATTGCGCGAAGCGGTCCCGGAACGCCAGCGATTTTTCCTGCGGAAACGGTGGCGGCGGTCTATCGTCACTCCCGCGGCATTCCCCGCCTGATCAATACGGTCTGTGAAAATGCACTGATCTCCGCCTACGCCCGCCAGCTCGCGACCGTCCCGGCGGACATCATCGACGAGGTAGCCAGGGAATTCCGGCTCAACATGGTACGGCCGGTCGAAAGCGAAGCCCGGGGCGGCGTCGATGAGCTCGATCTCCAACGGGCGGCGCGCATGCTGGTCGACACCTATGCCTCCATGCAGAAACCGGCGGCGCGCGAGGCGCCCGCGCCCGCCCCGGTCTCACCGAGATTCCGACAAGCATGAGCCACATATTTGACGCGCTACAGAAGTCGGCGGCTGAACAGGGCGATTTCGAAGCTCCATCGGCCGCGCCCGCGTCCGAACTGCTCGAAGCCACCGAGCGCAGAGTGGCGGCAGCGCGGGCGAAGACCGGGGTACCCGATTCTCGACCGGCCGCGGCTGAGCTCGACGCCATGGCGGCGATGCGGAAAGCGGTTGATTCTGCCGCGGCTGAAGTCCGCCGAGAGCCTTCGGCTTTCGGCGAGTCGGCTGCGGCGACGCGCCCCACCGACCCATTCAGTCAGTTTCGGCCGTTGCGCGTGCGGGTTCCACTGCAGTCGAGAATTGTCTGCATCACCGAGAAAGACAGCCTGGCGGCGGAAAAATTCCGTTACCTTGGCGTCCGACTCCGGCACCTTCAGCAGAGCCGACCACTGAAGAAGCTGTTGATCACGAGCACCATTTCCCAGGAAGGGAAGAGCACGGTGGCCGCGAACCTGGCTTGTGCTCTGGCGCGGCGGACGCTGCAGAAAACGCTGCTCGTCGATGGGGACTTGCGCCGCCCCACTGTAGGCCGCCTGTTCGACCTCGGAAAAGTCTCGGGCTTCAGCGACTGGCTGCAGGGCGACTGCGGTGGAGGCGGCAGTATTTACCACCTCGAAGAAGCCGGGCTTTTTGTCTGCCTGCCGGCACGATTCCGCGAAACCCGCTCGAGCTGATGCAATCGGGGAGGCTTTCCGTGGTGATGGAGCAGCTTGCCCGCTGGTTCGATTGGATTGTGATCGACTCACCGCCGGTCCTGCCGCTGGCGGATACGAGCATCTGGATGCGGATCGCTGACGGCATACTTCTGGTGACGCGCCAGGGGCAGACTCAAAAGGACCAGCTCACACGCGGGCTCGAAGCCATAGACCAGAAGAAATTGCTGGGTGCGGTATTGAATTCCGCTACGACTACGGCCAGCAACTACTATTACAGCTACGACGGACCCACAGCCGCAACGGCGTCCGACGGTAATCCCTTTCGGTAGTCCGTTCCCGACAAACCTCTTCCCCTGAAGTCTTCGCAAAGGTCTTCAACCCATGTCCATCGACAACACACGAGATTGTGGGAGGCGGTCGTGAATCTGCGGCGAGCGGGAAACGGTTCTTATGCTCTCCAGGCGGACCGTCTGCTAACCGGCGAGCGGCGCGTGCTCAAGGAAGAGTCTTTTCGCCATATGCTTTCGCTCGAGCGCAAGAGGACAGAGCGTTCTCGGAAGGCGTTTCTGTTGATGCTGTTTGACCTGGGGAGCGGCAATTCCGGCAGGGAAAACCAGCTCTCCGCAGATATCGTTTCCATGCTCCTGGTCTCAACCAGAGAGACCGATTTAACGGGATGGTATCAAGAAGGGGCGATCCTGGGTACGTTGTTCACCGAGTTTGAAGTGGCGGAAAAAGAATCCATTTTGCGCACCCTGCTCGAGAGAGTCACGACGGTTCTAAGAAAGAATCTAGGGTCCGAGCAATTCACAAAAATTAAGATCTCGTTTCATTTGTTTCCGGAAGATTGGAACCATGAGTCCGGCCAGCGGCAGAGCAATCCGGCGCTCTACCCGGATCTGGTCCAGCGCGAAGCATCACGGAAACCCTTCCTGCTCATCAAGCGGGCCATGGACATCGTCGGGAGCCTTGGCGCCTTGATCCTCCTGTCGCCGCTGTTTCTTGCCATCGGAGCGGCCATAAAGCTTACCTCGAAGGGGCCGGTTCTATTTCGACAGAACCGAATCGGCCAGCATGGCGAACCGTTTGTCTTTCTCAAGTTCCGGTCGATGTACGAAAACAATGATGCCCAAAGCCATCGAGAGTATGTCAAGAAACTGATCGCCGGCACCGCGGAAAAGCAACCGGCAAACGCCGGCGGAGAGGGAGTCTACAAGTTAACCCGAGACCCGCGGATCACCCTGGTGGGCGGCTTCTTGCGAAGGACGAGCCTGGATGAATTGCCCCAATTCATAAACGTCCTCGAAGGCAAGATGTCGCTCGTCGGACCGCGCCCCCCGGTCCCGTACGAAGTAGAAGCGTACGCATTCTGGCATCGTCGACGCTTGTTGGAGGCAAAGCCCGGGATCACCGGTCTTTGGCAGGTCAATGGCCGCAGCCGCCTCAAATTTGATGACATGGTTCGGCTTGACCTGCGTTATGCGCGGACTTGGTCTCCCTGGATGGACCTGAAGATTCTTCTGCGTACCCCGGCTGCTGTGGTTCTCGGCGAAGGCGCCCATTAGTTTCGCCTTTCAGGCTGCCTCGCGGCGTGCGTTTTAAGTTCTAACTCGAGTGCAGGACGTTTCCCCTGCATCAAGTGGCGAATAGAGAAAAGGAGTCGTTCCATGATCAGCTTTGGGGTAGTCGGGTATGGATATTGGGGGCCAAACGTGGTTCGAAACCTGGAGCAATTGGAAGAGACTGACGTGGTCGCGGTTTGTGACAAGAGCGCGGCCTCGCGGCGCAGGGCCCATAAAGCTTATCCACACGTGTACGTGACCTCGGATCCCGCCGAACTCGTGACGTCCCCGGAAATTGACGCGGTGGCGGTGGTGACTCCCGTCTGGACCCACTATGAGCTGGCGAAAGCGGCTCTCGAAAATGGCAAGCATGTGTTCGTCGAGAAGCCTTTTACGATCGCCACCGAGCAGGCGGAAGAACTGATCGAGCTGGCCGCCCGCAAGAACCTTAAGATCATGGTGGACCACACGTTCTTGTTTACGGGTGCGGTGCGAAAGATCAAGCAAGTCCTGCAAGACGGCACTCTTGGCAAGCTTTACTATTACGACTCAACTCGCGTGAACCTCGGTTTGTTCCAGCACGACGTCAACGTGATCTGGGATCTTGCTCCACACGATTTTTCTATCATCGACCATCTTTTTCAGGGGACGCCGCAAGCCATCGTGGCAACGGGACAGACCCACTTGAATGGTCATGAGGACATTGCGTTTATTACCCTGTACTTCCCGGACAAAGTGATCGCGCACATCAATGTGAATTGGCTATCCCCCGTCAAGGTGCGCACCACTCTAGTGGGCGGGGAAAAGAAGATGTTGGTGTGGAATGATCTTGAGGCGGACGAAAAAGTCAAGATCTACGATAAAGGCGTCAACGTAACCAGTCAGGAAGGCCTTTACAACCTTCTGGTCAACTATCGTTCCGGGGACATGTGGGCGCCGCAACTGGAACAAATCGAGGCCCTGCGGGCGGAATTGAGCTATTTTGTCCGTTGCATCCAACAGGACGAGACGCCTTTCAACGATGGCGCGGCCGGCCTCAGGGTCGTGAAGATGTTGGAGGCGGCAAACGAGTCGCTGCGTAAACAAGGGGCGGTGGTTTACCTGGACTCGAAACCAGCCGCACGACCGGACGAGGCTCCCACCGTACCGGCTTCTCTCGCCGAAGACTCCTTGGTGGGCATAGCCGGGTAGCCCATGCCAACTCTAGAAAGACCGGTGGCCCGGCGTCCCTGACTCTCTCCAGACTCTGCGCTTAGGAAATTTACCCGGCAGCCATTATGCAAATCAAGATTGAATCGAAAGCATTCGAGGACGTTGTCGTACTCGTGCCCGAAATATTCCGGGACGAGCGCGGCTTCTTCATGGAAACCTTTCGCGCCGACCAGTTCGAAACGTTGGGACTGCCCGCGAACTTTGTGCAGGACAATCATTCCCGTTCGGTGAGAGGCGTTGTCCGAGGCCTGCACTTTCAGTGGGAACCGCCCATGGGAAAGCTGATGCGCGTGACGGTCGGAACCGCCTTCCTGGTCGCCGTCGATATCCGCAAAGGCTCTCCTACTCTCGGAAGGTGGTTCGGCCTGGAGGCCTCTGCGGACAATCGTCGCGCGGTCTGGGCCCCGGCCGGATTTGCCCGCGGCTTCTGCGCTCTATCGGAGGTAACCGAGATCCAGTACAAGTGCACGGGCATTTACAACGGCAAGGCAGAGTCGGCCATTCGCTGGAACGATCCCGGCATTGGCATCGAGTGGCCGCTCAAGGATGCGCTCGTTTCCGAGAAGGATTCGAAGGCGGGCACTCTCGAAGATTGGCTGGCTTCTCCGGCCTCGAACTGTCTGGTTTACGCTGGTCAGCCCGAAGACGAGCCGGTTGGTGCGCGATGAGAGTTGCGGTCGTTGGAGCCAACGGCCAACTTGGCCGGGACGTCGTTCGAGCGTTTGCGCAATATGGCGATCAAGTCCATGAGCTTACGCATGCCGAAATGGAAGTCTCGAGCCTGACCTCGGTGGCGAACTCGCTGGCGGAACTCCGCCCGGAATTTGTGGTAAACACCGCGGCCATGCACGACGTGGAAAGCTGCCAGCAGCAACCGGAAAGGGCCCGGACGGTCAACGGGACCGGATCTGGAAACCTGGCGACGGTTACCCGCGATCTGGGCGCCGCTCTCCTTCATATCAGCACGGATTACGTCTTCGATGGCACGAAGCGACTACCGTACATCGAGAGCGACGCGCCGCGGCCCTTGAACGTGTACGGAGAAACCAAGTTGGAAGGCGAAGAGCTGGTGAGGAGCATTAACCCTAAACACTTCATCCTGCGCACCGCCGCGCTCTACGGCGACCATCCTTGCCGGGCCAAGGGAGGCCGCAACTTCGTCGATCTCATGCTTCGGCTTGCCAGGGAGCGCGGGCGCGTGCGGGTCGTGGCGCACGAATTCACCAGCCCGACCGCAACCACCGAACTGGCTCAGCAAATTGTTGTCCTGAGCCGCACCGACGCCTACGGCCTCTATCATGCGACCGCCGAGGGCAGCTGCTCGTGGTACGAATTTGCGCGGGAGATCTTTTCGATTGCAGAGGTCGATGTGAAATTGGAGGCCGCCTCCTCCACGGAGTTTCCGCAAAAAGTAATCCGCCCCGAGTATTCCGTGCTCGACAATAGCGGCCTGAAAGCGCGGGAGCTCAACGTGCTCAGGCCCTGGCAGGACGCTCTCCGAGAACACATCGCCCGGAAGCAACGCCAAGTCCCGACGGCGGTTTAAGACGGGCGGAGTTGAGTTCTCTCCTCGGCATCGACCTGGTTACGGAGGACCAGATCTTATGAAACTTTTGATTGCAGGCGGCGCCGGTTATCTCGGTTCTGTGCTCGTCCCGAAGCTATTGGAACGCAGTTATGACGTCGATGTCGTCGATCTGTTTTGGTTCGGCAACCATCTTCCCGCTGAAACCGGCATCATCCGCAAAGACATTTTTGACATTGGCGTCGACGACCTGCATTGCTATCAGCAGGTCGTATTCCTGGCGGGTTTGTCCAATGATCCGATGGCAGAATTTTCGCCAAGCCAGAATTTCATCTTTAACGCCGCCGCCCCGGCCTATCTCGCATATGTGGCCAAGAAGGCGGGCGTGAAACGCTATGTGTATGCAAGTTCGTGCTCGGTCTATGGATATACCGACAATGAACTGTTCGACGAAAACCGGCCGGTGTCGTCGTCTTATCCGTATGGTATCTCCAAGCTCCAGGGCGAGCAGGCCGTCATGAACTTGATCGACGAGCGTTTCTCGGTCATTTCCTTGCGCAAGGGCACGGTCTCCGGCTACAGCCCGCGCATGAGACTCGATTTGATCATCAACACGATGTTCAAGAACGGCGTCTGCAATCGCGAAATCACCGTAAACAACCCATCCATCTGGCGGCCGATTCTCAGCATAGAAGATGCCGCCAATGCTTACGTACGGGCCATTGAGGCCAGTGATCGGATTTCGGGCATCTTTAACGTCGCATCGGGAAACTACACGGTGGGCGAAGTCGGGGACCTGGTCAAGGCTGCCATCGAAGAAGCGCTTGGGTTTTCCGTGCGCTTAACCATCCATCACAAGAAAGATTTTCGGAACTACAAGGTCAGCATCCAGAAGGCCGAGAACACTCTGAGCTTCCATCCGAACCATAGCGTTCAGCGGATTGTCAGGAACCTGATTGACAATATGGACCGGTTCAACGATTGGGACAATCCACAGTATTACAACATTGACACCTTGAAGTTATTAGCCGCACGGAACCAGGAACTGAGGGAACTCGTGGAAGTGGCTTAAGAAGGCCTTCCGGAGCGCCAGGGGATCGCCCGCTCAACCCGCCAATCGATTGGATTCCAGTGTATTTATGAACTCTTTTGTCTGCATGTCTCCGGATGTCAAGCTGGGCAAGGACGTGAAGCTCTCCAAATTCATCAACCTTTACGGTTGCGAAATCGGGGACGAAACCAAGATCGGTGCGTTCATCGAAGTCCAGAAGAACGCGAAAATCGGCAGCCGCTGCAAGATTTCCAGCCATACATTCATCTGCGAGGGAGTGACCATCGAGGATGACGTGTTCATCGGCCACGGCGTCACATTTATTAACGACAGCTATCCGCGGGCTACCACGAAGGGCGGGGTTCTGCAAACCGAAGCGGATTGGCATGTGGAGCCAACGCTCGTCAAGAAAGGCGCCTCGATCGGGTCAGGCGCAACCGTTCTCTCCAATCTAGTGATCGGAGAAAACGCCATTATTGGCGCGGGCAGCGTGGTCACGAAAGACATTCCGGCGAACGCGATCGTCGCTGGAAACCCGGCGCGGTTGCTGAGATATGTGGACAGCGGAATGAGGATCGCACAACTACCATGACCAATAAAATTGCATTTCTGGATCTAGCCACTCCGCACGTCGAACTGGAAGAGGCACTGGTTGAGGTTTTTCGCACTAGCCTTCGCACGGCCAGTTTTGTCGGCGGACCCGCGGTGGAGGGCTTCGAGGAGGATTTCGCCAAGTTCTGCCATGTCGGGCACTGCGTAGGCGTCGGGAGCGGCACGGATGCCGTACGGTTCGCGCTCATTGCGGCGGGAGTAAACCCCGGCGAAAGCGTCATTACCGTTCCCAACACGTTCATTGCGACCACCGAGGCGATTTCCCAGGCTGGGGCGGTCCCCGAATTTGTCGACTTTGATGAAGGCACATACAACATCGACTGCGCGAAGCTCCGCGCGTACCTGGAGACCCAATGCGACACGGACCGGCACTCCGGGAAGCCCGTTTCTCGGAGAACGGGTCGCGTGATCTCGGCCGTCGTGCCGGTCCACCTCTACGGCCAGCCGGTCGACATGGATCCGATTCTGGAGCTGGCCGGTGCCTACCAGTTGATCGTCATCGAAGATGCCTGCCAGGCGCACGGCGCCGAGTACTTCTCTCATAGAGAACAGACCTGGCAAAAGGCAGGTTCGATCGGCCAAGCCGCGGCTTTCAGCTTCTATCCTGGTAAGAACCTCGGCGCTTGTGGAGAAGCCGGAGCGGTCACAACGAGCGATCCGGGGATCGCAAGCAAAGTCCAGATGCTGCGAGACCACGGTCAAGCGCGAAAGTATTACCATGAGATCGAAGGCTACAACGGACGTCTGGACGCGTTGCAGGCCGGCCTCTTGCGTACGAAATTGGCGCGTCTCTTGAATTGGAATGCGGCGCGCCAGGAGAGAGCCGAGATCTATCGAAGATTGTTCGCCGACGTCGACGGGGTCATCGTGCCCTCGGAACCTTCCTGGTCGCGGGGCGTCTACCACCTCTTCGTCGTCCGCGTGCAGCAACGCGACAAGATTCAGCAATACCTCAAGGAACGTGGCATAGGGACTGGAATTCACTATCCCATCCCCCTTCATCTGCAGAAGGCCTATCGCCGTCTGGGATACCAGAAAGGCAGTCTGCCGGTCGCCGAGCAGCTTGCCGACGAAATTCTCTCGTTGCCGATGTTTCCGACGCTCACTCTCGGCAATCAGGAATATGTGCTGGAAAGTCTGATGGAGTGTTTAGGCCTTCAGGCTACCGCCGCCACATGGGCGTAAATAGAAGCCTGAGAACAGCCCACCCCTGACGGTTGCCTTCTTTATTAGACGGAGCGAAATCCATGGCGGACGTGGCCACCAACTTAGACCTTCAATCGCGACTGGGCTCCCAGCCGCGATCTACGCTGCTCGACGGCGTTCGAGGGAAGCGAGTCTGGATTGACCTGGACAACTCTCCGCACGTGCCTTTTTTTGTCCCGATCCTGGAAAGGCTCGAGGCGTCCGGTTGTTCGGTGTTGGTGACCGCGCGCGACTGCTTTCAGGTTTGCGAGTTGGCCGATCTCATGCATCTTGAGTACCGCCGCGTGGGGCGTCATTACGGCAAAAATACGCTGCGGAAGCTTGCCGGACTCTGTTGGCGCGCACGGCAGCTGGCCCCGCACATCTTGAGCTACAAGCCCCAACTCGCCCTGTCGCACGGGTCGCGATCACAATTGCTGCTTGCGAACCTGCTCGGCATTCCTTCGGTGACCATCGCGGATTACGAGTTCGCAAGAATCTGGATGCTGGTACGGCCCGACTGGGTTATCACCCCGGAGGTCATCCCGGGCGACAAGCTACGGGTCTCGAAGGAGCGGCTCCTGCACTATCCCGGCATTAAAGAAGATGTATATGTTCCGCGGTTCCGGCCCGACGCGGCCATCCTGACCCTGCTAGGCCTGGAACAACCGTCGGATCTTATCGTGGTGATACGCCCGCCGGCAACGGAGGCTCATTATCACCGTCCCGAAACCGACGAACTATTTGCCGCGGTGGTCAACTATCTCGGCCTCAACCCGCAGGTCAAGATGGTGCTTCTGCCTCGGGGGCAGGAACAGGGAATCCGTATTCAGCAGAAGTGGGAACCGCTCTTTGCCAGCGGAAAAATCCGGATACCGGACCGCGTATTGGACGGTCTCAACCTCATCTGGCACTCCGATCTGGTGATCAGCGGCGGGGGCACGATGAACCGCGAAGCCGCCGCATTAGGTGTTCCTGTCTATAGCATCTTTCGAGGGGAGACCGGAGCCGTAGACCGTTATCTCGCCAGCACAGGGCGTTTGATCATGATCGAACGTCCGCAAGATGTCTCGAAAAAACTGGTTCTGACTAAGCGAGACCGTAGTTCACCGGCCGGGCGCGGAATCGACGGCACCCTCACGACGATCGTGGAGCACGTTCAGACAATTCTTAAACAGGTTAACTGACACGTGATCGAGCACACCACCAGATCTGTTTCCGGGTCAAGGGCGTCGGCCTTGGTTGCGCTCGCGCTTCGCGGCCTGGAGCCGATGTACGATTTCGAAAGCCGGCTCTTCTGTCATCGGCTGCGCAAGACCCCCGAGGGGTTGGTACGGGAAGGCCTCTCTCACCGGTATACCATCATGACGCTTCTTGGCCTTCTTGAGGCGCAATCGGCGGGATGGAGTCATTCGACCGATATCGACGCGACGGCGCACCAACTGCTGCACGATACGGATTGGGTTGACAACCTGGGCGACCTGGGACTCCTTCTCTGGCTCTGCGGGAGTATGTCGAAGGAACGCCTGCAAGAGTTTTATTCACAATTCGATGTCTCACGCGCCTTGTCGCGCTACCCTGACGCTCGCCTTCGCCTCACCATGGAGCTCTCATGGTTCCTCACTGGCCTGGTTCATGCATACAGAACCGAGCCGTGCTCTCGCCTCGCATCCGTTGCCGCAGAGACCTCTCGCAGATTGCAGGAAAACCAAGGTCCACACGGGCTCTTCGGCCACATGGCGGTTGCGCATTCGTTTCGTGGAGTGCTCCGGGGCCGTATCGGAAGCTTTGCCGATCAGGTCTACCCGATGGTAGCGTTGTCGCATTTCGCGCGGCTGTTCAACGATCACCCGGCGCGTGAGAGTGCGCTTGGTTGCGCCCGGGCAATTTGCGGCCGGCAAGGCTCGATGGGCCAGTGGTGGTGGCACTACAACTCAGTCAGCGGACGCGTGGTGGAACATTATCCCGTGTACTCAGTTCACCAACACGGCATGGCGCCCATGGCTTTGAATGCAGTTCAGGAATTGTCCGATGCAGATTTCCAGACTCCTTTAAGCCGTGGACTCAAGTGGATCGATGGGACCAACGAAATGGGAGAATCGCTTGAGAGTCCTGAGAACGGAATCATTTGGAGATGTGTTCGCTTGGCGAAGCGTAATCCGTACCTGGTTGGGTGCCATACGCTGATGGGGAGAACACCATCGGCCGCGCTTCACACTTTACATGAGTGCCGGCCCTACGAATTAGGATGGCTGCTCTATGCTCTCGCGGCTCCCGGCCCTTCCCGTTATGAACCCTTCCGTTTCACTGGCAACGAGTCGATACGCCATCGATCCAACTAAAGACTAAAGACGCCCCTGGGCCGGCGCTGGATGCGCTGAGGCTGCCAGACCACATCCGCAAGCCCGCGGCCGCCCGCGTGAGCACATGATCCGCGATATCAAATACGTCGTTATCACTCCGGCCCGCGACGAAGAGAGGTACATCGAAGCGACCCTCCGGTCGGTGATAGCGCAGACTGTTCGCCCCAGAGAATGGGTCCTTGTCGATGACGGCTCAACCGATGGCACGGGAGAGATCGTACAAGGCTACGCGGACCGATACCCGTGGATTTCTCTGGTCCGTCGGCAAAACCGCGGTTCCCGCAAGCCGGGCGGCGGTGTCATAGAGGCTTTTTATGCGGGTTACGCTTCTGTCCAAGAACAGGACTGGGAATTCATTGTCAAGCTGGACGGAGATTTGAGTTTCCCGTCCGACTACTTCGCGAAATGTTTTGAGCATTTTGACAGCGACCCTCGACTCGGGGTGGGCGGGGGAGAGATCTACCACGATGTCCAGGCCACGGCCACACTCGAAGCGAACCCCCACTTCCATGTTCGAGGCGCAACCAAGATCTATCGTCGAGCGTGCTGGGAGGGCATCGGGGGACTCTTGAAGGCGCCGGGGTGGGACACGATTGATGAAGTCAAAGCCAACATGCTGGGGTGGAAGAGCTACAGCTTCAGGGAGTTGCATCTGGTTCACCATCGATTCACCGGAAGTGCCGATGGCATTTTGCGCGACCGGGTGAAGCACGGTCTGGCGTGCTACGTCTCTGGCTATCATCCCCTTTTTCTCGCAGCCAGCTGCTTCTCGCGGCTCAAGCAGAAACCGTATGTAACCGGCTCGCTGGCGATTGGCTACGGATTCCTGAAAGGTTATTGGGCTGGCGTGCCCAGAGTGAACGATGCCCCGCTGATCCAGTACTTGCGAGCGCAGCAGCTGAGACGTCTTTTGGGCTTGGACACGATCTGGAGATGAGCCAACCAGGGCCTGGACGAAGCGGATATGTGCGGGATTTGCGGAAAAGTCGGGTTTGACCAGAGCGTAAGCGTGAGCGCTCCTCTGATCAATGGCATGCTGGAGACGATCCGACATCGCGGTCCGGACGACCAGGGAATCTATCTCGCGCCCGGGGTTGGTTTAGGTTTTGTACGGCTTTCTATTATCGACATGGCCACGGGGCACCAGCCATTGCCCAACGAAGACGGGACTGTCTGGGTCGTCTTCAATGGCGAGATCTACAACTTTCGCGAGCTTCGCACCTTCCTCGCAGGTAAAGGACATGTCTTCAAGACCCGGAGCGACACGGAAGTCATTGTCCATCTTTACGAGGAACTGGGCCCGCAGTGCGTAGACCGGTTGCGAGGCATGTTCGCATTCGCATTGTGGGACCACAACGCCAAGACTCTGTTGCTGGCAAGAGACCGGGTAGGCATAAAACCTCTCTATTACTCCTTAACGGAGAAGGCCATCGTTTTTGGATCTGAGATCAAGGCGATCCTTGCCGACCCCACGGTGAGACGCGATCTGGCGCCAGAAATGATCGATCGTTTCCTTACTTTTCTCTATGTGCCGGGTCAGGAAACATTGCTCCGCTCCGTTCGTAAGCTTGCCCCGGGCCACTCTCTAGTCGTCAAGAGTGACGGCACATCGGAAACTCGGCAGTATTGGGACCTGAAGTTCGTTACGCCATCCGAGCCGCCAACTCTCAAGCGAGCGGAGAGTGAATTGTCCGGCTTATTGGCGGAAGTCGTCGCGCAACACATGGTCGCTGACGTTCCTGTCGGGGTCCTTCTGAGCGGCGGAGTTGACTCTACAGCGGTGCTGAGCTGCGCCGTTGACGGCGCCCAAGAGCAGATTAGCAGCTACACGGTGGGTTTTTCGGGCTCCGGGTTCGCCGATGAAAGACCTTATGCCAGGTTGGCCGCCGACCGGTTCCACAGCCGTCATCGAGACATGACAATTTCGTCGGGGGATTTTGCAGAGTTTCTCCCCAAGTACGTGTGGCATATGGAGGAACCGGTCTGTGAGCCGCCAGCCATTGCCATGTACTACGTGTCGAAGTTTGCCAGAAACTATGTAAAAGTCCTGCTCTCGGGAGAAGGGGGAGATGAAGCCTTCGCCGGGTATAACAACTATCGAAGCATTGTCTGGATGGAGCGGCTCAAACAGATTTGCCCTTCCTTTAACGGGCCGGTTTCCCGCGGGCTCTCGAGGCTGAATGCGTGGGTACATTCTCCCGGACTTGGCAAATACTCCCCGCTGATCGATTCGGTCTTTCCCCACTACTACTACAGCCGCACTTCAACTCCCTACCGTTATTCCGGGAACGGAATCGGCGAACTGTATTCGACGGATTTCCTCAAGCGGATCGACAGAGAATTGACCCTCGAGCCAGTCCGAAAACTGTTTCCGGCTGTGAAGAGCGAGAGCATCCTCCATCAGATGCTTTACATCGACACCAAGACCTGGTTGCCCGATGATTTGCTGATCAAGGCCGACAAAATGACGATGGCCAATTCCCTCGAGCTCCGTGTGCCATTGCTGGATCATCGTCTCTTGGAGTTTGCCGCCTCCTTACCCTCTCACTATAAGTTGAATGGTCTTACTCTCAAGTACATCTGGAGGAAAGCCCTCGCCAAACGGGTTCCCAACACCATCCTGAAGCGGAAGAAGGCCGGGTTCCCGGTTCCTTATGAATCCTGGTTGAGAAACGAGTTTCGCGACGACATCCGCGGCATCCTGACCGACACGAAGACGCTTCAGAGAGGCTATTTCGAAAAGCAGGGAATCGAGAAACTCTTGAAGTCCAACATCGAACACGGCCTTTTTGCGAAAGAGCTGTTTTCGCTGGTCACACTGGAGTTGTGGCACCGGATGTTTCTGGACCGCGAGATCGTTAGCCTGCGCCCTAAGGCCGCGCGACAGGTTGAGACGGCTGACCGGCCCGTTTTCGAGTAGCGCCGATCGACGCGAGGACCCGCCAAAGTGAATCGCAGACGAGTTGTAATGAACTCCCCTGGGAGCTTGTGGTATCCCGGCGCATTTGGAATCGGCCGCGTCTTGGGACCGGGATATTCACTGCGGTGCGTTCTGTTTCACGATATTTCCGATTCCGAGTCGGTATTCACGCAAGGGCTGAACGGAACCGTTACCCGCAAGAACTTTCAACGGGCACTTGAGTTCTTGTCGCGCTATTACACTCCCGTCAGCCTGCAGGATGTTGTGGCTAGTTTCGAAGGCCAAGCGCTTCCGCGCCGAGCCATTCTGGTCACATTCGACGATGGTTATGCATCGACGCGGCAAGTGGCCGCGCCGCTCTGTTTGGAGTTTCGCATTCCGGCAGTCGTCTTTGCCAACGCGTCTTGCCTCGATAACCGCGAGCTCGCGCTCGACAATCTCGTCTGCTATGTCGCCAACACCACTGGACTGAAGACCATCCAGGCTGCGATCCGGGACGCGGGGAATGGTCAGGACCTTGAGGTACATTCCTTGCCGGAGGTCTTCGGCAGTTTCCTTCCAAATATTTCACTCTCGACTCGCATGCTGTTTCGAAACCGATTGGTCGAGTTGGCCGGGGTGAGGGAGAGCGAGTTGGCGGCCGAGGCCGGGCTTTATCTGAGCAGCCGGCAAGTTCGCGATCTGGCCGATTTTGACTTCGAAATAGGGAACCATACATACAACCATGTACACTGCCGGTCACTGCTGGCGAGCGAGTTTGCGGCAGAGATCGATCGCAACGGCAGCGTTTTGGAGGCGATTTCAGGCGGCAAGGTGCGGTCTTTTAGCGTGCCCTATGGCTCCTCTTCCGACCTTACCAGCGGTGTGCTGGCGCATCTTCAACAATCTGGATATGAAGCGGCTTTTCTCGCGGAAGGGCGTGCGAACTTTCCCGATACCGGCCAGTCGCGGCTGAACAGGGTTAGCGTCAAAGCGGCAAGCGATGCGGCCCTTTTTTCGGAGATTGAAGTCCTGCCGCGGCTGCGTTCTGCAAAGGACCGGCTGCCGCTTCACTCAAAGTCGGCCCACATTTCCGGGGTTTCCACAGACTTGAATCTGTAAGGTCTTGGGCAATCGGCCTGAGGGGGCCGCGGAACTGCTGAACAGAGAGTTCCCGCCGCTTCCACGCTGTATGAACTGATACGGGAGAAGACGCATGACAAGACAGGAATTTCTTCTGCAAATGGACGACATCCTGGGGCTCCCTGAGGGAACCCTGCGCGGCAACGAGAAACTGGAAGAACTGGAGAATTGGGACTCCACCTCGCTCATTACCCTGATTGCACTCGCAGACTCGAGCGCCGGAGTCAATATCTCTCCCGCACAGGTAGTCAACTGCCTGACCGTCGCCGATCTCCTCCGGGTGGCTCGGATAGAGGGCTCCGCTGGAGCCTGATCCTGGTTCAAGAAATGTACACAACGTCAGACTCGACAACCCTACGCTGCGGCCCTCGACGCGCGCCTGAGCTTCCGACGGCGCTGGCGGACCTTCTGCGCCATCGACAGAGGTTGAAGAGGGAGCTGCTTGAGCAGCCGAACCTCCTCACCACGAGGATCGCAATTCTCGGCGGCTCTACGACCACCGAGGTCAAGAACATGTTGGAGTTGTTCCTGCTCGCGCAGGGCATCCAACCGACCTTCTACGAATCGGGCTATAACCGCTATTACGAAGATGTTTCATTTCAGAACCCCCACCTGTGGGCCTTTCGGCCGGACATCGTCCTGGTTCACACAACCTGGCAGAATGTCTCGCGCTACCCGGACGTAATGGAAAGGGACTCTGAAGTCGAACAGCTGGTCGAGCAGGAAATGGACCGGTTCCAAAGCTTCTGGGGAAAGATCCACTCTGATTTGGGCGCAGTGATCATCCAGAACAATTTTGATCTTCCGCGGTCGAGGCCGCTTGGAAACCTGGAGGCGTCGCAGCCTTTTGCCCGCGTGAATTTCTTGATGCGTCTGAACGCGGAGTTCGCAAAATACGCACAGACTCACTCCCGGTTTCTCATTAATGACATTCATTATTTGTGCGCTCAGGTGGGACTGGCCGAATGGTGTGGCGCCAGCTACTGGTACAGCTTCCGAATGGCCCTGGGCCCCGCCGCAACGGTAGTGATGGCGCGCAACGTCGCTTCGATCGTTAAATCGATTTACGGAAAGTCCAAGAAATGCCTGGTCCTGGACCTGGACAACACACTATGGGGCGGCGTGATCGGTGATGATGGCGTCGAGAACCTGGCTTTAGGCTCCGATCATGCAGTGGGCGCGGCTTTCCGAGACTTTCAGCAATACGTGAAGAACTTGCAGGGCCGCGGAATCATCCTGGCGGTGTGCTCGAAGAACGAGCCGGAGAATGCCAAAGAAGGATTCTCCCATCCGGACAGCCTACTGAAGCTGGAGGACTTCGCTGCGTTCCGGGCAAACTGGGATCCAAAGGCCGGGAACATTCGTGCGATCGCCGAAGAGCTCAATATCGGACTCGACAGTATGGTCTTTGTCGATGACAATCCCGCCGAGCGGGCGTTCGTCGCCGACCAGCTTCCGGAAGTGGCGGTACCGGATGTTGGGTCTGACGCCTCGATGTTTGCCGAGATCCTCGAACGGGAGGGCTATTTTGAGGTCGATCGACTCGTGCGGGACGACCTCCGCCGGGCGGCATTTTATACGTCGAACGCGCAACGCAGGATTTCGCAGTCGAGCTTTGCCAATCTTGGTGATTTTCTGGCCTCACTCGAGATGGCGGCGGAAATCGGTCCCTTCACTGCGCTCTATCTCGAGCGCATCACACAATTGATCAATAAGACCAATCAATTCAACCTCACCACGAGGCGCTACACGAACGCTGAGGTTGAGGCAGTTATGCAGGACTCGAACTGTATCGCTCTGTACGGGCGTTTGTCCGACAAGTTCGGCGACAATGGGCTTGTGTCTGTCTTGATCGGCCGTGTAATGGAAGCGTTGGTCGAGATTGACGTTTGGCTCATGAGCTGCCGCGTGTTGAATCGGGAGATGGAGTTGGCGGTCTTCGATGCTCTGGTCGAACAATGCCGGGCGCGCGGTATTCAAAAGATTGTGGGCACGTATATCCCTTCGAAGAAAAACGGTATGGTCGCCAACCACTATGCGGGTCTCGGGTTCAGCCCTGTGGCCGAGGGCTCCGACCGTTGCACTCGTTGGCACTACGACGTTCCGCAAGTCTACGAAGTGAAAACCCGCCACATTCGCCGGACCAGCGAGTGTTTTCCCGGGAGTGACTCGACCGAAGTCGTTCCCGTTTCATCAGGAGTTTAGTCAATCGTGAACAGCGTTCGCATCATGCCCGATCAGGAAAGCTCGAGAAAACCCTGCGACTCTACCTGGCAAGTCGAAGTTGACCGAACCACGTCCGCGGTGTGGTCGGAAAGGCTCGAAGGGTTCGATGATGCCAACATCTATCAGACCTGGGCCTACGGGGCGGTTCGCTGGGGGCGGAAGAACCTGAGCCACCTGGTGCTTAAGCGAAGTGGCGAGGTTGCCGCGATGGCGCAGGTCAGGATCCTTCGTCCGGCGGGAGTGAACGTCGGGATGGCCTACCTGCGATGGGGTCCCTTGTGCCAGCGCCGGGGAATGCAGCTGGATTACGCGGTCACACGACGGATGGCCCGGGCGCTCGAAGATGAATATGTAAG
>Ga0123356_10000072_pt1 | contig 106738 bp, 99 predicted proteins | sample TergutEmb28metaG_2_FD_92546 | JGI IMG/M metagenome (GOLD analysis project Ga0123356, IMG submission 92546) | Embiratermes neotenicus P3 segment gut microbial communities from Petit-Saut dam, French Guiana - Emb289 P3 | ecosystem: Host-associated > Arthropoda: Insects > Digestive system > Gut ...
AAGTTTAACTCCATACGTACTCCGGTAAATGGTCTTACCGGTATTATTTCATTTTCCGTATGGTTAGATTTTCATCTTGAGGCATCAACCCACTTAGGGTTAGATTTAACGTGAGGCATTGCGGCGTCTACCCAGATAAAGCAAAAAGCAGTATATTTATAGGTATGTTTTCCAGAACCTGCGGTTTGGTTTTATTTTTTATAATTATAACGTCATCAGAGCTTTTCGCCCAAACCATAGCAAGCCGTTCAGACGGCGAAAATACGCATTACTATACAACCCTCCATGAAGCTGTGGCTGCTATTGCAGATAATGAAACTTCCATTGACCGCCCTGCCGAAATAACACTGTTTGCTGACATTGTTTTAGACGAACCATTAAAAGTCGCTGACGGAGCACATATACAACTTGCGGCAGGAGGAGCAGATAGAACCATACGCAGAAGCGCTAACCTGATGGAATATCCTGTCATTTGGGTAACTGGAGAAAACTCAAGCCTGACTTTAGGAAAGCCCGGTATGGAGCATGAACTTGTCATAGACGGCGGATATTTGAATGAGCCTCCAATACAGGCTCATGCGCCGCTGGCTGCGGTAAACGGCCAGGATGCTAAACTGATAATGCTAAACAATGTTACGCTTCAAAACAATTATAACATTGCTGATGTTCTGACAACCAACCATTATCAAAACGGCGCGGGCGTATTTATAAGGACAGTAGATGATAATTCTGAAAGACAGGCGGAATTTATTATGAAAGGCGGAATAATCCGCGGAAATACAAATAGTGTAAATTCCGCTGTCTCAAGCGGCGGCGGAGTTCTCTCCGCCGGTTTTGGCATTTTTACCATGGAAGGCGGTGTTATAAAGGGTAATACTGCTATGCGTGCAGGCGGCGGCGTTGCAATTGGCAGCAGAGCATCATTCAGAAAGACAGGCGGCATTGTATATGGTTTCGGCGCACCTGCCGGCTACCGGAACACTGCTATGGAAAACTATTCATCGCCAAAATATTACGGACATGCGGTATACGTGGCAATTTTTAATCCGATAGCGCAGTTTAGAAATGATACAGTTTATGAAAATGACAATTTAAGTTATACGGGTGTACCAAGAGGAAACGGCGTCTTCGGCGAAGGAGAAAAATGGGATAACCCAAACAAGGTGTTCCAGCGCAGGCTGTTTATTATTATTCCGGTAGTCCTTGTGTTATGCATCTCAATCTTTTTTATTATAAATATTACTTTTAAAAAGCAATTATTAAAAACATTCAGCAATAACCCGCCGCCGGAAATTAATCTTGAAAATTTTAATTTGTCACCGCGTGAAAAAGAAATATGCGCATTACTGATGACAAAACTTTCCATGAAGCAGATTGCCTCTGTGTTGAACTTAACTTATTCAGGCGTTACTTTTCATGTCAGGAATTTGTATCATAAAATGGAAGTACAAAGCAGGACTGAACTGATTGTTAAAATAAAGACACTTGACAAGGGCTGACAGGAGAGTAATGAAAAAAGTTTTTTTACTGTTTTTATTTATTATACCTGTCTGTCTTCCGGCGCAAACGGCTGCCGCAACCAACCCTGCAACCCTCCATGAAGCCTTTACTGCAGCAGCAGAAACATCGATTGATCAGCCGGTTATAATCATCCTTCTTGCGGATATTGTATTAGACGAACCTTTAATCGTTGCTGACAGAATACATATAAGGCTTACAGCAGAGGGAGCTGACAGAACAATACGAAGAAGCGCTAACCAAACAGAATATCCTGTCATTTGGTTAAGGGGAGAAAGTTCAAGCCTTACCTTGGGCAGCCCTTATATGGAATATGAACTTGTCATAGACGGCGGATATTTAAATGAACCGCCCATACAGGCGCATGCTCCTTTAATTGCGGTGAACGGACTTGATGCAAAACTGATAATGCTGGACGGCGTTACGCTTCAGAACAATTATAACAAGGGTCAAGCTCTGTCATCCAGCCATCATCAAAACGGCGCAGGAGTATTTATCCGGACTCATAACGAAGTCTTAAGCGCAACTGAAGATAATGCCGACAGACAGGCTGAGTTCATAATGAAAGGCGGAATCATCAGAGGAAACAGAAATGATGTGCAGTCTTATGCAGCCAGCGGCGGCGGCGTGTTAATCGCCGGTTTTGGTATTTTTACAATGGAAGGCGGAGTTATAATGAATAATACCGCCCAGCTCAACGGCGGAGGTTTCCATACGCAAGGGTATGGTTCTTTCAAAAAGACAGGCGGTATTATCTATGGAGCAGACGCTCCTGCTGAATACCGTAATACTGCCATAGAGGGTTTCGGCGAACCTTTAAACTACGGTCATGCGGTATCTGTAAATATTCATTACGACATGTTATACCGGTACAGAAATAATACGGTCAGCGAAAACGATAATTTAAGTTATACAGGCACATCAAGAGGAAACGGTATATTCGGCAAAGGGGAAAAATGGGATTACCCGTCAAATAATTTCCGGCTCATTCTGTTTATTTTAGTCCTGTCAGCGCTTGCTCTCGGCATTTCTGTCTTGATTGTCTGGAGAAAATTATCAAGAAAAGAAAAAAACGCGCCGCAAATTGATCCTGAAAACTTTGATCTGTCTCCGCGGGAAAAAGAAATATTTGATTTGCTCTTAACGTCACTTTCCATAAAACAGATCGCCTATAAATCAGGCTTAACTGTTTCCGGAGTTAAATTTCATACTCATAATTTGTACCGCAAATTTGGCGTACAAAGCCGGACAGAATTGCTTGCAAGGCATAAATGAAAGGCAGGCGGCCTGATTTTATGTATAAAAAACCACTTTTAATTTTACCGAAATTTGTCCGTCTCCCAGGATTCTGGAAATAATATTAATCCCTTTCTTTGCCTTAATAGACATATTTTCCCCGTTAATAATAAAAGGTGATGAAAGCGTATATGTTTGCTCTGTATTGTTGGTACGCAGTTTTGCGTTGCCTGCAGTCATATTTACCAGTTCACATAAAGTGTCTTCGATATCATTTATTGTGATTTCCTCTTTTGGAATACCTGTCATAAACGAACAAATAATACGCATAACGTCTTCTTTGGCGGAAATAAAAATCATTCCATGGTTCTTGCCGTTAAGGCTCATCACTGCGGTGATTTCTTCAAATGCATTGTCAGCTTCTGATGATAATACATCAAACGAAAACCCTGCCATTTTAGAAATAACTTCTGTCAATGCATCAATAAAAATATAACTTAGTTTTTCTATTGTAAAAATACTCATATTATTCTCCTTCTTCCCTTATACATTCCAGAATTTTTGCCTCCAGCTCTTCGCCGGTAAATGGCTTGGTCAGGTAATTTGCAGCTCCCGCCCGCACAGCCGCGACAATGTTGCTCTTCTGTCCTTCTGTCGTAACCATCATTACAGGTATATCTTTATACCGGATATTATTTTTTATTTCTACAAGTACATCATACCCGCTTATCCCCGGCATATTCCAGTCCAAAAGAACCAGATCTATTTCGCTATGAATTTTTGAAAGTATTTCAAGGGCTTCAATTCCATCCTGCGCTTCAACAATTTCCATTTGAAGCACATCAGTAGTAGCCTTGATTATCTTTCTTATTACAGACGAATCGTCAACTACAAGTAATTTCATTTTTCACCTCTTCTTTTTTGTATAATATGTTAAGTTATCGTAATAATCAGCGTCAAAATTATTTTCAAACAAGTCATAAAGGGCATAATTTCCCGTAAACAGAACCCCGTTATCCTGTAATGAACCGTGTATTTTTGTTACTATCCCGCTTTTTAAAGTTTCAGAAAAATAAATTAAAATATATCTGCAGAAAATAATATCGAACAATCCAAATTCCTTATAACTGTTTATAAGGTTAAAGCGCATAAATTTTACTGCGCTCTGTATTTTTTGATCAATGGTCCATACTGAACCATTCTTGTTAAAATATTTCTCTTTATACTCCTCATTTAAACCGCGCATCATACTTATCTTGTCATATCTTCCTTTTTTTGCTATTTCCAGAACATGACTGGAAATATCTGTAGCTATAAATTCAAAATTCTTAAGACTTACTCCATTTACATTGTTTTTGCTTAAATAATTGTCTATACACATAACAGTCGAATAAATTTCCTGCCCGGTTGAAGCTGCCGCGCTCCAAATCCTTATCCGCGTTTTTCTTCCTGATACAATATCGCCTACCAATTTAGGAAGAAGCCTCTCCTCCAGCACCTTCCATGGAGCCTCGTCACGAAACCACTTTGTTTCGTTCGTAGTAATGGAATTAATTATTTTTTGATTAAATACAGGATCATTTTTCTTTATTATATAACTATATAACTCTTCAAATGAATTTACGCCTGCATCGACCAGATATTTTGAAAGTCTTGTTTCGAATATATAGGCTTTTTCGGGAGGAATGGCAATCCCGCAATTTCTTATAATATAATCGCTGAGAAGTGAAAATTCTCTTTCATTAATGGAAACCAGCGAAAGTCTGGTTTCTTCATGCTTCAGGTTTGAATACAGCATAAACTCTCTATTTCTTGATAAATATTTTCCAGATCCAAAACCTTGTCAGCAAGACCGCTTTCCACAACGCACCTGGGCATTCCGTATACAACACATGTTTCCTCGCTTTGCGCAATGCAAAAACAATCACGTTTAGCCTTTAAACTGACAAGTCCCTCTTTCCCGTCACTTCCCATTCCCGTTAAAATAACAGCCAAAACCCCTGAACCGGAAAATGATTTTGCCGCAGATTCAAAAAGAACATCGGCAGCAGGACGAAGCCCTCCGATGGGCGGCGAATCATCAAGCCTTATATTGTTTTTTGAATTAAGTTTCATGTGCATTCCGCCGGGCGCCAAATATACATTCCCTGCTTTAATAGCTTCTTTGTCTTGTGCAATTTTTACTTTTAATTGAGACTTATTGTCTAAATGCTGCGCCAATGTTTCAGTAAAATATGACGGTATATGCTGTACTATAAGAATAGGTACCGGAAAATCCTTATGCAGGTTTGATAAAATACTGTTTAAAGCCAGCGGACCGCCGGTTGAAGCGGCAATAAGAACAATCTCAGGATTTAATTTATTTTTTTTGGATGTTTTCTCTATACTTGGTTCTGCAGAAGGAATTATTTCTTTTTCTACGCGGTTTTTTTGTCTTGTTTTTTTTATTAAGTAATTCATTTTATTTTTTATGATATCAAGGTTTTCGGTATAGCTGTCATAAATCGGTTTAGTCATACATTCAGTTGCGCCTTTTGACAATACCTCTTCGAACAGATCATCTTCAGCAGCTGAAGGTCTTGCTATTACCAGAATATAGACAAGGGGGTTTTTTATTAAAATAACATTGATAAGTTCCATTAAACCCGGCTCTGAAATTTCCGCATCAATAACGATAATATTATATTTTTTGCGGTTAATTAAACCCAGAACTTCATCGCCGTCTGTAACACAGGAAATAGATATTTTTTTATCTGTTTCCGTTACAGCACGGGTAAACATTTTTGTGTATACCGATGATTTATCGGCGATTAAAACTCTAATTTCATCCATAATCAGCTGGTCTTAAAATTTTTAACAGACTCTTCCATCCCGCTTGCAATCTTAAGAATAGTCTCGCTGGCTTCTTTTGTGGAACTCGCGCTTTTGCTTACCGCACCAGCCTCCCCGTTTAATAGCTGCAGATTTTTGGAAATATCCACAAGCCCTATCGCCATTTCTTTTGCTGAGCGGTTTATTTCACTTATATTATTGGAAGTGCGTTCGGAGTTCATCGCTATTTCCTGTGTTCCGACAACAAGCTCGGCTGTAGATTTTGCTATTTCGTTAACGCCCTTTGCAGACTCGACAACTGTCTTTGTTACTGATTGGGCATTTTCGGAAATACTGATTATTTCTGAATTAATTTCGCTCATTCTCTGCGCAGCAGTAGCGGATTCTAATGCAATCTGATCGCTGCGTTCACTGGATTGGGTTGTTTCTCTTGCAAATGAATTAATATAATCTGTCATATCATTGATTATTGCAGTAATTTCCGATACTGCCCCGACTGCTTCGGGCATATTCTTTTGCATATTTTCTATCTGCTCGGCGATTTCATCGGTAGCTTCGGCAGTTTGTTTTGCAAGTTCTTTAACTTCGTTTGCTACTATCATAAAACTCTTGCCCGCTTCCCCTGCGCCTGCCGCTTCTATTGCGGCATTTAATGCAAGCATGTTTGTTTGATCAGCTATATCACTAATAACATTGACTATCTTTCCAATTTGCCTGCTCGCCGTTTCCAGCCGCCGTATTATTTCGTTGGTATTTTTGGCTTTTTTGTCCGCGTCAAGCATTTTATTTTTGGCATTTACGCTGTTTACGCTTATCATAATAATGGATTTGTTTATTTCCTCAACACTCTTTGCCACACTGTTAAAGGCATTTGATACATGTTTTACAGAACCTGATGCATTTACAATGCTTCTTTGTATACTGTCTACAAGAGTGCTTGACTGATCCACTCTCATACTCGTTTCTTCTGCCGCTGCCGCCACATTGCTTATAGTAGAGTTTATTTCTTCTATTGAAGACGCCATTGCGCTTATATGCGAGCTTGCTGTTGAAAGGGAATTTGTCGACTGCGTCATTCCTGCAGAAAATTCTTCTGTCACTGTACTGACAGCTTCTGTTTTTTCGTTGAGTTCCTTGCTGTTTGTTTCCATTTGCGACGACACAGCCAGCAGGCTCATGGCTGCTTCCCGCATTTGCTGCGCTGTCTCTCTTATGCCGTTAATAGTAATACGGTTAAATTCAATTAACTGATTACACGCGGCAAAAAACTGTCCAAACTCTGCGCCGTATTTATCAGGGAACCTTACGGTAAAATCCCCTCCGGCGATAATCTTAACCAGATCTGTACCGACCATTATAGGCTTACTGCCGGCTATGGAAAAGTAAATCCCAAAAAAGACGATTATAGAAAATGCAATAATTGAAATTATAACAAGCCTTATAACTCCAACTTCAGATTTATGTTTATTTCTTAATGTAATATCTTTTCCTAAACCTATTCTTAAGATATTCAGCTCAGTCAATATATCCATACATCTGTCAGAAACCGGAGACAGCACTTCCAGTATAAATTCACCCGCCTCTTCTCCCCTGTTTAATTTACCCTGATAATTATGCATGTGCTCTTCCCAGGAATTCAGCAATCCGTCAAAATCATTATAAAGTACGCGGGCTTGCTGAAGTTCAATGGTATCAGAAAATATCTGCATGCTTTCTTTAATCCCGGCTATTTCATTGAAGAATTCGCTGAATGCTGCATTTCGCTTTTGATAATCGGTTTCATAAATAATGTCACGCCCTCTAAGTTTAACATATCCCATTGCTACTCTGGCTTTTAATACATGTTCAAGGGGATCCAATACTTTATGAATATTTTCGTCACTTATGGATATCGTTGAGTTCATATCGATAACAGATATCAGCGAAGTACTAAACATGATAACTGCCACAAACAAGAACGCAAACAACAGCTTGGTTCTTATTTTTAACTCATTAATTTTGTTCAGCATATTCTATTCCTCCTTTTAATATTGTTCCGGCGTTTTTTCGCCTTTAGATTTATACTTGTTTATTATGGAATCAATATCTATGATTCTGTAAAGCCTGTCATCCTGTTCTGCAACTCCTGAAATGAAAAAGCTTTCTTCCGCTCCTGTCGGCAGGGAAGGCGTGTAGATGGTATCATCATCTAAGTCGATCAAATTACCCGGTTTGTCTATTAACAAACCTATCTGATCTTCGCTTCCTGAAAGTGTTTTAAAAACAACCGCTTTAACCGCACGGGAAACATCTTCATTATTCCGCCTTTCCTTGTGTCCCAGCAGCTGGTAAAGACTTAAAATGGTGATAACTCTGCCTTTTAAATTTGCTATGCCTATTACTTCATCAGGCGCGGTGGGAACCGGCGTTATAATCATTTTTTGCGTAACCTTCTGCACAAGGTCTACATCAACAGCAAAATATTCTTTGTTAACAAGAAAGCTGAAACCTCTCATATATTTTTTCCCTTCCCTGTATTTTTTTTGCTTTCCTTATCGTTTTCCACATGCCCGGTTATAGCAGCAGGATTAAGGAAAATGAGTATCTTTTCGTTATAGATCCCTGTGCCAAAGATAAAATCACTGTAGAGCTGTTTAGTATCAAGGATAAATTCACCCTCGGCTTTATCAATCACGTTCCTGACAAGAAGCCCTATGGGAGATATGTTATTTTTTAAAGTGAGCACATAGAGTTTTTCTTCAGTATAGTCCTGTTTTGTGACAGGCGCAAAATCTTCAGGCCTTGCCAGACGCCATGTAACACCGGCAATATTGACAAAACACTCCTTGTTAATTTCCTGAATGTCTTTATTTTTAATACTTTCAATCCTTAAAATGTTAACTGTTTCAACTGCAAAGTATTCTGTCCCTGAACATTTAAATATTATTATTTGTTTTTCATTTTCTTCATATTTATTTTTTTCCATTTTCTCATCTGTCTGGGTTAATTGCTGTGCGAGTGAAGCACCGTTGTATAATGCTGCTTCTTTTTCCTTATCTTCTATATTCATGAACCGCATAATTCCAGCCGCATCCAAAATAGCAACTGCCCTTCCGCTGCCTAAAACCGTTACGCATAAATAGCAGGGGCAGTTTTGCAAGTATACGGGAAGCGGTTTAACAAGGATTTGTTCTGTCTCTACCGCATCGTCTATTAACAGCGCAAAACTTTTTCCGTCTGCTCTTAGTATAAGACATTTTGTGACACCGGCAGCCAGGCACTTCTCCAGTACTTTAGCGGCAGGGATGCCGGAAGCGCCTTTGATTTTTGCTTCTATCTCGTTCATGGTTATAATGGGAATTATTCTCCCGTTAAAACTTAAAACAAGGGATTTGTTTATTTTTTCGATACGCTGCTTTGAGCTTGAATTATTATTTATCCGCACTATATGTTCCACATTCAATTCCGGTACTGCGTATAAAATGGAATTAATTTTTATTATAAGAGTGTTTATAATCGACAGGGTAAGCGGCATTTTTAACCGTACGGTTGTTCCAACACCCAATTCAGATTCTACCTCGATTAAACCGCCTGACTTTTCTATATTTGTTTTTACTATATCCATTCCAACGCCGCGCCCTGAAAGGTTTGTTATCTGTTTGGCGGTGGAAATGCCCGGTCTAAAAATTAAATTGTATATTTCATTTTTCGGCATTGATGCCAATTTTTCTTCGGTCTCTATACCCTGTTCGACAGCCTTCTTTTTTAAGGCATCTGCATCGATGCCGCCGCCGTCATCGGACACTTCAATAATTGCAGAACCGTCATGCATATAGGCATTGAGGATGATGGAACCTTTCTGCGGTTTGCCTGCCGCAGTGCGCTGTTCCGCTGATTCCATGCCGTGATCTGCCGAATTTTTAACAAGCTGCGTAATTGGATCGGCAAGAGCTTCCAGTAAATATTTATCCAGGGTTACATCGTCCCTTAAAATTTTTACAGCGATATCTTTATTCAGAGCCTTTGCTGTGTCACGTATCATTCGCGGGAACTTGTTAAATATAACGCTTATCGGCTGCATTCTTGTGAACATTATTTTTTCATGTATTTCACTTGTAAGATAATTTATATCATGCAATAAGGGCGTAAGGCCCAGAATAGTTTTTTTATGCTCAGCCACAATAGAGAAAAGCTGATTTCGCGCCAACACCATTTCGTTAGCTAAATCCATTAATTTATTGATATCTGTAATATCAAGACGGATCGAAAGGTTATTTCCCTGTAAAGCAGCCGGTTTATTTTTTTTATCATTGTCCGCTGCAGCCAGTTGACCTGATTTTACCAGACCGGATATTTTTGTCTTTTCATTGATTTTATCTTCCCCAAAAATAATTTTCTTTGATAAAAGACGTATATGCTTTTTATCTACTCCGGTTGCAATAGAAAAAAGCTCCAAATCCAAAATGCTTGTAATAAGAAATTCTATCGTAGAAGTATCATATTCTTCTAACGCTTTTATCAGTTCACCGGTAAAAACGGCTGTATCAGAATTTTTCATTATTTTGCCGCTTACAGCGCCGCTGCTAACAGCGCCGCTGCCTGCGACGACAGCTTGTACAATTAAACCTATAGAAAAAATATTATCTATCATTCCTTTGGGGTTATGATAGTACTTGCCCAAACTCCTGTTAAACCCAATATTTATGTAATATATTTTATGCCCGTGCTTTGACATATTTTTTAATATTTTTTCCGTCTCATTATCTTTGAAATTAAATGGAATATTTACTTCCCCGGAACTTTCATCATTATTATTACTATTTGCAGCATGAGTATATCTTTTTATGGTACCAATGATTTCATTTATGGAAATTGCCTCATCGTTCTGTAAATTTTCTACTAAATCTTTCAGGCAATCAACGCACTGAAGTACAATATCTGCAATTTCGTTATCAATTGTCAGAACCTCATCCTTAATTTGCAGCAGGACTCCTTCAAGTTCATGAGTTACAGCAACAATTTTATCAAGCGATAAAAATCCGGCCGTCCCCTTAAGACTGTGCGCAGCGCGAAAAACAGAATTCATCAATTTATGATCTCCGGCAAACAAAGAAACATCCAGGAATGCCGTTTCTATTTTTTCTATATGTATTCTTGCTTCTGCTTCAAAATCACCAAGAAACAGATTTGCATCTATTTTCATGCCTGGTTTCCTGCTTTGTTTATCCGGCAATGTTTGTCGGCTGCGGCAATTATTTTATCATAGACTATAGGCTTTTCTATATAATCATTCATTCCTGCTTCCAGACACAATTTTATTTCTTTTTCTTCAACATCTGCGGTTGCTGCAATAATTGGAATTTCACGCGCGTTTTCACAGGTTAAGCGCCTTATGGCTTTTGTTGCCTTTAACCCGTCCATAACCGGCATTTGAACATCCATCAAAATAAGGGTATACAGATTGGGATCTTTTTCAAATTTTTCAACTGCCTCCCTCCCGTTTACCGCAAACTCAACAGTCAAGCTGTCAATTTCAGAAAGCATGGCGGCAATAATATCCCTGTTTAGCTCAACATCTTCGGCAACTAAAATAGTTTTGTTATGCAAAATTGTTACAGGTTTATTTGCGCCGGAGCGGATGATATTCCGGTTAAAATGATTTTTTTCATATTCGCTTGCATTTATCCGAAGCCTTATACGGTCAACTAACGCTTTGGTAGTACCGCGTCTTCTCGCAGAATAATCAACAGCGCCGATTTCAAATGCGGTAATTTCATCCTCGTCATTGCCTCTTTCTGACAAGAATTTAATGGGAATATTTTTTCTTTTAGCTGAATTGAATATATCATTAAATACAGAAAACGCTGTTTCGCGGTTTTCATAAATACAAATAACTATAGCTGATATTTCATCCATTTCCATTGCTGAAAGAGCCGCCGTACTTGTTGCGGCTATACTTATGTCAAAATGATCCATGAGCTCTGATTTTATTTCGGCCAATATGCGAGGTTCGCTGCTGATAATGAGTATATGTTTTTTATCTTTACTATTAATCAAGGCCGCTCACCTCTATCTAATCTGTATGAAGTACAAATGATAGATATTATACCAATATTTTACATTATTTTATTCTGAATGTCAATTTTTATTTATATTTGGATATAAAATCAGCTGGTCTTGTATATTCTTACGGAACAAATGTTTATTCCTGCGCAGAACTTATAATTATATAAATATTCAAAAAACTCCAACACGCATTCATAAGCTTATCTATTATTATTTTAATCAATTTGCTATTATCTTCAATAATATATTTTTTTCATTTTCATCTTTAATATATTCACCTAATCTTGCTCCTGCAATAATAGAGGCCCATGATAATATATTATTTTTATCCAATTGCATTATTTTACAATATGTATCCAAATATATTCCGGCCAATTCCTTATTGGAAAGCAGATATAATAAATAGGTTCTGTATATATCTGCTTCAGGGCTTCCGGAACAAGCGCAAATCCAGTCTATTATTTTTATTCCATCCAATGTTTGAATTAAGTTCATAAAATGAAAATCACCATGACACAATTTATTGTCAAATACTTTATTTTCCAATTCATTAATTATTCTTTCCCTGTCGTTCTCATTTATTAATTTTGCTTTTAATATAAAATACTTAAGCCTGTCCTTCATTAATACAATATTTTTTGTTTCTATTTTATGTATTCCGTTTTGTATCTCTATTGATTTTAACAGATACTCTTCAAATTTTGAAATATCATGCATAATAATATTTCCAATTGTTTTCCCTTCCAAATACTCCATTTCTATTCCAAATTTATTTTCAATTTCAATAATTCCAAATATTTTTGGAACAGGCAAACCTTTATCATAAGCCATTTTTTGTAAATTTATTTCATATTCTATTTCTTCTTTATTTATATTATACTTGAATAATTTTATTGCTTTAAAACCATCTTTATAAATATCTGCCTGCGCGCCGCTTGCAATGTATTCCACAATATAACTCCTTGCTGTTTTTTTGTTCCATATTATTAATTGAAAAAAGAGCCGGTTCCCCAGCTCTTTTATATTTACAGTTTCATTGTTACCTGGGTGTCCAAAGCTCAACCTTGTTAATTATACAATTGTTATAGACATTTGTATAAGGACCTTTTATAAATGCAGCTGGAATGCTGTATTCTCTTATCTCGCCTGCAGGAGCGCCCTTAAATTCAATTCCATCACTGGTATTACCGGAATTTCCAATCCTGCCGCAGCCCCAGCCGCTTCTGTCCTGACCGGCCGGATGCGCATTTTCAACAAAAATACGCATAACACTTTTTTCCGGCGCGGCTTTAATTTTTGCGTAATCTGCATCAATAATTTGACCGCCCTCATTATATGAAGTTAATGTTATTGCCGCTTCAAGCTTCAGCTCAACTTTCTTGATTGGTATATACATATCTTCCTGGTTAAAACCAAGAACTGATCTGACTTCTTCTGTCGGATTTATTCTTGTAGTCATGCCTAAGCGGCCTGAATCATTGTCATTTGTAAATCCGCTTGTTTTAAGCCATTTATCTATATTACCCGCAACGCTTCCGATTGATTCCTCATCTCCGTCAATTACTGTTGCAACTGCAAACAATCCGCCTTCAAATGTTATAAGGTCATAAGGCGCCGCATCAGCTCCGGTTACAGAATCCGCAACTGCAAAAACAAATTGTCCTTTCATTTGGCATTTCTCTGCGCATGACGGGCATAAGGCATGATTATGCGGGCAATAAACCTGAAAAAATACCGGCTCTCCTGTTATAAAAGGTTTTTTAAACAGATGATTTTTGGCCGGCATTAAGGAACCGAATACTTTATCAAAAATAGTGTTAAAACCTTCAAGGCCGGAAATTATAGCTTTGAACGGTTTAACTTCTACAATTCGCACCTCCTGTATTTTATTCAGATGTCCAATTGATTCCATAAATAATCCTCCAGAAAAATTTTTGTCTTCCGTACGGAAGCACTTCTTTAACTTAAAACATTTAATAGGAATAACTATACTAATTATTTATTGCTGTTAATGAACTTTTTTGCATATTTAATTATGTTTTGTTAAAATACGGTCTCTCCAGGAACACATTTCCCTTTTTATATGTTATAATCGGTAAATCATGCGGAATTATTTGGTTCTTGCCAAATCAATTCCTTTTTTTATACAGATTCAGATTATTTAAGTACAAGGAGTCCTATCGTGAAGAAAATGAAAACCATTCTGGCGGTAATACCTTTTATTATAGCCTGTACCCTGCTGTCAGGCTGCGATGTTCCTGATAATCCTGTTATGCAAGAGCCGAGTTTACTTGAAGGAAAAATACTAATCCTGCAGGCTTACGGTTCTTCTGATGATGCTCAGGGTGCAACTCACTCTTTTTTGGAATTGTATAATGTATCCGATGAACCTGTTGATTTAGAAGGCGTGTATCTTTATTATGCCGATGGAATGCGGCAAAATGAAGAAGGTTTTGATAATAATACAGATAAACCATGGAGACAATTAATACTAAGCGGAATAATACCGCCTGAAGCATCCTTTCTTATTTTAGGAGATCATGAGGGCAGTAACAGGGCTCGTTATGTAATTCCTGAAAATTCCGGCGATATAAATAATCCTTTTTTCTCTTTATCCAACAGATCGTTTAAAGCAGTTTTAATTGAAGCTAATTTAAATCCGCCCCAGAATCCATTTAATATCGATGGTAAGGGAACAAAAATCAGAGGTTACATTGATATGATTGGCGCTTCAAACGATCCTAATCATGCTACTAATCCCGACAGAATACTTGGATTTGAAACCGCGCCTGCCCGGAATTCGGCATCGGAAGCTGTCCGCCGCAATAGTTTAACCGATACAAATAATAATCAAGCCGATTTTGATTCAATAAGATATGCTGCCAACAACGGTATAAGCGATGAAGAGTTGGAAGTTCGCAGACCAAGAAACTCTACAGAAACTGCAGACGGATGGGATCCCTTTGCAGAACCTTCAGAGCCTCAATCAACCAATAGTTTAATGATACTTCAAATCGGCGCAGCCACCGATGGAAACATTTCTAAAAGTTTTGTAGAATTGTACAATAATACAAGCGAGCCAATAACGCTGACAGGTAATTATTCCCTGCAATATGCTGCAGGGTTTAGCACGGGAGGCACAGGAGGCGATCCCGAAGCTGTCTCCGGTGAAAAAGACGGCCCGTGGAAAAAAATAGATCTGACAGGAATAATTCCCCCGTACCATTCTTTCCTTGTTCTTGGCGGCGCAGATTTACAGGACAGAATAACGCCTGCAAATACGCCAATACCTGTAATGGCGAACCCTGCATTATCATTCAGCGAAGATGAAGGCGACATGAATATCCCTGATTTTTATTTAAGTAACCGCGCGGTTAAAGTTGTTCTTATAAATAGTCAGACGCTGCTTGATAATAATTTAAAAAATCCTTTTACAGGAGACGGGCAAGATCAATTAACAGGTTATATTGATATGATTGGCGTAAGAAACGGCAACAATGATACTATACTCGGATTTGAAGCTGTACTTGGACCAAGTTTCAGCAAACAGGTAGGCGTGCGCCGGAATAATCTTAAAGATACCAATAATAATTCGATTGATTTTGTTACCTTCGCATTCTGGAACTTTGTTACAAGAAGTTCCGGCGCTGTTAATAATTCAAACGACAATGTTATAACAGGTTATTCACCTGAATTTGAATTAAACAGACCTAAAAATATTGCACATGGAGCCTGGAATCCGATTACCGGCGATATAATTGAATAACCGTAAAAAAGGTAAAATTATGGCAAAGAAACTTTGTTTTTCAATCTGTTTTCTGTTAGCTGCTGTTTTCTTCTTATTCTTGTCATGCAATGACGCAGATACAGTTACAGACGGCGGTTTTATTCCCGGTATAATAGACGCTCCCATCTTTTCCAGAAGCAGCGGGCTATATCCCGAAGAGTTCGATCTTACATTAATTGCACCGGATGGAACTGTCATCTATTACTCGATAGACGGCAGTATTCCTGACCGCAGTAAAGAGGGAAACGGAAGAGTTTTCAGATATGATGGCTCTATCAGAGTACAGAACCGCAACGGGCAGCCGAATCTTTTGGCAACGCCGGAAAATACAGCAAAGTTTTTCGGTCACGTTGATGATCCAAGAGGATTTATGCCGGATCCATATATCCCAACCAATGCCCAGGTGCCCAAAGCAACTGTTATCCGCGCAGTTGCGGTAAACGCCAACGGCGTGCGAAGCGATCCTGTAACCAGAACTTTTTTCATCGGCGATAATTTGGCTGAATACGGAAATAATCCGGTTATTTCCATTGTTACAGATCCTTATAATTTACTGGATGAATCTTACGGCATATATGTACGGGGAAGAGATACTAACCGCTGGTTTGCACGTGACAGCTCAACAGGCAGTGTATATAATTTTAATTTAAGCGGAAGAGACAGAGAGCGCGAGATTCGTTTTGAGCTTTTTGACGGACAAAGGAACATCGCAGCTTCTACAGGAGCAGGCATACGTGTCCGCGGCGGTTACACAAGAGCGCAGGGACAGAAAAGTTTTAATCTATACTTCAGAAGCGAATACGGAATCAGCGATCTTAATTATCATTTAATCCCCGGCGCATTTAACGCTGATAGAAGAACTCCGACAACAAGGTACAGAGACTTTATACTAAGGAGCGGAGGTCAGGATGCGGAAATGACAAAGTTACGTGATGTGTATCAGCAAAGTTTGTTCAGAGATCGTAATTTTGCCACACAAGCCGGAATTCCCGGTATTGTGTATTTGAACGGCGAATACTGGGGTGTTTACAATATTCAGGAAAGGTTCAGTGACCGTTATGTGGAATATAAAAATTATGCTGTAAACAGAAGCAATGTAATCATTTTCACGCCATGGGAATTAGACGAAGGAATTAACACAGACTGGGCTTTTTTTAATGTATACAGAGATTTTCAGAATATGGATTTTTCCGTACCGGCGAACTATGAAATATTTTGCAATACTGTTGATATTCAAAGTTATATTGATTATTTTGCCGCGCAGATATACATACACAATTGGGATTGGCCGCAAAATAATTTCCGTATGTGGAGAGTCAGGACGCCGGAAGCCGGCCCTTACGGCGACGGCAAGTGGCGTTTTATGATGTACGACACTGATATATCTTCAGGTATTTATGATAACGGCAGCATTACAGGTCACGGCGATAATAAAGATGCATTCAGAAGAATTCTTGATAAAGATGATCATAGTTCAAGGATATTTCAAAGTTTGGTTATGAATAATGATTTTTCCCGGCAGTTTGTTATGACGATGATGGACTTGTACAATGTGAATTTTGAATATGATGCCTGTGTAAGAAAATTGGATGAAATGGCAGCTGTATACAGACCCTTAATGCCGGCAAATTATGCAAGATTCGGCCAGGCATGGAAACCTTTTGACAGCTGGATAAATGATATGAAAACATTCTTTTGGAACATAAGAAGCGCAATGACAGAAGTTTATTTACCTGAATACTTTAGTCATATTGGCGTCTCTGCAGGCAATTTATCCAATGTCACTCTTGTTACATCAGACAGCACAGGCTCTGTACCCAATGCATCTGTCAGGTTAAACACTATAACCCCGGATATGTCATCCGGCAGATGGACTGGCAAATACTATTCCAATATGCCTGTCACTGTAACAGCAGCCGTTCCTGCAGGTTATAAATTTTCCGGATGGACAGTTACCGGCGGAACTGCGGCAGATCCTTTATTATTAACGACAGAAGTTGCATTTTCAGGTGATGTTACAATCAATGCAAATTATGAATTATTATCAAGCGGTATAAGCTTAAGCGGAAATATAACCATTGCAGATAACACACACGTAAATCATGTCAAACTAATTCTTGTTAATGCATCAGGGAACTGGAGAAGAGATATAGACATTCCTATAACCGGGGATTCCGCTGCATGGTCAACAACGATATTGCCGTTCAGTTCTTCCACGCAAATTTCATTCCGGATTGAAGGCTATGAAACTCAGGCCGGCAGCGAGCCCTTGTTTGCAATCAGTGATGCCGGGGTATACAGAAATGTTCAATCTGCTGATATCAGCGGCATCGATTTAGGATTAATTAAATTAAGCGGATCAATTAATCTGGCTCCAACCCCGCCTTACCTGCGTTATATAGGAATACGTGTTTTAGCAGGCGGAAAAATACTTGGACAAACTTTTATTCCAAGAACAGACAGCGCAATGAATTGGTGGATATATGTTCCCTCTCAAACGGCAAGTACGCCTGTTTCATGGAATTTTTATGGGTTTACTTCATCTCACTGGGCAGCGGATACTACAATGATAAATGAAAATTTTAATGTCGGGCAGTCATCGATTCATAATGTATCAGTTTCCGGTATCAGTGTTGCAGGCTTAACTTTGACTAATCCGCCTTTGGCAATTACATGGGGCAACACATGGGCATCGCCGCCTGCTGCGATTAATCATATTATAACCGGCGGTGAATACATAATTACAGCAACATCTGCAGGCACTGAAAGCTGGCATTCAAACGCAAGGTTTAATTTTACAAGAGAGCCAAATGCCCGTTATGTTTACAGTTTCTACGCAAGAACCGAAGCCGGAAGCGGCAATAAGGCCATTAATACTCAATATTATTGGAACGGCGATACAGGACAATGGATGGGGCAAGGCATTACGCTGACAGAAACCAAACAGCTATTTACCATTTACGGCAGCCAATTGCCTTCCGGCGGCGATACCAGTTTTTATTTCCATTTCGGTTCTGTAACAGGAACATTCTATATAAGTGATCTTACTATTGTAAAGTATTAAAATATTCCCAATAAGACATAAAGCGCTTATTGGGAATTCCTGGAAACTGAGCCGCTGTAAAAGCGGCTTGGTTTTTGTTTGTTAAGCGAAATAAAACCTGTTTTTTATGGTACACAAATATTTGTTTATTTATTATATTTTTCTTTTATTGCAAAGCAGGGGATAAAGTGATATTTTGTATGATGGCTCGTTATTGGCACCTTTAATAATCCCAAAATGTTTTTATTCCCCCAATAATCTAATAACCAGATTGAACTGGGATCATTTACTACGCCGCCATTTTGTACAATTTTTTCAATTTGTTCAGGCTTTACTTTTACTTTTAAATCATTAAATTCAAGATTTTCCAATATTTTTTTTGTTGATTTACCAACTTTAATTCTGTAATCTTTTAATGCTTTCACATTAATATTATTATTCAGCAATTCAATTTCCGTATTTGTCATTGAGTTTCCTGCATCTTTTATTTTAATATTCAATTGCGATTGCATTTCTTTATTGAATATTGTTTCTTTGTTTCCAATTATTAAATTTGATATAAGATCCTCAATTCTTGTAGTATGCCAAATGCTCCATAATATAGAAGTTCCTTTCTCAGGTATAATTTTACATGTTTCCGGCTTTAAATTTTCCCATAAAAGATCATAAATCGTCTTTTCATTTTCTTTATATACTTTTTTATCATGTACTAAGCTGTGATTTTTTAACAATATGTTTTTTCCTTCAAAAAATGTTTCTTGTTTACAAATTAATATTGTCCAGTTTTTTTGATTTTCCTGGAATATTTTCAGCATATTCTGTCTTTCATTCCAGCCAATAGGCCTCTTTTTGTTTTCCATTTTTTTATCCTCTTTTAAAAATTATATATAATTTTTGTTTTTTCTTATAAATATTTTATCATAAAAATTAAATATAAACATTCCTGTTATGATAATTGCTCCGCCAATAATTGTTTCAATATCCGGAATTTCATTTGCCAGTAATATGCCCAATAATGCTGTTAAAAGCGGCGTTAAAAACATATAATTTGTTACTGATGACACATTTTCAGCTTTACTTAAAGCATAGGCCCAGGAAATATAAGCAACAGCTCCTGCAAATATTCCTAAAATTAATAAATAAACAATTTGTACCGGCGGTACATCTACGATTTCTGTTACAGAATTAGGCAGAAAAATTAATAATAAAATTGCACCAAACCATATACTAAATATTGATACTTGCCTTGCAGAATATGTTTTTGTTAATTTTCTTTGCAGCAGGTTATAAATACTTAATGAGATACTTGCAAGTATCAGCCATATTAAACCAATATTTATTGAAAGTATTCCATTGTATAATAATATAATACACACTCCTAAAAACTGAATTATTATGGCGAAATATTGAATTATTCTTAATTTTTCCCTGAATAATATTTTAGCCATTATTGCCGTAATAACAGGCGTTGCCGAAATTATTAAACTGCCGGTTGATGCAGATACATTAACAGAACCAATATTAAATGTTATTATGTAAATGAAAAAACCAAAAAATCCGGAAAGAATAAACCATTTTATATCATTTTTATCCGGCATTTTAATTTTTATAATTAATGCAAATATTATTATTGAAACAGAAGCAATAAAGTATCTTAAAAATCCTAAAGATAAGGGAGAGAAATACCTTAAGGCCAATCTTGTAAAAACATAACCTAAAGACCAGCATAAAATGGTAATCATTGCAAAAACATGAAAATTGTTCTTTAGCTTCATTTATATCCCAATAATTTTTTTTGGCATTACAACTTTTTATTATACAATACACATTAATTTAAAAATGAACTTTTTTGTTCTTTTCTATCTGCTTCCTTTGTTCCCGGATTTTCAGGTTTAGTAAATTTATCTATAGGAATTAAAAAATATTTATAGTATAATTAAAGGAATATTATGACAACAAAACAAAAAGCTGAAAAACTGTATAAAAAGGTTAATACGTTTATTCTATCGTGCGCAGGGACTGACGGGTACCCTGTTAGTAAGGCAGTAGTTCCCGGCAAACACAGAGAATCGATAAGCGAAATGTATTTTTGCACAAATACTTCATCAAATTTTACTGCTGAAATAAGCAAAAACCCAAAAGCAAGCGTCTATTTTTATACCCGCAGATTGATCTGGAAGGGTTGCATGCTCAAGGGAAAAATGGAAATTATTTCCGATTTGACAATAAAAGAAAAATACTGGCAAAATAAATTCAAGGATGCATATCCGCAAAAATCGTATACTGATCCTGATTTTTGTGTACTTAAATTTACTCCTGAATCCGGCAGATTTTATTCCTGGTATAAACTGGATGATTTTAAAATTTAAATGAATAATTAATAGCATTTTCCAGGCGGTAATTTCTCAATTTATTTGCAGTTTGCTGCTTCTCATATTTTTTTCCCATACGCATGATTCTTTATTTTTATGAATCCATTACTCAAAAATGTTTTTATTGAAACTATATTTTCTTCATCAGGATCAGCAAGTATTTCTTTCCCGCCCATTTCAGATATTTTCTCTTCCAATTTTTCTATAATTATTTTTCCAATTCCTTTATTCAAATACTCTTCTTCACCGATACAAAAACCTATTTCATATGCATCCTTTGAATATTCCTGCTTAAAATGATAATCCATACATACGCAATAACCAATTTTTTATTGCCATAATTAACAAAAAATGCTTCATGTGATTATATTTGTTATTTTTATTTTTTACTTCATCCAGCCAGGCTTCTCTTTCTTCTTCTCCATCGGGACAAAACCATTTTTAAATGGAGTCTTTATCTAGCCAATTAGCAAAAATATTTATTTCCTTGTCTGTCAGAGGAATTAACGCAATTTCATTCTCCATTTTTCTATTTTATTATTGTTTATATAATTTATTAATATATCCCGTAACAATTTATATAAGTTACTTACACTCGAAGCAGGTAATAAAGCTATGCGTAGCATTAACCCCTGCCCAAAATATACTGGAGCAAAATACCGCAAAGGACGTTGGCTCTAACAGGCATTTTTTCGCTAATCGTTTTAGATTGACGACATTTTTTTGTGTTCGATGAGGAAAATGCGATAGCATTTTACGGGCACAAAAAAATGTAGTAGAAGAAATTGCAACAAAGGCGTTTGCGCCGACTGGAAATTTATGGAACCCGAGAGCACGAACAGCACCCGTAGTGTTAATCGTGTGTTATATACCGTTTGCACTTTCTATATTTGAATAAAAAAATCTATTTTTACATATTTGTCTTTCACAATATTATCAATAGTTAAATTTAGTTTTGTTTTTAATTGTTTTGCTGTTTTATCAAGTTCGTAAATACCTGCTATTTTATTATATTTTGAGTCTATTTCTAAAAAATTATCTAAAGTACATTTTTCTATAGGATATTTTATTCTCGGCTTATGATAAAGTTCTGCTATCTTATTTAATATTTCATCAGGAAATGTTGGTATATATATTCTGTCAAAGTAAGATGGAGAAAGATGTCCGCCTGACCCACCTACTGTAATACAGTCAATAATACCAATTTCCTTATAATATTGCATAATACAACGAATTGCAATCGTTTTATTTAAAGAACATTTTTCTTTGATTGGCCTTAAAATATGAGCGTGAGCATTGTTAATAGTATTATTGTCATCATCTAAATAAACCATACTTCTTCCTGTTCCACTTTCGCCAAATAGTATATCTCCATATTGGATAGTTGGAATTTTTTTTGGCGTTCCTATGTACTCAAAGTTTTTAACAGTTCCGTAATTCAATATTTGCTTGGGAGTTATTAATCTGTAAAAACCTTTGATGTACTTATCGCTATCAATTCGTGTTCCTAAAAGCCTTATTTCTAAACTAGGTCCTGGTTTAAGATCTAATCCTTGCTTAGTTAGCGGTAAATAGCCGTTTTTATAATTCAACGTTGGAAATATTAGATATTTATGTTTTTCAGAGTAATAAGTAGCGTCAAGACGATTATTTAATTCTAATTCTCTTAAACTGGGGAATTCAAATCTAAATTTTTTATTTTTTTGATTGTTATCTAATTCAATTTTTATTAATTCGAATATTTTTTTATGATTTTGTTGGATTTGTTTTTCTTTATTAATAATTGCTTGAGTAAGCACTTCAACAAATCTCATTGTTTTTGCTGTGTTTTGTTTTGGAATTGGGATTTTACAATCTAAAAACATAGTTTTTGCATGTCGGATTGTGGCTCCTTTTGGAACCATAAAATCTAGCTGTTCCAGGAATATTTGATGCTTGATAAAAGCAAGTAAATAATACTTATGTTCATTTACAGGTAACTTATAAATAGCACCTGAAGTCATAAAATTTTTATAATCTTTATCTAAAATTACAATCTCGCCGATGTTGCTGTCTTTTGAAATCAGTAAATCCCCTTCCTTCAAATTTTGTTTTACAAAAGTATTTGGCATAATTGGCAATGCAGATTCAGATGTTATTTCTGGTAAAAATGAATATGATTGAAATGCTTTTGTTCTTAAAAAATAAAAAGGCGATTGGTTGATATAGCTAAGACTGCCAACTTCAACTCCCAAGTCACTTCTTTTTAATGGACGAGATAAGAAATCTCTTACGTGTTTATAATTTCTATTGGGCATAATCAAATCCACATACTGTGAAGAAGACAGAGTAAATCCTTTTTTCTCAATATTTTTTATAGAAATTGATTCGGGTGTTCTTATATAACTGTTATTCATTCTTATCTCTTTTTTACGAATAAATCTTGAAGTGTTTTTTCTTGTCCTTTACACCATTCTTTGAAGTGTTGGATTGTTCCTGTAAATTCTTCATCTAATACCACTCGTCCTTCATTATCAATAACTGTTTCGAATGTTTCGTAATTAATCTTATAAATAGGTGCAAAATATTTTACACGTTTACTTGTTTTTACTTCATAACCAACTTTATCAATAGCTTTAAAAAAGACTTGATAATTTTGCTCCTTAAGTTTTACTAATTCTTTTTCTTTCGGTTTATATGCGACAATAACAGAAGTATTTACTCCTGTTTCTCCAAAAACATTTGCGGGTAAATCGAAAATAGCAACAATTCTCATTTTGTCCATTAGCCACTTCCTGGCTTGCTTATGTGTATCAATTGAAGCAATTGAATTGGAAAGCACAATACCCATTCTTCCATTTTCATCTAAAATTCGATAAGCGTTTTCTAAGAAAACTACACCTAAATCAATTTTTTTTCCTCCATACAAATTCCATAATTCATAGCATTCCATTAATTCTTTTTCCTTAGAATCTTTTGGTTCAAACGCTCTGTCATCTCCAAATGGCGGATTTGTCAAAACAACATCAAATTTTTTAAGTTTGGTCTGAGTTTTCCAATTATCCCAATTTCCCGCCTTATGAAGTTTTGATTTTAATTCTACCAAGTTATCTCTATCGTCAAATTTCCAAATTATAGAACCTAAATCAGACTTGTGTTGCAATTTTGCGTTTCCATCTCCATTCAATAGCATATTAAGCTGAGCAAGCATAATCATTTGTTCATCGTTATCCAAGCCGTAAATATTACTATCATCTAATTTTGAATCTGAATTAACATAAGAAACAGATAGAAAATCTGCAATTCCTGATGTGGGGTCAATTATCTTTTCTGTACTTCTAGGATTGACAATTTGAACCAGAAAATCAATTATCTGAATTGGTGTTAAGAATTGTCCTTTTTCTACTTTTGAAAATTCGCTTGCAAATTTATAAAATACAATTTGGTACAAATCTGTCTTGTGTGATTTAAAAAAGCTATAATCCTGAAATTGTTCAACTGCTTCTGCTATAATTCTTATATGTTCTTCTCTCAGCCAATTTATAGTTTCTGTATCAACCCTATTTAGAATAAACTGATATTCCTGTGAAGCTTCATTGTATAATTGCCTCATTCTTTCAATAAATGTCTGAATATTATCATCAGATAAATCAATATAATTTCGTTCCTTTTCTGTTACAAAAAATAATAAATCCATTTTCTCTTTTTCTTCATCGGTTTTATGCCAATCTAAAAATGCTTTTATTTTATTACTTCGTTTTTCATCAAATATCTTCAATGCGATTATTTGTATAAGTATTTCATAACCCCGTTGGTTTTTCATACTCACTTTATCCATTGTTCTGAGTATTGCAGATATCCCATCTGTAAGTTGTGTACTATAAACTCCACTAATAATTTCCAAGTCATCAATTGTCCTTTTACTACGATCTATTTTGGGATTGTAAATTTTTTGGTATAACTGCCCGTAAGTAGGTATCGTAATGTATGAATCCGTTAAATGTAGTTGTAAGTCCTTAGTTTGGCTTTCCTCTTTTTTTGTATTGTAGCCTTCATTTAGTCTTAAAAACTTACCTTTTTGTTTTTTAAAAAGATATAGTCTTTCTGCATCATACAAAATACCAAGACAAAAATCATTTTCTGATTCTTTTAGTGCAGGTTTTAATTGTTGATTCCAAACTGTTTCAACATCTTTACTGTTTTCTTTTTTTATTTCTATTACAGCGATAATATGTTTTCTTAACCAATCAAGAGCTTCTTGATTTTTGCTTGTATGATATTCCTTATAATACTCAAACCAATTTACATCATCAAAAATAGCTCCATCAAACTTTATAGGTGCAGAATTTTTATTTCCTTTCGGAAAATATATTTCTGTTCCAATATAATCTTTAGAGTACATTCCTGAATTAACCAAAGAATATAAAAGTTGCCATTTGTAATACTGCTCATTATTACTACCGTTTTTTTTCTTTAATAATGATTTTTTTGCAACATTCAAATGTTCTGACAAAAAATTATCCAATTCTGTTGCTGTGGAGTATTTTTTATCAAACTCTGCTTTTACTTCTAAAAATGACTTCGCCATATTTTATGCCTTTTTATACGATTTTTTGTAGAATTTATACTTCCCATCAGCTACACAACCAACTTGTGTACCTTTAGGCACCAAAAGAGAATAGAATCCAAAAATACGTATGAGCATTTATGTATTATATGAACTACTGAGAGGTCTTGTCAATAGCACTTTTAGTATGTATGATTTTTTATACACACCGTCGCAAATGGCATATAACGTGTGTGTTTACCCCTATGCATCATTATTTTTTTATTATTATTTCAAATATTCCCTTTACATTTTCATTATATTTTTTTCCAATTATATTTATTATTAATTCTTCAATTGAGAAAATAATAGAAATGCAAAGCCCAATAAAAATAATATTTTTGTTAAATAATATAAATACACATATATTTATAAACAGAATTATTCCGGTAATTTTATTCCCTAATGTATGTAAAAATCCAAATTTCCTATATTTTATTAAACATATTATTATTGAAATTATTTTTATTGAAGTAATTATAATTACATAATATTTTAGTTCCATTAAAATATCAGATTCATAAAATAATGCACAAAGTGTAAGTATAATATAGAATGTAAAATCTGCTATTGAATCAAGCCAAGCTCCAATAACAGTTTTTTGATTTAATTTTTTGGCAATAAACCCATCTATAATATCAGTTAATCCGCATAAAAGAATAATTGAAAATAATAAATATTTAATATCCCATATAAATAATAATGAAAATGATAATATAAACCTTAATAAGGACAGTAAATTTGGAATATTAATAATATTATTTTTTTCTCCTTCCTTATTTATATACATCATTATTTAATTATAGTGATACTATACTATTTCTATAATTTGACAAAATTCCTTCATCAAAACGATTTATTATTCCTTGCAATGCTTCTAAAACATCATCTTTATCTTTAGGAAGTTTAGCAACAAAAGGAGCAGTATTTGAAACGGTATTTGCATTTATTGTTGTGGTAATATCAATATTTTTTATAAAATTCTGTAATTCATATAATTTTTCTGTTTCACTTGCTGGAATATATTTTCCTGCATTTACTTCTTTATATAATTCTGATTCAGGAAAAATGGTTAAACCTACGATATTGATACTTTGCGGATTTGACTTATTAAATATTTTAGCGCTTTCCAATGCATTGCGCTCGGTGTTACCGCTTCCAGAAAGACCATTCAAATATGTAAGATGATATTTAATACCGGCATTATCTAACCTATGAAGCTGTTCAACAATATCAGAAGCTGTATATCCTTTATTCATATAAGCAAGAGTTATATCATCACCAGTTTCCGTTCCAATTGAAATATAATTATAACCTATGGAATAAAGTTTGCTTAATTCATCTTGTGTTTTATTTTTGATGTCAGAAATTCTGGCAAAACCGCCTACGCTTTCAATATGAGGCAGGAAAGATTTTATTTTTTCTCCGATAGTCTTTAGTTTATAAAAACTCAATCCTATAGGGTTTGCCCCTGTAAGAAAAACACGTTTTGCTTTAAGAAATGGTTTTTTTAACTCTATCAAATCCATATCAATTTCTACTTCCGGAGACATCCTAAATGGCGTTCCCTTATACAAACTGCAAAATTTGCATTTATTGTGCATACAACCAGATGTAACCTGTAAGAGTAAACTGTCTGCTTCAAATGACGGTCTCCATACTTGTCCTGTAAAATGCATTATATTATACCTATTTAATTTGTACTTTTTCTTATTCTTATTATTTCTAATGTTTTTACAGTAAAATATAGAACTACTATATCAACGGTGCTTCGTAAAAGCATTTGCGGCATAACACCTTTAAAAATCAATCCTATAAAACTATTAAAAATAATCCAATTTATCCCGATTGTAAGAAAGATTATATTTACATTTCTATATTTCATATTTTTAAAGAACGGCTCAATGTATACATATATAAAACCCAACAAGAAACCAAATAATAATGTCCATACTATACATGGTACTGGATATTGTGAAAAATTATTATTAATAATTCCTGTTTTATATCCTATAATCCTGGTAATTAATATTGTTATTGCAATAATAAATATAAAAATAATATTATTTAATATATTATTTTTGTAAATATGTTCTTCTTTCTTGCTTATGTTAATATATCCAATAATCAAACACAAAAATAAAACTGGAAGCGCGTCAGCTAATCCCATAAAAAACTGATATTTAACAAAATCAAAGCCCCAATAAGAAACAGGTGATGCTTCAACAACAATTTCCTGCATACCAATCATATAAATTAACGCAAATGATAACCCAAACCGAAACCCAATTTTTACTCCTGATATTTTAATTGCCGATCTGTTTCCAAAATATATTGTTACTGCAGTACAATGGGCAAATAGAATGAGAAAATAAAGCGTTGCAACAACTGGAAAACCAAGTGCCTTTACAAATATACTGTCAAAATCACCGTCATTAACTTCTGCCGGAAACAAGGCATGGGCAAAAATAGCAAGAATACTCGACAAAATTATTGCTGTCATATTAACTATTAAAAGTTGTTTTCTGCTAAATTGGTTTATCATTATATTCCTCATTTTTTGACAATGATTTCAAGTTAAGTTCCATCTGCTTTAATACGGCAATGGTGCTTAAAAGGCTTTCCTTTGATAAATCTTTATATAGTGAAGTCATAAAATCATTTATTTCCCTGTCAATATCAGAAGATACTTTTTTAATTTTTTTTGTAAGTATTATTTTGTACTCTCTTTTATCTTCTTTGTTACGATCAATTTTTATATATCCCTTTTTTTCAAGAGAAACCAGTATTTTTTTTATATTCTGATAAGAGCATCCGACAATTTCTGCGACTTCCTTTAGATTAGGACTAGTTTCTTGAAGCAAGTTCAATGTCATTAAAATAAAATGCTGTTTCATCGTTATATCGGGGAAAACTTCATCGCCTATTGTTTGTATCCGATTGCTTAAGGAAAATAATGTACCATAAAGCATTATTTCATTGGGCAAACCGTCAAATTCTGTTCTATGTATCATTTCAAAACCTCCTATATACATAACCTATTATGTATAATATATAACAAGTTATGTATTATGTCAAGACTTCATGTAAAATTTTTTATTGTCTTTTCCATATACTTTCCTTCCGACTTTTTTCAGTAAATCAATATAAAAATCAAAAATGTTTGTTATTTGCGTTTAACAATAGTATTATATTATTATCCAAAAACAAGGGGAAAAAATGCACCTGCATCACAAAGAATCTATAGAAAATATGATTAAACATTACCGGGAAAACCGGGAAATTATGGCCTTGTTTCTGATTGGCTCTGTCGCTACCGGAACCGCGCGCCCTGATTCTGATATAGACGGAGTTGCAGTTGTATCGCAGGAATATCTCAACTATAAAAAAAATAATAATGGACTTGAAGAAACTTATTTTGGTAAATGCACTTACGAAGGCGGTTATTTTAATATTCATTATATGACTTATGAAGATTTGGTAAAACTTGAAAAAAGCGGCTCGGAGCCAATGCGGAATATGTTTTCATGCGCTCATACTCTTTTTTGTGATGAACCGGCTTGCAGGGAATTAGCGGAAAAAATTCCTGTATTTCAAAAAGACGAAGCTGCGTCCAAACAATTTAAATTCTATTGCACTCTAAGAATGTATTACAATTATTTTTGGATGTGTTGTAAACCTGAAGGATTTATGCGTTTCCACATTGCAGACGGAATGATATATAATCTTTACCGCTTAATTTTACTTGAAAATGAAATCCTGTTTCCATCTATGAGAAAACTGGAAGAATATGTAAGGCTTGCTCCGGATAAACCGGAATGTATTATTGAAAAATGCCAAAAGTTTATGGAAACATTATCAGACGGTGATTGCAAGGCAATTTTAGACAGTTATGAAGCATGGACTTCCTACGATTATCCCAAGGATCACAATATTATAATGAATAATTTTTCTGACCCCTGGGAATGGCAGTAGTTTTTTTTATCCGGCAGATGCATTTCCGGTTACAATTTTAAATAATTCAAGCGGTTCAATAATTCTGCCGTTTTTATAAACACGCATATTGCCGCCGGAGATTTCGTCAATTAAAATAATCCGCCCGTTATTTCTTGCAAACTCAAGTTTAATATCATAAAGCTCACAATCAAATCCTGCAAGTTCGTCCTTTATTATTTTGCAAATTTTCTGCGTTTGCTCTTTTAAATATTCATATTCATCATTATTAAGTATATTTAAAACCGCCAGCGCATCTTTTGTAATGGGAGGGTCTGCGCGCTTGTCGTCTTTAAGCGTAATCTCTACAAGCGCGTTTAATTCCTGCCCTTCATTCGCATATTGCCCGTAACGTCTTATAAAACTGCCAGCCGCTTTGTAACGGCAAATAACTTCAATGCCTTTTCCGAAAAAAGCTGCGGGCAGAACTTCCATTGTGCTGTTTTCAATGTCTGACTTAACATAATGCGTTGCAATACCTTTATTGTGAAGCAATTCAAAGAAATGAGCAGTAAGCATAAGTCCGCTCCTGCCCATTCCTTTTACAGAAAGCCCAACAGTGTTTGCTCCGGGATCAAAGACGCCGTCAGTTCCGGTTACATCATCTTTAAACCTTAAAAGATAATTGCCGTTGTCAAGCGCAAATACCGTTTTTGTTTTGCCTTCGTAGAGAAGCTTCACGTTAAGAAACCTTAAACCGGGAAACTTCCTTAATTAATACATCAATTCCTTCACGGTTCTTAATTGTAATTTCGTTAACATGATGAACAGCCACATTGATTTGCTCAGCGCCGGAAGCCATCTCGTTCATGCCTGAAGTGATCTCCTGAGTCACTTTTTCAAGATGCACGCTTTCCTGTATAACTTCCTTTGCTCCTTCAAGCATTTCATGGGAGCCGCTCCTTACCTGCCTTGTTATCTCGTTTACATTACTGATTCCGTCAAGCACCTGTTTGCTGCCCGCTCCCTGTTCTTCCATTGCGCTGCGAATATTTTCTTCCTGTTCCGCAACAGTCCTGACGCTTGAGTCAATAGCCTCAAAATTTGCCAGTACGTTTTGTGTTGAACGGGTGATCTTGTCAATTGAGCTCTTTATCTTTTTTAATACAGTGCTAATTGTTTTCGACTGCTCGCTGGAATTCTCGGCAAGCTTGCGGATTTCATCTGCAACTACGGCAAATCCCTTGCCTGCTTCCCCTGCATGAGCCGCTTCGATGGCAGCGTTCATTGAAAGCAGGTTTGTCTGGCTTGCAATATTTTCCATGACCGAGTTTATTTCCATTAACCCCTCAGACTCACGCGCTATTTCCTGAATATCCGCCGCTACTTCCGAAAGGCCTGAGCGCCCAATATCGGAGGCCTCTTTAAGTGTTTTTACATTATCGCTGTTCTTAACAAGAGTTTCGGTAACAGAGCGGGTATTGGCTACCATTTGTTCAATGGCAGATGAAGCCTGGGAAACATTTTCGCTTTGGTTTTCTACATGACCATTAAGCTTGTTGATATTTCCAACAACCTGTTCCATAGTCGCATTGGTCTCACTGACGCTGGCGCTCTGGTTTATAACGCGGGTCTTTATGCTCTGGACATTGGTAGTGATCTGGTTTATCGCAGCGGCAGTCTCGTTCATATTACTTGCAAGATCATTGCCTGTATTGGACAGCGCTGTTGTCTGGCTTATAATCGAGTGGATCATTTTGCTGAATTCATCCATTGTCTGGTTGTAGGCTTTGGAAGCTTTGGCAATTTCATCTTTACCTTCATCTGAAAGTTTCTCCGTTAAATCACCGATTGCAACCTTTTCAAATGCATTGACCAAAAGGCCAAGAGGCCGGCTTATCATGCCGGATATGTACAATGCAAGGAATATCGTAGCGGCAAATGCGACGGCCAGCGCAATAATTATCGTAACAAGCAAAGTCTGCGACAGTTCTGTTGAACTGGCATTAAGCGATGACGCAGTATTTACCATATACTCAAAACTTCTATCGTAATTATTAAGGATTATATCGCTGTGTACTTTGCAATTTTCTAACCCTCTTAGAATATTGGGAACATCGTTTGTTTGAGAAGCTGCGTATAAACCTAAAACAACGGGCACAAGGTCATTCTGAAACACAGATCTTGCTTCATCAAAGTAGCGTGTCGCCTCTCCTTCGCTTACTGAACCTCTGTATGCGTCCATGTACCTATCCAGTACCGGCAGATAGCCTTCGATACTGCGGAATTCTGCTTCAACTTGTGTAAAATTGCCTGTCATAGATGCTATTACCATTTCCCGCACATGTATCCTTATCTTTAGAAGAGTTTGTTCAACAAAGGACAAATGCGGCATTGGACGGACTATGTTTCTGTACATGTAAAAACCGGAATCCCTGATTTGCTGCATACCGAAAATGCCTACCACGCCTACGGCGACAGCCAATATGGCAACAATAAAAAAACTCACAATCAGCTTCGTTCTTACTTTCATGTTTTTCATCTTTTTAAACTCCTTTATTTACCTATAATTAAGATGATTTCTGAAAACCCGCCCCGGGTTTTGAAAGTTTACTACTATATTTTATACTATTTTTTCATTAATATAAAGCCCCAACGGCGGAAAATTTTAAAAAGTGTTTTTGGAAAAGACGCAAAATTCATGCGTATGCTTGACAAAATATCAAAAATTATTCAGAGTTATCAAACCGAAGTATTTCGGGTACAGTCCTGGAGGTTCCATAGTGAACAATCAAAATCGCGTATTGAACGGCTTTATTAGAAGCGAAGCAACTCTGGCTTTTATTATTGCGCTATTTCTCATTACGCGGACGGTTGTCCACAGGAGTGTGTAGAGGCTGTAATAAAACGGCAAAGGCATACGCCCGGGCAATCGGTAAAACGGTTGCACCGGGTTTTTTTTTGCTTCAATTTAATCCAAGGAGAACTTTTATGAAAAAGCAAGGTTTCTATCCTGTGTTCGCAGCGATAGCAATTCAACTCACCCTCGGCATAGCCTATATCTGGAGCGTATTCCAGACAGGTATCGCAAACAGTATCTTCGGCGGCGATAATGCCGCGGCAGGGCTTACATTTTCGCTTCTGCTTGCAACACTGACCATCGGAAGCGTATTTGGCGGAAAGCTGGCTGTAAAATATTCTACCCGTATTGTCGTGTTTACAGGCGGCGTAATATTGAGCGCAGGCTTTTTTCTGGCCTCGTTTGTTACAGCCGGCACTTCATGGCTTTTATGGGTCACCTATGGCGTCATGGGCGGCGCCGGCATGGGGTTTACATACTCCACAACCATTGCCTGCGCTCAAAAGTGGTTCCCTCACAAAAAAGGTTTTGTCACGGGTATCATCGTTTCCGCCCTTGGTTTCGGCGGCGTTGTTTTCACGCCTATCGTTGAGAGCCTGATTACTGCCTTCGGCGGCGCAGGCGCCGGAGAACCCAAAACTTTTATGGTCTTGAGCGCAATCTTTCTGGTTGTTTGCACAGCGGGAAGCTTTTTTCTGAAGAACCCTCCCGAAGAGTACTCACAGCAGTACGCGGCAGGTTCCAATGCGCCGAATAAGGCTGCGCTAAAGGCTGTTAAAGATCATACGCCTGCGGAAATGCTTAAGTCGCCGCGGTTTTATCTGATGACCGCCGCTTTTATGTTTGCCTGCATGGGCGGACTTATGATGATAGGTTTTGCAAAACCCATCGCTGTTGCCAAAGATCTTGCGCAGACTGCTACCATCGGAGTTCTGGCGATTTCCATGTTCAATTCAATCGGCCGCCTTCTTTGGGGCATTGTTTCCGATAAAATCGGGAGAAAGAATACAATAATGATCCTGCTTTCCGGAAGCGCAATTCTTTCACTTTTTGTCACCGCCGTAAACGGTTACTGGATTTATGTCTTGATTGCCTTGATTGGGTTTTTCTACGGCGGACTGTTAAGCACCTTCCCCTCGCTGACAGCCGATATTTTCGGCGCAAAACACATGGCAACTAATTACGGGTTTGTGCTGCTTGGTTTTGGCATTGGAGCGATTGTTTCATCGCAAATCGCAGGGTACTACAAAAACATTGCAGCTAACGACATCAGTCTTATGTTTCCGGCTTTTGTGATCGCATCAGGCTGCGCTGCCGCCGGGATTGTTATGATGTTGATTCTAAGGAAAACAGCCAGGAAACCAATGGAAACAGGAGCAGTAAACTAAAAAGTTTTTTATTGACTTTTCATATTTTAAGGGTTACATTAATAACATGAACCTCAAAACAGTAATTAGTACGGATACGATCGATCTTAACCTGAAAGGTTCCACAAAAAAAGAGATAATCAACGAGTTGCTTGATATTCTTTACAAAACAGGAAAAATTCAGGACAGAGAAGCGGCGTTAACGGCGGTAATGGACAGGGAAGAAAAAATGTCCACCGGAATGAAACATGGAATCGCAATACCTCACGGAAAAACTGCAACAACACAGGATTTGGTTGCCTGCATAGGTATCTCAGAAAAACCTGTAGATTTTGATTCCCTGGACAAACAGCCGTGCAGAATCTTTATTATGACCCTTTCCCCGGTAGAAAAAACAGGACCTCATTTGCAATTTTTGGCGGAAGTCAGTCTTCTTTTTAAAAGCGCCGAAAAACGCGAAGAAATATTAAAAGCCAAAACACCAGAGGAAGTTCTGGAAATATTAACAGAATAATTGCATGAACCTTTCAGACAAATTGCAAATGTCTCCTTCCGAAGCTGAAAGCCGTTTCAAAGAGTTAAAGCTGGACGGGGTAAACTCAATTGAGTTAAATCTGCAATGGGAATTGATAGAACATGAAGGGCCGGGTATTTACGATGAGGCCTTTCTTGCAAACTTTAGAAAAGTTATTATAGCGGCGGAAAAAGAAGGGATTACAGTCTCTGTAAATTTTCACAGCGGCGCGCCGTCATGGACAAAGAGCGGGCAAATCTGCGATGACACGCTTAAAGAACACTGCGCTGCCGCTTTACATCATGCGCAGCGCCGTTTAAAAAACTGCGCTGCCATTACAGGCTGGCGTCAGACTTAACTAAAGCGCACGGCCGAATAATCCGCCGCCCTGCGATGATCTTTCTACAAGGCGCACCTCTTCTTCACGGATGAGCCGTAAATGAAAACGGCTTTCTATTTTTCTGCGGTTCTCCAGAATCCGGCTTGTGTAATTCAAAGTGACATGCGGCGCGCCTGTAGACCTAACCCTTCCTGCCCCGGCATTGTACATCGCAAGGGCGGAAATCTCATTGCCGCCGGTATCAAGGCAATACCGCAGATAGCCGACTCCATGACGCACGTTTGTATCGATATCAAAAAAGGCAGCTACTTCCAAGTGCGGAAAGGAACGGTTATTAAGCTGAAACAAACCGCGGTCAATTGACCCATTACGGTTTTGTCTGTTTATGGCATATGGATTAAATCTGCTTTCTTCCCAGCATAGTGCAAAAGCCAACGCAGGCGGAATATTAAATTCATCCGCGCTGTTCAGAATGGTATACGCAATATCACGGTTTGAGCAGATATTTGTAAAAAAATCAATTACCCATATCCTGAACTCCGGATTACGGTAATATTCCAGGACAACATCCGGAATAATATCTGTTGCCGCAAAAAGCAGGGAATAATCATCATCTTCAGGAACATCAACGGCGGCAGTCTCACCGCTGTCAAACAAACCATAGGAGGAACTGAAAAAAACGCAGGCAAATAAGGAAAACAGCGCCCCTATAAAAAGAGGTATTACAAATGTAATATTTATCCTTTGAAAAGCCGATTCCAAAAAATATTACCTTTCTATCGACCGAACCCTGATTATCCCGTTTACTTTACGAATCTGTTCCATTACAGATTCAGGTATCTGCTGCTCAGTATCAATTATGCTGAATCCGTATTCATTGCGATGGTGATTTATTAAGTCCTGAATATTGATGTTTGCGCTTGCAAGATTTGTGGTTATCTGGCCAACCATGTTGGGAATATTCCGGTTTACAACAAGAAGCCTGTGCGGGAACCGCTGTTCAAGCCTGCAGGCCGGGAAATTTACAGAGTTACGGATCTCCCCGTTTTCAAGATAATCGATTATCTGCTGAACTGCCATTACCGCGCAGTTATCCTCAGCTTCCGGCGTAGATGCTCCAAGATGCGGAATGCCGATAACTTTTTTACACGCCAATGTTGTTGCTGACGGGAAATCTGTAACATAACAGCTGATTTTCCCGGATTCCAGCGCTTCAACGATATCCTTGTCTACTACAAGGCCATTCCTTGAAAGATTTATAATGCGCGCGTCTTTTTTAATAATTTTAAATTTGGCGGCATCCAGAAGACCCTTTGTAGCTTCACTCTGCGGAATATGCAAAGTAACATAGTCCGATTTTACAAGCAGGCTTTCAAGACTGTCAGCGCGGGCGACATCGCTGGAAAGATGCCATGCGGCATCAACTGAAATATACGGATCGAATCCGATAACCTTCATCCCAAGAGCCATTGCATCATTTGCAACCATTACGCCGATGGCGCCAAGGCCGATTACTCCAAGAGTTTTTCCTTTTAGCTCCGGCCCTGTAAACTTTGATTTCTCTTTTTCTACAAGCTCTGCAACATCGGCCCTGTCTGCAACGGATGCAGTCCAGTTAATGCCGCCGATAATATTGCGCGAAGATAAAAGCAGCGCTGCAATGGCAAGTTCTTTAACGGCATTTGCATTTGCGCCGGGAGTGTTAAAAACCACAACTCCGCTTTCGCTGCAGCGCGGAACGGGGATGTTGTTGTACCCTGCGCCTGCTCTTGCAATTGCAAGCACGCTGGAAGGTATTTCCATATTGTTCATATCAGCGCTGCGCACTATTATCGCATGCGGATTGGCAATATCGCTTGCAATCTCATATTTATCCCGCGGAAAAAGATCCAGCCCCAGCGGCGATATTTTATTTAGTGTTTGAATACGAAACATATTTTCATCCTTTTTCTGATTTAGCTTTCAAATTTTTCCATGAAGCTGATTAAGGCTTTAACGCCGTCCACAGGCATGGCATTATAAATACTTGCCCTCATGCCTCCAACCAGACGATGTCCCGCAAGATTGACAAGACCGGCTGCCGCCGCTTCTTTTACAAAACGCGATTCCAGTTCCGTTTTTTTTGCCTCGTCCTGCTCTTTTGTAATAAACGGAATATTCATTAAACTGCGGTACTGTTTTTCTACGGGAGAATAAAACATTTTTGAAGTCTCAAGATAATTATAGAACATTCCAGCTTTATCGCGGTTTATCCCGGCAATTGCTTCTGCGCCGCCTGAATTTTTAATCCATTCCAGTACAAGGCCTATCATATAAATACCGTAGCATGGCGGCGTATTATACATGGAGCCTTCTGCAGCATGAGTATCATACCGGAGCATGACCGGCACCCAATCCGGCGTTTTGCGGATTAAATCCTCGCGGATAATTACAACTGTTGTCCCGGCAGGGCCAAGATTCTTCTGCGCGCCGGCGTAGAGAATGCCGAACCTGCTCACATCAATCGGTTCAGAAAGGATGCAGCTTGAAATATCCGAAACAAGCGGAACAGATCCGGTATCCGGAATTTTATCCCATTTTGTGCCGACAATTGTGTTGTTCAATGTTATGTGATAATAAGCGTCATCCGCCTGCGGCTGCGGCGCTGCGGGAATATATGAATAGGCCTTGTCCTTGGAACTAGCCCTTACTTCTACGGCGGCATACTTTGCGCCTTCTTTTATCGCTTTGTCAGACCAAATGCCCGTATCAATATAAGCGGCTTTTTTTCCCTTACCGGGAGCGTCCCCTGCTGCAAGATTGAGGGGAACCATGGAAAACTGCAATGAAGCGCCGCCCTGTAAAAAGAGAACTTTATAATTGGCAGGGATACCCATTAACTCCCTTAAAAGAGACTCTGTTTTTTCGATAATAGGTTTAAAATCCTTTGAGCGATGGCTCATTTCCATTACCGACTGACCTGTTCCGTTAGTATCAGTCATCTCAATTGCTGCTTTTTCAAGAACCGGCAATGGAAGCGCAGACGGTCCGGGGGAAAAATTGAAAACTCGCATGGTTATTCTCCTAACTGAGTATTAATTTTTATAATAAGAAAAATACCGGACTTTGTCGAGACTGCGGGATGCTATATTTGCGGAGTAAAAGAGGGATTTAGTCCGCAGATTGGCATGGACTTTTTATGGATTAATATGGGTTTAGGGACAAAAATCCATGGATATTCGCGGAATTTTATTGAAATTTAAGCGTTGATTTCATATGTGGTGTCAGATATAAAACATGAGTGCCTGACGCAAAGCGTTACTAAATATCCCAAATGGACATTGCTGTGACATTTGGCGCTAAAGGCTGTAAATCAGAAACTAAGCAAATTTCGCAGCCATATCCAAGCGTTTCATTTTTTGCAAAAACAGCAAACGCTTTTATATCGCTTGCTCCCGGAGTACCGTGTTTTTTTATCTCTATAGGGTGGTATTTTCCGTCCTGATAAATAAGAAGATCAATTTCGTTTTTGTCAGAGTCCCTGTAAAAATTTAACTGCGGGTTTTTTCCGTTGTGGTAATATGATTTAATAATTTCTGTAATTACAAATGTTTCAAAAAATGCGCCCGAAGACGCGCCGTTTTCCAGAGATTTGGGTGTAGTCCAACCTGCAAGATATGCTGCAAGACCTGTATCCATAAAATATAGTTTTGGGTGTTTTGTAAATCGCTTTGTAATATTTTTAAAATAAGGCTGCAATAGATAAACCAAACCGGATGTTTTAAGAACAGATATCCATTTGTCAGCTGTTTTTGGATCTATTCCTGCGTCACCAGCCATGTTAGCAAGATTCAATTCCTGTCCTGTTCGCGCTGCCGCTACTTTTAAAAAAGTAATAAATTTGATTTCGCTGCCTATATTAATAATTTGCCTTACATCACGTTCAATGTATGTACGTAAATATGAATCATAGAATGCTTCCCAATGTTCTGAATCTGCTTTTATAACATCAGGGAAAGCGCCCTGCCAAATAACATTAAATGTATCTGATGAATTTTTTCTTTTTAAAATACATGCAGGTTCCGGTGACGGTAAAAACGGTTTTTGCTTTTCACCTTTACCCTCACGTTCATATATTGAAAAACCAAGCATATCTATTATTACAACTCGTCCTGCAAGCGACTCTGTAATGCCTTGCATTAAATTATATTGCTGAGAACCAGTCAGCCAAATAAGATCGCGTTCTTCTGTTTTATCCGCAATTAACTTTATATATGGAAATAACTCGGGCGCATACTGTATTTCATCTATAATGCATGGCGGAGCATAGGTATCCAGAAAACCTTTTGGATCAGTTTTTGCTTTAAGTAAATCCTTGGGGTTATCCAGAGTTACATATTTACGTTTATTTTCTGATGTTATTTTTAGCAGCGTAGTTTTACCTATTTGCCGCGGTCCGTTTATTAATAAAACCTTAAATTTATCTGATATACGCTGGATATATGGGGATAAAGTACGTGTTTTGTATGTTTTTGCCATAATCATATTTAAACATGTAAAAATGATAAAAGCAAGCAAAATCTGCAATAATGGAATGCAAATCCGTTTTTGCAGATTTTAACGGCTTAATCTGAAAACGAGCAGTTTACCCTTTAATTCGGCACCAGAGATAAAACATGAGTGCCTGACACAAAGCGTTACTCTATATATATAATTGAATAGTGCTGTAAATTGTACTAAAATGGAAATATGGCGGACAGGGTTTTTACCGTACTCGACCTAATCGATCTTGATCTCAAAGAGCACAATTCATTGAATTTGCGCTGTATTGGCGGCAGAAAGGGGCTTGGCAGATCTATCGATATCCCTGATCTGAACCGCCCGATGGGCGCCATTATGGGGTTTTTCGAGGATTTTGCCTACCAGAGGATTCAATTGTTCGGGCGCGGGGAAGCGGCTTTTTTACGGCGGCTGGAAACCGAGGGCAAAACCGACACCATAAAAGAAATGTTTAATTACACTATGCCTTGCTGTATTTTTACACATAACTACACGCCTCATAAGGATTTTTTTGAGATTGCAGAAAATGCCAGATGCCCGATTCTGCTGACCGATTTAGGCTCAGCCGATTTTACCGCAAGATTAATGCGGATCCTCTCCAGAATCTTTTCACTCAGGCAGGTTATCCACGGCGTTCTTGTAGAGGTTTACGGTTTGGGAATTCTGATACAGGGCGATTCCGGCGTCGGCAAGAGCGAGACAGCCCTGGAACTCATTCACCGCGGTCACCGCCTTGTGGCCGACGATGTTGTGGAAATAAACTGCATATACGGAAATATATTGATGGGCGCCGGAGCAAATAAAATAATCGGGCATCATATGGAAATCCGGGGGCCCGGAATCATCAATATCACCCACCTTTTCGGAGTAAGGGCGATAAGAGACCGTAAGGAAGTTCAGCTTGTGGTTGAACTTGAGGAATGGGACTCCGACAAGAACTACGACCGGCTTGGCGCCGAGGATCATACAGTAGAATTGCTGGGAGTGACTATTCCGAGATTAACAATACCCGTTAAACCGGGGCGAAATATCCCTATTATAATTGAAACCGCCGCGATGAATGAAAGGCTCAAGTCGATGGGTTATCATGCTGCAAGGGAATTCAACAAGAATATCCTGAAGTGGATCGAAAGCGACGCCGCCCGCTCGGTTTTCTTTGGTCATGACGATGTAATATAGGGAGCTTTGACATGAGGAATATAAGGAATAAAAAATGACTGAGAAAATAGTAACCGTGGTAAACAGAGCCGGTATTCACGCCCGCCCCTCGGCGTTATTGGTTCAGACAACAAAGAATTTTATATCCAATATTTACATAGAAAAAGGCACCGACCGCATTAATGCAAAATCAATCATGGGTATTATTACATTGGGAGCGGCGTACGGAACGGAATTAAAAATTATCGCCGAGGGAACAGATGAGGAAACTGCCGTAGAAGCGCTTGTAAAATTATTTGAATCCAAATTTGAAGAAGAATGAATTAAATATTCAATTTGCGGAACAGAAAAAGGACAAAGCTGTTAAATGGGTAAATTCAAAAAATCAGGCGGTCATCCTGAATATCCGATAATACATGTGCGTATTCTTGTTCTAATTTATTCGCTTCTTTGCGTCCTTTCATTTCTTTTTTCGCGTAATTTTTTTATTGATACTCTCCAGGACGGCAATGTGCCGGATCGCATGCACTTGATTGTATTTTTTACAATTCCTGCAGTGCTAATGATTGTTTTTGGATTTTCGGTTTTTCATCTTTTAATTGATTTTATTAAAAGCCGCCCGGGAAGCAAATTTAACGCAAGGCTTCTTGCCTATTTTGCAGTTATAGTCATATTTGCTGTCATGCCGACAACTCTTATGACAAGCGCCGCATTAAACGAAATTGTCCGTTTCTGGCACAGCATAGATGCCGCAGCGGCAACAAGAGCCGCCAACAGTTTTGTCGCAGATAATTATCTGCTTCATCTGGAACGGTTTGAAAACATAATAAAGCAAAATGATTTATCCAGTAAAGATATTGCATCCATTCAGGTTTTCCATTTCAGCGGTTTGCCGGATGACAATGCAGACTGGACAGAAAGTTCATTCACAGGCAATGAGACGCTCATGCTGGATTATCCTCCGTCAACAGAGAGCGGATTTCCATTAAGGGAAATGCCAAGGGATCAGGGGACAATTCGTTATGTGCAAAGGCTGCCGCAGAATGCTGTCCGGGTAATCAGCTACAATCTCGGCGATGATTTTGACCGCGGCAGATCCGCCCTGGAAAATCAGGCGGAGCGTTTTGAAACAGTTAATGAATTAAGAAGAAACATGCGCCCTCTTCTTATATATTATTATGTTGTATTTTTCCTTCCCACGCTTTTAATGACGGCGATTATTGCAATCTCGTTTACAAGAAGGGTAACCCACCCTATTGTGGAATTGACATCGGCGACTCAGCGGGTTGCCGAAGGGGATTTTTCCATTCAAATTCTTACACGCCGCAGCGATGAGCTTGGCATTCTAATCAGTTCATTTAACTCCATGGTGCAGGATTTGGAAAAATCCCGCGCCGCGCTTATAAGAAGCGAAAAAATATCAATCTGGCAGAATATGGCGCAGCAGCTTGCGCATGAAATAAAAAATCCTCTTACGCCGATAAAACTTTCCGCAGAACGCGTGCTGCGAAGATGGCACAACAGCCCAAGTGATGTCGGTGAGATACTGGAAAGTTCGATGATGGCAATCATCCGGGAGACTGAGGGGCTTTCCGTCCTGTTAAACGAATTCAGGACATTGTCAAAACCGATGGAACCGTCCAATTCATTGACAAGTCTGCGCGAACCTCTGGACGGAGCAATTAACGCATATGCAAGTTCGTATCCGAATGTAAAATTCGATACTGAACATATAAAAATAGACGCAGAAATGAAAATAGATAAACACCGTCTTTCGCAAATTTTTACAAATCTTTTAGTTAACGCAATTGATGCAATGGAAGGCAGCGGCCTTATTGAAATACGCGCAGACCTTGTAAAAAAACGGGAAGTCTGTTATTGTAGGATAAGCATCAAGGATTCCGGCAAAGGCATTAATGCCGATGAAGGACAGCGCATTTTTACTCCCTACTATACAACAAAAGCATCCGGCACAGGGTTGGGACTTCCGATTATTGAACGAATCGTAACCGATCATGGCGGCGCAATCTGGTTTGATTCTGCGGAAGGCATGGGTACAACTTTTTATATTGATATACCTTTAGCCTGATTTTCGGCGGTTTCGTTCCGCTTTATATTTTTTTTACCGGAGACTGACTGCAATGCCGACAATATTAATCATTGACGATGAACCGGGCATCAGGCTTACTCTTGCTTCAATTCTGGAAGATGAGAAATATAAGGTTTTTACTTCAGATGATGCGCTGGCCGGTATGGAAACGCTTAAGAGGGAAGTTATAGATTTAATTTTCCTGGATGTCCTGCTTCCGAAACTCGGCGGCATTGAGGCGCTGGAAAAAATACGGAAAGAATGGCCTGCGATAGAAATTATAATGATATCGGGTCATGCAAACATTGACATGGCGGTGCGCGCCGTCAAACTCGGCGCTTTCGATTTTCTGGAAAAACCCTTATCGCTTGAAAAAGTTCTTACAGTCTGCAGGAATGCATTTGCCATCAAAAAACTGCGCGAAGAAAATAAAAACTTAAAAAAATTAAACCGCAGCGCAAGCGAAGATATAATCGGAACAAGCGCTGCCATCAGTAATATCCGCGAAACAGTAAAGCAGGCTGCCGAAAGCGATGCGCGGATTTTAATAACAGGCGAGAACGGCGCAGGAAAAGAAATAATCGCAAGGGCAATTCACATGTTTTCCGCGCGCGCGGAAAACCCTTTTATCGATATTAATTGCGCAGCTATTCCGGAAAGCCTTATAGAGAGCGAACTTTTCGGCCACGAAAAAGGCGCTTTTACGGACGCAATTACTGCGCGCAAAGGACGGTTTGAACTTGCGCACGGGGGAAGCCTTCTGCTTGATGAAATCGGCGATATGAGCCTTTCTGCGCAGGCCAAGGTACTGCGCGTGATTCAGGAGCAGAAGATCGAACGTGTCGGAGGCGAAAAAACAATAGAAACCGATGTACGCATAATTGCCGCTACAAATCAGGATCTTGACAAGGCCTGTGAAGAAGGAAGATTCAGGCAGGATCTTTTCTTCAGGCTTAATGTAATCCCGATTCATGTGCCGCCTCTGCGCGAGCGTCCGGAAGATATTCCGTTACTGCTTTACCATTTTTTGAAAACATTGAAAAAGGAAGTGACCCTGGAAGCAGATGCGCTGGAAACGCTAAGCTCATATGAATGGCCAGGAAATGTCCGTGAATTAATAAATCTTTCCGAGAGAATTTCTGTAATGCATCAGGAAAGTACGATCTCCGGGGATGAATTGCTGAAATTACTTAACAAGAAAACAAAAAAAACAATAAATAGCAGGCAATCGGACCTTTCTGCGCTGCCCCCGGGTATTTTGGAGCAGAATTATAATGAAGCAAAAGACAGCTTTGAAAAGCAGTATTTGGAGTTCCAACTTTTTAAAAATAATGGTATAATATCCAGAACGGCGGAGGCTATTGGAATTTATCCAAGCAACCTCCATGCAAAACTTAGAAGATATAATATTACAGCCGCTAATAAGGAATAAGGTATATATATGAAAGAGTTGACAGATCGCCAAAAGCAAGTCCTCTCCTTTATCGCTGATTACATTAAAAGTCATTCGTATCCGCCGACAGTAAGGGAGATTGCAGACCATTATTCAATTTCTGTTAAGGGAGCGCATGATCACATAACCGCTCTACGGAAAAAAGGCCATTTAAAATTAGCCGATAAACGGCCGCGGACAATGGGCCTTACGCATAAAAGGCCAGAAGATGCAGACATGATGGAGATACCGCTTCTTGGCAGCGTTGCCGCCGGCGTGCCGCTTTTGGCGGAGGAAAACTTCGACGGCAATGTTCTTATGCACCGTTCCATGTTAAAGAAGAATAAAAAATATTTTGCGCTTAAGGTAAAAGGCGATTCCATGTCGGGCGCCGGCATACTTGAAGGCGATACCGCCATAATCGAAAAGCAGAGCACAGTCCGTAACGGTGAAATTGCAGTGGCAGTAATAGACGAAGCTGTAACGCTTAAAAGATTTTACAAGGAAAGCACAAGAATAAAATTACAGGCGGAAAATCCTGCCTATAAGCCAATGTACAGCCAGGATGTAAAAATACTTGGGCGGCTGTTTACAATAATCCGTTCCTATTAATAATGGCTTTAACAGCAATTAACGCATATATATTTCTCGGCCCTGAACTCGGCAAAAAACTGGATGCCTTAAACAATATAAGAAAAAAATTTAAGGGCGCAGAAGAAACCGTTTTTTATATAGGTGAAAATCCTGTCAATATTATTGCTGATATAATTCAGAACATCAGCCTGTTTTCGGATACGCGCATCATTATTATTAAAAACGCCGAGCTTGTCAAAAAAAAGGACGAGGCTGAACTTATCGCATCATGTATAAAAAATCTTGACGCAGGTACAGCGCTTGTTCTGCTCTCCGATGAGATAAAACTTGCCGCCGGTCTTGAAGACGCCTGTTTAAAAGCAGGCATGCCAAAAACCAATCACCAGATTTTCTACGAAATGTTTGAAAACGAAAAAAGCGAATGGGTAAGGCAATTTTTCAGGCGCAGCAATTATAGTATCGAACAGGATTGCATCGACACCATTCTGGAACTGGTAGAAAATAACACCGATGCCCTAAGAAGGGAATGCGCGCGTTTAATACATTTTGCAGGAGCGGCAGGACAGAAAAACAGCCTGTCTCCAGGTGAAGCGGAAAAATGGCTTTCCCATAACAGGGAAGAATCGGCTTTTACGCTTTTTTCACGCATTGCTTCCTGTGATCTTTCAAAGGCGCTGGAATCGTTAGGCGCCATGCTGGCTGCAAAACAGAGCGCCCAGAGCATTCTTGCAGGACTTGCCTGGTGTTTCAGGAAGCTCTGCGATTATCTGTCACTGCTGGAAACAGGAGATTCATACCAGCCTGACAGCTTTGAACTTAAAAAAATAGGATTGTCATCTCCAAAAGCAAAGAGCGATTATGCAATGGCAGCGCGGCACTACAATATGGAATCTGCGGAAGCATGCCTTGCGCTTACAGCGGAATACGATATGCTGCTTCGCTCTCCTGCTGCCATTATGGAAAACATACTAATGGACAGATACATTCTAAAAATTATTCGTTCTGCTGCAAATAAGCGTTTATAATTTTTGTCACATCATCAAAGTCGCTGTGAAGCAGCAAACCGGCAATTGCGCTGAGGCATTCCTCCGTTTCCTGCGGCCATGCTTTTTCCTTAAGCTCTGCAAGCAAATCTTTTGCGGCTTTTTTATTATAAACTGAACATGCAGCCCTTATTTCCCGCAATTTTTCATTTAACAGTGAACTGCCGCCTTCGGCATCTTCTTTTATTTCCCTTTGTTTTTCTTCTTTTGCTTCAAATTTATAAATGACTGCATACAGCAATTCCAGAAACGAAGGGAGTTCAGAAAGAATAATTTTTATATTTTTTTCACGGCCTGCCTCTTCAAGCCTTGCCGCTGTTTCGGAAAGTTCATCTTCGCTGATATTTGCAAGTGCGCTCTTCATTGCATGCATATTAATAATAAACATGGAAATATCATCGGTTCTCCGGCATTTGTTTATGTATATCGCTTCCATGATCGCAGCGGATTTTTTTGCATCGCGGATAAAAAATTCCGCCAATTGCGGATCTACATCGGTAAGGCTCAATCCCATCATCATGTATTCTTTCTGGTAACGCGCCGCTTCAATTACATCATTAGGCTGCTTGTCGCGCACCAGTTTATTTAAAGTTAAATTCAACTGACGGATATCAATTGGCTTTGAAATAAAATCGTCAAAGCCGTTCTGTAAAAATAATTCCGCCTGTCCGGAGAGGGCATTGGCCGTCAATGCAACAATTGGTTTTGTATAACCAAGACTGCGGATAATTTTTGCAGCTTCAATGCCGTCCATTTTTGGCATCATGTGATCCATAAAAATAATATCATAGACACTGCCGTCTCTTATTTTATCCAATGCTTCAAATCCGCTTACTGCGGTGTCAATGGTAAGGCCGTAGGGCGACATAAGCCCCTTTGCAACATAAAGGTTTGTTTCTACATCGTCTACAATTAAGACATTGCCGTACGGCATAAATTCACGGTTAATCTGCACAGTTTTTATTTTAAGCGCGCTTACAATGTTGAGTTTCATCAGGTTACGCGCCATTTCCCTGCCAATGGGCTCTGAAACAAGGCATTTCATGGGCACGCTTACTGTAAATGTGGAACCCATGCCCGGCGTGCTTTCTATCTGGATACCGCCGTTCATCATTTTCAGCAAGTTGCGCGTAATATTCATGCCAAGGCCTGTTCCTTCCGTTTTGCGGTTTGCTTCCATGTTAAACCGCGCATACTCGCTGCCCAGCTTTTTTACCTGCTCGGCTGTCATTCCCTGCCCGGTATCGCTGATGCCGAAAACAAGCATTACATCATCAGCATCGCTGCCGCAGGGTCCAGATGAAACCGTAAGGATTATCATGCCCTCCTGCGTATATTTAAATGCGTTGGAAAGAAGATTGTTTAAAATTTGTTTCAGGCGCAGTTCATCGCCGTAAAACATGAGAGGAATATTCTCGCTTAATTCCAGTTTGAATTCGATGGGCTTGCTCTCATAGCGCATCATGTTCAGCTGAACAGTGTCATGAATAAGGCTTGCAATATCAAACTGCACCGGAACCAGTTCCAGCATGCCTGCTTCAATTTTTGAAAGATCAAGTATGTCATTTATAATACCCAGTAAAAGATCTGCAGAATTATAGATTCTTTCCAAAGCTTCCTTTGTGGACTGCGGGAGCTCATCATCCTGAAGCTGAATTTCTGTAATTCCTAAAATCGCATTCATGGAGTGCGTATCTCGTGGCTCATCTTCGCAAGAAAATCACTCTTTGCCTTGCTGCTCTCCTCTGCAATTTCCGCTTTGCGCATTTCAGCTATCATTGCTTTTTGCTCGCGCAAATCCCTTATATATTCGGTAACTGTCCAGTCTCCCTTGTGTTTTACGCGGACGCATGTTATTTCGGCGGGTATTATTTCACCATCCAGTCTTTGATGCGTCCAGTCAAAGCGGCTGTAGCCTTCTTCCAGCGCCTTTCTTACAAGCAAACTGCCCTTCTCCCTTGATGACATTCCGTCAGGCTGATATTCAGGAGAAAGCTGTACAAATTTTTCGATAAATTCCTGTTTACTTGACAGGTTAAACATTTTTACCGCTTCCTGATTGCACTCAATAATTTTTAAATTTTTATCCCAAAAAAAAGCGCAAAAAGGAGCAGCGTCGAGCAATATTTGCAGGCGTTCCTCAACATCACGCCTGTCAGTATCATTTCCGTTGTTTTGAGTCATTACATCTCCAGTTTTAACTTTACTTCCTTAAACAGATCCTTTGATTCATAGAATACATCCGTAATTAAAGGATCGTAATGAGAGCCTGCATTTTGCATAATAATCCCAACCGCCTCATCCGCCGTAAATGCCTTTTTGTACGGACGTTCTGAAACAAGCGCATCGTAAACATCAACTATAGCCATTATCCTTCCCTGCAGCGGAATTTCATTTCCCCTTAATTTATGCGGATACCCCTTGCCGTCCCAGCGCTCGTGATGACATCCGGCAAAAAGCCTTGCGTTACGCAAAAATTCACCTTCGCCGGTTTTTGCAATAATTTCGTCGATTATACGCTCGCCTTCCTGCGCGTGGGTCTTCATTATTTCGTATTCATCGTCTGTAAGTCTGCCCGGTTTATTTACGATAATATCGGTTACGGATATTTTTCCCAAATCATGCATGCGCGCTGAAGAAATTATTCTTTCTGTATCCCAGTCATTAATCTCTTCGGAATATACTCCGCGTTTTTTCATCTGTTCAATCAGGATTTTTATATAAGCTGATGTGCGCTCAATATGACCGCCTGTTCCCTTGTCGCGGTTTTCCACAATATTGGCCAGTACCGATACTATGCTGTTTTGAAGCCTGTTAAACTGCGCTGTACGCTCACGGATAATTTCGTCAATATCAAGATGTATTTTTATACGGTTAAGCAGCACAGGCGCGGAAAACGGCTTTGTAACAAAATCCACAGCCCCCATTTCAAAACCGTGCACTTCTATATCAGGGTCATTGCGGCCTGTCAGAAACATTACCGGTAAATCTGCATATGATTGCATGGTTTTTAGTTTCTTTAAAGCTGCAAACCCGTCCATTTCGGGCATTTCAATATCCAGAAGAATTAATTCCGGGACTATTTTTTCCAGAAGCGAAAACATTTTTGCAGCAGACGGCATTGTCATCACACGGTATTGATTTTCCAGCGCTGCCTCTGCCATCGAAAGGTTGGTATCACTATCGTCAACAACAAACACCGTCTTCATTAACCCGTCCTTAGAATTAAAACAAAAAACATGAAGTTTTATACAGGCATAAAACTCTCCGGCATAAAAATACTAAAGACATTATATCATTTAATTACAGTTTCGGCATCTTAAAAGAGCGTATTATTCTACCTTAAACCGGGAAACCTCTTTTATAAGCGCATTAATGCCGTCACGGTTTTGTATGGAAATTTCGTTAACCTGATGCACAGCGGCATTAATCTGATCTGCGCCGGATGCCATCTCATTCATGCCTGATGTTATTTCCTGAGTCACCCTTTCCAGATTATTGCTTTCCTGGATTACTTCTTTTGCTCCTTCGAACATCTCTTGCGAGCCGCTCTTTACTTCGCGTGTAATTTCGTTTACCTGACTTATTCCGCTAAGAACCTGTTTACTGCCTTCGCTTTGTTCTTCCATGGCATTACGTATAATATCTTCCTGTTCCGATACAGTATTTACGCTGAAATCAATATCTTCAAACTTGTTCAGAACATTATCTGTTAATCTTGTTATTTTATCGATAGATTCTTTTATTTTTTTTAATACAACGCCAATTGTTTTTGATTGTTCGCTTGATGATTCCGCCAGCTTGCGGATTTCATCGGCGACTACGGCAAAACCCTTGCCTGCTTCTCCTGCGTGGGCTGCTTCTATTGCGGCATTCATTGAAAGCAGGTTTGTCTGGCTTGCAATATTTTCCATTACAGAGTTAATTTCCAAAAGCCCTTCGGATTCACGGGCTATTTCCTGAATATCAGTTGCTACTTCCTGCAATCCTGTACGCCCGATTTCGGAAGCATCTTTTAATATCTTTACATTGTCTGCATTTTTTATAAGCGTTCTTGTGACAGAATGATTGTTTGCCACCATTTCTTCTATTGCAGCGGATGCGCTTGATACACAGGAGCTCTGTTCTTCGACATGATTGTTAAGCTTGCGGATATTTACTGTAACCGATTCCATTGTCGCATGGGTCTGGCTTACGCTGGCGCTTTGATTGATCACGCGCCCCTTAACGCTTTGAATATTTGCTGTTATCTGATTTACAGCGGCGGCGGTTTCATTCATGTTACTGGAAAGATCCTGCCCGATGCCTGACAGCCTTGACGCTTCATTTTTAATAACCAGAACAAGGGCTTTTATTTTTTGCAGGGTAAGGTTAAAGTAACGTGAAAGTTCTCCTATCTCGTCTTTGGAATTATTATCTATTGTTTTTGTTAAATCACCCTCGCCTTCGGATATATCCTTAAGCGTAGATGTCACACTGATAATAGGTTTGACAATACGCCGGGCGATAACCAGCGTGATAATTGCAGCCGCAGCAAGTATAACCACTGCGAAAATCATTGAGACCATCGTCATATTCCTGATAGGCCTTTGTATCTCGTTAACAGGAACTGCAATCATAAGACACCAGGGAGTATCCATTCCGGAAATTTTTACAGGCTGGTAAATCATGTGCATAACAGATTCCAGAATATTGGAATATCTGTTTAAAACAACCGGCTTGCCGTTTTCGCCGCCGTTTTCTATTGAACGCATAACACGTCCAAGCTCGCTTCCAAGCTCGTTTATTTCTGCAGGATTGGTTTTGATATTGCCGCGCACGCGCGAATTGTCAAAATGCGCGACAATTGTGCCGTCATTTGCGTAAACGCCGGCGGCCCCATGTCCGTGAAAAATAGATTCCTTAATTTCATCAATTATTTCCTGCATATCACTGACATAATTGATGCCGACAAGGCCAACCGGTTTGCCGCCTGCATTTTTAATCGGATACATAACGGCTACAATAGGAACATTTCCGTAACCGTAAATATCCCTCCATACAGGAGATGCAATATCGGATTTGTTTGTCATCTCTGCAAGAAAATTCTGCCAGTTTTCATAACCGTCAGAAATCAATTCTACATTTCCGGTTCTCCTTCTTGTATAAAAAGTCTGATATTGCCCCAGCTCAGCGTCGCGGTTATCAATTGTATTAGGAAGCCATGCTGTCCATATTCCCATAATAGCCGTATTCTGCTGTATTGAGCCCCGTAAAAAATCATTATAATTTCCTCTGCGCGTATCTTCGGCAATGTCTTCAAAATCACTGAAAATCATTGAAAGAATATTTCCGTAACCTGTAAAAGCTTCGATCCGCCGCTGAATTTCTATAGAATGAGCAGCCGCCATTTCTTCAACAAATTTAATTGTCATCTCTGTCTGCAAGCCGGCAGATTGCGTAAGAGTAAAAACCGATAAAACAGCAATTACAACTGTCAGCATTGCAAGAATGATAGAAATTAATTTTATCCTAAGACCCATTAAGACCTCCAAATCTGTATCCAGAATGTTCATAATGAGTATTTCAAATGGAGCTGTTATCGTTTGAGCAATCTGATCAAAATGATATATATATCATTTTCAATATTGCTTATATGCCTGTTTTATGAAATTTAGAATTATCAACATAAAAAACCCGCAAATCTGACCTCTTGCAAGTAGTCAGATTTGCGGGTTACATGCAACTGCTTTTATGTCAGTTTGCAAATGTCATGAGGATCAGGTTTCCCTGATCCTCAGCTTAATACTAGAACGGTCTTTCCGCCAGGTACTTAAGTTCCTTCCACCTGCGTTCAACATTTGCCTTGGAAATTGCAAGCAATTTATCTGCGCGCGTTTGATCTGCGGCTTTAAGGCTCTTGAAGCGGGTTTCCTTGTACATAAAATCTTCCAGAGCTGTTGTCGGATCTTTTGAATCAAGCTGGAAGGGGTTCTTTCCCTGATCTTTAAGGCGCGGGTCATAACGGTACAGGGGCCATAAGCCGCATGTCACTGCTGCCTTGCCCTGCTCCAGTCCCTTGCTCATATCGATGCCGTGGGCGATACAATGCGAATAGGCAATGATAAGAGACGGGCCATTGTATGATTCCGCTTCACGGAAGGCCTTGATGGTCTGCGGCATATTTGCACCTAATGAAATCGATGCGACATAGACATGGCCGTAACTCATTGCAATCGCGCCAAGGTCTTTCTTGCCTATGCTTTTTCCGCTATAGGCAAATTTTGCGATTGAGCCTACGGGTGTGGCTTTTGACATCTGGCCGCCGGTGTTGGAGTAAACTTCTGTATCCATACAGAGCAGATTTACATTTCTGTCGGATGCAATTACGTGATCAAGGCCGCCGAAACCAATGTCATATGCCCAGCCGTCACCGCCAAAGCCCCATACAGATTTTGCGATAAAGTGATCGGCAAGAGAGAGAAGCAGTTTTGCTGTGGGTTTACTGTCCTTTGCAAGCGCAGCTTTTAACTCATCAACATTTTTTCGCTGTTCCCCGATAGCCGCATCATCTTCCTGTTTATTGGCAAGCAATTTATCAATGATTGCTCCTGCTATACCTTCGTTCTTTGCTCTCACTGCCATATCACGGGCATGTTCAGCAAGCTTGTCACAGGTAAGCCTGAAACCATAGGCGAATTCTGCGGTGTCTTCGAACAAGCTGTTACACCATACAGGTCCGCGTCCCTGTGCGTTCTGGCAATACGGAGTGGTCGGCAGGTTTCCGCCGTAAATGGAGGAACAGCCAGTAGCATTGCCGATAAGAGCGCGATCGCCGAAGAGCTGGGACATAAGTTTGATATAAGGAGTTTCACCGCAGCCGCCGCAAGCGCCAGAGAATTCAAACAAGGGGCGTTTGTAGGCAAGAGACAAGGCATTGCTTAGCTCGCCTGATATCGGAGTGTCGGGAAGACCAAGGAAGTAATCCCAAACCTTAACCTGCTCAGCGCGGAAATCCGGAGCATCAGAATACGGTACATATTTAAGAGCCTGCTTGCTGCCGTCTTCTTTGCACTGCGGACAAGCTGTAATACAAAGGCCGCATTCATAACAATCTTCGTAAGCGATTGCCAGTGTTGCCTTGTCGCCTTGCACTGCCTTCTTGTTTACTATGTCGGCAGTCTGAAGACCCTTGGGCGCTTTGCTCACCTGATCATTGGTAAGGGTTTTCATTCTCATACAGGCATGGGGACATACAACTGTACAAATACCGCACTGGGTACAATCAGCTGGATTCCACAATGGTACGCGCTCTGCAACAGAGCGTTTTTCGTACTGGCTGGTAGCAGTCGGGAAAGTTCCGTCTGCGGGGATTTTACTAACAGGCAGCGTTTCGCCGAACTGGAACGATACTGCTCCAAGTGTTTCCATAATCCAGTCTGCATCCGGGCGAGGATCTTTTTGCGCTGAAGCAAAAGGTTTTCTCATACGCTTGCTGCCGTCGGCAGTTGAATACTTTACTTCTTCTACAGCGTTCAGAGAAGCTTCTACCGTAGCATAGTTCTTTTGTACAACATCGGCACCCTTTTTTCCGTAAGATGATTCGATATGCTGTTTCATTCTTGTTACAGCATCGTCCTGCGCCAATATGCCGGAAATTTTAAAATAAGCAGCCTGCATAACTGTATTGATGCGGTTACCCATTCCGGTGTTACGTGCAATTTCTGCAGCATTGATAACATAGAATTTCAGCTTTTTACTGATAATTTTTTCCTGGACTTCGATTGGAAGCTCTTTCCATACGTCAGCTGCCTTATAAGGGCTGTTAAGAAGGAAGGTTCCGCCTTCTCTTACTCTTGGAAGCATGTTGTACATTTCCATATAGGAGAATTTATGTACAGCAAGGAAGTTCGCAGAGTTGATAAAATACGGACGGCGAATCTTGCCTTTTCCAAAACGAAGGTGAGAAACAGTAAAACCGCCGGATTTTTTTGAGTCATAGGAGAAATATGCCTGTACGTTAAGATCTGGTTTTGCTTCGCTTATAATTTTAATCGAGTTTTTATTTGCGCCGACTGTTCCGTCTGCTCCAAGACCGTAGAAGAGAGCTTCGTATACATCTTCATCCGGAAGAACAAAGTCCGGATCATAATCAAGACTCTTTCCAAGAACGTCATCTTTCAAACCGACCATGAAGTTGGCGATTTTTTTGCCGGAAAGGTTATCAAATACTGCCCTAACCATGGTTGGTGTAAATTCTTTTGAGCCAAGACCATAGCGTCCGCCTAAAACAAGCGGATTGGCGCTGAATTCGCCGCTGGCCTGCATTTCAGCAATAGCCGTACGTATATCAGTGTATAAAGGCTCGCCAATTGCTCCCGGATCTTTTGTGCGATCAAGGACTGCGATTGATTTTACTGTTGAAGGCAGCGCTTTTACAAAGGCCTTTGCGTCAAAGGGACGGAACAGGCGCACTTTTACCATACCTGTTTTTTCGCCCTTGCCGTTCAGGAAGTCGATTGTCTCTTCAACGGTGTCGGCGCCGGAGCCCATTATAATGATAACTTTTTCCGCGTCAGGCGCGCCGTAGTAATCAAAGATACGATAAGCGCGGCCCGTCAATTTTGCGTATTTATCCATTTCCGCCTGGACAATTCCTGCGCAGGCTTCATAGTACTTATTTACACCTTCGCGTCCCTGGAAATAAGTATCCGGGTTTTGTGATGTGCCGCGGATCATTGGTTTTTCCGGCGTAAGACCTCTTTTGCGGTGTTCTGCAACAAGATCGTCATCGATCATTTTGCGCATTAAATCGTAATCCGCTTCTTCTACCTTCTGCATTTCATGGCTGGTGCGGAAACCGTCAAAGAAGTGCAGGAAGGGAACCCGTGAGCGCAGAGTGCTTGCATGGGCAATAATAGCCAAATCCATTACTTCCTGGACATTATTCGAGGACAGCATTCCCCAACCGGTCTGGCGGCAGGCCATAACATCCTGATGATCACCGAAAATACAAAGACTCGATGTTGCAAGAGCGCGGGCGGAAATATGGAATACCGTGGAAGTAAGTTCCCCGGCTACCTTGTACATGGTTGGAATCATGAGCAGCAAGCCCTGGGAAGCGGTAAAGGTCGTTGACATAGCGCCGGTTGTAAGAGCGCCGTGTACTGCCGCTGCTGCGCCTGCTTCGGATTGTAATTCTACAACATCCGGGACAGCGCCCCAGATATTTTTACGCCCCTGGGCGGAAAACTCGTCGGAAAGTTCTCCCATTTGGCTGGAAGGGGTAATCGGATAAATTGCGATTACTTCGCTTAGCGCATGGGCAACATGCGCCGCGGCTGTGTTACCTTCTATAGTAACATAATTTTTTTCTGCCATTTTATTCCTCTGCTAAGCTTAATATTATGCTGCCGAAAGGCAGCACATCAAAACCGGGCACGAAACAGGGTTTCATGCTTTTTACGGTGACTTTTATAGGAGGATTTTAACACGGATCGGGGGTATATTCAATATACAAAAACATTATAATTGCGGAAAAAAGGGGCTGTTATGCGTTAATTCCCCAGTATTTTTTCGATTCTGTTCAGCAATTCGCCTGCTTCATAGGGCTTGGTGATTAAATCCGCCGCTCCTATTCTTGATGCGTAAAGCTTTTCCCTTACACCGTCCAGCGATGTCAGAAATGCAATCGGAACATTGCGTAAAAGACTTATTCCCTTTATTTTATTATACGTTTCCCAGCCGTCCATTTCAGGCATTAATACATCAAGCAGAATTATACTGGGAACAAGCCCTTTGGATAAAAAAATCAACGCATCTTTTCCCGATTTTGCGGTGGTAACATCATAATGTCCCTTAAGAAGATTCTCGGCAATCACAAGATGAACTTCATTATCATCTACAATAAGAATTTTTTTCAGTATATTTTTTTCCATAGACAATTGCCTTCTCCCTATTTATTGATTGTCGGCTATAATTCACAACCGCACAATAGTTAACTTGTAAAAACCCGGGTTTTTAAGGTTTTCACAAGCTTTTTGACAAAAAAAACAGGACACTGGGGCTTTTCATAACAAATAAAAAAAGATATTATTGTTAGATGAAGTACAATTTTAAGATATTTTTAACAGTTTTAACTATGGCTGCTTTTTTAAGCTGTAACAACGGCTCCGGTTCTTCCCAGAGGGAAGTGAATTTTGACAGAGATGCATCATATGCCCTGGGTTTAAATATCGGCGCAGGGCTGAAAGAAGGGCTGGAAGCTGACGGCATCTATCCCAATATCGATGAATTTATCAAAGGCATGAGAGACGGCATTGCAGGCAGAGAGCCAAGGTTTGATATATTACACGCAAGAGATATACTTGATACGGCATTAGACGCCATGATGGAAGAGGTATTTGCCGAAGCCAGACAGAAGGAAATTATCTTTCTTGCGGAAAATGCAAGAAAACCCGGCATAATAATCACATCCAGCGGTTTGCAGTACGAAATTATTACTGAGGGAAACGGGCCGAAACCAAAGGAAATGGATACTGTTGTAGTGCATTATGACGGAAAATTCACAGACGGAAAATTTTTTGACAGTTCCAATACAAGGGGATATCCTTCTGAGTTTGAATTAAACTGGATCATTCCCGGCTGGGCCGAAGGGTTGCAGCTAATGAGCGTGGGAAGCAAATACAGATTTTATATTCCATCGGAACTTGGTTACGGCGAAGAAGGCATACAGTCAATAATTCCGCCCTTTGCCACTCTTGTTTTTGATGTTGAGCTTCTGGAAATTAAGACTGAAAGCTAGTGTCCTGGGACAATAAGCGGGGAGAAAAAATGAAAAAATTGATAATTATACTGTGCATGTTTCTTGCGGCAACAGCATTACATGCAAGGGCAATTCAGGAAGATTACAGAAATGCAGAAGAAAAAGAGCGCGTCAGTTACGCCTTTGGAATGATAATCGGAGCCAACTTAAGCACAGCGCCGATTGACTTTGATTATGCTGCCTTTACCGAAGGATTAAGATCAATGTTAGACGAAAACATTGAATCTCAGTTCAGTCAGCAGGAAGCGATGGAGATTGTAGAAACAGCCCTGCATATTGCAATGGATAAGGTAACCGAAGAAAACCGCAGGCTTGAAGAAGAATTTCTTCTGACAAACAGCCAGCGCACCGGAGTGCGGGTAACGGAAAGCGGCCTTCAATATGAAGTCCTTAAACATACAAGCGGAGATAAACCGGCCGGTAATGCTGTTGTAAAGGTGAATTATACAGGAACATTTATAGACGGCAGCCTGTTTGACAGCTCAGCAGAAGATGAAGGCGCATACATACCTATTGAATTAGTCATACCGGGCTGGACAGAAGGCATAATGCTGATGAGCGAAAGCAGCGTATACCGGCTTTTCATACCCTCGAATCTGGCCTACGGCAGAGACGGCATTCAGGGCTTAATTCCGCCCTATTCAACTCTTATATTTGAGGTTGAGTTACTCGAAATTATCAATGTCGATGATGACGAATAAAATTGCCTGCAGCGCCGGAGAAATCCGGCGTTATTAAATTCAGCATATATAGGGAATTTTTATTCTGAATACCGAGCCTTTTCCGGCGGTGCTTTCCGCTTCGGCGCTTCCCTTGTGAAGCAGAGCAATGTGCCGGACAATGGATAAGCCAAGGCCGGTGCTTCTTTGACCGCTGTCTGCAGCGCCCCTTGAACGATCCACGCGGTAAAATCTTTCAAATATCCTTTCCAAATGTTCAGATGAAACGCCTATCCCCTTATCGCGTACTTCAAAAATTAATACATCGTTTTGAACAAAGGCATTTAACCAAAGCGCGGATTTGGGCGATGAATACTTAATGCCATTGTCCAATAAATTAATCAATGCCTGAATAACCAACGAACCGAACAGTCTGGCCTTTAGATCATCCTGGCATTTGATATTTATTTCTATTTGTTTTTTCTTTGCATAGGGTTCTACAGAAACGGCTGCTTCATTTACAATTGATGCTATATCTTCTTCTTTCAGTTCCCGCTCGTTAACCGGGGAATTGTTTTCTATATCTGCAAGCACGAGTAATTCGTTGGTAAGGCTTTCCATAACTCCGGCATTTTTTAAAATGATCTCTGAAAAATGAAGCACCTGCTTTTTACTTTTTCCGTCAAAACTATCCGCCGTATCAAGCAATGTTTCAGAGAATCCCTTGATAAGCTGGATAGGTGTGCGTAATTCATGCGATACATTTGCGACAAAATCCTTGCGCACTTTTTCCAGTTTTACAAGCCGGGTGATATCCTGTAAAACAAGAATTACGCCTGCAGCATCCGGCGCCATATGAAGGGGAGAAGCGTAAACCTGGAAATGAACTTCTCCTGCCGGAAGGGAGCCCCCGTCCTTATCATCCTTTATACCGGTTTCAGAATCTGACAAGAGCGCAAGACCTGTATGGAAAGTAAGTTCTGTCTCAAACGGAGCGCCGCATGCAATTGCCTTTTTGGCAATTTCCGCAAGTTCCGCGGAACGCGTTGCTTCCAGCAGTGACATATTTTTTATACTGCGGCTTCCCAGATTGAAAAGTTCCCTTGCCCTTGGGTTTACCATGTGCAGTTTTAAAGCATGATCCATCGCAAAAACAGCTTCTGACATTCCGTTAAGGATTGCTTCCAGGCGGCTGCCTTCCGATTTTGCCTGTATCAGGCGCAGGTTTAATTCCTCTGTCATTGCGCGTAACGCTTTTTCCAGGCTCCTGAATTCCGGCGCGGCATGTTCAACAGCTTCGGGTTCGGATAATAAAAGCGAACTTGTCTGCGCAATGCTTACAAGCCTTTCCAGCGACATTGAAAGGGAGCGCGAATACATGATAATCAACCAGAAAGCGGCGATTATAAACAGACAGATAAAAATTGCAAACGGAAGGAATACAGGTGAAACCCGCGCTCCGAACCCGGGAATGGAAACAGAAAGCCTGAACACGCCTGTTATATTGTTAAAATTGTCATAAACAGGCAGCGCATAATAAATACGCTTCATTCTGGTGCTGATTGAATCGCGCATCGAACTTCCTTCTCTGCCTTCCAGCGCCGCAATTACTTCTTCGCGATCGATGTGGTTTACAAGTCCGTCTGCAATATGAGAATCCCACAGCACATAACCTGACGGAGTAATCAGTGTAAGCCGGTAAGCATCGTAAACGCTTACCGGAAGCGAAATCTGAATTCCTGCATCCGCCTGAAATATTTCTGTTATGCGCTCATTTCCTATTACCGTCATTATTGTTTTAGCGGTGTTTCTAAGATTTGTCATGTTAACTCTATAGTAAAGATGATTCATGAATAACATTACAGATAACACAAATATTGCAGAAAATCCCAGAACTGCAATCCCAAGAGTTATAAGGCTTCTTCTGAATATTGTCATTGCGCTGTCCTTATTTGTTTCACTATGTTTCTTCAGGCGCTTTTAATCTGTAACCAACGCCGCGGATTGTTTCGATCATATCTCCGGCTTTCCCGAGTTTTTTCCGCAAGCCGAGTATTTGCACATCAACAGAACGATCCGTAACAGGATAATCCGGCCCCCTGATTGCTGCAATAATCTGGTTACGCGAAAAAACAATATCAGGATTTGAAAGAAAATGTTTCAAAAGCGCAAACTCGGTAGCAAAAAGATCCAGCTGACTGCCGCCGTAAAATGCCGTATGACGCGCGGCGTCAAGCTTTAATTCACCCTGCTGCCAGACATTAGCCGGGTTATCAGAAACGCCCTCTTCCTGCCGTCTTAGTCCCGCCCGCACTCTTGCAATCAGCACTTTGGGACTGTAGGGTTTTATAACATAATCATCTGCGCCAAGTTCAAGCCCCGTAACAATATCGGATTCCTCGCCCTTTGCCGTAGTCATAATAACGGGAATATTTTTACATTGACTTATTTCTTTAATTTTTTTTAGAACTTTAAAACCATCCATGCCGGGCAGCATTATATCCAAAAGAATACAGTTTACCGTTCTGGATTTTAATATCTTTATTCCTTCTTCTCCGGTTTTTACCTGTAATAATTTCCAGCCTTCCCTCGACATTGCATGAGACAATAACTCTTGAATGGCAGGATCATCCTCAATAATCAGGATTACTGCTTTACTCATTTAGCTCCTCATGCTTGCCTTCGATCATGTAGATAATAGCCTCGCAGATATTTGTTATGTGATCTCCAAGGCGTTCAAGCTGATTTGATGTAAGAAGTATTTGAACCGCATTTTTAACCTTGTCAGGATTTTTCTTCATTACTTTCAATATTTTTTCCGTCAGTTCCTTATGCTCTGTATCAATCTTGTCATCCATTGCGGCGGCAGTGCGCGCGGCATTTACATCCTGTTCCATAAAAGCGGATGCGGCAGCGCGGAGCATCTTCTGTCCTGTCTCCGCCATTTTCTCAAGATTTTCCTGCACCCTGAAAGACGCATCTTCGCTTTTTGCAAGTTTTTTTGCAGCGCGCGCAAGATGCACAGCATGATCTCCGATTCTTTCAATACTGGTTGTTAGTTTAAAAATTGTTACAAGTTCCCTTAAATCGCGCGCAACCGGCTGCTGGGTGGCAATAAGGATAGCGGCATCGTTTTCTATTTTTACCTGCAGCAAATCTATTTGAGTATCATTAACGCGCACTTCGTTGGCAAGATCGGAGTTTCGGGTTTTTAGGGCAGCAAGGGCCTTGCCAAGATTTTCTTCAACCCTGGTTGCCATCTCTAAAATATCATGCCGTAAGCGGCTCAGTTCTTCAGTGAAAAATTTTCGTGATTCCATACCGTTGTCCCCCCTATGTATCATTATACTCTATCAGTTCTCCGAAAAGAAATAAATACTCTCCAGACTAACGAACTGACTACTGAAAAACCTGTTAAAAAGGTATTTCTTTTATGTTAAATTCAAATGAAAGAATTGTCAGAATTTGGTTAAAAACCAGTGTAGAATTTATCTCCAAAAAATGCTTTAATGACTTCCAGTAATGATTGATTCAAATGCCAAGCTGAAACTGCAATCTGTCAACCTGTTCTACGGCGATTTTCACGCTTTGGGCGATGTTACTTTTGATATTCCCGAGTGCGCAATAACCGCGATAATAGGACCTTCGGGCTGCGGCAAATCATCTCTTCTTCGTCTTTTTAACCGCATGAACGACCTGATACCCGGCGTCAGAGTAGACGGCAGTATTTTTTTAAATGATATTCCAATTTACGGAAAAAATACGGATGTCGTTCATCTCAGGCAAAAGGTCGGAATGGTCTTTCAGAAACCGAACATTTTTCCAATGAGCATATATGACAATGTCATAATCGGCCCCAAGCACCACGGAATAAAAAACAAGCGTGATTTGGAAATTATAATTGAACGGAGTTTGTCTCAAGTGGCGCTCTGGGATGAAGTAAAGGACAGTCTTGACAAACCCGGCCTTGGCCTTGCCATGGGACAGCAGCAGCGTTTATGCATAGCCCGCGCGCTGGCTGTAGAACCGGAAGTTATATTGATGGATGAATCCTGCAGCGCGCTTGATCCGGAATCCACAATGAAAATAGAAGAGCTTATGATGGAACTTGCGCGCAATTATACCATCATCATAGTTACGCATAACATGGAACAGGCGCGCAGGGTATCCGATATGGCGGCATTTATGATGATAGACAAGGCAAAAATAGGCAGGCTTGTAGAATACGAAAGAACATCTGATATTTTCTTAAACCCCAAAGACAAGCGCACAGAAGATTATATAACAGGCCGGTTTGGATAGGAGAGCAGGAGGAAGATTGATGAAAGCATTTTGCTCATTTACATTGATTCTTTTAACACTCCTTTTATTCTCGTGCGAAAAAGGGAAGGCCAAAATCATCGCCGGCTCCACTTCGGTGCAGCCCTATGTCGAAGTGCTGGCGGAAGAGTTCATGATAATGTATCCCCATTATATGATAGACATTCAGGGCGGCGGATCTTCTGCCGGCATTACAGCAGTCGAATCCGGAGCTGCACAGCTTGGAATGACTTCCCGGGCCTTAAAGGATTCTGAATTGCATTTGTGGACTGCCGGAATAGCCAGGGACGGACTTGCCATGATTATTAATCCCGGAAATCCTGTTAACAGTTTGACATTATCCCAAATTCGCAGCATTTATACAGGCGATATTCAGGACTGGAGCGCACTCGGAGGGAATAACGCCAGAATACATATCATTGCCCGCGAAGAAGGCTCAGGAACAAGAAGCGCTTTTGAAGACATGGTAATGGATAATCTGCGGATCACTCCAAAGGCGATTGTTCAGGCCTCCAATGGAACTGTAAGACAATTGGTCGCAGGCGATCCCTATTCAATCGGGTTCATCTCTTTGGGACTGGTTGACAATACGGTAAAAGCATTACAATTGGATAATATTGCCGCAACGCAGGAAAATATACAAAACGGCAGCTACAGTCTTTACAGAGAGTTCCTGTTTGTATCCAAAGACAAGCCAGAAGGCGCTGCAATGGATTTTATTGAGTTTATCTTTTCTGCAGAAGGACAGCGGATAATAACCCAGGAAGGACTTATAACAAGATGATTAGAAAAGGACTTCAAAAATTAAAGCTGGAAAACATCCCGGGACGTATTCTGCTTGCTCTTGCCTTTTCATCCATATCAGCACTGGCGCTTATAACTGTATTTATTATCATTAACGGCCTGCCGATTATTGCAAAAACAGGTTTATGGAATTTTATTTTTGGCATGTCCTGGGCGCCAAGTCACGGCGAATATGGAATTTTCCCAATGATAGTCGGAACCGTAACTGTTACGCTTGGAGCCGCGCTAATCGGAGTTCCAATCGGCATCTGCTGCAGTATTTTTCTTTCCGAGTTTGCGCCGGCAACTTTAAGAAACATATTCAGGCCTGCCATACAATTGCTTGCAGGCATTCCCTCGGTTGTATACGGCTTTTGGGGATTATTGTTTATTGTTCCATTTATACGCGATTATCTTGGAGGGCCGGGACTTAGCATACTTGCCGGCTCCATCATACTTGCCATCATGGTTTTGCCGACGATTATAAGCATCACAGAAGTATCTATACTTGCTCTGCCGCGCCAGTATAAAGAGGGAGCGCTCGCACTTGGGCTTACGCACTGGCAGACAATACACGCAGTTATTTTACCGTCCGCAAAATCAGGGATTGTCGCTGCTGTCATTTTAGGCATAGGACGGGCAATCGGAGAGACGATGGCAGTCATTATGGTGTTGGGCAATGCCGTAGCGGTTCCTGAATCAATCCTTGATCCTGTAAGAACATTGACAACTAACATCGGCATCGAAATGGGATACGCATCCGGGCCGCACCAGGAAGCGCTCTTTGCAACAGGCATTGTGCTGTTTGTTATCATTATGGTTTTGAATGCGTCTGCGCAGTATATAACGAGGAAGAAGTGATGCTTATTACCCCGCGCACAAGTGAAAGAATCGCAAAGGCCCTGATTTGGTCTTCCGCTCTCTTTGTGCTTGTCGTTTTAACTGCCATTATCATTTATATACTTTTAAAGGGTCTGCCTATTATAAACTGGAGTTTTCTGACAGAAATTCCGCGCAGCATGGGACGCACAGGCGGTATTTCCTCTACCATAATCGGCACTATTTTGATAACCCTTGTAGCGATTATAATAGCGGCTCCCTTCGGCATTGGAACAGCATTCTATCTTGCCGAATATACAAAAGAAAATATGATAACGCGCATTATCCGCTTCAGCGCTGAATCTCTTGCGGGTATTCCTTCAATTGTGTACGGCTTATTTGGTTTTATCTTTTTCGTAATATATTTAAGGTTAGGCTTTTCCATTATATCCGGCGGATTTACATTGGCATTCATGATCCTGCCCACTATTATCCGTACATCGGAAGAGGCAATCCGCGCCGTTCCCAATTCGTACCGCGAAGTGAGCTTTTCACTTGGTGCTACAAAATGGCAGACGATCATAAAAGTCGTTTTTCCTTCGGCGCTTCAGGGGATTGTAAACGGCGTTATACTGAGCGTTGGACGCTGTGTCGCTGAGACAGCGGCTGTTATTCTCACCGCAGGCTCGGTTCTGCGGATGCCCTCATCGCTTTTTTCATCATCACGCAGCATGGCTGTTCACTTTTATATATTGGCGGTAGAGGGAATTTCCATGGAGAATGCCTACGGCACGGCTGCTCTTTTAATAATTTTAATATTCCTGATTAATGTTATCGCAAATACAATGGTAAACAGATTTATGGCAAAGGGCCGGTAAACTATTATGGAAGAAAGAATAAAGATATCAATAAAAAATCTAAATTGTTTCTTCGGCCAAAAACAGGTTATAAACGATCTTAATATCGATATCCGCGCAAATGAGATACTGTCTGTTTTCGGTCCTGCAAACTCGGGGATCACAACATTATTGCGCACTCTAAACCGCCTCTGCGATTTAAATCCTGAGGCGCGCATAGAAGGCGGGATTCTTATGGATGCGTTGGATATATTTGATCCTGCCATCAGTGTAACAGAGCTGCGCCGGAAAGTTGGAATGGTTTTTGACGTGCCGACTCCGCTTCCGGTTTCAATTTTTGACAATATTGCATACGGCCCGCGCTTAAGCGGCAATAAAAATAAAAACGATATTGATGATATCGTTGAGCAGTCCTTAAGCATGGCAGTGTTATGGGATGAGGTTAAAGACAGGCTTAAAATACCTGCTATGAGTTTATCGGGAGGCCAGCAGCAGCGCCTTTGCATCGCGCGGGTTTTGGCGCTTAAGCCCGAAGTGATTCTTTTGGACAGGCCCTGTTCGGGGCTCGATCCTATATCAACAGCGAAGATCGAAGAGTCGCTTATCGATCTTAAAAAACATTTTACAATTATAATTGCCCCGCACAATGTACAGCAGGCAGGACGCATATCGGACAGGGTTGCATTCATGCTGATGGGACAGTTAATAGAAGAAGGATTAAAAACTGATGTTTTCTCGAACCCGAAGCACAGCAAGACAAGCGATTATATAACAGGACGATTCGGCTGATACTTTTCCTATACTTTAATTTTAAATGGTTTTAACAAAAAGACTTCTCTTCCCTTCCAAAACCTTAAAAGATTTATGATGCCGCGGACAAACTCGTCTGCAAAATAAGTTATAAATACTCCCCACAGACCCAGATTAAAAATAAAAATAAGAACATAAGAAAGTGACGGTACAAGAACGGTGCCGAAAATCTGACTGTAAAACATCCATTTTGTATCTCCCATACCGCGAATTCCATGACCTGTTACAATATTCACCGCCTGCGGAAACATTATAAAGGCGGAAAATATCAGGAACGGAGATGCAAAAGAAATAAATGATACTTCCGATGTAAACATACCTAATATTCCTTTGGGGAAAATACAGAATATAATTGTTACAGCAACGCATATAATTAATGAATAATTCAAACATTTAAATCCTATGCTAACCGCCTGATCGTGTTCATTCCCGCCTGTTTTTTGAGCTGCCAGAGTCATAGCCGCTTTTCCAAAACCCAGATATAACAGAACCGATAATGACTTAAGCGAAAAAACAAGCGTATAAATGCCTGTTGCAAGTATATCTATCCTGTTAAGGAATGAAACTATAAATAAATTTCCTACACTCCAAAATGCAAATTCAGCTCCTGACGGAAGTCCTATTTTAAATACATTTTTATATAAATTAAAATCAAATTTAATAATATTTCCAAGTTTTACCCTAAACGGGATTTTTTTTCTTTTTAAGATATAGATAAACAAAAACGGAATTGCAGCGGAATTGGAAATTATGGTTGCCAGCGCTGCGCCTTCTATCTCCATTCTTGGGAACCCGAACTTGCCGTAAATTAAAATCCAGTCCAGCAGAATATTTAAAACATTGCTGATAATGCCGGCAACCATTATCATCTTGGTAAATCCAATACCCTGTAAAATGGATCCGCATGTAGATGCAATCCCCAGAATAAATAAACTAAAGGATATGATTCTTATATAATTTGATGCATATTCAAGAATAGGCTGCTGCACTCCCATCACTTTAAACATCCAGGATGAACAGAAAAAGAAATACAGGAATGCTATTACCGGAAATATTGAATTTCCTATAAATGAGCATTCTGCGTATCTTCGGCTTAATGCATAGTCCTTTGCTCCGATGCTTTGAGCAACCAGGATTGTTGTTCCCGAGCATATGCCGAAAATAATAAAAGTTACTGCATTGTAAGGAACAAGAGAATTGCCAATAGCGGAGAAGAATTCAGGATTAATCTGCCCGAGCATAGCTCTGTCAACCCAAATCTGAATGTGAATGCTAAACTGCTGAATAATGATTGGAACCGCTATTGCGAATATTTTTTTTGTATTTCCCACAGAATAACCTTAACTGTTTTATATACTATTATAATTAGCATTTTTAATCATTTATTTCTATTGGTATAGCTGCAAGAGGTGTTTATATAGTCTGGTATTAAAGAATGATTTTAGCCGAATCTTCCGGAAATATAGTCTTCTGTTCTTTTATCCTGCGGGTTTGTAAAAACTTCTTTTGTGTCATTGTACTCAATTAATTCACCCAGGAGGAAAAACGCTGTCCTGTTACTGACCCTGGATGCCTGATGCATTGCATGCGTTACAAGAATAATGCTGTATTCTTTTTTTAACTCCCCGATAAGCTCTTCGATGCGGCCTGTGGCAATCGGATCAAGGGCGCTTGTCGGCTCGTCCATAAGAATTATTTCCGGCTCCATTGCGATACTCCTTGCAATGCAGAGCCGCTGCTGCTGCCCGCCCGAAAGAGCCTGCGCCGGTTTTTTAAGCCTGTCCTTTACTTCGCCCCAGAGCGCGGCTTTTTTCAGCGATGTTTCCACGATGTCTGCAAGAACGCGCTTGTCTCTTATACCCTGCATGCGTTTGCCGTACGCGACATTGTCAAAGACTGTCATGTTAAACGGATTGGGCTTTTGGAAAACCATGCCTATGCGGCTGCGGAGTTCCGTTACATCCATTGAGCCGTAAATGTTCATTCCATCAAGTAGAACTTCTCCTGTTATACGGCAGGAAGGGATAAGATCATTCATGCGGTTTAATATTCTGATAAAAGTCGATTTGCCGCAGCCTGAGGGTCCGATAAGAGCGGCTACGTCTCCCTTTTCAATTGAAAAGTTTACATTTATTAGCGCCTGGAAATCGCCGTAAAAAAGATCAAGGTTCCGGACTTCTATTTTTCTGTCGTTCATCATATATCTCCAAGCCTTTTTCTGAAATTTGAAGTTAGTATCTTTGTTGCGGTATTGATAACCACAACCAGTATTACAAGTACGGATGCGGTTGCAAATGCAATGCCGAAATCTTCCGGGCGCACTGCTTCGTTTGTAAGGTAGAAAAGATGAATAGTAAGCGTCCTGCCTGATTCAAATATGGTGCGCGGCATATTTTTTGCAAGGCCGACTGTAAGCAGCACAGGCGCAGATTCCCCGACAACACGCCCTATGGCAAGAATGACAGAAGTTAAAATCCCGGGGAGAGCCGACGGCAAAACAACAAACACTGTTGTCTGAAATTTTGTTGCGCCCAATGCAAGGGAACCTTCCCTGAATGAATCCGGAATTGCTTTTAACGATTCCTCTGTTGTCCTTATAATGACAGGCAGAATCATTATGCTTAATGTAAATGATCCTGCAATTATTGACTGGCCGAAATTTAAAATACGGCAGAACACAAGAAGCCCGAAAAGGCCGTAAATAATAGAGGGGATTCCGGCGAGAGTTTCAATCGCAAGCCTTAAGATTCTTATAAAAGACGAGTTGCCGGAATACTCATTCAAGAAAATTGCAGTCGCAAGCCCTACAGGCAAAGCGACTGCGATTGAAACAATCACCACATAAAGGGTTGTTACAATCATGGGAAGTATGCCGGTTTCGGCGCTTGTAAGAAAACGCAGATTAAGAAAACCGGCCTGCGACCTGAAAATATAAATTATAACAAATAACAAAGCTGCAATAACGCCGGCTGCAGTTGCCGCCATGATTCCGTATAACAGCGAGTCACATATTTTTCTTTTTAATAATTGTTTCATAATACCTAAGCGTCCATCCGCCTTCTAAACCATAAAATAAAACTGTTAAGGATCAAAATGATCGAAAATAAAGTAACGCCTATCGAAAACAGCATCTCGCTGTGACGGCCAGAGGCATAACCCATCTCCATGGCAATAGTGGAAGTAAGCGTTCTTACGCTGGAAAGAGGGTTAATTGTAAGGTGAGGCGAATTACCGGCAACCAGAATAACCGCCATTGTTTCTCCTACTGCCCGCGAAATTCCAAGGATAATGCCGGCAATTACTCCGGAGTTTGCGTGAGGCAAAACAACTCTCCATGCTGTCTGCATCCTGCTGGCTCCAAGGGAAAGGCTTGCCTCTCTTACAGACAGAGGCACTGCGCGCAGAGAGGTTTCTGCAATTGTTATAACAGTCGGCAGTATCATCAGGGCCAATACGATTATGGCGGAAAGAAGCGTATTGCCGGACGGTATGTTAAAAGCAGTCCGCACAAACGGAACTATTACCATAAGACCGAAAAATCCGTACACTACAGAAGGAATTCCTGCAAGCAGTTCAACGCCGGCGCGTACGACTGAGGCCGGTTTTGGTTTAAGAAACTCCGCCATAAAAAGAGCGCACAGCAATGCAACCGGAACTCCAAGTAAAATGGCGCCAAAGCTTGCTATTAAAGTTCCTACAATCATCGGGAATATCCCGAAAACCTTATCCCTGTCCGGGCGCCACTCAAGCCCGCTTATAAATTTTCCAAAACCGTACGGCGGCTCCGGAAGAATGACATGGATTCTCTGCGCTAAAGACGGAATGGCTGACGGCCAGCTGACTGTATACACATAACCTTCAGGATATGTAATATTTACTTCGCCGTTATACGAAAATGAAAGCATTTTTTCCGCATCTTTTTCGTAATTGTCAATTTTTATTTCCAGCAATTTATCTTCATCTTCGGAATGAATACGAATCGAAATAAAATCAGTATTCCCTGGAATATCTATAAATGTATTATGCTCTTTATAAAATGTGCCGTTTACGGTCATTTCATCAATCCGCTGGGCAACAAGCCTGACATTTGAATGTGTAGATGTAAAAAAGGGCATGCCGCCCTGCGCAAAGACAAACAGCAAAATGGCTCCCAATGCCAGTACAGAAAAGAGAGCCACAATGCTGACCAGATGCTTAAAAAAAACATCTGTTATTTTTCGATTCATGCTAAATCCGGCGATACAGAAAAATCTATCTTACAGGAATCCAGCTGCTGCGGACAATAGCCTGACCTGCAGAGCTAAGCATCCACTCAATAAACGCCCTGCTTTCGGCATGGAGATTATTTCCGGCAAGAACGATAAAGGGACGGGCAACTCTGTAAGTACCGCTTACAACATTCGCGCTTGTAGGAGCAACTCCGCCTACAGAAATGGCCTTGATTGTATCATCTACCGAACCAAGAGAAATATAACCGATGGCATTGGGGTTTTGAACGATACCGGCTTTGATTGCGCCTGTACTTGTTGATTCATTGGCTCCTGCGACAAGCCTGCCCTGGAAACCAACAATTTCTTCAAACGCTCCCCTTGTTCCGGAACCTGCTTCGCGGCTTACAACCGCAATCGGGGCATTAGCGCCGCCAACCTGGCTCCAGTTGGTGATTGTGCCGGTGTAGATACCGCGAATCTGATCAACTGTGAGATTTGATACGCTGTTATTCCTGTTCACGATAACTGCAATGCCGTCGATGGCTACGATTTCGGCCCTTAATCCCCTTCCCTGTTCTGCAGGTGTAAGCTCGCGGCTTGACATGCCAATCTGGTAGGTGACGCCTGCATTTGTGATACCGTCGCCGGAACCTGTTCCGTTAATGTTTACCTTGATATTAGGTTTTACTTTTGCATATTCTGCTGCAAACATTTCCATTAACGGAGTTACCGAAGTTGATCCGCCAACTTCGATTGTATAAGCCGATCCTGATGATCCTGCTTCCTGACCGCCGCCGGCAAATGCGCCTGTAAGAACAAAAGCCGCCATTAACACTGCAATAACTTTAATCTTCATAATTTACTCCCTAAGTAAAAAGTTAAGAAAAGAGTATTTATATCATGTTAAAGAAAAATGAATGAATTGTTAAAACTTGGTTAAACTTCTGCCGGGTAAAAGAGGCTTATAATTAATTAATTTTTATCTTAGTATACAGTTATGATTCAGATTCTATTATTCTCTGCGGTTGCCGGTGTATGCGGGATGGGGCTTGGCGGTCTTATCTCTGCAATATTACTGAAAAAACCATTGGAAAACATGATATGCTGGCTTCTGTCATTTGCGGCGGGGGTAATGATAAGTATAGTTTGCTTTGGGCTTGTACCGGAGGCCTTCGAACTTGGCGGTATACTTGTTTCGGTATCCGGCCTTGTAATCGGCATTCTTGTCATTATGATGCTTAACCGCCTTGTTGATAAAATTACAGAAACACGGGAAGACAATCTAAAAATTCATTTTACGCACGAAGAGCTTTATCATGAAAGCGGATTAATCAACAATCCTACAAGGATGCTTCGTTCGGGAATGCTGATGCTTTTTGCAATTGCCCTGCACAATGTTCCGGAGGGAATTGCAATCGGCGCAAGCGGCAGTTATGACATAAGGCTGGGCGCGCTTTTGGCAATCATGATAGCGATACACAATATTCCGGAAGGAATGGCAGTTGCCGCTCCCCTGCTTGCAGGCGGAGTAAATAAATGGAAGGCGATATTTTTAACATCTTTGGCAGGCGCAACAACGCTCCTTGGCGGCATAACAGGTATTCTCATCGGAAGCATTTCCAACACGGCAATTGCACTGTCGCTTTCCGCCGCAGGCGGCGCGATGCTCTACATTGTTTTCGGCGAAATAATTCCGCAGTCAATTATTATGACAAAAAACCGCACCGCATCCATAGTAGCATTATTCGGTATTATTATTGGATTGATTGTAACGCAGATTTAAAAATCAAGACGGAAATATTTCCCGCAGATTCCGGTTTATTCCGTCAAGGTCAAAAGCATCCGGCGTAAATCCGGCTCCCAGTTCATGCTGCGCCGACTGCCTGTCAACACTGCTGCCCGCTTCCAGATACCCAAGCAGCCTTCTGAAATGGCGGGGACCGTCAACCTGCTCAGGAGGCGCAGCGCCGTCACCGGCGACAAAACGCCTTACTTCGTTTTTGGCAGGCTGATATGACGACATGATAATAACTTTAACATTCCACTTTGGGCCGTATTCGTAAATGATTTCTTTTTTACCGTGAAAATCAATATCGCCCAGCATTATTTTATCATGCAGATATTCCTTGCCGCCTTCCGGAGTTTCTGTGTAAAAACGAAAACGTAAATCGTTTTTCCAGTTCATGCTTACCTGAATTATCCGGTGCATTTCTTCCATCGTGCATTCCTGGGATATAATTACCCTTCTCCATACATCAAGCCCGGAGATACTGATCTGCACCATCCGCCATAATTTCGTCCGCGGCTGTCCGGATAATTTTCCTCCCTGAATCAAAGTAAGGTTACTTCTTCTGAAATTATCCATGGCGGTATTTATAAGCTCTTTAATATCGGAATAAGTATCTATCATACTGTCCAGAGAATTTTCCATTGCGGTAATTTCAGAATTTCCTGGAGAATCGTCAAAAGCAAGATCCTCAAGCAAGGCGGCCGCATGCCCCTGAATTTGAGAGAGCACTATAAAGGTATGCCTTGGCAGCCATACGCTTTCGATTTCTCCTTTTTGCAATTTAACAGACAGTTCAATAACAGCCGTATGCAATTCTGCAACGCGCTGGCGGACAGGGCCTGCGCCCTGATCCAAAAACAACGAATAGCTTTTGTAAAAATCATCCATACTGTCAAAGATATAATCCGCCAGCAGATCCCATTCGGCTTCATCAAGATGAATGACAGGCGGAATCAGGCGGTTTATCACAAGATCAATATCTTTTTCATTCCTGAAAAAAGCGTCCCTTATATAGGAAAGAATGACAAACTCGGAAATTGGAATGTTCTTTTGAAACAGAAGCTCTTCTATAAATGTCCTGTCCGGCGGGACAATGTAATTTTGAAGGTTCTTGTTGTCTGGAATTTCCTTGCCTGCAAACCAAAAGCGCGTTTCAATGCCGTAGGGAACTATATCTACGCGGTTTGTTTTTTCATAAAGAAATTCCTCCAGAGAATATGCGGGAACTCCCCTCATGCGCTTGCCGACGAACCAGTATGCAAATGCGATTTGCTCCTCTGTGCTTGCTCCGGGACCAAGCATGGCAAAACTGTCTTCAAAACCGCTTTCGGCAGCTTCAAGCCACTCATCCAAATCGGCGCGCTGCCATTCGTCCTTCCCCGCTTTTTCAAGCTCATAAAGGCACTCTTTCCAGTTTATCGTGCGTACTATGAAACGGTCGCCCGGCACAAAAGAACTTTCACGGTATATGGCGCGCATATCCAGCGTGTGTATCGATACTTCCGGCGGATCTTCGTAGGGGTCGGCGTTGTATGCATCTTCATTTTCATTGTTGTCTCTTGCAATATACTGGGGTGCAAACTCTTCGCCGTAAATGCAATAAAACGGATACAGTTCCTCAGGCGGCGCTTCGGTAGTTGTTACAGGAACAGGATTGCCTTTATAGAAAAACTTGTAACGGTGCGGAAGAGTTAAGGGATTTGCAAACGGAACGCACCGGTGCCCCGGAATTAATATGCCGTTAAGCAATTCTAACCGCGAAGGGCTTATTACAAATTCTGCAGGCTCAAAACAGGTTCTGCGGGAAACCCAATAACGGCTATCCTGTTTAAATGCGATCTTTCTTGTATCCAGATAATTGCCTATTTCTGCGGCAAGCTTTTTGTCGGGTTTTTGGCCGGAAGCCTGCACATAGATGGTAATGTCATCCAGAGTAAACGGTTCGCTTACATTTTCCAGAAATTCATACAAGGCTTCATCTTGATCTAATTCCATTGATTTTATGATAGAATGATCTGTATAGTAAATCAATATGGAGGCTATTATGCAATATGGTTATTTTGATCCTGATAAAAGGGAATATGTTATCAACAAACCTGATACTCCCGCACCCTGGGCCAATTATTTGGGTTCTCCGGCATACGGTGCGATTATTTCCAATAATGCAGGCGGTTACAGCTTTGTAAAAAGCGGAGCGGCAGGAAGATTGATCCGCTACCGTTTTAACGAGCAGGATCGTCCCGGGCGCTACATTTATCTGCGCGATGATGATTCCGGGGATTATTGGTCTGCTTCATGGCAGCCTGTCGGAAAACCTCTGGATCAATATAAATCGATATGCCGTCACGGGACGGGCTATACGCAAATTGAAGCGGATTATAAGGATATTCATTCGGAAGCAAGCTATTATGTGCCGCATGGAGCCGACTACGAAATTTGGCGGTTTAAAGTTGAAAACAAGGGATCAAAGCCGCGGAAAATATCCGTATTCGGCTATGCGGAATTTACATGCGAAAGCTTTTATGAACAGGATCAGGTTAATCTTCAATATACTCAATTTATAACACGCACATATTTTAAGGAAAAATTCATCCTGCAAACTATCAATGAAAATTGCCTTAATGCCGTCAACGAAAGCCGCGTGGAAACCAGGTTCTTCGGGCTTGCCGGTGCAAAGATTGCAAGCTTCTGCGGCGATCGCGCAAGCTTTTTGGGCAATTACCGCGATTACGGAAATCCGGTATCTGTAGAGAACGGCAGGCTTTGCGGCACATTAAATTATAATTTAAACCCCTGCGGCGCCCTGCATACGCAGTTGGAACTGGCTCCCGGACAAAGCGCAAACTTTGTTTTCCTCCTTGGGCAAAAACGCGAGGCGCAGGCAAAAGAACTTGTCGCGCGTTATGAAGATGCAAGCCTGCCGGATCGCGAAATTGCCGAATTAAAAAAATTCTGGCACAGCAGACTGGACAACCTGAAAGTTACTACCCCGAATGAAAACTTCAACAACATGATCAACACATGGAATGCGTATCAGTGTTTTATTACTTTTATCTGGTCGCGCGCCGCATCTCTTGTCTACTGCGGCCAGCGCAACGGTTATGGTTACAGGGATACAGTTCAGGATATCCAGGGCATCATCCATCTTGATCCGGAAATGGCGCTGGAAAAAATCAGGTTCATGATTTCCGCTCAGGTAAACCACGGCGGCGCGCTTCCGCTTGTAAAGTTCAATCACAACCCCGGCCAGGAAGACAAACCGGAAGATCAATCTTACCGCCAGTCTACAGGACATCCGTCCTACCGCGCCGATGATGCATTGTGGCTGTTCCCCACAGTCTGGAAATATATTGCCGAAACCGGCAACACTGCGCTGCTTGATGAAATTATTCCCTACGCAGACGAAGGCCAGGATACATTGTTCAATCACTTGATAAGAGCTATCGAGTTTTCATTAAATAATTTGGGAATACACGGCCTGCCTGCCGGGCTTCATGCCGACTGGAACGACTGCCTCAGGCTTGGCGCAAACGGCGTATCAGTATTTGTCGCGCTGCAGCTCTACTACGCTTTTGAAATAATGATTCGATTCGCAAAACACAGGAACGACGCAACAACAGAAGCGAGGATGGCGGATCTAAAATCACGTTTTGGCAAAGTAATAGAAGAGCGCTGCTGGAATAAGGACCGCTTTGTACGCGGCATAACAGAGGACGATGTAGTTGTCGGAAAGCCGGGTGACCCCGAAGCCAGCATGTGGCTTAACCCGCAGAGCTGGGCTGTAATATCCGGCTTCGCAGATGAAGCGCGGGGAAATGCAATACTTGATCTTGCTCACAGGGAATTAAATACAAAATACGGCGCGCGTCTTATGGCGCCTTCGTATGCCAAGCATGCATTCGAGGGAGCTTTGGCGCTTTTATTTAATCCGTCAACAAAAGAAAACGGCGGTATTTTCCTGCAGTCACAGGGCTGGTTAATTTTAGCCGAAGCGCTCTTGGGACGGGGGAACCGCGCTGTTGAATATTATCTGGAAAGCTGTCCTTCCGCACAGAACAGCATCGCAGAAATCCGTCTGCAGGAGCCCTATGTATATTCACAATTCACAGAGAGCACAGACAGTCCGTTTGAAGGACGCAGTCATGTTCACTGGCTTACAGGCACTGCAAGTACAGTTATGGTCGGCAGCGTTGAAGGTATCCTGGGATTAAGGCCCGATATAAACGGCCTTCGTTTGTCACCGGCAATACCTGCGGAGTGGAAAACATTTACCATGGAAAAAGTTTTCCGCGGCAGTAAACTCAACATAAAGATCAACAATCCTGACGGACGCCAGAGCGGCTGCAAAAAACTGACTGTAAACGGAGAAGCGATGGACGGAAATTATATTCCTGCTTCGATACTTAAAGCAGTGAATGAGGTTGTATTAGAGATGTGATATTTAAGAGGGATTAGGAATCAGTTACCCTGATCCCTTACTATTAAATCCTAAAAATGGAGTGCGTAATGATCTATAAAGAGTTTGGCAATACCGGAAAAAAAGTTTCCGTTCTCGGCTTCGGCGCGATGCGGCTGCCCATGCTGGAAGAGAATGAAAAAAAAATAGTAAATGAAGAACTGGCAATTCCTCTTATGCAGCAGGCATTTGATATGGGAATAAATTATATCGATACTGCGCCACTGTACTGCGAGACCTTAAGTGAAATAGCGGTAGGCAAGGCGCTGAAAGGTTACCGGGATAAAATTTATTTATCAACAAAAAATCCAATAGAAGACAATGACGGCGATCACTGGATGGGAAGGCTGGAAAAATCTCTTAAAAAACTGGATACAGATTACATTGATTTTTATCATTTTTGGGGCATCTCTTTAAAAAGTTTTGAAGGCTGGCAGGGTCTAAAGTACGGCCCTCTTGAAGCGGCGCAGAAGGCAAAGGAACAGGGGCTTATAAAACATATTTCATTCTCCTACCATGATGCGCCGGAAAATTATAAAAAGATAATTGACTCCGGGCTTTTTGAAACAACGCTTGTTCAATACAACATGCTGGATCGTTCCAATGAGGAAAATATTGCATATGCAAAATCAAAGGGTCTTGGCGTAGTAGTAATGGGGCCTGTCGGCGGCGGACGGCTCGGCGCTCCCAGCGAGCAGATACAGGAGCTTTTGAAAAACAAACCTGCAAGCACTGCGGAAATGGCCATGCGCTTTGTGCTTGCCAATGATAATGTAGATATAGCTCTTTCGGGTATGAGCGATTTAAACATGTTAAAGGAAAACTTTGCCGTAGCATCGCGTACAGGGCATTTAACAGATGAGGAATTGCAACATGTAAATAAGATGATGGAAGAAAATAAAAATCATGCCAGGCTCTACTGTACAGGCTGCAATTACTGCAAGCCCTGTCCGCAGAAAATTGATATAGCATACCTGTTTGAAATCATGAACCGTTATAAAGTTTACGGTTTAAAAGAGCATGCAAAAAGCGCATATTATGAAATGATGAAAGGCTGGAGCTGGATAAAAAGCGAAGATGCATCAAAATGCACGGCATGCGGCGCATGCGAAGAAAAGTGCCCGCAGAAACTGCCCATTATAAAGCAGCTTGCGGAAACCCATGCAACCCTGGCCTAGTGTCCTGTAATTAGGCAATTCTTTCCTTGTATTCTGCGGCTTTAAGCAGTATTTTAGAAAACTAGAAAAGGACTAACTATTACCGTGTTATATGGTGGAGTCTTCGCCGGTAAGATCGTCGAACATTGATGAGAAGGGTGAAACAATATCCAGTTCGGGGGGAAGGTCTATAAAGTCGTGGGTAACAGTGTACTGGGCTGCCTCGATACCGCTGGCAACAGCCAAGAGGCCTTTTTTTGGTTTGCCTTGCAGATCTTTTGATTCACTTGCAATGGCAAGAAGTCCCTTCCTGACTGGTTTTTTCTGCAAGTCCTTTGACTCGCTTGCAGCTGCAAGAAGTCCCTTCCCATGTTTTGCCCTGGATGTTTTTATGTTTTTTTTGCCTGCCTTCTGGAGAAGGCCTTTTGGCGCTGTGTCACGAGGTCTAAGTGAAAGAAGTTTATTTGCAAGGCCAAGAAGACCGCCAGGTTTTTTAACCGGCTCTTCCATTGCTTCTCGCAGGGCTATGTCTATTAAATTTGGCTCTGGTTCTTCTGTTTCATCAAGCTCTTCTGCAATAGGTTCGATTTCTTCAATTTCGTTCAATTCCTCTGCTATGATGACTTCTTCGATCTCGTCAATTTCTTCCGCTTCTTCGATTTTCTCAACTTCGTCTATTTCGTCCAGTTCTTCTGTTTTTGCTATCTCATCGAGTTCTTCAACTATTCCAACTTCTTCCAATTCATCGACTTCATCTATCGCTTCTACTTCTACTATCTCATCGAGCTCTTCAGCTGTTCCAACTTCTTCTATCTCATCAAACTCTTCTATTACTTCAACTTCTCTTATCTCATCGAGTTCCTCTATTGCTCTAATTTCCTCGAACTCTTCAGCTTCATCTATCTTGTCTAATTCCCTGACTTCACTTACATCTTCAAGTTCATCGACTTTATCTATCTCATCAAGTTCTTCAATTTCACCTGCTTCTTCGAGTTCCTTGGCTTCCTCGATTTCGTCCAGTTCTTCTACTTCACCTACTTCTTCGAGTTCTTCTACTTCGCCTACTTCCTCAAGCTCTTCGGTTTCCTCTATTTCGTCCAGTTCCTCTATTTCACCTACTTCTTCCAGCTCTTCAGCTTCCTCGATTTCGTCCAGTTCCTCTATTTCACCTACTTCTTCCAGCTCCTCGGCTTCCTCGATTTCGTCCAGTTCTTCTACTTCACCTACTTCTTCGAGTTCCTCTATTTCACCTACTTCCTCAAGCTCCTCGGCTTCCTCTATCTCGTCCAGTTCTTCTACTTCGCCTACTTCTTCGAGCTCTTCGGCTTCCTCTATCTCGTCCAGTTCTTCTACTTCACCTACTTCTTCCAGCTCTTCGGCTTCCTCGATTTCGTCCAGCTCTTCTACTTCGCCTACTTCCTCAAGCTCTTCAGCTTCTCCGATCTCGTCCAGTTCCTCTACTTCGCCTACTTCTTCAAGTTTCTCGGCTTTTTCAAGCTTCCGGACTTTGTCCTGTTTTTTGGTCTTTAAAGCAGCAGGAGTATCTTTTGCTTTTTGCTCAACAGAAACAGGCGAAACATAATCGCTGCCGGATTTCAAAACAGCAAGAAGCTCATCCCATGATTTATCAATCATGCTGTCAATGTTTTTTTCAAGACGGCTGTTTAATTTTAAGTTATGCTTCAGTTCTGTCCGGATTCCGTCACGGCGCTGTTCAAGCTCAAGTATCCATTTAAGTCTTTCCTGACTGGATTTATCCACATACAGCTTGTTAAAAAGGCTGTCCCTCAGGCGCTTTAAACGGTTCCGCACAATTGTAAGGGGATTCGGCTTAAGGTTAATCAGAAAGAACAATGATAAAAACGTTGTAAGAAACATTGAAAGCTGCAGGATAAGCTTCATGTGATCAGAAATATAAAACAGATAATCATTGATCAAACGGCCGAAGAAAATTCCATGATTCGTTCTGTACGAAATAAGAGAATAATTTACTCCGGAATCTGCGGAATCAAGGATTACGCGATCGAGTATGCCCTCATTCCAAATTCCGGCTACTTTTTCGTAAATGTCTGATTTTGATGATTCAGGGCATCCCAAAAGAATGCCTGCAGGTCTGCTTATAACAGAAATATCATCACTGACTTTTATACGCCCTTGAGCAATAAGCTTTTCAGCCAGAGACCTGACCGATATGTTAAAAAGCGCTGTCCCCCTGTAAACATCCATTGAATCATGAAACGGAAACGAAAAAATAATTCTTTCACCCTGACCGTCCATGGTATATTTTGCGCTGCCGCCGTCAGGAACGCTTACCGCATCAAATGGCAGAGCGGCAGGATCTTCGCCGTAATTGCGGAAGGATGTCGAGTCACGGTTTTGGTTTATTATGTCGCGGGCAGAAGTTGAAAAGTGTATTCTTGTTCCGCCGGAATCCACAAATTGCACAGACTGAAGTCCGCCGACAGATTCCAGCAGTATCCCGAATATTCTGGAACGTTCAAAAATATCTTCGGCGCTCTGAGTGTGCAGAAAGCTGCTGCGGACTGCCGGCTCCGACAGGGTTTCCATAAACCTGGTTTGCAGTTCGACAATATGATCATGAACAAGTTCTGCATTTACCGAATTTTCCCTAACATAGGATCTTACAACAGAAGGGTTATAAAAACGCGTTTGTACATAATCCAGCAATTCAATGTCAACCAGATAATGAAATCCGGCAAAAATGAGGAAGGATATAACTAACGCCAGAATCGGCTTCAAAATGCTTGGCAAATTATTAACCCGTTTGTTCTATATATCGGCATTAAATTATACCAAAAAAACCTATAAATTCGAGTTTTATAGCTGTAAATTATTTTATTTAAGCGCCTGGTTTTGGACTTGCATGGGTTTCAGAAACCGCAGCAGGATTGATTCCAAGGTGTTTCAACTGCTCTTCTTCTTCTTTTTGGGCATTATATTCATACAACAACTGGTTTGCTTTTACAAATGTATTTTTAAGCGCCGATAATTCCGGTTTTATCCCCTTAATTTTATCCCGGTCAGTTGCAATAACATTTGTTTTAAAGAAATCATCCAGGGCGCCCAATGTCTTGTGAAGAAACATTACATCCTTGATATTTTTATCCAAATAACTGATTATTTGATCTTCTGCCATTGCAGAAAGTTTTTGGTAGGCAGGGCCCCGGACAAAACTGTTTAAAATTTTGGTTTTCTTGGCCAAATCCTCAATAAATTGATGGAAATTGATTTTTTCCTTTATCGGAACTCCTCTGGATTCATCCAGTTTTTCGATAGTGTGTATAACTTCTTCCGGTTCTGCATTTGTTATCTGCCTTATTAAGTCCTTTATCGTCTCAAAAAAGGTTTTTTTCCGGCTTTCCAGAATATTCTGGTTTTCTAAAAGCTTTGTACTGATTTCGAACAAGGAATTTGATGCGCTGCCAATCACCTGAATGCCGTCAAGAAGAATATTCTTAAAAACCACAACAGGCTTTACTATCTTTGGTTTCTCTTCCTTAACCATAAGAGAGTTTAAGATTGCATCCCTTATTTCTACACTGTTATTTGAATAGTCTTCCTTGATGATTTCATCTATCAATTCCTTGTAAAAAGGCGATCCTGGCATTACCGAAGGCATCTTTTTTCTTATATTGTCAAGCGTGGCATCGCCGGCAGACATTGAACCTGTAATATTCAGGCGGACAGTCAATTTATAATTTTCCCTGTAATAGATATTAAGCTCTCTTAATGTGTTCATCGCTGCGGCTGTATTTCTGGACAGTTTGGTAAGACTTTCGCCAATAATGCTAAGCGTAAGCGAGTCAACGCCGGCCTTTGAATTATTGGACATTTCTGCGACTGCTCTAGTCACAGAAGACTGGGAATCCGGTGTAAGATTCACCCAGTCAATATACCTGATTAACCCCACAATCCTTTTTATACGATCCAGATTGAGGTAATCCATGCCTAATTGATAAAAATTGACTAAAAAGTCCAGTTGATTGTCAAAGTTTGCTAACCTTATTGAAAGCTGCTTAACATCCTGAAAAGGACTTGCATCCGGCACCTCAATTTCGCTGATTTTACTCTCCTGTTTATAAGGATCCTCGTCTATCAGCTTTTTCTTGAGAAAAATATTATAAAGCGAGGCAAACGAGCTTTGAAATATCCTGAGTTCATCCTTTAATTTTACTAGTTCGACCCTGTCAAGATAGTCTTTCCGGGCTAAAAGGACCTGCTGGAGATTGTTTACATAGCCTGAAATATCGGTTTCTGCCATTTAATTCAAGTATGATATATTTCCAAAAAAATTGCAAATTTGATTTTATATGGAAATTTAATAAAATTGAAGTTTTTATAATAAAAAATTTGGTTTTTGATAAAGCAAAACGGCAAGTCTGCGCCATATAAGGGTATGAAAACAACTTTATTTAAACTTGTAGTGATTTTTACTGCCTCTTGCAGCTTGCTTGCAGGCGGCTGTAAGGACCGTTTCCCTTCCGGATACGCATTGGAACTCCCAAAGCTGCCTGATTCCTGGATTTCACTCCTTGGCGAACCATGCTGGCGCATTGAATGGTTCGATCCCGGAGGAAGGGAGCGGAATGCAGACATTCTGCCGGGCAGTCCCGGTATGGATATGGAGATTGAACTGCCGGTAACATTTACAAATCCTGTTACTGCATGGCCTTATTGGCCGGAGCACAGACTCATTCCGGGCTTTTACAGGCCGGCAGGTGCTCTTTTCCCCTTCGATGTAAAAAATAACCGTCTGTCCCTAAGCTGGGAAGCAGGGGTTGATGCGGTCTTTTACAGAGAACTTAACCTTGCCCTGCACAGCGCAGGCGAAATTGATTATTCGCGAATACCTGCAAATTTTGACTGGCCCAGATTTCGTGAACTTTTCGAGCCGGAAACATTAAGCAAAGAGGTCTGCGATGATCCATGGCTTGTCAACTGGCGTTCTGTGGCGGAAAGAACAATCGCAGGCAATTTTGACAGACGCCGTCTTGTTCCGGAAGCTGCCGATTTAAAAACCATTCTGCTTGCAGGTCCCGGACCCTGGTACGGGGCATCTCCTTTTGAAAAACCGCTTTTTTTTACAGAAGGAGAGCCCTTAATCTTTCCAGTCCGCCCGGGCCTTAATGTGTGGATCAGCGCAGAGGGGATACTGCGGATAAACGGCGATGTCTGGGCGTTTACGGCGCGGAACTAACAAAAAGGAGTATCAGATATATGGCAAAAATAGCAGATAAACTGGATAATATAAACAGAACACTGGAGAAGATGCTGGAGGTTATGGAGAAGCCGGAGCATACACTTATAAAAGCCTTAGTTATTGGTGGATTATTAGCTGGTATTTTTGGTATGATTAGTGAGTTTGATATAATAATTAAATGGTTTAAGGAGGGGTTATGGTAAGAGGGATATTATTACTTATATCAGGAATAATAATGCTGGTTCTTTGCATTACATTGCTTATAAGGCGGAGATACTAATTATTTTGGGAGAATGTATGGTTAAATTTGTACTGGAAGTAATAAAATTAATTTTAAGCGTTGCCATGTTTGGCCTTGGTATCTCAATGATAGTAATGGCTCAAAAAATGAAAAAAAATTATTAATATTTAGAGGGTTTATGGTAGGTACATTTATAAGTCTTATAGCACATATAATTTTAGTAACATTATGCATTACATTGCTTATTAGGCGGCGATATTAAGCCCATGAAGAAACTTTTTATATTACCATTATTATTTTTACTGTCTCTTCCCTTACCGGCGCAGAATCAACCGGTATATGAGGGGCTTGATAACGATGAGCAGCTTTCATTTGTCGGAATGATGATGGTAGATTTAATCAGCCGCTTTGGTTCTCCAAGATCTGTTATTGCAGAAAGAGGACATGAGTTATGGCAGGACGATGTAGTCTTTCAATATAACGGCGCAGATTTTTATATATTCAGAGATCGCGTTTGGCAGGTCAGGCTTGCATCAACACATGGCATTTCAAACGGAGACAGGAAGTCTGTTGTTCTGCTTGTTCTTGGAGACAGCGCAGAAGACAGAGACGATCATTTGCTTCTGCCGATATCAGGCAGGGATTGGCCCCTTATGATGAGAATCAATTTTAACAATCCGGGCAGTACAGGACAGGTTACGGCCATTTACATTTACCGTCCGGATTTTTAATTATCAGCAAACTTACCAGGGAGAATTTTTTAATTTGGCTAAAATTTGTTTATGCTTGACCGCAAAAACCATAAAAAGAAATCTGGAGATACTCAACAAATACCGCAAGTATACAGACCTTGCCGAGCTGCGGGTTGACTGCCTTGATGCCGATGAACGTCTTTATATACGGCGCTTCCCCGAACTTGCAAAGCTGCCCGTTATTCTTACAATAAGGCGGGATGTTGACGGAGGGTATTTTTCCGGCGGCGAGGGCGCAAGAGTTAAGTTGCTTGCAAACGGGCTTGCATATGCAAACGCTGACTCAAGATTTAATTTTGCATATGTTGATATCGAAGATGATTTTGATGTACCGAGCCTTGAAGAAGCCGCACGTACATTCGGAACAAGAATTATCCGTTCTTTTCATAGTTTGAACGGCATAACAGAAGATATCCCGAAGAAAATAAAATCCATGCAGCGCTCGGGAGATGAAATTGTTAAAGTGGCTGTAGCGGTAAAATCAACAAACGATGTTCTAAAAGTTTTCCAGGCTTCAAAAAGCTGCACAGCCCAGGACAAGATTTTAATCTGCATGGGGCATTACGGCATTTATTCAAGGATCCTCGCAGAAAGGTTCGGCTCATTTTTGACATATTCCAGCGCGTTATCCGAAAGCGAAGTCGCTGGAGCTCCCGGGCAGATGGATGTCCGTGAACTAGCGGAACTGTACCGCTTCCGGGAAATTACAAACAAAACAAATGTTTTCGGCGTTGTCGGCTATCCCTTAAAAGCCAGCGTAAGCCCCTGGTTTTTTAATACGGTTTTCAAACTGGAAAATAACAATGCAGTTTATGTGCCTTTCCCGTCGGATTCAATTACCGATCTTTTAAAAATTGCCAAAGGATTAAAAGTCCGCGGGCTTTCGATCACAGTTCCTTACAAGGAAGCAGTACTTCCTGAACTTTCCAAATTATCGCCCGCTGTACAGTCCATCGGCGCATGCAATACCATGTCTTATTCCGATGAAGGCTGGTGCGGAGATAATACCGATTGCACAGGTTTCTCCGCATCTCTTCTGGAATTTATTGGAAGAAAAAATTTGAAACACAAAAAAATTACTATTGTAGGCGCCGGAGGCGTTGCGCGCGCTGTAGCTTCAGAAGTATACCGTTTGGGCGGCAAGGCGCTTATTTTAAACCGCACTGTACATAAGGCAAGAAATCTGGCATTGCAGTACAATTTCCGCTGGGGAGGGCTTGATACCCAGGGAATTGAGACCATATCAAAATACTGCGACATCATTATTCAGACAAGCTCTGTCGGAATGGACGGATACGAACCTCAAAGCAAGGGAACGGAACAGGGTTCGGCATTAGATCCCTTGGAGCTTTACTCATTCACGGGCAAAGAAGCGGTAATGGATTTAATATATACTCCGGCTGTAACGCCGTTCTTAAAAAGGGCGATGATTGCCGGCTGTAAAACAATTAACGGATACGACATGGTTATACGTCAGGCGTGCCTTCAGTATACGCGCTTTACAGGCAGTGAAATTCCTGAGAAACTTTTATTACAGGTAAACACATCGGGAGCAAACACATGGAACAAGGTACGATCAGCTTGATGAATGAAGAGACAAAACTAAAGATGCAGGCCGGCTATGCAGTTGTTGACAGCATGGTAAAAAGCGGCATGAAACTCGGCCTTGGCACCGGTTCAACTGCCATACATGCAGTCCGCAGAGTCGGAGAACTTTTAGCGCAGGGAACATTACGGGACATTTTTGCATTTCCTACAAGTTTACAAACGGAAATTGAATGTGAAAAATTAAAAATCCCCTTTTTTTCCCTTAATTCAAAAGAACTTTCATCGGGACTGGACTTAACTATAGACGGCGCAGACGAAGTTGATCCGCAGAATTATTTAATAAAAGGCGGCGGCGGCGCTCTTTTAATTGAAAAAGTAGCCGCTTATGCTTCATCGGAATATGCCATTGTTGTAGACGAATCAAAACTTACAAAATCCCTTGGAGGCGGCTTTCCGGTTCCCGTAGAAGTTGTTCCTGCAGCCAGAGTTCAGGCTGCAAGGGTACTTGAAAAATTCGGCGCGGCTGTTATACTTAGAGAGGCAGTACGAAAAGCCGGGCCTGTCATTACCGAGCACGGAAATATAATTCTGGACATCCGTTTTTGCTCTCCCATAAACCCTTTGTTAATGGAAACAGAATTAAATCAAATCCCCGGCGTTGTTGAAAACGGGTTTTTCACCCGTAAGCCGCCAGTAGTCTATATTGCATGTTCTGCCGGAACAGTAGAGACAAGGCCAGCCGTCAAACAATAAAGAAATTAAATGGCAGGCCAAGGGGAAAGAAATGAAAGAAGATGTCAAAGAAATCGCAGCCCGGGTACGGGTACTAAGAGAAATTGAGGAACTCACTGCTGATGCCCTTGCAAAAGAACTGGGCTTCAATACCGCAGAATATATTGCATGGGAATCAGGTGAAAAAGATTTTTCTGTGGGCGCTCTTGTAGAAATTGCCGCGCGTTTTAAGGTAGATTTATCGGAACTAATCAGCGGGAAAGCGTCCAAATTAAAAACATTCTGCGTTACGCGATGCGGAGAAGCTCCGGTGGTGAGCCGCCGCCCAATGTACGGCTACTGGAACCTTGCTTATAATTTTCATAATAAAAAAGCCGAACCGTTTTTGGTCGAAGCGTCTGCAGAAACCGAAGGAAAACCGATTAATATAAATACTCATCCCGGACATGAATTTAATTATGTATTGGAGGGGCGGCTGCTGATATCGATCAGCGGCCACGAGATTGAACTTAATCCCGGCGACTGCGTCTATTACAATTCCACCGAACCTCATGGTATGAAGGCTCTGGGCGGAAAAGCAGCGCGCTTTTTAGCATTTGTTTTCTAAATCCCGGCGGACCCCACCGCTTAACTTAATATAGGAGTTGTTTATGTCTTTGCTTGACAAATACTTGCCAAGAACAGAGTTTGAATCCTACGAGGATTTCTATAAAAATTATACTGTTAATATCCCGCAAAATTTTAATTTTGCATATGATGTTATCGATACGCTGGCGCAGACTAAAGGCAGCGAACGCGCTCTGCAATGGTGCGATGAAAAAGGAGCGGAAGCAGCTTTTACATTCAGCGAAATTAAGAATTACACCAACAAAGCAGCGAATGTTTTACGCAAAACCGGAATCAAAAAAGGTGATCCGGTTATGTTGATTTTAAAACGCCGGTGGGAGTACTGGCCGCTTATACTGGCGCTGCATAAACTCGGCGCAATTGCCATTCCGGCTACGCATCTTCTTACAACAAAGGATATTGTATACAGATGCAATGCGGCTGATATCAAAGCAATAATATGCGTTGATGATCAGGAACTTATGTATCGCATTGATGAAGCCGAAGCCATCATGGGACGCAGCGGCGAATCTCACGGAATGATGCATTTAAAACACAAGGCGTTTATCCGTTCTGTTCATACGCCGGAAGATCTTAACCCGGCGCAATTGGCAAGCGCTCATCTTAATGCAAAAACAAATGCATCCCATGATGTAAATCCGTTTACCGGCAGCGTTACCGACGGACCCGTTGAAGTATTCGGAGCAAAACATGGAGCGCAAAGCGAATTTCCAATGCCCGAGCCTCTATTGTCATGGACGGATTTTGGCCCGCTTATGGACAGCGCTTCAAATGATTTCCAAAAACCGGATATCGTAAACGAAAGCAGTGATATCATGCTGCTTTACTTTACATCCGGCACAACCGGAATGCCGAAAATGGTGCGCCACGATTTTGCCTATCCGCTGGGACACATTGCAACTGCAAAATACTGGCATCAGGTTGTGCCTGAAGGTTTGCACCTTACAGTTGCAGACACCGGCTGGGCAAAAGCCGCATGGGGATGCATTTACGGACAGTGGCTGTGTGAAGCGGGAATCTTTATTTACGATTATGACCGTTTTGTACCTGCTGCAATGCTGGAAATAATCAGCAAATACAGACTGACCAGTTTTTGCGCGCCGCCGACAATATACCGCTTCTTTATAAAAGAGGATTTGAAAAAATACGATTTCTCCGCGCTTAAGCACTGCGTTGTCGCCGGCGAACCGCTTAACCCGGAAATATTCGAGAAGTTTTTGGCAGGCACAGGCATAAAGCTCAGAGAGTGTTACGGGCAGACAGAACTTACAGTAACGCTTTGCACATGGCCGTGGCTGGAACCAAAGCCGGGCTCCATGGGCAAGCCTGCGCCCGGTTATGACATCGACCTGTTACGCGAAGACGGAACCTCATGCAGCATGGGCGAGGAAGGCCAGATTGTTGTAAGAACCGGAAAACAAAAACCTTACGGAATGTTCGGCGGATATTTCAGAGACGAAGCTCTTACATCCAGCGTGTGGAATAATGATATTTATTTTACAGGAGACGTTGCATGGAGAGACGAAGACGGCTACTATTGGTTTATCGGACGCAACGATGATGTAATTAAAAGTTCAGGCTACCGTATTGGACCGTTTGAGGTTGAAAGCGCGCTTATAGAACATCCTGCGGTACTGGAATGCGCCATTACCGGAGTCCCCGATGAAGAGCGCGGTACGATTGTAAAGGCAACAGTTGTCCTTGTAAAAGGCTTTACAGCATCTGAGGAATTAAAAACCGAACTGCAAAACCATGTAAAGAAAACTACAGCGCCGTACAAATATCCGCGTATAATAGAGTTTGTAAGCGAACTTCCGAAAACCATAAGCGGAAAGATTCGCCGCGTGCAGATACGCGAGGAGGACGCAAGGGAGTAATCATGAAACTTCGTTTCATGTTCGATTATAGCTTGTCTGACCGCTTGTAAAAACGGTCAGAATAAAAAAGAGGTTAATTATGATGGACTTAAAAGAGCACTTAAAGGAAATTTCCGGCAACGATTACATCGATACGGAATTATTCAAAAAGTTCGGCGTAAAACGCGGCTTACGCAACGATGACGGCACCGGCGTACTTGTCGGCCTTACCCGTGTCGGCGATGTATACGGCTATGATGTCAGCGACGGAAAAAAAGTCGCCGTTCCCGGTAAACTTTTTTACAGAGGAATTGATGTTGAGCAAATAGCCGCAGAAGCTGCCAGCCAAAACCGTTTTTGTTTTGAAGAGACAATTTATCTTCTTCTTTTCGGAAAGCAGCCAAACAAGAAACAACTTGAAGATTTTAACAAGCTTATCGGTGAAAACCGCACGCTTCCCAAAAACTTTATAGAAGATGTAATCCTCAGGGCTCCGTCACGCGACATTATGAACAAGCTGGCCTCTTCCGTTCTTGCATTGTATCCTTATGATGAAAATCCTGAAGGCCAGACTCCGGAAAATGTTTTACGGCAGTGCGTTGAATTAATAGCGCGCTTCCCGAGCATCGCAGCTTATTCCTACATGTCAAAGAAACACAACTTTGACCGCGAAAGTCTGATTATTCATCAGGTTGATCCTTCATTATCCGCAGCGGAAACATTGCTTTCGCTAATCAGGCCGGACAAAAAATATACTCAATACGAAGCGCAGCTTTTGGATCTTGCCCTTGTTCTCCATGCCGAACACGGCGGCGGCAACAATTCAACATTTACAGTGCATGTTGTTACTTCATCTGATACGGATACATTCTCTGCAATCGCAGCCGGTATCGGATCGCTGAAAGGCTACAAACACGGCGGAGCAAACTCAAAAGTAATTGAGATGATGGACGATATCAAGAAGAATGTACAAAACTGGGAAAGCGAAGAAGAAGTTTCCGCTTATCTGGAAAAGATACTGAAAGGCCAGGCATACGACGGAACAAAGCTGATTTACGGACAGGGCCATGCCGTTTACACCATAACTGACCCGCGCGCAAGCCTGTTACGCGACAAAGCAAAAGCGCTGGCGGAAGAAAAAGGCATGATAAAGGAATTTAATCTTCACTGCCTTATTGAACGCCTTGTTCCGACAGTGTTCAAGAAAGTTAAGGGTTCTGATAAAGATATCTGCACCAATGTAGATTTCTATTCAGGCTTTGTATACAAAATGCTTGGAATCCCGGAAGACTTGAACACGCCGATTTTTGCAACAAGCCGCATAGCCGGCTGGTGCGCTCACCGTCTGGAAGAAATTATCGCAGGCGGCAGAATCATACGCCCCGCATATAAATGCGTACAGCCTCATCTGCAGTACACAGGATTGGACAAAAGATAAATTGTAATTGCAGCATCCGCCCGTTTTGGGCGGATGTTATTTTTTATTAGAACCGCTTAAAAGTAATATTTCCGGCCTGTATTCAAAATGCATTGTATCAATCAAAGCCCAGTTGCCTCCCCAGATAAAACCATGGTCTTCAAAAATTTTTATAACTGCATCAGGCGGCAAATAATAAGTTTCACGGTTTATGGCATTATTATTGCCGGCTCTTGTCCGTCTGGTTGGTTGATCTGCCGTCTGGTTCCATCTCCAGTAAGTCAGGCGTCCTCTTAGATCCTCCGGAAGAAGATCAATGGCAATGCCGTATGAATGATTGCTGCGGCGGTTTGTCCCTGCAATTGCGCGCCATGCCCAGCCATACCCCTCTGTGTCCAATTCATCTATCCACTCATTGATTGACGGATCTGTAAGGGCTGCAATCTCTATTTTATCTCTTATAAGTTCAAGTATTGGTTCAACATCCTGATGAATCATCAAGCTGACGCCAAGAAACGAAAACTTTACCTGTAAGGCGCGGCCTTCACTTTCTGTAGTTGATGAGTAAAGCGCATCAAACAAAAAAGAAGAACCGACAGAATAGACAGGATTTCTTGTAAAAATAAGCCTCTGCGCATCAGTACCCTTCCATGGGTAATCATAAAAGTCATAGGGAAGATAATCTCTCCACTTCTCGCGCAGGATTTCAGGCAGGAATCTTCCGTGCGCATAATAAAAACGCACGCCGTTTACAAGCATTGTCCAGTCATTGTTAATAAAATTTATACTGCTGACTTTATCAGGATACCCTTGCTCAAAAGCAAGCAGTATTCTATGCTGAGCTTCCAAGTCTCCGGCAATTCTTACAGTTGATGCTACAGGCACCCACTCCTGCCCGGTTTCTCTTGTAAGGCAGCCGGAAAAAAAGCACAACGCGAACGCAGATAAAATTAAACATTTTAAAAGTTGATTTATCTGCACTCGCGGTTATAAACCCCTATTCGTCAGCTTCCTGTACTTTGAACTCTGCGCGCGCCTTAATAACATCGTCGGCAATGCGTCCGGAGATTGGCGCATAATGACTGAATGCCACATTGAAAGAGCCGGTTCCAGAAGTAATTGAACGTAAATCTATCGAATAACGTAAAAGTTCCGACATGGGAACTTCGGCGCGCACTTCTGCGATGCCGCCTGCCGAATCCTGTCCAAGAATTTTTCCGCGTTTGCCGGAAAGATCGCTCATTACATCGCCAAGATATTTTTCTTCTATAAAAACAATCAAATTCATAATTGGTTCAAGCAGCGTAGGAGCAGCCTGCTTCATTGCTTCACGGAAAGCATTACGCGCGGCAATTCTGAATGACAATTCGTTAGAATCTACCGGATGGTATTTGCCGTCAGTAACTTTTACTTCTACGTCAACAACAGGATAGCTTGCCATGGAACCATGCAACATTCCTTCTACTATACCTTTCTCAACGCCGGGAATATAATTCTTTGGAATTGCGCCGCCGAAAATAGCGTTAACAAACTGATAATTTTCACCGCGCGGAAGAGGCGCAATTTCAAGCATTACCTTTCCGTATTGCCCGTGACCGCCGGATTGTTTCTTATGCGTATACTCAGCGCCTGCTTTTTTGGTGACAGTTTCGCGATAGGCAATTTTCGGAACACGGGTTTCAACTTCGATTTTCTGGTTAGCCTTAATTTTATCCAGAATGATGTTAATCTGCAGTTCGCCCATGCCGGAAATAACGGATTCCTTTGTTTCAGCGTTGTAATGGAAACGGAAAGTTTTGTCTTCTTCCGCTGCGCTGACAAGGAACTCACCCAGTTTGTCCTCATCTTTTTTCGCAAGCGCGTTAACTGCAACTGAATGAACCGGCTCCGGCAGGCGCAGCGGCACAAAACAGGGACAATCCGCGGCAGCAAGGGTATCGTTTGTTTTTAGTGTAGCAGCCTTTGTAATAATGCCAACATCACCGGCGCACAATTCCCTTACCTCTTCAAGTTTTTTGCCCTGACATGTATAGAGTTTTCCGATACGTTCTTTTTTGTTTTCTGTAACATTGATTGTTTCAGAATCTGCAGAGAGTTTTCCGGAAATTACTTTAAGCCAGGAAAGTTTTCCGGAGAACTGATCGTAATTTGTCCTGATAACAAGCGCCGACATGGGTTTATCAGGATCGATTGCTGCAGGAGTTTCCTTTCCTTCTGCATCTACAGTTGCATCTTTTGCCGTCTGCGGATTCGGCGCAGCATCAGCAATAAAATCGAGTAATGGAATAATACCTGCGTTTTTTATCGGGGAACCTGCAAATGCAGGAACATATAAATTTTTTGCCAGCGCTTTGATAAGGCCTGTCTTCATTTCATCGATAGAGAGGGATTCGGTTTCAAGGAATTTCTCCATAAGGCTGTCATCGCTTTCCGCAGCCGCTTCCATCAATTTAACCCGCGCGGCTTCAACAGCATCTTTAAACTCAGCCGGAATAGCTTCCTCTTTTTCTACAGCATCACCCTGCATGATATACGCTTTCTCGTGCAGCACGTCGATCACGCCTTTGAAATTGCTGCCGCTTCCCATGGGCAATGTAATAACCACAGGCTCAACCTTAAATTTTTCTTTAATGTCGGCAAGCGTCCTGTTAAAATCAGCCTGATCATTATCCAGCTTGGTTATAAAAACGCCTCTGGGCTTTTTGCTTCCGTCCAGATTCCTCCACAGTTTAACAGTTTCAATTTGAACGCCGGATTTTCCGTCTACCATTAATAAGGCAAATTCCGCTGCGCGGAAACTCAAAATAACAGCGCCGGTAAAGTCCGATGAACCCGGCGTATCAAAAAAATTAATTTTTACACCATTCCGTTCGATATGGCACATAGCGGCATGTATCGATATTTTCCGTTCAATTTCTTCCGGGCTGTAATCGCTGGTGGTTTTCCCCGATTCCAGGGACTCGGCCCTTTGAATTATACCCCCTGCTAACAGCAAATGCTCAAAAAGGGTTGATTTTCCAGTCTGTCCATGACCGGCAATAGCGACATTTCTGATTTTATCTGTTGAGTGACTCACGGGGGGCTCCTTTGGAAATTGGTTTCTACTCCATAATATTGCACTTTTTGGAAGGATATTGTCAAGGTAAACTAGTTGTAAAACCACCTCTGCGGGGAAGAATGGCCCTCAAAGAAAAATGCATTTATTGTAATCAAATTACTCTATAACCCAGTTACTCTATAACCCAATTACTCACCGATTATTTTTACTAAAAGCCGTTTCCTGCGCTGACCGTCAAACTCGCCGTAGAAGATCTGTTCCCAGGGGCCAAAGTGAAGCTTCCCGCCAGTTACGGCAACAACCGCTTCCCTGCCCATAATGGTCCTTTTTAAATGCGCATCTGCATTGATCTCGCCTGTATTGTGGCGATACGATGAGACAGGCTCATGCGGAGCAAGCTTCTCAAGCCATACATCGAAATCGTGGTGCAGACCCGACTCATCATCATTTATAAAAACGCTGGCAGTAATATGCATTGCATTGACAAGGCACAATCCTTCCTGAATTCCTGATTCCTTCAGTATAGATTCAACCTCGCCTGTTATATTGATGAATTCCCTCGGCTTCCTTGTATTTACCCATAATTCCCTTGTTATTGTTTTCATGGCAACCTCAATATAGTTTATATTTTTATCTTCATTAGGTATCTTTCGTATTCCTTTTCTGCTGTTTCTACTCCATTTTCCGCAGCGCTTATCTCTTCTTCCAGAGCATCTATAGCGGCATCTTCTTTGGCCAGACGTTGCAAATAATCTTTTCCCTGCTGACTTTGATTGCCTGCAGCTTCGAGGTTTTTACGTGTTCTTTCCTGATCGGCAGCTCTCTTGTCAAGTTTCTTTTGCAGATTCTCAACTATAGTTTCTGCTTCAGAGATTTTCTTTTTTAGTGTCATGGCTTTTTGCAAAGCTTTTATTACATCTTCCTGCGATATATCACTATTTGATATATATTGTGCAAGCTTATTATAGGAAAAGTCAAAAAGCTTGTATTCGTGCTGTTCTGTTTCTTCTTCCTTTACGGTAAAAGTGATCATTTCTGATGTTGGAGGAAGAGTTTCCATAAACCGATAAAGATTGTGTGTTTTTTCTCTATACTCAAGCGGCTGGATAAGGTTTGATTTAAATGAAAAGAGATGCTCAATAATTAGTTTTTTAGATTCCTTGCCGGCATTTCTAAATGTATAGACAGTTTCATAAATTCGTTTTTTGGTTAATGTCATAAAACCATTTGTTATTGTAACAGATGATATATTTACTGAATTGCTCTGAGCATAACTTCCTGTAACCGAAAGATCTTCCCCGTAGGATATAATACGTTTTTCCCCTTCCGGGAAAAATTTAATAAGAGCGTCTCCTGCGTATGTTTTTCCGTCATAAACTGTTATCGGACCGGCTGGAAGTTTAATCCCCGTATTGTTTGTAAGCTCTGCGCTTATCGCCGGATTGGCAACGCAATTTTGTCCGATGTTTTCATTGGAGAACACAAGAAATTTTTCTGATTCTATATCTCCTTCAACCAGAGGCAGCATAGCGCTTTGCCTTCGCGCCAGACTTACAGGTTTTTTAATTGTAAATTCAAATTGATCTCCCGCCTGACGGGTATCAGCAGTTTCGATTAACCCGCCTGTAATGCCGCCGTATTCATCATCCTCATCTACTGATTCTTCTGCTTCGCATAACATTGACATATCTTCATCATATTCATCTGATGACACATCTGAAAAACTTTGCGAAATATCCTCTCTTACAGTGCTTCTTCTCCTGCTAAAATTCTTTAGAACAGCTTTATTCGGGCTTCCGGAATCATACGCCCTTGCTTCCGCTGCTTTTTCAATCGAAAGAGGCACTATTGGCCGAGGGAGTCTGTGTATATCGTAAAGTTTTTGTATAAATGAAACCGGCTTTCCTGTAACAAGAGCAAGTTCAACATTTTCCCAATCAACATCGCTGTCGTTATCAACTATTGCCCATCCCTGCAGAAAAGGTTTTTCCCGGGAAAGATCCAGACGGTAGGAAACTTTCCATAGCGCGGTTGGAATTACATAATTTAAACCGACATCACGTTCGGTATCACCGGATAGTTTTACTAATAGATTGCGCGTATCGTCATTGCGCGCCTGCATTACCAGATCAAGCGCCCTGTTTAAATCCTCTGTGATTTCCGGATCGTTAAAAGAAAGGCTGCTTATCTCTTCCATGTTAATTGATTTAATTCCATCTTTAGTGCGAAGAGACAGCAGGGTTTTCTGTACTTTTACATTATTAACAAATACATTTTTTCTTTCTACAAATATAATTCTTCCCTTAATTGAATCGGGAGCATGGACTTCTACTTTCGCTCCTGCAAGATTTCGCAGTAAACTGTACATGCTTTTGCCGCTTAGATCCACAGATAAACTTTTTAATGTCCGCGAAAGTGTTTCTTCTGATTGATACGAAACTGCGGGGCTTCCGGCAGGGTCATTAACAACGAGTGATTTAAGCGCATCGTTTACCGCATTAATATGAAACAGTAATGAAAGTTCTGTTGTACCGGTTACAGTTCCTCTATGCTCAAAAAAACCCACTCCTGAAGAAAAAAGCGTAAGCCTGCAAATTGGCAAATTATTCATGATTTACTCCTTTGCTCCTAATAGTTATTAACAGGTTAATTATAACATGCTTAATTACATCTGTCATTGCGAAAGCCTTGTATAAAGAGCAGGTTTTATGATAGAATGACACAATCAGCCGGCGTGGCGGAATGGCAGACGCAGTAGACTCAAAATCTACCGCACGCGAGTGTGTATCGGTTCAAGTCCGATCGCCGGTACAACAATTAAAGAGCTGTGTGGATGAATAAAATCAAAACCTTGTAAACACCAATAAATGCCGCGGTTCCGAGTAAATGCAAGGCATCCTTTAGGATGCCGACAGTGCGCATCGTAATTGCTTATGTTATAAAAAAATTGAATTATGAAAAATTAGTTAATTCTTTTCTTTTTAGGGTACACCGTATGCAGCGTACCCTGTTACCTGACGACACTATTATCTTCGATTATGAAAAAGCGGTGCTGGAAACTTCGCCCCGAAACTTACAGTTTCAGGGCTCGTTGCAAGTAATTGATACCTTTGCGTCACCTATCTTACAAATCCCAGGTTTCTTAAAGCATCTGTTGCCATGTTACGTTCTACCCATGTATATTCATCGCTGTGGGATATTGAGGTAAGCAAAAATCTTACATCCATTGATTGAGTGCCTGTACTTCCAAGACTAAATATGACTCTTTCAAAAACACTTCTTTCTTTGTTACCCCAAGGACCGTTTCGCCGTCTATGATGAAGTTCCTGCAGGAACTTATTAAGGAGCTGAGTCCCTTCATCAGTTTTTATTGCGGCTAACGCGGTCAAAGTTTTATATATTTCATCAAAGTCAGGAGAAGCGCTGACAAAATTATTTTCATACGATTTTTCCAAATTTACATAAACAGAAGCGTCTGCGGCTCCAAAATCATGAATAGCGTCAATAGCGGTTTTTCTAAATTCCCTTAAGATTGTCTGCTGCTGCCTGTTAGACGTGGAATAAATCCAGCCTGTCGCAAGAGCAGCCGCTGCGACTCTTGCTTTGGATGTTTCGGGAATGCTCATTCTTAATGTCGCCTTTAAAGCTTCAGATTTAATACTCGCATTATTAGCGGGGCTTTGGATAATTCCAATCACTATATCCGCAGGATCTTCAATAATATTTAAAAACGCGTTTGCCGCCCTTTCTTTTATGACTGGATCATAACTTCCAATCGAAGCGTAAAATAAAGGTCTAAAACCGTTTGGATCCTTAAAAGTTTCCAATGCGTTTATACATCCAATAACAACGCGCTGTACTTTTCTTTTTATATCTTCGTTGGCAAGATTCTGCGTATTAAACGCTTCTAAACGCCGAACGATATGCGGAATGTACTCTCTGCTGTCTATCTGCCCCAGCGCGATTATAGCCGCCTGCATAGCTAACCCTTCAAAATGACTGTGAGGTCTGTTTATATCAAATACTGTTACCGTTTGCCAAATTTCTGCGGCAGCGCCTGTAAAATTTTCCGCAGCGAGTCCCCGGCAAAGAATTATTGCGGACATTTCTGCAGCAGCCTGTTCTCTGGCAGATCTTTCATTTCCAATTCTTTGAAGCAGGAGTCTAAGCGCGCTATGGTAAAATTCTCCAGCCCCCGTTTGCCCTGAATCACGAACTCTTTCCAAAACAGCCAATCTGTCGGAAAAACTGGCACCGGCTCTCGTATACTCTCTGTTTGCAAGCTCTAAATCCATATTTTGGGCAAAGAGCATCACTCCTGTAAAGCAAAAAATCAAAACAAGTAAATATCGTTTCATGTAAACTCCTCTTATGATTTGATTTTAATATACCAATTTTCTTAAGTTTTTTCAACAGCGAAAACGCCTAGTACTTGTTAAAGTGGTTCCTGTTACCATCATAAAAAGGCATGGAAAAATATAAACCCTGCTATTCAAAGTCAGAATCAAAACCCATATCTTCGTCGCCATCAGCTAATCTAATGATTTCCTTTGTTTTATCTAAAGGAAACGGAGTATTATCCTTATGGCAAATTTCTATCGTTTCTACAGCAGCTCTCTTTTCATAGTTTCTTTTTCCAACAGGGACTATTACAGTATCGCCTTCTTTAATATTTACATCATTTGTACGGTAATGATAAATTCTCCCGTAATCAGAAAAACAACTCCGCAGTATATAACTTCGCCGGGTTTGAGTACTTTAAAAGACCCAGATTCTTCATTACCTGAATTTTTATTTTTATATTTGCCAATAAATATAGCAAATGCTTTTTTTATATTATCTAATTTATTAATAAGTTTTTGAATTATTAAAGACTTTTTCTTTGAATGTAATATATTTAAATTTTTATTCCATTTATTATAGATAGAACGTAATTCGGAATTCAAAAATATTTTGGCTTTTGATTTAAACTCAACAGGTATTCCATAAAATGCTTCTGCAATACCGCCTGTTATAGCTGCGATAGTATCGCTGTCGCCGCCAATAAAGTTAATATATTTATAATAAAACAAAAGGTATGACAAATAGTGTCATTGTGGAAATATTTTATAAGAAGGACTTCATTTAGATAAATTTTACAACGAAGATTCTACTTTAACACTTCAAAATGCTGGATAATCATGACAACCCCGTTTTGGCTCGGTTCTCTTACAACCGACAATGTTGGATAACCGCTCCAGGAAGGGATAGATTCAAACTCGCGGTTCGTGAGAACCCAAGTAATCTCAAATGGATGGTCGGTAAGTCCTGCATCCCAACGAACCGAATGGAAATTGGCCCAAGGATCGCTCGCACCGTCATGGCGAAGACCCACACCCGGTCCCAATGCGTGGGTAGCGGTTATGGTTCCCCGCATATACCCTGCTATCCGAATTTCATCGCCGACTTTTACGTTCAAACTGTTAGGACCTGAAAGGCGGAAGCTCACACCATGCTGGCCATAGCCACCAACACCACCTGTCCCTGCGCCCGGAACTGCCATTTGAAAAGTGTCACGCCCGTCAACAGGACCCTCAATTACAATATCTTGATTTCCCGTGTTCCAAAAAGGCCACTGACCGTGGTTCCTTAGCAGGCAGAGGCAGACCGCCTACTACAGGACGCGGATGCTGCATATTGTGAGCTGCCATCCATTCCTGAAAATCAAAAATATATCCACTTTCGCCGTCGTCAGCCTCGCCGCATCCTATAACCGTCATTCCAATTACCAGCACCGCCGTCAGCATTCCAAACTTCAATTTATTTGTCATTATTTCCTCTCTTTCTCTTAATAATATTATTAAAAGCTTAATTAATCAATTTCCTTTTATACTACCATTTTACCGCGTTTGTCGGCAAGGCTGATTTCTACTTCTGTGCCTGAATTAAAAGAAATAAAGTCGTCCTCTATGCCATCGCTGAAGATGACGCCGTTTTCACCCATGAATGATTCAATTTTTAATGGAGCAGAAGAAGAAACTGTACCAAACACAATATTTGTACCTGTGGTTTTGCTGGGAAACGGTTCTCGCACAGCAAAGAGTAACTCTTTCGTTGACCATTTTACAAACATATTGCCATAACCGCAATTGGGATATTTTCTGCCTATTAATTGCATATATTTAACAGTATTTTTATCTAGTTGTTTCCAATCACCTTCGCATGTTAATATTGCTTCTGCAATAGCAAGAGTCTTTATACTATCATCTGTTACAAAGCAACTTGTATCAAAAAGATCAAAATCTTTGCTGCGATGATTATTTAATTCAAACCTTGAGCTTACAATATCACCTATAATTGAGCCCAGTATAATGCGTCTCCTTTGAAGTTTATATATTTACATTATCTATCATATATGAAAAATAATGTCATTGTTAGTGGCTTCTTCCCTTAATATTTGTTTTTGGTTGTAACAACTTGTAGTAGTTAACGGTATATCAAATTGCAAAAAATTAAATTCCTCTGGTGGTTCTTCCGGCCTATCTATGATTTGGAAGCTCTTTTTTATTTTAGCTTTTTCGTGTTCACTGTCAATAAAATCTTCTTCTGTATAAAAATGAAAATTAGTTAAAAAAGATTTTCTTAAATTATTTTTCCTTGTATTTGAAATTTGCATTATTGGTATTACTCCATTTTCATTATATAATTCTACTCCCATTCTTTTTATTCCATTACATTTATATTTGATTAATTTTACCATAATTAAAAACCTTTTATGCTTATATGTTGAATTTAACTTCAAGTATTTATTAATTTCATTTCTTAAGATGGTAATATGATTACAGAAAATATGATTTTTATATTTTTCTCTATCTGATTCACATATAGAATATCTATATGGTTTAATATTAGTAAAAATTATACGGTTTATAGAATTGTTACCTTGATATTTGGCAGTAAGTATAACTGGCCTTTTTTCGCAATTATTATATACTCTTCGTAAATCATCACGGTAATATTCCTTCTTTACTTTTTTATACCAATGCATAGATTACCCCCTGCTTTCTTTTTAATTATTTTAATAATGACCTTTTACCTACTATTCCGCACAAACTTAAATGATTCTGAATATTGTTCATGCTCATTATCGTAATCGTCAAAGTTCCCGCCAAGATGCTTAATATAGAAACGTGCCTGAGATACCGTATTTTGGCTTTCCAGTACATTTTCCAGTCTTGTTGAGCGGCTTACAATGACGACACGATTATCAAATTTTTTCACGCTTATTTTTTTCCTTTTTCCATCATCGATATAAGCAGATCCGGTGTAATATTCAAATTACCAATTTTATCTGCATTTTCTGCCAATCCCTGGAAAGCAAGAGCCATTAAACGGCCAGAATCTAACCCGCCGCACGTAATAGCCTTAAGGGTTTCTACATTCATATTTTGGTAGACTTTCATAATTTCATTTAACGCATAGGCTTTTGTGTCTGCTTCTATCTTTTCATTTCTTGCTTTTAGGTCTACCAGTTCACGGTTACGCTGCTCCTGCTGAACTTCAAAATTAATCTGCTCCTCTTTCATCGCAAGCTGTTTTCTTTGCGCTATACTTTCAGTTTCCAATTTTGTTTCACGAATCTGACGATTTTTATGTTCAACAGCAATCTCGGTATTAAGCTCGCTCTCTCTGATAATCCGCTCTTGCTCAATCGCGTAATTGCGGCGCTGGAGTATAGCCTGATCTGCTTCTTTAAGGATATTTTCTCTTGTTTCAGCCTCTAATGCTTTTGCTGTTTCTGGCTTTGGTTTTATTGCTCCAATCATAACAGATAAAATATCTACTCCAAGATTACGCACCATTTCATTTTCACAAAGTGTTTTAAATGAAAGATTAGCAACCTTATCGTAAGCGAAAATTGCCTGTTTAAGATTCAATTCCTTAACTATGTCTTTAACAGCGATCATTAAAAGATTGATAAGCCTGTCAGACAATTTTTCAGGATCATCACTAATATAATTATGTTTGTTATTATCTACTGTGTAATTTAACATTTGTGCTGTCTTTAAAGGATCGCTAATCCGATAAGTAAGCTGCCCCTGAATAGAAATTTCCTGAAAATCTTTAGAATACTCAGCAAACATAAAAGAGGCATCTTCACTGCTTACAGGTATTGCCACTAAAGAAGTAGTGGGCGCATAATACCAAAACGATAATCCCTGCCCTTTTTTCTTAATCTTTCCTTTTTTATACTGAAGTACAAAAATCCCCGGTTCAAACTTGACAAATCTAATTCCTAACATATTATCCTCCTGATTATCTGGATAATCAGAATATAATACGTTAGGTATGACAAATAATGTCATGGTCAGAAAAATTTTTGAAAATTAACTATGACACTATTTGTCAGGGTTATTTGAAGGCGTACTTTTTGATTATAAATAGAGACGCATTGTTTTATCAATTTCTGTTTTAACCATTTTAACAAGTTCCGCTGGTTTTAGAACCTCTACATTATGCCCTTGCCCAAGAACCCAGCGGAATATTTCCGGTATTTGAGTTGTAGTAAACTTAAGAGTTATGCTCCCGTCTTTATTTTCTTTAATTGTTTGGGTGCTGTGCCAGATACGTTCTGTAGCATATATTTTTGATTCGTTTTTAAAACGCAATTCAATCGTTTTTGGAGTTTGGTAAGATGCCCACACACCCATTTCCTTATCAAAATATTTATTTGGATCAAAATTAGAAGGTATCAAAAACGTTGATTTACATAATGCTGCTTTTTTAATACGGGTAAAGGCAAACATTCGCGGTATTTTACGCTCATGACAATATGCAATTAAATACCAGTTACCGCGGTGACATATTGCATGATACGGATCAACGCTGCGAGATACATATTCATTGCCAGAAAGAGATCTATACTCAAAAACAATTGTACGTTTTTTCTGCATTGCATTGAATATTGTTTGGAAAACTTTTAAATCTATGTTTCCAATTTTGTCGGAAATAAATGAAACCTGCGAATTAAGAAAACCGGTATCAACACTAACATTGTCCGGTAAAGACTGTACTATCTTTGTAAAAATATTCTTTAAAGCTTCTTCAAGCGGAGTATTACGGTACTGCTCCAAAAGCTGATCAAAAAGAGCAATAGAAAAAAGTTCGCCCTCGGTAAGCGGCACAGCTTTTAAATAATAGTTTTCCTGTGTGTAATAATAACTTCTCTTTGAAGAATTATACTCTATAGGAACATTCATAACATCGCGCATATACTCAATATCTCTGTGAATTGTCCTGGGATTCATGCCAGTTATTTCACTTAGATTACTTGTGTTTATTATTTGGCCATTTTCTCTTGCTGTGCGTATGGCTTTATCTATCATAAGAAGTCTATTCATCTTAACTTTATATTCTCTTTGCATTTAATACTCCCCTATAAAATATCACATCATTTTTAATTCCATTTCTTTCATAAAATCAGTACTGTTAATTATTTTATTTTCTTCCAGTGTAATATTTTCATAGCTTTTGTGCAACTTTTGCAGCAACTTTATCTTTTCCTTTGCGTCTTCTGTGTAAGGCGACTGAGGATATTCATTAATAACCAAATTAAAATAGTGTTCGGATAAATTAAATGACAAATATATGTTATTTAATATTGAAACCAGCTCTTCATAAGGCTTTGTCTCGAATGTTGTGTCCTGATTTCTTTTGTAAAAATGATTTGGGTGTATGTTTTTATAATATTTTACACCGGTTTTGTAATATTCATAATCTTTTTCTTTAAAGTTAATTTGACTATTTTCTTTTGATTTTAATTCATTTAGTTTATTAACCAATTTTACAGTTATTTCGTTATAAACCGATTCGCAGCAATTATCATTATGCATATCCGGATGATATTTCTTGATGAGGCTTTTTAATTGTTTTATGTAACCGGCCTTGTTCATATACTGGATTAATAATACATTGTACTATATAGTTTGTTAAGGCAGAAAAGGAGAAATTATGACTGTTAGAGCGATAAAATGTTTAATTTATTTGTCAGTAATTACAATACTATGCATATCATGCAATACCAGCCAGTACAAGGAAATGCAGATTTCTCTCCCGGATATTTCCGCCAAAACTGACGGCACATACCGCGGCGAAGTTGATTTTAAAAGCACGCCAATAAGTGTAATTGTAGATGTTGTCCTGCAAAATCACGTTATTACAACAGTGAATATTATTAAACACACCTGCTCTCCAATTGGAAAAAGAGCCGAGGTTGTAGTCGATAAAATCTTAGAAACCCAGAGTCTTAATGTTGATGTAGTAAGCGGCGCTACCGTAAGCAGCAAGGCTATCTTGAAAGCGGTGGAAGAGGCGTTACGGTGATTCATTGAGATTATATTTTTCTCAACTATTCAAAGCCAGCCATTCAAAGCCTTTTGCAAAATATTCGTTCCAAAAGTCCATGTCATGACCGCCGTTACTTTCTATGTATTCAATATTTACATTACGTTCGAGTAAAAATCTGTGAAATCGTCTATTGGTTTCCAATAGAAAGTCTTCATCTCCGCAAGCCATATAAATTTTTGGAATATTTATCTTTTGCTGAATCAATTTTTCTACAAGAGTTTCAGGATTATTATCGCTTTTTATTAGCTTATCAAGATCGCCAAAATAATTACGGTAATAGTAATAATTTCCTATCCCATTCTTGTCACTGTCACTAGGTTTCATACCGGCTATTTCGTGTACAATTAATGCCGAAGATAATGCGACAATCTTGCCGAAGGTATCAGGATACGCAAGCCCTGTACGCAAGGCGCCAAAACCACCCATTGAAAGTCCGCTTATAAAAGTATCTTCTTTAGTTTTGCAAAGACCAAATGTTTTTCTTATGTATTCAATAAGCTCCGAGCCGGCAAAAGTGCCATATTTTCCGGAAGTAGCATCCATGTCAAGGTAAAAGCTATTTTCTACAGAAGGAAATACCAAAGCAAAATTAAACTTCTCGGCAAGTTCAAATATTTTGTCCCAGCCTTTTCCCCAGCCTGTATAGCCATGTAATACAAATACCGTCTTACAGTTCCTGTCATAATACGGATTATGCGGCCTTGGTATATCAGTTCGAAAATCATTTGGGATATACATTTCGAAGGCAACCCAACGTACTAATGAGTTGGAAAATAATTCTACTTTGATATTTGCCATGTTGCTTGCTCTCCTTTTTGTGTTTGTTTTTTTAACATATATTATCTTATTCTAAAACAGGCTGCCATGTTACGCCAAATTTATCTGTAACCCATGCAACTTTTCTAAACATCATAAACGGCTCTTCCTTCATCATTACAACACCTTCTTTTGCTAAACCGTCAAAAATACTATCAAACTCCGATTCATCTTTGCAATTTAGATAAAATGACGTCACCCAGCTAAAAGACGGACATTCATATTCAGCATTCATATCCATGAACATAATTGTCTGCTCCATAAATGACAATTTGCCGTTCATTACTTTTCCAACATCACCTCGCTGACCTTCTTCAAAATAGACGATTGATTCGATCTTTGCATTTGGCAAAGTTGCAGCGTAAAATTTCATTGCTTCTTCTGCATTTCCGTGGAAGGTTAGGAATGGCATGAAGTTATTGAGCGTTTGGTTCATAGTTGACCTCCTCTTAGTTTCTCTACCAGTAGAAAGACAGTTGTAACTGGATTTCTATCTTTCATAGGTAGTTGACGTTGTCTGTTATAGAGTTTTTTAGCGTTCTTTATAGCCTTGTTTTGTTTACTAAATAACAGTTTATAGATATTTGGATCATTTTTTAGATAAGGTTTCTTTAATAATTCAGAGAGCTTTTCTTTATATTGAGTACGTGACATACCTGTATCATAATAATTAAAGTGTAACATATACCATATTTCAAAGGCTTCTATAGAGTAAGCGCATTTAATCTTATTCTGTTCAGCAAGCCTTATTGCATTTTCAAATTGCTCAATCGAAAAATCATCTTTGTCAAAAACACACCATGTTTCAATGTATCGTTCTTTGTTTCGAATTGCATTTTTTTCTAATCGAATAGCTTCCTCAATCAATGATTCCGTATTATAACCTTTTCCACGAATATCAATATAATCACAAACTTCAAGTTCTGTTGGAAAACTTTTGAAATAATTTGGCTCGGTTTTTTCGCCTTCGCAAACAATCAATATTCTTCGTAATTTACGAGTTTTTTCGCGACGAATTAACATTTTTTTAATCTGGAATGATTTATCATGTCCCATTATCTGTATCCTTAAATTGCAATGCAATTTCATTGATAAAAGGAACTGCACCGTACTTGCCTTGCAGATAATTTTTTCCAAAAGCTGCATCGTTTCGTACAGGTTCGTCATATTCAACTAGAGAATATAAATCTGTTGCGCCATATTGGTCTTTTTCGCAAAACCATATTTGATCACGGCGAAAATTTTTATTAGTCATTATATTCACAGCATGGCAAGAAATTATAAGCTGAGCATTTTTCTTGTTTTTGTAAGGCGAATTAAAAAGACCGATAATACTTTCTAAAATCAATGGGTGCAAGTGAGTGTCGAATTCATCAATAAAAAGCGGTGTTCCGTTCTTTAATGCAAACATTACAGGAGCGACATAGTCAAATACTTTCTGCGTTCCTCTTGATTCCTGAGATTCATGAATTGGATAAATACCTATGTTTTTTTCATTATCATAATAATCATGACCATAAAAAACACCTACACTTTCTATTTGCTTTAATTTGGGATTTGCCTTTACCGAATCTGGAAGTCCAGGAAGCAACTCATTAATATCATGATGTTCACGCATAACTGTCAATGATCTAATCTGTATATCAGTGAAATGCAGGAAATTTCTAATTTGTTCAATAGCATACCCCTCGGAATCACGTAACATTTTTCTTGTACTATTATCAAAATCAATTTCTCCAGATGTAATTCTTAATTGTCTAAAATATTGCACTATACATGTAGCAATCTCTCCATTATTTTGAGCGCATACTGATAAAAAGGAACAGTTTGGACGTACCACAGATTTAATTTTACTGCCTTCGCGAAAATGGCTAGTTGTTACAATATTCTGTTTTTCCCTTTTAAAGAGATTTGTTTCCTTAACATTATACAATGCAAATAAATACTCTGTTATTACTTCCTCATCGGTGACAGAAAAACCATACCGATAACGAACACTTTTTCCTTCGTTATTATTAATAAAAAAAACAAGTTCAAAAGAAGATGGTCCTGTCTCTGTTTGCTTAGAAAAGAAAAAATGGTCAACATCGATATTATCCCCAGCTTGTTTGTGCGGACCCGACCATACAGAGAAGTTCATAAAAAAAACAAGTGCATGAAAAAAGTTCGACTTACCGCTTGCATTCGCCCCATAAATAACGGCAGATTTGAGAAAACGGTGTTTTTCATCAATCTTAAAGGTATTGGTTTCTAATAATTCTTTACTTTTTGTCGCCAAAAGAGAAAAAGTCTGCTTTTCCTTGAAAGATCGATAGTTTTTTACAGTAAATTCCGCAATCATTTAAATAACCTCATATAGCAATTATACCTTATGTTGAGGCATTTTGTCAAGATAGAGCGGTATTTTACGGATTTTTCGTAAATTATACTGTTAAACATCAGTTTTTTCATTACATAGCTTTTCGAAATCTATTGCCGGCGGTATTATAAATTATTAAATTTTAGATAAAAAAGTACTAAGTGGACGAAAATGACTAGTTTGGAAATAAAAGAAATCCTTCAGAAGAAAGATTTTATAGAATTCTCGCAAGAGTTAAACGAAAAAAATACTAAAGATGAATTCCATAAAAAGATGACCTCGAATAATTCAGATATTCCTATTGAAACAGTTAAATTCAGAAATCATCCAAGTGTTAATATGGAAACATAATGGATTTTGTTACTTACGAAAATCAAGTTTGGAATATAATTATTAAGCCAAATATTGATAGAATGTTGGCGAATGACGATGATATTCTTTTTTCTGGTGTACAAATTAAGGAAAAAATCTGGCTATCATATGAACATTATAAAAATACCGTTCATACATATATGCATAATCCAGAGAGTTTAATTTTTTTGCTTTTACTTTAAAAAATGAACTAAGTTCTGTTAATAATTTTACTTTTGTTTTCTAATAGGAAGTATTTTTTCCTCCTCTACTATTATAGTTTTTATATTATACAAAGAAGAATTAAGTATTTTATAATTACTATGTTTGCCATTTATTCCAGGTGTATCAAATAAAACAATATTATTACCTTCTGTTAAAGAACTTTTAAAGCGAATGCCATCAAAATCGAATTCTCTTCTAAGCATTTCACAAATATATTGAGTAGGTAAGTAATCCATAATATTCCCATAATTCGGTTTTGACATATACTTAGCAATTGTTTTCATAATTGTAGCTTCTTGCCATAATGTATTATCTGCGTCTTTAATAGTAGATATGAAATCAAATAATTTTAATGGTTTATTTATTTCTATTTCTGCAACACTTATATATTGGCTAATAATAGGTCGCATTTCTGAAATTGCAGTCTTAATATTTTCAGCACCATATAAATAACTTATACCTTCGGGATTAGCTCTTTGAGCAGTTGCTTTATCAGAAGGAGGAGCATCGGATTCTACCTCAGTATAACCCCAAAAATCATCATTATACACATCCTCTAAAACTTTTTTAGCATCAGGAGTCAATAATTTCTCCCAATTACTATTACCTATTTTAGCAATAAAATTGGAATTATTTATTTTTTCTGAAAGCTCAAATAATTTCTTTGTTTTTTCCGGAAAATTAGAATAATCAATTGTTCTTGCACGATATATTTTTGATTTTTCATTTAATTTACATATTGCATACGATTTACATTCATCAAATAAATCAAATACTCTTTGCTTACATTCGAGAAAAAACCTATTTTTATTTTTTATTTCTTTTTCAAAATCGAGCCATATGTCATTTATATTTTCTTCTTTTTTCTTAAATAGATAAGCAAGAAGAAGTTGTAATTTTATTATTTCATCATCTGTCTTTTGCAAATTTGATCTTAATTTTTCGTTAATTAATTGTTTTTCCATATATTTCTCTTATATAAAAATATTATTTTTCTCTGCACCAGTTTTTTGTTACTATTCCATAATTATATCAGTAATAGTTATATTTTGAAAAGATTAATTAATATTTTTTACTGACGCTTGGGAACAACGTAAGTTGGGGGAGGTTGCGGATATTGTTCGAGGAGCCTCACCAAGACCTATTGAAGATCCAAAATGGTTTGATGAAAACTCTGACGTTGGTTGGCTTCGTATT